>WNFO01005933.1_pt1 | contig 15351 bp, 16 predicted proteins | sample 5400251 | NCBI WGS metagenome assembly WNFO01 (sample SAMN13153354, study PRJNA577476) | soil metagenome | isolation source: 100 cm saprolite under Madrone tree | place: USA:California | collected 2016-06-14 | reverse complement strand
CCTGACCGTGAGCGGCGGCGACGTCGTCAAGGTCGCAATCCTCTACGGCCTCATCGGCCTCCTGCACTGGATCTGCCGCCGCCCGTTCTTCCTGATCTCCACGGATCCTCGCCGGGCGTACACCGAGGGCTGGCGCGTACGGCTCTGGGACCTCGTCTTCTACGCTTCCTTCGGCGTCGTCGTTACCAGCTCGGTCCGCATCGGCGGCGTGCTGCTCGTCTTCTCCTATCTCATCGTCCCGGCGCTCGCCGCCACGCTCGTCGGCGGGTCGATCGTCACGCGACTGCTCGTCGGCTGGGGGTTCGGCACCGCGGTGAGCGTGCTCGGGGTCATCGCTTCCGCGGGGCTCGACCTGCCGACGGGGGCCACGATCGTATGCGTCTTCGGCCTGAGCCTCGTCGCGCTCTGGGCCGTCGCCGTCCAGATCCAACGCGCCTGATACACTCGGACGGCGTGACGACACAGTGCCCTGCCCGATTCATCCTCCTCTGCCTTTTCGCGACGCTCCTCGTCGGTTGCGCAAGCTCACCCACGCCGTCGGCTGAGCCCGCCAGCCTCGCCGGCACGTGGCGCGGCCGGATGTCCGGGCCTTTGGGAAACGCGCCGCTCATCCTGACGATCGCCGAGGACGGCACGTTTCAGGGGCTGCTCTTCGTCGAGCCGAAGTACAAGGAAGTCAGAGGCGCGATCACCGTGCTCAGCCCCGACAACATCCGGTACGAAGGCAACGACGGCAACGGTCGCGTCACGCTGCGCACGGAAGGCGGCAAACGACTGCTGCGGTTTGTCCGCGACGGGGGCGGCGGTGGCGCCGAGCTCACTCCGTCGAAATAACGCCTGCTGGATCTTGCTCGGCAGCGCCGGCTGTTTTCTGGCCCTGGCGCTCGCCGTGATGCTCGTCGATCCGTTCCCCGGCGACGCCGCCACGCGGCTCTGGCTGCTCGGCTACGGGTCGCCCGGCGTCATCCAGGTCATGCGGGTGATCAACTACTTCGGCAACTGGCGGCTGCTCTTGCCCGGGACAATCTTGATATTGCTCCTGTTTCCCAGGGCGCGAGCGCGCTGGTGGATCTGGATCGCACTGATGATCGCGGCCCCCGCCGCGGAGGGGCTCCTGAAGATCCTCATCGGCCGGGCCCGTCCGGAAGAAGCTTCGATGGGTTTCCCGAGCGGCCACGCCACGGCGGCCGCGGCATTCTTCGGCGCCCTGATCTACCTCGCCGCCGCGCTTCCCCCTCGCGCTCGCGTCCTCGTTCGAGCCGCGAGCGCTCTGATCGTCGTGCTCGTCTGCTTCGCCCGCATCATCCTGCGTGCCCACTGGCCGGTCGACACCCTGGCCGGCATCGCGCTAGGCCTGGCCCTGGCGTCGCTGGCCAGCCTTCTGGCCGATGCGCGCGAGCGCGCGGCTACTTGACGAACTGGTCGCGCGCGAGAGGCGGCCGCAGGTCCGTGCCCGAGAAGAGTACGGTCACGATGACCTCGACCGAGGCGTTGCCTCCGAGCCCCTGACAGCCGATCGCCGCCCGCGTGGGCTTGCCGCGGTCACCGAACAGCTCGACGAGCAGATCAGCCGCGCCGTTGATCACGCGAGGCTGATCGCTGAACCCGGGCGCCGAGTTCACGAACCCGAGCAGGTGCACGAACTGCTGGACGCGGTCCAGATCGCCGAGGGCGTACTTCACCGCCGCCAGGGTCATCAGCACGGCGTAGCGCGCGGCCTCGTATCCCTGCTGGAGGCTCAGGTCCTTGCCGATCACACCAGGCAGATAGGACTGGCCGCCCTTCCGAGGGGTGGTGCCGGAGAGATAGAGCAGGTTCTGAACCGCGTAGTGCGAAATGTAGTGCGCACCGGACGAATTCGTCCGGTAGAGGTCCTCCAGATTCGGGAGCTCCAGACCGAGCTTCTCGAGCTTCGCCTCGATGTTCATGCGAGGCCGCCGAGCTCGTCGTAGGACAGGCGGGCCATGCGGCTGATGAGCCGATAGGCGGCCGCGAAGCCCGGTGTCCCGTCGGCGACCGAGTCCGGCACGCCGACCGTGTAGGCCGTCAGCACGCAGAGCGGGCGCTCGCCCTTGAAGATGATGCCAGCGTCGTTGTAGCAGCGGTGACCCGTTCCGGTCTTGTGGGCGACCTTCGTGCCGAGCGGCAGGAGCGCCGGCAGCCGGGTCTTCAGCTTCTGCCAGGAGAGGATGTCGAGACCGAGCCGGCAGAGCGCCGGGGTGCCTTCGAGCCGCGTGGCGACCGCGGGATCGCTGGTGCCTTTCAGGATCAGCTCGAGGAGCAGCCCCTGGTCGTTGGCCGTGGTGGTCGTGACCCGGTCGAGCGTGTTGTCGGGGCCGGTCTTCCGCGGAATGCCGTAGCGGTGCACCGTGCCGGTCAGCCCGACCGCCTCGGTGTAGCGCTGCACGTTCGAGAGCCCCACCAGATCGACGACGTGGCCGGTGCAGGTGTTGTCGCTGACGATGATCATCATCACCATCGCGTCCCGCAGGGTGATCCAGAAGCCGGGTGTCAGGTGCTGGAACGTGCCGGAGTCGTTGTCCTGGAACCTCGTGTCGATCGTGACCTTCTGATCGAGCGAGAGCTTGCCGGCATGGACCGCCGCCAGCGCCGCCATCATGATCGAGATCTTGCGCGTGCTCGCCGACGGTACGGCGACGTCGCCGCGCCGGTTGGCGGTGGCCCCGGTGGCGAGATCTTTCAGGTGCCAGCTCACCTCGAACTCGGCGTCGTCGCACAGCTCGTTGAGGCTCTTCACGAGGTCACGCATCGGGGGGCTCCTTTCGTCCGGCCCGCACCATACCATGGCCCTATCCTTGTTTTCCTTTCCCTCCCTCGGGCCCCGAGAACTCTCTGGCTTTCAGCTTCGCGATGAGGTCATCGAAGGAAGAGGTCTGGATGATCTTGTTGAATTGAGTCCGATAGTTGGCGGTCATACTCACGCCCTCGATGATGACGTCGTACACGCGCCAACGGTCGCCTTGACGGAGCATTCGATAGTCGATGGGCACCTGAGACCCCTGCTTGGTGAGGATCTTGGTACGAATAGTCGCCTGGTCTCCCTCCACTGACTCGCCGACGTAGTTCACGTTCTCGCCACTGTATTGGTCGATCCTCCCGATGTAGGCGTGCTCGAGCAGGTCGGCGAAGAGGTGGGTGAATTCCTCGCGCTCCGCCGGGGTGCGGGCTTGCCAGTGGCGTCCCAGGCTCCGCTTGGCCGTTTCCTGGAAGTCGAAGATGTCATTGGCGACCTTGCGGACCGCCGTCCGACGCTCAGTCGTCTTGCTGTCGCCTTGAAGGTCAGAGCGCTGAAGGATTTTGATCACTTGATCGACGCGCCCTCGAAGTTCCTCAGTCGGCGTGCCGGCATGGGCCACATGGCTGACGAAGATGAGGGTCACGCCAACGCTTGCGGCCCCGAGAAGTAACCGACGAGCTGTCATCATGAGCAGTTCCTCCATTGCTTCAGCGAGTCGCTGGGCCCCTGTCTTTCACCGCGATTCCAGTGAGGACCTTCGCCGATGTAACAGGGGAGAACGGCTTCGGCGCGCGCATCGCCGGCGGCGACGCGCCATCAGGTCGTCCGCGGACGCGCTAGGAACGCGCTGTTGAAAACGGCCCGAAGCCGCCGCGCCTGAAGAGGCGGAAGCTGTGCGGGCGTAGCCTCATGGCGCCAGTCTCCGGCCGTAATGCACGCGGGTCAAGCGGTAGCGGGATGGTCGAGGTGTGCGCCCGCGGTAAACTAGCCAGGGAGCGGAGATCGAACACCATGCGGATCGCGACCTGGAACGTGAATTCGCTGAAGGCGCGGCTCGAGAAAGTCGTCTGGTGGCTCGAGCGCGCGAGACCCGATGTGCTGCTGATGCAGGAGACGAAGCTCTCCGACGCCGACGCGCCCGTCGGGGTCTTCAAGCAGGCCGGCTACGAGCTTGCCCACCACGGTGAAGGCCGCTGGAACGGCGTGGCGATCGCGAGCCGGGTCGGCATCGCCGACCTCATCAGCAACTTCGGCCAGCCCTTGCGCCCCGCGGCGACGCCGGACGTGCCGGACGACGAACCGCTCGCCGAGGCACGGATGGTCTCGGCGGTCTGCGGCGGCGTCCGCGTCGTGAGCCTCTACGCGCCGAACGGGCGCACGCTCGACTCGCCCTTCTATCAGGCCAAGCTCGTGTGGTACGAGCGGCTCGCGCGCTGGCTCGCGGAGACGCGCGATCCGGGCGAGGCCATGGCGCTCGGCGGCGACTACAACATCGCCCCGGCGGACGCGGATGTCTGGGACCCCGCGGCCTGCCATGGGGGGACGCACGTCTCCGAGCCTGAGCGCAGCGCCTTCGCCAAGCTCTGCGGCTGGGGCCTGATCGACATCTACCGCCTGCGACGGCCTGAGCCGGGGCGCTACACGTGGTGGGACTATCGCGCCGGCAACTTCCACAAGAACTTCGGCATGCGAATCGATCACCTGCTCGTCACGAAATCGGTCGCCGGGCGTGCGGTGTGGGTCGAGATCGATCGCGAAGCACGGAAGGGCAAGCCCTTGCCGTCGGACCACGCGCCGCTCGTCGTCGACCTCGACGAGCCGGGGCACGCCTTCGACGCGGGCTGGAAGGCCCATCCGGCGCTTGTGCCAGCGCGGGTCACCGAGATAGTGGAACAGGGTCCGCGACATCTGCGTGTGCGCCGGCAGCCCGTACTCGATCAGCACTCCCATGCCGGCGTGCACCTCGTGGGCCGCGTTGCAGGCCTCGAGGTACGCCTCGCTCGCGACGGCCTTGGCCATATGCACGCTCGCCGTGGCGGGCCGGCCGGTATCGAGCTTCCAGAGCGCCTCCCACGTGGCCCAGCGCGCGCTGTCGAGGTGGTTGACCAGCTTGATCACGTGATCCTGGACGCGCTGGAAGCGTCCGATGGGCACGCCGAACTGCACCCGGCTCTGCGTGTAGGCGACCGACTTCTCATAGACTGCCTGGCAGCCGCCGACGATATAGGCGCACAGGAGCGGCAACGCCCGCTCGAGCGCTCGGGAGAGCGCCGTCCATCCCCGCTGAGCTTCGCCGAGCAGCGCGGTGGCCGGAACCGACACGTTGTCGAACGTCACCTCGCACTGCCAGGAGAGAAAACCGGGGAGGCGGCGCGCGGTGACCCCTCGGGCCTTGGCGTCGATGTGAAGCAGGGTGACGTCCATCGGGCCATCGCCCGTGCGGACCGCCACGATCAGATCGCTGGCGGAGGTCGCGTCGCTCACGAAGAGCTTGGTGCCGTTCAGGACAAGGCTGCCGTTGCGCCCCTGGGGCGTCAGGGTGATCCCACCGGGGCCCCACGAGGTGTTCGGCTCGGTGATCGCGACGGTCAGCACGCGCTCGCCGCTCGCGACACCCGGCAGGATCCTTCGGCGCTGCTCCTCGCTGCCGCCCTCGAGCACGGTCAGCGCGCCGAGGACTCCCGAGCTGAAGAACGGCCCCGGCAGGGGCCCGCGCCCGAGCTCTTCGTAGAGCACCGCGGCGTCGCTCAGGCTGTCGCCGCTGCCGCCGTACTCGGTCGGCAGCACGATCCCGAGCCAGCCCAGGCGCGCGGCCTTCGCCCATAGATCACGGTCCAGCGACGACTCGGCCTTCTGCAAACCCACGACCACGTCGACCGGCGCCTCGCGCTCCATGAAGGTGCGCGCGGTGGTGCGGAGCATCTCCTGGCCTTCGGTCAGCGCGAGATCCATGGGGTCACTCCGCTCCGTGGACCGTGCCGGCCTTCTCGCGGGTCGAGCGGCCGATGCCGATCCGGCGGGCCATCTGCACGCGCTGGATGTCGGTCGTGCCGCCGGGATGGACGGACACGATCCCGTTGCGCTGCTGGGTCTCGAGGAAGCCGGAGGCCGAGCCCCAGCTGGCATCGGTCGTGAGCGCGGCGGGCCCGATCGCTTCGAGGATCGCGCCGGTCATCCAGAGCCCCGTCGTCTTCCGGTAGTACGAGAGCTGCGGCCCCTCGTACGACTTCGGCTTGCGCGCGTAGGTGAGGTAGAAGTTACGCAGGCCGAACAGCCGCTGGACCTCGGTCTTGATGTAGATGTCGGCGAGGCTGTCGCGCACGTCCTGCTGCTGGCTGAGCGGCACGCCGTCGCGCTTGGTCTCCTGGCAGTAGCGCAGCAAACGATCCCAGACGCGATTGCGGCCGATCCGGCCACCGCCACCGTGCTCGAGCTCGAGATGCGTCGTGGCGACCGTCCAGCCCTTGTTCTCGCCTCCGACCAGCGCGAACGCCGGCACGCGCACGTCGTCGAAGAACACCGTCTGCTTGACGCCGCTGTCGGTCCCGCCCTCGCCGCCGGTGCCCATCAGCTCCATCGGGTGCATGCTGATCCCCGGCAGGTTCGCGTCGATCATGAACCACGAGAGGTTCTCGTGGCGCTTGCCCTTGGGATCCGTGCACACGATCATCCAGATCCGATCCGTGCCGTTGTCGCTGCCGACGAAGATCTTCTGGCCCTTGATGACGTACTCGTCGCCGTCGCGTACCGCCGTCGTCATGCGCACGCCGGCCAGGTCGGAGCCGGCGCCGGGCTCGGTCAGGAGCTGCCAGGTGCGGACCTCCCCGCGATAGATCGGGGGTAAGAACGCCTGACGCTGCTCCTCCGTGCCCCAGACGAGGATCGACGCCGAGCCGAGCCGTCCGCCGCTGTCGTAGTACGGCGGCAACGAGAGGTCGAAGCGATCGACCTCTTCCTCGAGGATGATCGCGTGGTCGACGTCGAGCCCGCCGCCGCCGTACTTCGCGGGCGCGGTCGGATAGAGCCAGCCCTTCGCGCCGAGCTTGCGGCCCAGATCACGCAGCTCGAGATAGCGCCGGTAGTTGTCCTCGGCCGACGTGGGCGTGCGCGCCAAGGATGCCGGCACGTTCGCCTCGAGCCACGCGCGGACTTCGCGCCGGAACCGCTGCTGCTCTTCGGTGTACGTGACCTCGAAGTCCATATCGTCTCCTCTACGGCGCGAGCTAGCCGACTTCGCGGCGGATCTTCGTGTGGAGCGCGCCGAGCGTGTCGGTCATCGCCGCGACGGAGCGCGCGCCGGCCTGGAAGATCGCGGTCGCGTTCAAGGCGACCCACTGGAAGCCCATCGCCTTGAGCTCGACCACGCGCGCGACGACTCGCTCGTGCTCGAGGTAGAACTTCTTGCCCGCGGCGTCGCGCGGCGGCGAGGCGACCATCGCCTGCAGCCCGATCGAGGCCGGATCGCGCCCGGCGGCCTCGGCGTGGCGTGTGATCGTCGCGATGGCCGCCCGCGCGCTCTCCGCGTCGGCGAGCTGGTTACCGAGCCACCCGTCGCCGAGCTCGCCCACCCGGCGTAGCGCGCGCTCCGAGCGGCCGCCGATCCAGATCGGAAGCCGGCTGCCCTGCGGCGGTTTCGGCTCCATGCCGATCGCCGTCAGCTGATAGTGCCGGCCCTTGAAGTCGATCTGGGCGTCGCCCCAGCACGTCCGCAGCAGTCGGATCGCCTCGTCCATGCGCGCGCCGCGCGTGTGAAAATCCTCGCCCAGCGCCTCGTATTCGGACTCCTGCCAACCGACGCCCACCCCGAGCCGCACGCGGCCGCTCGAAAGCGTGTCGAGCGTGCTCACCTGCTTGGCGACGAGCGTCGGATGGCGCTGCGGCAGCACGAGCACTTCCGTGCCGAGGGTCACGCGCGTGGTGACGGCCGCCATGTACGAGAGCACCATCAGCGCCTCGAGAATCGGCATTTGCGGCGGATACGGGCCGGGCGGCCGCCCCTGCATCGGATAGCCCATGACGACGTGATCGAACATGTCGATGTGGTCGTAGCCGATCTGCTCGATGGCCTGGGCCAGCTTCATCACACCCTGCGGCCCTTCGCGGTAGGAAACGCTCGGGAACTCGACGGTCAGCTTCATGGGTGGCGCTTAGTATACCCGCACGTCAGTACACGCCCAGATGCTGGCGCAGATCGAGACCGCGCTGGGTGAGCTCGGAGGCAGGGCCCTCGACGACGACGTGGCCGCTGTTGAGGACGACGATGTCGTCCGCGACGTCGAACACGAGCTTGGCGTTCTGCTCGACGAGCACGATGGACAGCCCCTGGGCCTTGAGCCGGCGGATCGTCGACATGACCTCGGCGACGATCTGAGGCGCGAGCCCTTCCGACGGCTCGTCCATCAGGAGCACGCGCGGGTTCGACATCAACGCGCGGCCGATCGCCAGCATCTGCTGCTCGCCGCCCGAGAGCGAGCCGGCGATCTGCTTGCCGCGCTCGCGCAGCCGCGGGAAGAGCTCCGAGACGGAGTCGAGTGTCCATAGCATCGGCAGGTCGCCGCGCGGCCGGCGCCCGGCCACGGCGAGGTTCTCGCGCACGGTGAGACTCCGGAAGACTCGCCGCCCCTGCGGCACCAGCGCGACACCGAGGGCCGCGATGGCCTCGGGCGCGCGGCCGGTGACGGCTCGGCCGTAGACTGTGACGGCACCGCGCCGAGGGGGCAGCAGGCCGACCGTCACGTTCATCGAGGTCGACTTGCCGGCGCCGTTGCGTCCGAGCAACCCGAGCAGGCGCCCCTCGCCCAGCCGGAAGGACACGCGGTGCAGCACGTGGCTGTCACCGTAGTAGGCGTCGATCTCCTGGAGCGCGAGCGCCTCGTTCGCCAAGGCGCCAACTATACAGCGGCCCGACTACGGACCGTCGTCCTTGCTAGTCGCCCTCGTTCTGCATCATCCGCTTCATGGCCTTGCGCCGCTTCTTGCGTGCCTGAGCCGACTTGCGCTTGCGCTTGACCGACGGCTTTTCGTAGTGGGTCCGGCGCTTCATCTCCTGAAAGAGGCCGTCCTTCAGCATCTGCTTCTTGAGCTGCTTCAGGGCGGCCTCGATCTGGTTGTCGAAGACCTCGATCTTCACTTACGGAACCCTCAGATGTCGGGTCGATCGATAGGAAGGGGCCGGCACCGAGTGGTCGACGACGTTCATCACGCTGAGCCGCTTCGATCCCTGCTCCAGGGCACCGGCGATCGTCCGGAAGCTGTCACGAGATTCCTCGACGAGCTCACCGGCGTAGTTGACGATGCGCCACCGCCAGAGAGGATCCTGCGGGGTCGAAAACGCCACGACTTGCATTCGTCGGGCGCCCTACCACCGGCTCCGGCCGAACCCGCCGCCGCCGCCGCGAGAGCCGCCGCCGGAGCCCGAGGGCTTGGCGAGCTCGACTTTGAGCGTTCGGCCGTCCAGCTCGTGGCCGTTGAACTTCTTCACGGCTGCCTCGGCCTCTTCGGTCGTGGCCATCTCGACGAAGCCGAATCCGCGTGAGCGGCCGGTCTCGCGGTCGGTCACGACGGCGGCCGATTCGACGGAGCCGGCCTGGGCGAAGACCTCGCGGAGTCGCTCGTTGGACGTCGAGAACGCGAGGCCTCCGATGAAGAGCTTCTGAGCCATGATGCACCTCTGGGATCTCCCGCTGTTGAAGACACTCCCCGGTACGCGGAAGACGGCGCCAGAGTCGTGGTCTGGTGAGGAGCAGAGCTCCGAATGGAGTCACGCCAACGCCAGACGCCCTCAGTGTGACACACCTCGTGCGTTTATGGGTAAAATCGGTCCGTGCTGAGCGAGGAGCAAAACAAGGCACTGACGGAGGTCGGCGCCGGCACGCCCATGGGCGAGCTGCTACGGCGCTACTGGATGCCGATCGCCGCCGTCGCCGAGCTCGACGACCACCCGACCAAGCCCGTTCGCCTCCTGGGCGAGAACCTGGTCCTCTACAAGGACAAGACCGGCACGTATGGGCTGGTCGACCGCCACTGCCCACATCGGCGTGCGGATTTGTCTTATGGCTGGGCCGATGATTGTGGGCTGCGCTGCCACTATCACGGCTGGCTCTGGGACCACACGGGCCGGTGCCTGCAGCAGCCGTTCGAGGAGACCGCGCATCCGGAGGCTCGGTTCAAGGACCGGGTGCGGATCAAGGCCTACCCGGTCGAGGCCAAGGCCGGGCTTCTCTGGGCCTATCTCGGTCCCCCGCCCGCGCCGCTGGTACCGACCTGGGAGCCTTTCACCTGGAGCAACGGCTTCGTCCAGATCGTGTTCGCCGAGGTGCCCTGCAACTGGTTCCAGTGCCAGGAGAATTCGATCGATCCCGTCCACTTCGAGTGGCTGCACTCGAACTGGTCGCGCGCGCTGGGCGGCGCCGACGGACGCTCGCCGAGGCACCTCAAGGTGGGCTTCGAGGAGTTCGAGTACGGCTTCACCTACCGGCGCATCCTCGAGGGCCAGTCCGAGCAGGACGAGCTCTGGACCGTCGGGCGCTGCTGCCTCTGGCCCAACTGCCTCTTCACCGGCGGCCATTTCGAGTGGCGCGTGCCTATCGACGACGGCAACATGCTGAGCGTTGGCTGGTTCTTCGACCGCGTACCGAACGACATGGAGCCGTACAAGCAGGACCGCATTCCCTACTGGACGAGCCCGATCAAGGACGCGCTGACCGACCGATGGATCACCTCGCACGTCATGAACCAGGACTTCGTCGCCTGGGTCGGCCAGGGCACCGTCGCCGACCGCACCCAGGAGCACCTGGGCGAGAGCGATCGCGGCGTCATCATGATGCGCCGGCGCATCCTCGAAGACGCCGAGCGCGTGGCACGCGGCGAGGAGCCCAAGGGGGTGATCCGTGATCCGGAGAAGAACCGGTGCGTGCGGCTACCGATCATCGGCCGCGACTTCTTCCTGAACGGCTCGTCGCGCGTCGAGAGCGAGATCTCGCGCCAGCGGACGCCGGGCTTGCCGCTGCGCAAAGAATTCCCCTTCCTGACGGGACAGCCGGAAGAAGTGCGGGCGGCGTACCGCCGCGCGATGGGCCTGCCCGAGTCGGGCGTCGACGCCCGCTCGTCGGCGGGCTAAGGAGGCGATCATGGCCGAGCTCGTCCTGGGCCTCGCGACCTCTCACACGCCGATGCTGACCTTGCCCGCGGAGCTCTGGTCTTCGTACGCGCGGAACGACGAGCGCAACCCCGAGCTCGCCTTCCCGCCGCACGGCGTCGTCATGTCCTACAAGGAAGGCCTCGACTCGCTCACGCCCGAGACGCGCGCGAAGTTCCGTGGGGACGAGCCCTACCGCGCCCAGGCCGAGGCCTGCCAGCGCGCGCTCGACGAGCTCTCGAGCACCCTGCGCGCCGTGAACCCGGACGTCACGGTGATCATCGGCGACGACCAGGACGAGTGGTTCTTCGAGGACAACATGCCGGCCCTGTCGGTCTACTGGGGCGAGACGGCGCCGCTGATCCCGCGCACGATGCCGCCGGGCTCACGGGACGCCGACGTGATCGCGGCGATCCGGCGCGGCTACGGCGACGTGCCGATGGACGTTCCGGTGGCGAGCGGTTTCGGCCGCTACCTGATCGAGTACCTGATCGAGCACGACTTCGACGTCGCCCACATGCGCTACGTCAAGCAGCCCTACGGCGGAAAGGTGGCGCGGCGCTACCCGACCAGGCAGGGCGAGCTCGACTACGTGCGCGAGACCCCGCCTCGCGATCAGGGGCTCCCGCACGCGTTCTCGTTCATCGTCAAGCGGCTCTTCGACAACAAGCCCGGCACGATCCTGCCGGTGTTCCAGAACACCTGCTACCTGCCGAACCAGCCGACGCCTCGCCGCTCGTTCGCGATCGGCGGAGCGATCGCGGCTTCGGTCGAAGAGTGGAAGAGCGACGCGTCGGTCGCCGTCATCGCCTCGGGGGGGCTCAGCCACTTCGTGGTCGACGAGGAGATGGACCGCTCGCTGCTGGCCGCGCTGGAGCGCAACGACGCCGCCGCGCTGCGCTCGATCCCGCGCCATCGGCTGCACTCGGCCGGCTCGGAGTCGTTGAACTGGGTGGCGCTCGGCGGCGCGATGCAGCGGGCGCGGCTGAAGATGGAGCTGCTCGACTACGTCCCGGTGTATCGCACGCCGGCCGGCACGGGTGGCGGCTGGGCGTTCGCGCGCTGGCGCTGATCTCCTCAAGGTCCGCGACGCTGATCCGGCTTGTCTCGATCGTTCTCATCATCGGTCTCGCTCTCGTGCCGCACGCCGCCCAGGCGCAGGCTGCACGGACGAATCCCACAGTCGCAGTTGTCTTCGCCAACCAGCCGACCGCGGATCTCATCGGGCCTCAGCCGAAGGATCCCTATGCCAGAGCCTTCCTGGAGGGAATGCGCGAGCTCGGCTGGGGCGACGGCCAGAACATGACGATCGTATGGCGCTCTGCGGAGGGGCAACCCGATCGCTACACCGCGCTGGCGAACGAGCTCGTAAGGCTCAAGGTCGACGTGATCGTGGCGTCCGGAGCGCCTGCGCGTCTCATCCAGAAGGCAACGAGCACGATTCCGATCGTGATCGTCGGGGTCGGCGCGGTCCACGGCGTTCAGAGCCTGGCGCGTCCGGGCGGCAACGTGACGGGCCTGACAACGTCGAGCGATGCGCGGTTCGCCGAGAAACGGCTCGAGCTTCTCAAAGAGACCATCCCGAAGATTTCACGCGTCGCGTATCTCTCCGATATCGGAACCTCCGAGGCACCCCAGGCCGCCGCACGCGCTCTTCGCCTGACGCTCGTGCCCATACCCGTCAAAGATCCCGATGGGCTCCAGCCGGCTCTCGCGTCCCTCGCACGCCAGCGGGTCGACGCCATTTTCGTCGCCTACGGTCGGTTCTTCTGGACCCAGCGAGGAGAGATCATCGAGTTTGCGGCGCGGCAGCGGCTGCCGGTCATGTACCCCTTCGACATCTTCGTACGCGACGGCGGCTTGATGTCGTACGGGGTGAACTTCGTCGACCTGATTCGCCGGTCGGCGACCTACGTCGACAAGATCCTCAAGGGCGCAAAGCCCGGCGACTTACCGGTCGAGCAGCCGGTGAAGTACGAGCTCCTCGTCAATCTGAAGACCGCGAAGGCGCTCGGCCTCACGATCCCGCAGACGATCCTGCTGCAGGCAGATCGGACTATCGAGTAGCGACCTTCTGGTGGCCGCCGTGCTCGGCAAGCGCCTCTTCGCGGTAGAGCCCGAGCGCCTCCAGCACCGGCCGGTCCTGGATCGAGAACAGGATCGCCGCGTCGTGCGAGGACGCATTGGCGTGCTCGTGCAAGGCCCAGGACGGCAAGGTGAGGATGTCTCCCCGCCCCCACGCGAAGCGCACACCGTCGATGATCGTCTCGCCCGTCCCCTGGACCACGTAGTACACGGCGCTGCCGGTGTGGCGATGCGCTCGCAGTCGCGCGCCGGGGCGCAGCATCTGGACCCAGCAGCCCATCGTCGGTAGCAGGGCACGGCCGGTCTGCGGGTGCGTGTACTCGAGAGCGATGTCGTCCCACGCATCTCCGGCGGCGTCGCGCAGCGCTCCCAGCGACCGATACGTCGTCTCCCACGAGTAGAGCAGCAGCGGTGACGACTGTGGGCGCTCCTTCACCCACGTGGGGCTCAGGCTCACGTGGGCGTGCAGCGCGACCGAGGCGTTGTCCGGCTTGGTCAGCGGGAACTGGTTCTGATCGTAGAACTGAAAGAACATCGCGTTGAGCGCCTGCACCAGCGGGACGTCCAGACCGTCCATCCAGACGACGGGCTTGTCGGTCTCGTTACCGTGGTCGTGCCACGCCCAGCTGGGCGTCAGGATGAGGTCGCCCGGCGCCATGTAGACGCGTTCGCCGTCGACGGCAGTGTAGCCGCCGGAGCCTTCCATGATGAAGCGGATCGCGGTCGGCGTGTGGCGATGCGCTCGCGCCACCTCGCCCGGCAGCAGGAGCTGGATGGCGGCGATCATCGTGTTGGTCGTCGCCCATCGGCCGTCGAGACCGGGATTGAAGAGCTGAAGCGCTCGGCGCTCCTCGCCGACCGGCACGGCCTCGCCGGCCTCGCGCACGAGCGACTCGATCAGCGGCGCCTTCCACATGTAGGGAATGGCCTTCGGCTCGGGATGTCGCGTCATCTCGCTCGCGAGCTCCCAGAGGCCATACATGTGGGCGGCGTGCATCCGCTCGTGGAACTCCTTCTCGGCGGCGGTCGCGACGGGGCGGGTCATCGACTCTCTCCTTAGCGCGAAACGGGCGCCTTCAAATCGTAAAACCGGAGCGCGTTCTGCCCGAGGATTTTCGCCTTCACGCGCGGCTCGAGATCCTTCCGCGTCAGGAGCTCGTCGACCGTGTGCGGCCACTCGCTGTCCCAGTGCGGATAGTCCGACGCGTAGAGGATGTGGTCTTCACCGATCCAGCCGACGACGTACGGGATCGTCTTCTCCTCGGGCTCGCACGAGAAGTACGCGCGGCCACACGTCATGTATTCGCTCGGCTTGGCCTTGCAGAGCGGCGCGTCCCACGGGCGCTTCTCGAACTCGCCGTCCATGTGCTCCATGAAGAACGGCACCCAGCCCGCGCCCGACTCCATGAACCCGATGCGCAGCCGCTGGAACTTCTCGAAGAGCCCGCCGTAGACGCAGCTGATCACGGAGATCATCTGCTCGGGCGCGTGCGTCCAGGTGTGTACGGCCAGGAAGTTACTGAAGCGGTATGGATCGCCCGTCTCGCTGCCCGAGGCGTGCATGCCCACCGGCACGCCCAGGCGCTCGGCTTCCTCGTAGATCGGCCAGAAGAACGGATCGGCGACGTTCCGACCGGGAATGAAGGTCGGGAACATCAGGCCGATCAGGCCCAGCTTCGAAACGGCGCGATCGAGCTCGCGCGCGGCCTCGGTCGGATCGAGATAGGGCACGATGGCCACGCCCTTCAAGCGCTGCGGGTCGGCCTTGCACCAGTCGGCCATGAAATCGTTGTAGGCGCGGCAGAGCGCGGCTTGATAGTCAGATTCTCTGATTTCACCGATTCTGAGCGCGGAGGTGGGATAGAGGAACGCGAGATCGATCCCTTCTTGGCCGAGGTCGGCCAGCATCTCCTGCGGCGTGTCGGGATCGCGCCCCATCTCGCCGTTGGGCGCCTGACGCCGGTCCCACTGGGCGCCGGGAAAGAAGGCGATGCGGCGGCGGTACTGCTCCGGCAGGTACTTCTGATAGCACCGGTGCGGGAAGTCCATGACGTGCCCGTCGCCGTCCACGATGAAGATGCCGTCGCGCATGACGTCCTCCCTCCGGCCCTGGCCCCGGCGCCGCCGCCGGAACACCTGAGGATAATACTGGAAATCCGTCCGGGACAGGCGGCCACGCCCGTGCCACCGATCGGACAAGAAATGGCTAGCCGGCGGCGCAGCCCCGAGCGCCGCGAGCGACAACCCCGCGATTCTTCGATCTCAGCGGAGGGCATTGCGCTTGCTTTGATTCGCCTCATGACTACTCGCCTCCGCCGGACTGCTGCCGCTGCCTTCTTGAACCGTCTGTGGTCCCTGGTGCCCTCCGGCG
>WNFO01002428.1_pt1 | contig 15354 bp, 8 predicted proteins | sample 5400251 | NCBI WGS metagenome assembly WNFO01 (sample SAMN13153354, study PRJNA577476) | soil metagenome | isolation source: 100 cm saprolite under Madrone tree | place: USA:California | collected 2016-06-14 | reverse complement strand
TCCCCTGCGCCTGGACGTCGGCGTCGGTTGCCGTCGTGTTGGGATCCTTGAGGACGGTGAGCGACTGTGTCGCCGCCACTGGGGCGGCGCGGGCGGCAGAATCTTCCACTACGACACGGACGGTGTAGGTCCCGGGCAGGACCAGTGGTCCACGCAGCGAGAGATCGAGGTCCCAGGTCACGAGCGGGCGCGTTCCGTCCGCGCCGACGCGTACGAACGCCTTGCCGGGCGGCGGCGTGCGGAGCTTCGGTGTGGTCGGCGCGGTACAGCGCAGATCCCACCAGACGCGGTTCAACCCGAGCTTCCGCTCTCCTTCGAGCACGCGCACCGTGTCGCCCTGCGCGTCGAGAATCATGACCTTCGCGGCCTTGAGGCGGCGCGTGCTATCCCCGGGCGCGGCAGCCGAGGCGGTCGGAGTGCCGGACGGACTGGCGGCGGGACCCGTCGTCGTGTCGGCCAGCGCGGCTGAGACGTAGTAGGTGAGTGGTACGCCGGCCGGTGCGTTCTCAGCCTGTATGGCGCTGTTCGGCGCGCTCACCACGCCCTGCTGGTCGCGCAGCCGGTAGGCGGGCGGCGGCACAAACAGGGCGACCTTGCCCGCGAGGGCCGCACCGTCGAGCTGCTCGAGGGGCGAAATATCATCCAGGATGTAGAAGCCACGCCCATAGGTCGACACCACGAGATCGTGGAAGCGCGACTGCACGGTGAGCCACGACACGGGAGCGTGCGGCAGGTTGGCCTGAAGTGGGAGCCAGCGGGCACCATCGTCGAGCGTCACGTACAGACCGTTCTCCGTTCCCGCGTAGAGCAAACCGCGCCGCACCGGATCCTCGCGCACGATGTGCACGAACGAAAGCGGCGAGCGCGGGAACGTCTCCGAAATCTTTCTCCAGCTCTTCCCGAAGTCCGTGGTCTTGAAGATGTAGGGGTCGAGATCGTCGAGCTCGTGCAGGTCGGCCGCGAGATACGCCGTGCCGGCATCGAAGTGTGAGGGCTCGATGTTCACGATCTTCGCCCAGGGGGACAGCTTCGGGATGTTGCCCGACACGTCAGTCCAGTGCGCGCCGCCATCCGTCGTCACGTTCACGCGCCCGTCGTTCGACCCAACCCAGAGCACCCCCGCGCGTATCGGCGACTCGGCGAGCGCAAACAAGGTGGCGCCGTCGAACGTGTACAGGTTGTCCGTCGTGACGCCGCCCGAGCTCTGCTGGTGTGTCGTGTCGTTGCGGGTGAGATCGGGACTGATCACTTGCCAGCTCGCGCCGCCGTCCGTCGTCACGTGCACGACCTGGCTGCCGACGTACACTTTCGTGTGGTCGTGGGGCGAGATAGCGATGGGGAACGTCCAGTTCCAGCGGTACTTCATGTCGGCGGGCCGCCAGCCGTAGCCCGCCTCGGGCCAGATGCGCACGTTCCGCGCGTGATCGGTCCGGACGTCGTAGACCTCGAGCCCGCCGTCGTAGCAACCGGACCACACCGTGCTGTTGTCCACGGTGTCCGGAATCGCAAAGCCGCTTTCGCACCCACCCACGTGACGCCACTGGCCCTCGCTGAACCCGCCCGAGAGACTGCGGCTCGGCATGCGGTAGGACGAGCCGTCCTGGCGGTTGCCGTAGAGGTTGTAGGGCACGCGCGTGTCGGTGTGCACGTGGTACATCTGCGCGATCGGCAGCACCACGCGGGTCCAGCTCTTCCCCCCGGTGAGCGTGATGCTCGCCCCACCGTCGTGGGCGATCATCATGCGGTCGGGGTTCGACGGATCGATCCATATATCGTGGTTGTCCCCGCCGGCCTGGAAGCCGGAGCGCCCGAGCGACTGGCCGCCGTCGCGCGACATGCTGAACCGCACCGAGACGAAGTAGAGCCGCTCTTCATCGTCCGGCGCGACGGCGAAGCGCACGTAGTACGGCGCGCGCTCGGCCATGTCGTGGTTGCGCGACACGACGCGCCAGAAGTTGCCGCGGTCGTCGCTGCGGTATAGCGTCGGGTCGCGGTCCTCCACGAGCGCGTACACGGTATTCGGGTTCGACGGCGCGACCGCGACGGCAACTTTGCCGACGTTGTGCTTGGCGTCGGGCAGCCCGTGACCCACGAGGCGCTTCCACGTGACACCGCCGTCCCGCGATGCCCAAAGACCGCTCCCCGGACCGCCGCTCTGCAGGTGCCACGTCTTCACTTCGAACTGCCACATCCCGGCGAACAGCGTATTGGGATCGCCGGGATCGATCGCGAGGTCCGAGCATCCAGTGTTCGGGTCTACGAACAGCACGCGTGCCCAGGTGCGGCCGCCGTCCGCGGTGCGATAGACGCCGCGCTGCTGCTCGGGGCCGTAGGCGCGGCCCAGCGCGCACACGAGCACCACCTCGGGATTCGCCGGATCGATCACGATGCGCGCGATGCGCCCGGTCGAATCGAGGCCCATGTGCTGCCAGCTCCGCCCGGCGTCCGTGGAACGGTAGACACCGTTGCCCAGCGCGGTCATCGAGCGGATGAAGAACGTTTCGCCCGTCCCCGCCCACAACACATTGTGCGCCGAAGGCGCGACGGCGAGCGCGCCGATCGCCTGCGCCGGCTCGCTGTCGAAGACCGCCCGCCAGTGCACGCCGCCGTCCTCAGTCTTCCAGATGCCGCCCGACGCGGCGCCGACGTAGGCGACGAGCGGGTTGCCGGGCTCGCCCACGATGGCGACGGCGCGGTTCCCTTCGGGTCCGACGAAGCGGTAATGCAGCCGAGTCCACAGCGTCGTGTCCACCTGCTGTGCCGCGGCGCCGCGAATGGCGGACGCCGCAACCAGAAGCGCGAGAAGAGCCCTCATGGATGACCGTTCCTTATCTGAGCTGAATGGGCACGGCGGAAGGTGCGAGGCCTTCCCCTTCCGCGGTTAGCGTGACGATTCCCGGCCTTGTGCCGGCGCGAATGATCACGAGCGCCTTGCCGCTAAAGAGCCGGACCTGGTTGGCTTTGAACGAGGTATGGCTGCTCTGATCGCCGTTGTCGACGCCCACGATTCGCGCATCCCCACCGCTAAGACGAAAGCGAATGAGCGGCTCCGCCGTCGGCACCGCGGTACCTGCACGATCTTGAACGGTGACCGTGACGAAGGAGAGGTCCTCGCCATTGGCGCGAATGCGCGCCCGGTCGGGCGCCAGCGTGACCCGCGCGGGCGCACCGGCAGTCCTCACCTCCCCGGTTGCCCAGTCGCGGCCTTCCTTACGTGAGACAGCCCGTAACGTCCCGGGCGTGTATGCGACGCGCCACATCAAGTGGCTCACGCGTTCGGTTTTACGTTTCACCCCGAGCGTGACACCATTCAGGAATAGCTCCACCTCGTCGGCATTCGTGTAGGCCCACACGTCGATCGTATCGCCCGGCGTCCAATTCCAGTGGGGGAGCAGATGGAGCATAGGCTGCTCCGTCCACACACTCTGATATAAGTAGAAGGGATCCTTCGGGAATCCCGCAAGATCGACGACGCCGAAATACGAGCTGCGCGCCGGCCACTCGTACGGCGTGGGCTCGCCCAGGTAGTCGATGCCCTGCCAGACGAAGATCCCCGAAAGGAACGGATATCGCTCGAACAGCCGCAGCGACTCTTCGTGCAGCGAGCCCCAGAACGCCTTGCGATTGTCGTAGGACGAGAGCCGGTAATCCTTGTTGGGCTGCGGCCCATGGTTCTTCACGTACGGCGTCTCGTAGCTGGCCACGCTGTCGGACGGCTGCTCATAGACGCCGCGGCTGTTGAGCGCCGACATCGCCTCGGTGATGATGAACTTCTCACCAGGGTATTGAACCGGAAAATCGGCCCATACCTCGTGGTGATAGTTGTGACCCAGCAGATCGAGCGCCCCGGCGTGAAACACCGGATTCTGCGGGCTCCCGTTATTCGCGGCCTGCGTGATCGGCCGAGTCGGATCAAGCGCTCGCACGATTCCGGCAAGCTCGCGCGCGATGGGCGCGGCGGTCGAGTCGCCGTTGTTCCACTGCTCCATCACCTCGTTGCCGATACTCCAGATGAAGACGCTGGCATGATTGCGGTCGCGCAGCACCATGTCCGACAGGTCGCGCACGTGCCAGGCGTCCCAATCGAGGTGGTAGTCGTACTCGGTCTTTTGCTTCTTCCACATGTCGAACGCCTCGTCCATCACGATGAAGCCCATGCGGTCCGTCAGGTCGAGCAGCTCGGGCGCGGGCGGGTTGTGCGAGGTGCGGAGGGCGTTTACACCCATCGCCCGCATGATCTCGAGCTGCCGTTCGATCGCGCGCGTGTTGACGGCCGCACCCAAAGCGCCGAGATCGTGGTGCAGGCACACGCCGCGAATCTTCACGTGGCGCCCGTTCAGGAAGAATCCTGAATCGGCTCTGAAGACGAACGACCGCACGCCGAACGGCGTCGTATAGGTGTCGCACAGCCTGTTCCCGCACCTCACACGCGATACGGCGCGATAGAGATACGGCCGCTCGAGCGACCAGAGGACCGGGCGCGAAATGGTCAGATCCTGCACCAGCTCGGCGACTGAGTCGCCTGCGATCCGCCCCATCGTGGATACAGCCGCCACCTCCCTGCCGGCGGAATCATACACGACCGTGCTGAGCACAACCGGCTGCTCGCCATGCCGCTCGTTGCGGAGGCTCGTTCGAATCGTGACGCGTGCCGACTCCAAGCTCACGGCTGGTGTCGTGACATACGTGCCCCACTGATCGACGTGCGCCGGGTTTGTCGTGACGAGCCGCACGTGGCGGTAAATCCCGGAGCCCGAGTACCAGCGCGAGTTCGGCTGCTGCGAGTTGTCCACGCGTACCGCAATCACGTTGCGCGCGCGGTAGCGCAGGTGCGGCGTCAACTCATAGCGAAACGAACTGTAGCCGTATGGGCGCTTTCCCAGGTACGCACCGTTGATCCACACTTCGCTGTTGCGATAGACGCCGTCGAATTCGACGAAGACGACCTTGCCGCTGTCCCGCGCTGGGACGGTGAACGTCTTGCGATACCACCCGACGCCGCCCGGCAGCGCCCCGCCCGCCACGCCGGCGGGGTTCTGCTCGCTGAACTCGCCTTCGATGCTCCAGTCGTGCGGCAGATCGAGCGTGCGCCAGCCGGCATCATCGAACGCCGTCTCTTGCGCGCCCGCCACATCGCCCAGATGGAAGCGCCACGCGTGGTCGAAGTTCTGCGTCTGACGCTGCGCCACCAACACCAGAATGAGCGCGAGCATGGATCTAGCCTCGGAAATAGAGGTAGGCCGCGACAATCAACAGAATCACGACGGCGGAGGCGATGACCTCGCGAGCGCTCCAGCTGGCACGAGAACTCGCTCGATCCTCGACCGTGACGGTTCCGTACGTCAGACCGGCGAGCTGCTCGGCTCGTGGCGGCGCCGTCGCGTAGCTCACAACCACCATGACGATGACCGACACGATGAAAATGAAGAGGCTGTAATACTGGAAGTAGAGATTGTTGACGATCCAGAGGAACGAGCCGCGGGTGTAGCCATCAGCAAATCCTGGCAGATGCAGGCTCACGGGTGTATCCACCGCCAGGCGGAACACCCCGAGCACGAATCCGACGAGCAGCGCGGCGAGGCACCCTTTCGAGTTCAGGCGCCGGTTGAAAATCCCGAACACGAATACCGTGAAAATCGGCGGCGCGAGATACCCTTGCACGCCCTGGAGATAGTCATAGAGGCCGCGCGCACCCTGAATCACCGGAATCCACAACAGACTGATCACGACCATCGCCACCGTAGCGGCGCGACCCACCCACACGAGCTGGTGCTGTGACGCGTTGGGCCTGAACTTCGTGTAGAGGTCCATCGTGAACAGGGTCGAAGACGCGTTGAAGGCGCCCGCCATCGAGCTCATCAGCGCGGCGAGCAGTCCCGCGACGACAATTCCCCGGAGCCCAGCCGGCAGAAGATCCTTCACCATCAGTGGAAAGGCCGCTTGCGCCGCCTGGGGGATCGCGTTCCCCTGAGCGTCCACCATCACGCTGAGCCCTGGCACGCGCCCGGTCTTGGCGAGGGCGAGGGCGATCAGGCCTGGAATGATGAAGAGAAAGACCGGTGACAGTTTCAGGTACGCGGCAAAGATGCTCCCGCGCCGCGCCGTGCGCTCGTCCTTCGCTCCCAGCGCCCGCTGCACGATGTACTGATCGGTGCACCAATACCACAGGCCGATGATGGGTGCACAGAACAGCATGCCCAGCCAGGGATAGTTGCCGTTGAAATACCACGCGATGCGGCCGGTCTCCTTCACCGGCGCCCACGTGCCCTCCATCCCTGCCGGGACCAGCGGTTTCCACAGGTTGAACAGATCGGGATCCAACACGTGGCGCAGCTCGTGCCAGCCGCCGAGCTTCGCGAGCCCGAACAGGGTGAGCAATCCCGCTCCGATGACCAGGACGAACGTCTGCAACGCATCCGTGTACGCCACTGCCCGCATTCCGCCGAGCACCGTATAGAGGCCGGTGAGGAGCAGCACGGCGACCGATCCGATCCAGAAGCTGTTGAACGTGGCGCCGCCCAGCCGGAGCGAGACCTCGGGCAACAGCGTCGCGAACACGACGCCGCCGGCGAAGATCGAGACGGCGAACTTCGTGAACACGTGCGCCACGAGCGTGATGACGGAGAGCACCCAGCGCGCGGTGGGTGAGAAGCGCCGGCCGAGAAACTCGGGCATGGTGTAGACCAGCGCGCGGGAATAGAACGGGACGAACAGCCATCCGAGCACGAGCAGGCACCAGGCATGCAGCTCGTAATGCGCGAGCGCGACGCCGCTCGTCGCGCCGGCGCCCGCCAGACCGACCACATGCTCGGAACCGATGTTGGACGCGAAGATGGAGGCCCCGACCAGGAACCAGCCGAGATTGCGGCCGGCCAGGAAGTAGTCATCCGCCGTGTCCCGGTTGCGCTTTGCAACCCACCAGGCGACGCCGAGCAGCAGGGCGAAATACAATCCGATGATGACCCAATCGAGACCGGCCATTGCGCAGCGAGACTACACGTCACCGATTCCCTGTCAAGAAAGGCCGTCAGGAGGTGCCCTATGACCCTGTCTCGCCGTAACGGGGAAATCGAAGCTGAACTTCTGGAATGAGCGCCAGCGCCCGCCAGTCTCGACGCGAGAGGGGATCGCTCACCGTAACAGGCTCTTGTGGAACCGCTGATAGATAGGGTCGTACGCCCGGTGGATCTCCGGGTTGGGCGGCGACAAGGCCTGACGCGTCAGCGTGCGTTGCGCGGCAGTCTTGAGATCGGGGAACGCGCCCGCTCCGACGGCGGCGAGCAGCGCCGCGCCGTACGCCCCGCCCTCTTCGCGATTCACCGTGGTCACCGGAAGACCAAAGACATCTGCCTGCAGTTGACGAACGAACGCGCTCTTCGCACCGCCGCCCGTCAGCAAGAGATGACCAGGCATCAGGCCTAGCTCCTTGAGAATCTCGAGTGAGTCACGCAACGCAAAACACACGCCCTCGAGCACGGCCCGCGTCATGTGCGCGCGAGAGTGCGCGAGACTGAGTCCTGTAAACGCCGCACGGAGCGAGGCGTCACGGTGGGGCGTGCGCTCTCCCTGAAGGTACGGCAGGAACGTCACGCCGTCCGCTCCAGGCGACACCGTTGTCGCTTCTTCGACCAGCAGTTCGTCGCGCTGATCCTCCGGCAACTCGCGCGCGCACTGATCGCGATACCAGGCAAACGCGCCGCCGGCTGACAAGACGACGCCTATCACATACCACACATCGGGCGCGACGTGACAGAACGTATGCGCCCGCAGCTTCGGATCGACGCGCGGCTCTGCCGTGGGAGCCAGTACGGTCCCGGATGTCCCCCAGCTCGACACCGCTTCACCGGGCGTGATCGCTCCCACGCCAGCGGCACCGCAGGCGTTGTCTGCGCCGCCGCCCACGACGGGTGTGCCCGTCGCAAGCCCCGTGAGGGCGGCGGCATCTTTGGTGACGCGGCCGAGCACCTGCGCTGATCCGCCGACGTCGGGGAGCAGGGACGGCGCAAGCTCGACCGCCGTGAGCATCTCCCGGCTCCAGCGCAGGTGGGCGGGATCGAACATCAGCGTTCCGGATGCGTCGGACGGCTCGGTGGCGACTGTGCCCGTCAGCCGCAGCCGCACGAAATCCTTGGCGAGCAGCACGGTGGCGAGTCGCGCGAACGCCGCGGGTTCGTGATTACGCAGCCATAGCACCTTTGGCAGCGTAAAGCCTTCCAGCGCGGGGTTGCACACCCACTCACGAAGGTGCGTCTCGCCGCCGGCGCGCAACTCGATCTCTTGGCACTCGGCCGTCGTTCTGCCGTCGCACCACAGCAGTGCCGGCCTGATAACGGCACCGCGCTTGTCGAGAAAGACGGACGAGTGCATTTGGCCGGAGATACCCATCCCCGCGATACGCGTGCCGGCCCGCTGCGCCAGCACGTCCCGGATCACCGCGCGGGCGGCATCCCACCACGCCTCGGGATCCTGCTCCGCCCAGCCGGGCTCTGGCGTATCGAGTGACAGTGGAGCGGTCGCCACGGCTGCGATGCTGCCGTCTAGACTGATGAGAATGGATTTGACGCTGCTCGTACCGATGTCGAGGCCGAGAAAAAAATCAGCCGCCACCTATCGCACTCCCAACAAGAGCTCCATGGTGAGCTGATCGAGTCGCTCGTACGCGTAGCCCCGCGAGCGCAGCGCCGCGAGATCGAACTTCGTGTTGCGAAGCTCACTGAACGGGACACGCGCGCTCTTCCCTCGGTCCAGCTCGGCCAGCAACTGCTGGATTTCGGGATCCGCATTGAACCGCGCGACTTTGTCCTTGAGGATCAGATAGGTCCGCATGCTGCCGGCGGCAAAATCCCAGACACCCGATTCATCCTCGGTGCGGTAGGCGTGGCTATCGAAATGGCGCATACCGGGCCACTGCGCGTCCTCGAGCAACTTGACCAGAAAAAACGCGCCCTTCGGGTCGTCGCTGCCAAAGCGCAGATCCTGGTCGAAGCGGCCAACCTGCTGGCCGTTGAGATCGATATGGAACAGCTTGCCGGCTTCGAGCGCCTGGGCGACGGCGTGCGAAAAATCGAGCCCCGCCATGCGCTCGTGCGCGAGTTCGGGGTTGACACCCACCATCTCGGGATGGTCGAGCGTATAGATGAACGCGAGCATGTGGCCGGTGGTCGGCAGGAAAATGTCGCCACGCGGTTCGTTCGGCTTTGCCTCGAGCGCGAGGCGCAGATCGTAGTGCTGTGACCGGACGTATTCGCACAGGTAGTTGACGGCGTCTCGGTACCACGCGAGGGCCGTGCGCGGATCTTTGGCGGCGTTGGTTTCGACGCCTTCTCTTCCGCCCCAGCAGACATAGGTGGTCGCGCCGAGCTCAACCCCGAGGTCTATGGCCGCCAGCGTTTTTTGCAGCGCATAGGCACGCACGCGTGAGTCACTGCTCGTAAACGCACCGTCTCGAAATGCGGGGTCCGAGAAGAGATTCGTCGTGGCCATCGGCACTTTCATGTCCGTATCGGCGAGCACCTGCTTGAACTCGCGCACGATCTTATCGCGCTCCGCGGCGCTCGCGCCCGGGGGTACGAGATCGTTGTCGTGCAGATTCACCCCGTAGGCGCCGAGCTTCGCCAGCTTGCGGACGATCGTGGTGGGAGAAAGTGGTGCCCGCACCGGCTCGCCAAAGGGGTCGCGTCCGGGGTTTCCAACGGTCCAGAGCCCGAAGGTGAAATGGTGCTCCGGCCTGGGCTGATAAGCGTCCTTGCCGCCTCGCATCATCCCGGCGATACTCGGCTCGCTTTGACGAGTTGTCAAACGGAGACACGCATGGTCTGGGAACAGCGTTGGCATCCGCTGCGACGGGAGTGGGTCATCATCTCCTCCCACCGGAACGAACGCCCCTGGCAGGGCGAGCGGGTGGCCGAGGCGGAGCGGTCACTGCCGCCGTACGTCCCGGACTGCTACCTCTGTCCCGGCAACGCGCGCAGCTCGGGGCGACGCAACGAGCGCTACAGCGGCGTGTACGTCTTCGACAATGATCACCCCTGCGTCGGCCCCGCAGCGCCGAGCACGACCGCCGCTCCCGCGCCGATGTATCGAAATAGTCCGGCGACCGGTTGCGCCCGCGTCGTGTGCTACACGCCGCGTCACGACCTCACCCTCGCCCAATTGCCGGAGCCCGAAGTTCTCCGTCTCCTGCAAGCACTCCAGGCGCAATATCGCGAGCTCGGCGCGCGTGACGACGTGCGCCACGTCCTGGTGTTCGAGAACAAGGGCGAAGTGGTTGGCGTGAGCAATCCGCACCCGCACTGCCAGATCTACGCGACCAACTTTGTATTCAAGACGATCGAGCTCGAAGCGGAGGCGCAGGCGGCGTACCTCACCGAGCACGGCCGGCCCATGCTCCAGGATATCGTCGCTGCTGAGGAGGCCGACGGCAGGCGGCTCTTGGTCCGGCGCGATCGAGCACTCTCGTTCATCCCGTATTTCGCGCGCTACCCTTACGAGACGTTCGTGACACCGCGTGAGACCCGCGCCAGCCTGGCGGATCTCAACGCCGCCGAGCTCGGGGACGTCGCGGTCGTGTTGCGCGAGACGTTGATTCGACTCGACAATCTGTGGCGGCTGTCGTTTCCATACGTGATGGTGCTGCATCAGGCGCCCACAGACAATGCGCCGTACCCCGGTTTCCATTTTCACATCGAGATCCACCCGCCATTGCGCAAACCCGGACTCCTCAAGTATCTCGCGGGCCCGGAGATCGGTGGTGGCAATTTTCTGAACGACACGGCGCCCGAGGAGAAAGCCGCGGAGCTGCAGGCGGTCTCGAGCGTGCACTATACAGAAGGCGGCGAAGGGCGGCGTGATGAAGCGGCGGCGCGGTGAACCGGCGGCGGATGAAGCGGCGGCGAAGGGGCGGCAATGACTGGTGACAGAGCCGGCGCAGAGCGGCTGCTCGAACCGATTCGAGCGCTGCATGCCGCGATCCGCGACGCCGTCGTGGACGCGTGCGCGCGGCAGGCTCCGGAGCAGCTCGCGGTCAAGCACGGGGACGACGGAGACACGATCTACGCGATCGACCGCGTGGGAGAAGAGGCGCTGGTCCGTGGTCTCGCGAACCTTCCGAGTGACGAGCCCGTCTGCCTCATTGCGGAAGGACTCGACGATCCGCTCGTGTTCCCGCGCGACGCCCGGGAGCAGGATTGCCGCTGGCGCTTGCTGGTCGACCCACTCGACGGGACCCGCGGCCTCATGTACCAAAAGCGCAGCGCGTGGGTTCTGACCGGTGTGGCTCCGAACCGGGGCGCGGCGACGCGTCTGTCCGACGTCGTACTCGCCGTGCAGACCGAGATCCCCCTGCTCAAGCAACATCTCTCCGACCAGCTGTGGGCGTTTGCCGGGAAGGGGATGCACGCACGGCGTTGGAACCGGCTCACACGCACGACGGAGCCGCTCACGTTGCGGCGCTCCGGCGCGGCGACGATCGCGCACGGCTTCGCGACGGTCGTGCGCTTCTTTCCAGGCGCGCGCGCGGTTCTGGGCGCGATCGACGACGAGGTGCTTCACGCCCTCGTCAAGCCCGAACCGGGCCGGGCCGCCTCGTTCGAGGACCAATACGCGTCCACGGCAGGCGAGCTGTACGAGCTGCTGGCCGGCCACGATCGCTTTGTCGCCGACCTGCGCCCCCTCGTGAAGTCGCAGAGCTTGTGCTGCCATCCCTATGACGTGTGCACCGCGCTCATCGCGCGTGAAGCGGGTGTGATCCTCACCGATCCTCGTGGAGCGCCGCTCGACGCGCCCTTGGACTTGACCACCGATGTGGCGTGGGTCGGCTATGCGAACGAGAGCCTCCGTCGCGCGATCGAGCCGGTCCTGCAGGGCGCGCTGCGGCGCCGTGGCTTTCTGAAGTGAATTGGTTTCAGCCGGCCCTGGATCGGCTGCGCTCGCTTCCGCAGGATCCCGATCCCCGGTTACAAACGTTCTTCTCGCCCGATCGCCAACTCTACATCGCCCGAGCGCCTGCCCGGCTCGACGTCTTAGGGGGGATCGCCGACTACAGCGGCGCGCGCGTCCTCGAGCTGCCGCTCGCCTGCTCGACAAGCGCCCTGGTGCAACCGCAATCCGCGCGTCATTGCGATATCGTCACCCGACGCAACGATAGCTGGGACCGTTTCAGCATCGACCTGCCGCTCGCCGAGCCTGACGAGCTCGCCGCGTGGTTTCGCGGGCACGAAGCCGAGCGATGGGCGGGTTACGCGGTCGGCGTCGTACAAGCCCTCCTCGCGCGCAGCACCACAGCGCGTGGGTTGAGAATCCTCGTCGATACCACCGTGCCCGAGGGCAGAGGTGTCGCGTCCTCGGCTGCGCTCGAAGTCGCCGTTGCCATGGCGGTCGCGGCGAGCTGCGACGTCGAGATCAGTGCTCCGGAGCTCGCGGCGCTCTGTCAACGCGTCGAGAACCATGTCGTCGGCGCGCCGTGCGGGATCATGGATCAGATGACGAGCGCGTGCGGCAAGAAGGACAAACTGCTCCAGCTGCGCTGCCAGCCGGGCACGATCGAGGGACACGTGGACGTGCCGACCGGCTACCGATTCTACGGCATCGATTCGGGTATCAGCCATGCGGTTTCGGGAGCCGACTACGGAACGGTACGGACCGCCGCATTCATGGGGCTGCGTATCATCACGACGGAAACCCCCTGGCGCGGGGAGTACCTCGCGAATCTGGCGCCACCCGAGTTTGCGCGATTCGCCAAATCGCTGCCTGAGGAAATGACGGGCGCCGAATTCCTGGAGCGGTACGACGACATCGCCGACACCGCTACCCGCGTCATCCCAGAGCGTCGCTACCCCGTGCGACAGGCGACCCGGCATCCGGTCGGCGAGCAGGATCGGGTCGATCGCTTCGCGACGGTACTGGCGGCACTGCCAGATGACCCGGCACTAGCGAACGAACTTGGTGAGCTGATGTACGCCTCACACGAGAGCTACAGCGCGTGCGGACTCGGCAGCGAGGGAACCGATCGCCTGGTCGAATTGGTGAGGACCGCGGGCCCCGAGCGCGGGCTGTTCGGCGCGAAAATCACCGGCGGGGGAAGCGGCGGAACGGTCGCGGTGCTCGGCATGATCGACGCGGAGGGCGTGATACGGGACCTGGCAGCCCGCTATGCGGCCGACACTGGCCGCATAGCGAGCGTCTTCACCGGGTCGGCGCCGGGCGCCGCCGAGACAGGTGTGCTACGGCGCTAAGTGTTGCGTCTCCGCTACGAGCACGATGCAGGGGTCTGTGACGAGAACCGGAGCGACGCGGGTAATAAGGGGTGAATGGCGATGAAACGTACAATCATGCTGTTGACCCCACTCCTGTTTTCGGCAGGATGCTCGGTGACGTCGCCGAGCGATCCGGAGGAAGGCGTCGGACCCGTCATCGCGCGCTACACGCTGACAGCCGAAGATGGCAACCCGCCGGCGTGCTGCGCCATCGACAGCGCCGGCGTGCACATCACCGTTGTAGGTGGAGCGCTCACGTTTCACGGTCCGGCGGGCTATCGGGACACCGTGTTCACCCCGGCTGGCCCGGCGTCTCGAGCGTGCGTACACGGCGTCCCCAACGGCGCATTCGTCAACACGCGCACGTACACCGTTACCCTCACTGACAGCACGCGGTACCTCCTGCTCCCCTGCGATCGGGGCGCGTATAAACTGATCGTGATCCGCCGGCTCGACCACGAAGGTGGCTCGTCCACCACCGACAGCATTGTGGTTTCCTCCGGGACCTTCAGCGCAAAGCCCGATACCATAGATCTCGCCGACTCGCGTAGCCCGAGCTCGTTCACGGCGTCTGTCACTGCGCCGACGGTTCTCGTGACAGGACCGGCCCATCAGTACCGCTTCGACCCGGGAAATTGACGTCGCCTTAGCCGCTCCGGCCGAACTGCCGCGTGTACTTCACGATCAACGATCTCGACTGCGGCCGTCTCCACTGGAAGAATCCGTCCGCTTCCTGTCCTTCGTTGAAGACGACGAACAGTCCTGTGCCGGCGGTGCCGAGCCAGCCGAAGCGCGCATTCGCCGTCCACGCGTCCACCTGATTGCTGTATTGCACAAGCGTTTGGAACATGATGCGGGGCGTGAAGAAGTACGCGACGCGCGGCGCAATCACCACGCGGGTGAAGCTGCCCTGGTCCAGCCGCACGTCATTGTACTCTGTGAGCAGCGAGGCCGACACTGAGCTCCCGCGACGCGCCGAGAGCGTCACACTGCCGCCGCGACGGGTCCCATTGTAGAACCCGCCGACGTCGGCGCGCAGCAAAACCGAAAAGGGAGCACTCGGATTGGTCCCGAAGTCGAACCCCAGCGACGTGTATTGGTACGACCCGACCGGCAATGTCACGTTGCGCGCGATCGCGAAGGGCTGCTGTAAACCCTGGTGCTCGATGTTCACCTCGGGGCCAACCATGGCCCCGCTGGGGAGCGACCATTCGGTGATGTCCAGGTGAATGCGATCTTCCTGCCGAAAACCGTCGAGCCCGTAATAGCCCCGGTAGCCGACGTGCGGATGCCATTCCTTGACCAACGTGCTGCCGGGATACCGCTTGATCCACATCACCGTGCTCTCATAAAAACGATACCCGCCAGGGCGATTCAAGAACCCGACCTCCGGATCGAAGTCCCGCCCGACCTGGATGAACCGCGCCAGGTTGTTCCACGAGCCGGTCTGGTACGCGAGCCGCGCGCTGTATGCGGATGCGTCTCTGTCGGGACCGGGTGTGGCTGACGCCGCCCCCCACCAGTCGATCGTCCACGCGTCATGAATGCCGATGCGACCGTCGACGCCGGTGACGCGATTCCAGTCTCCCGATTTCGCGGTGGCCGTGCGCTGGATCGCGATCACGCCGATGCGGGAGCGGGCGGCGAGCTGGTGCTGGAGCCGCAGCACCGAATACGACATCGCCCCCTGCGTGGTAGCTCGATCGGTGAAGATCTGAAGCCCGCCCACGGTGACGCCCCCGACCCGACCGGTGACCCGGCCGCCACCCACGATGGGGACCGGCTGCCCCAGGGTGTCGATCCCGATGCGACGAGTGAAGAAGAGATCGACCGCCTGTGGCGTGCCCGCCGAGAAGATGCCGGCATTTTCCAGGAAGAAAGGGCGTTTCTCCGGAAAGAACAACGGAAAGCGGGTGAGATTCGTGCGCTGCTCATCGACTTCGACCTGCGCGAAGTCCGTGTTGTAGGTCAGATCGAGGGTCAAGCTGGGCGTCACACCGTATTTGATCTCTCCGCCGACATCGCTCCGGCTTTTCGCCTCGGGGTCCACCGCGAAGTTGCGTTCGACGCCGGTCAGCGCGTATGGCGTGGCAGTCAGGAC
>WNFO01002427.1_pt1 | contig 15356 bp, 9 predicted proteins | sample 5400251 | NCBI WGS metagenome assembly WNFO01 (sample SAMN13153354, study PRJNA577476) | soil metagenome | isolation source: 100 cm saprolite under Madrone tree | place: USA:California | collected 2016-06-14 | reverse complement strand
CACTATGGCTCCGTTTGCTGCGAAGAAATCGCGCCATCGCGTTCGGCCGGTAGCCAAGTTTCTTCGCCACTTCTTCGATGCGCTTTTTCGTGGCGGGTGCGATGTAGCGCGCCAGCGGCGCATTGTTCAACACGATGGAAACCGTGGCGGGAGAGAAGCCGCTGGACTTCGCGACATCCCTCATGGTGATGGTCTGGTCTCTTCCGCTTTGCCGCTTCACGCCCACGCCTCCGGACGGACTATCATCCAGTGTTTGCGGCTCGAATTGCAATGGCGGGGCCTTCAAGCGTTTGCGCGCGCTCTATTCGGCGGGCGCTTCAAAGGACATGGTCTTTCGGAAACCGGATGTCTTCCATGCCCCGTAAATCAGCCCCGCAGCCACCCACACGGCGCCAAGCTTTTTTGCCGGCATACTGAGCTGCAGGAAGATGTAGCCGCAAATTCCAAAGCCGAGCAGCGGCCAAAGCACGGGCCACACCGTTTTCCGCTCCGCGCGTAGAAAGTAACGCACAAAAGCCGCTGCATTTACGCCCATGAAGGCGATGAACGCCCCGAAATTAAGCATCTCCGCCCCCCGCTCATAGGAGAGAAAAAACGAACCCGCCAGCGCAATCGCGCCGATCAAGATCACGTTGTTTGCGGGAATCTGCCGCTTCGCTTCGATCTTGCCGAAAAATCCCTTGGGGAGAGCGTCGTTGCGGCCCATGCCGTAAAGCAGCCGCGCCGCCGCCAACTGCGCGCCCATCCCGGATCCAATATTGGCGATCAGGATTGTGAAGTTCAGCAACTGGAACAAGAAAAAGCCACCGGCCTGCTTTGCGACCAGCGGAAACGCCGATTCCACCTGTTCCGCGGGAAACGGCTTCGAGCCCCACACCAGTTGCGCCGCGTACACTTCCAGCGAAGACAAAACCCCCGTCACCACGCACACCAGCACGGTGGCCAGCAGGACGTTTCTCCGCGGGTTCTCCACTTCCTCCGAGAATGTCGAAATGGCATCGAAGCCGATGTACGTCAGTACAGCGATGGATGTGCCGTGAAAAATGGAATTCAGGTTAAACGTGGCCGGATCGTAAAACGGCCGCGAAAAGTACCCCGCCCCATATTCGTGCAAGCCCAGCAAAAACCGGATCACAAATCCGAAAAACACGATCACTACGATGGTCATCCCGGCGGCCAGCACGTCGTTGATTCGCGCCGAGGTCTTCACCCCTCGAAGGTTGAGCGCCGTAAACGCCGTTGCGTAGAAAATCGCGAGCGCCCAATACGGCATTCCAGGCAAAATGTTCTGCGTCAGTTTGCTGCATAGAATCGTGCAGATCAGCGGGTTGAGGATGTAGTCCATTACCATCGCCCAGCCCGTCAGGTATCCGAGCCCGGAGTGGATTTCCTGGCCGACGTAGGTGTATGCGGACCCCGCGCTCGGATACACGCGCGCCAGCATCCCGTAACTGATCGCCGTGAACAGCATCGCCACCATCGCGATCAGAATTGTGGTCACCACGTGACCGCGCGCCGCGTTATTCACCACCCCGTAGATCCCCATCGGAGCGATCGGCTGGATGATCACGATGCCGATGATGATCAAGTTCCATAACGTCAGTGAACGCTTAAGCCGTGGCCCGGAACTCGCAGTGGTTTCGTCGCTCAAGCCCCTCTCCCTCTAGCGGAGGAATTACTTTTTGAAGTCGCCGCATCAACCCCTTCCGCATTGCGAAGTCGCCCGCTGCGGACGCCGCTCGCCACACCCCTGCTGGTCCATATTCAATCGTTTCAATGCTGACAGTGTGCGCAATCTTGCTCTCCCACGCAACTGCAAAACCTTTCTCCTCGCCCGCGCATCTCCGTCGTGGTTCTGCGGACGCATTTTGCCCTGCACTTTCGTACAGGCCTGGTATCCCACAGGACGGTATCTCTTGCCTCACTGGTCCCTGGAATCCCCTGCAACAGAGTTGCCCTGTGAGTAGTCTAATTAAGTAGGAGCCCGGCCAGGAGAATAAAGATAAATTCGGGAAAACCCATGGGCACTTCTTCTCTCACGAACGGCCGCAGTAACACCACGATCTTCCTGGCGCATGTTGGTGTTTTTCTTTTTGTGGTCTTCGCTGCTTACTGGCTCCGTCGCATTGCTCTTCAGCCCGACGCCATTCTCCAGGGCTACCTGCAGATCGTCAGCGGCCTTCTCGCCTTTGTTTTCGCCGCCGTAACCCTTGTCCGGTTCCAGGGAACTCAGGATCGCATTACGCTGATTCTCGGCGCTGGATTTCTTCTTTCCGGCGCTGTCCTTACGGCGACCAGCGTTCTCTTTTTTCAATTTTTTCCGGACGCCCCTCTTCGTTTCCTGTGGGCGCCCGTCGCTTGGTGGCTTGGCCGCATGGTCTTGGCGCTCCTGCTCGTCGTGGCGCTTCTCGTTGAGCGCTTCCTCCCGCGCTCGCGTCATCCACGCCGCGAAATTGCCGGCGCTCTGCTGGCCGTGATCGCGCTGACCTACGTGCTTGCGGCCGCGCTTCGCCGTTTGCCGCCGGAAGTCTCCCGGCATCCCGGCGCCTTTTTCCCCAATCCGGAGCAGTTGCTGCCCGGCGCAATTTTTCTCGTGAGCCTCGTCTGGTACCGCCGCCGCTTGTCCGTTGAAGATTCCGAATTCGACCGCACCATTTATGCCGCCACCTGGCTGAACGTTGCCGCTCAGCTCTCGGCCGCTCAATCCGCGCGCTTGCTCGACGCTCCCTTTGTTTTCGCCCAGGCGCTTATGGTGCTGGGCTACGCCGTCGCGCTGGGTGGCGCGCTTCTCGATAACGCGCGGCTCTTCGAGCAGGTTCGCCATCTTGCCGTCAGCGATCCACTCACCGGTCTCGCCAACTACCGCCGCCTTCTCGATGTTCTTGAAAACGAGACGGAACGCACCGATCGCACCGGCCGGCCCTTCTCCGTGCTGCTTCTCGACCTCGATGAATTGAAAAAAATAAACGACAGCTACGGCCATCTCGTAGGCAGCCGTGCCATCTGCCGCCTCGCCGATATTCTCCGCGTTCACTGCCGTGCCGTCGATACCGCCGCGCGATACGGCGGCGACGAATTCGCGCTGATTCTCCCGGAATCGCAGGAAGACGAAGCCCACCGAGTTGCGAATCGCATCCGCGAAGTTCTCGCCAGCGACGACGAACAACCGCCCATCTCTGCGAGTATCGGCATATCCATCTACCGCGGCGATGGCGAGCGTATCGAAAAGCTTCTCTCGGAAGCGGACCAGGATCTGTATGCAGAAAAAGCAAAGCGGGGAAGACGCGCCGCTGCCGCGTCCGATCGCCGCCGTCGTAGCCCGAAATCCTAAACGGCTCGAATTGATATTACTTTATCGTTGGTTAGGCACTTCTATCTTATGGAATTGCCGTCGGCATCCACGACGTGCACCGTGCCAAGGTTCAGCTCGCGAATTCCGGCCTCCACCTTGGCAAGGTCCCCGACCACCACCCACACCAATCGATCCGGGTTGAGGAAAGACTTCCCCGCGGCCGTGAGATCGTTTGCCGCCAGCGCCCGCACCTTGGATGCATACGTCGAGTAGTAGTCGTCGGGCAAACGATATTGCACGATATTCTCGATCGCATCTCCGACCTCGCCCATGGTTTCGCGCGAACCCGCCAGGCGCAGGGTTCGATTGTCCTTGTCCTTATTCAGTTCATCCTGCGAGATGGGACGGGCGCCAAACATGTCGCGCAACTCTTTGTTGAGCTCAACGAGAGACTCTTTCGTCTTATCCGTCTGCACCGGCGCCCGCGTCACCCACGCGCTGTCGCCGCGCGCAAACTGAAACGCCGTGCCAGCGCCGTAAGACCAGTGCTTGTCCTCACGCAGGTTCATGTTTACGCGCCCGCCAAACGTTCCGCCCAGAATGTCGTTCCAGATTCCCAGCGCAATTTCCTGCGGGCTGTTGCGCGGCGGTGCGATCGTTCCCGCCAGGATAAAAGACTGCGCCGCGCCCGGTTTATCGATCAAAAAAACTTCGGCTTGCTTCGGCGCCGCCACGTTCGAAATGCTCTTCTTCGGCGTATTACCTTGCTTCCAGGACGCAAAAGCCTTTTCGAGTTGCGGTTTAATTTCCGCCAGCGTGGTGTCGCCCACGATCACCAGCGTGGTGTTATTCGGCCGGTACCACGTGTCGTGGAATTTGGCGACCGCGTCGCGCGTCAATTTGGCGACGCCCGCTTCCGTCAACTCCAGTCCGTAGGGATGGTCCTTGCCGTAAAGCGCCGGAGTAAGCACGCGCCCCGCCATCGCGCCGGGGGAAGTCTTCGCCCGCTGAATCGCGGCAATCTGCAGCTTCTGCTGGCGCGCGAAATCTTCTTGCGGGAACGAAGGATGGAGCAGCACGTCGGAAAACAACGCCAGCGATGGCTCCAGCTTGCTCTTCAATGAGGAGAGATAAACCGTCGAACTGTCCAGCCCCGAACCAGCCTCGAGCTCTGCTCCCAGCCTCTGAATCTCATCGCTGATTTGCAGCGCGTTGTACTTGTCCGTGCCGCTGGTCAGCAGCGAGGACGTCATACTTGCGGTACCCGGCGTGGCTGGACTGTCCGCGGAGGTGCCCGCATCCACGAGCATGGTGAAATCCACAAGTGGCAATTCATGACGTTCCGCCAGAACGACTTTCAATCCATTCGAAAGTGTCATGCGTTCGAACGCCGGCAGCTTCACGTTTGGCGTCGCGCCGACTTCGGGGAGCTTCGAACGGTCCGCGCCCGCGCTGGCTGCCTTGTAATCCGGAAAAGGCTCCACTTCGAGTTGATAGAGGCCGTCGCTGAGCCAGCGCCGCGCCGCATCGCGCAAATCCTGCGCCGTCGCTTTGCGCACGCGGTCCAGCGATAGCAGGTACTGTTCCGGATTTCCCGTGAATACCTGGCCGCGAGCGAGGATGTCGGATTTCCCGCCAAAGCCTCCGATGCGGTCCAGCCCGCGCACGAGATTCGCTTCATAGGCTGTCTTGACGCGCTCCAACTCTTCCGCCGTTGGCCCGTCCTTGAGGAATTTGTCGAGTTCTTCCTGCACATCCTTGTTAATGGGCCCCAGGCTTCCCCCGGGTTTCGCCGAAGCACCAACGATGAACTGGCCGCCGATTTCGTTCGGATTGATGCCGCAGTTCACCGATGTCGCCACTTGCTCGTCATAAACGAGCCGCTTGTAAAGCCGCGAATCCTTGCCCTCCGCCAGCACGTCGCTCGCGAGGTCCAGATAATCGGTGTCGGCCTGGCCGTATTCCGGAACATTCCAGACGTTGAACACGCGCGCCACCGGCACGCGGTCTTGCGCCTGCTGGCGGTGTACCCCGGTCATTTTCGCCACCCATTCCCTCTGGTGCGCCACCGGGGGACCGGCGGGGATATCCCCAAAATACTTTTGGACCTTTTCGCGCGCCGTTTTCACATCGATGTCGCCGGCAATCACCAACGTGGCATTCGAAGGCCCATAATAAGTCTTGAACCACTCCTGCACATCCGCTAGCGACGCTGCGTTCAAGTCTTCCATCGAGCCGATCGTCGTCCACGAGTAGCCATGCCCGGCGGGATAGGTGTTTTCGGTGATCAGATACCGCGAGATGGAATAGGGCTGGTTATCGCCCTGGCGCTTTTCGTTCTGCACCACGCCGCGCTGCAGGTCCAGGGTCTCCTTGTTTATGGTGTTATAAAAATGCCCCATGCGGTCGGATTCCAAGAACAGCGCATAATCCAGCGCTGATGTGGGCACATCTTCGAAATAGTTCGTGCGGTCGGAATTGGTCGTGCCGTTGAGGTCCGTCGCGCCCACGCGCTCCATCGCATCGATGTAGCGCCCCTTGAGGTTTTCGCTGCCGCCGAACATCAAGTGTTCGAACAGGTGTGCAAACCCGGTTTTCCCCGGCTTCTCGTTCTTGGAGCCCACGTGGTACCAGATGTTCAGAGCGACGATCGGCGCCTTATGATCTTCGTGAACGATCACCGTCAGCCCGTTCGGAAGCACAAATTTCTCATAGGCGATCTTGATGTCTTGCCCAGATGCGCCTACCGCGACCATCGTCAACAGCGCCATCGCCGCGAACAGCGCGATTGCCCGAGCAGCTCGATCAGTTTTCAAAACCATTTCCCCTCCGTATCTTTCCACTTCTTTAATCTGCATTTCTCACAATAGCCTAGCCTGCCTAAATGTTTCCTTCAGGGCCCTCTTGGCGTTTACCCCGACTCTTGCCGGAAAGGCGGGCCGCTCTTTTTGTTTGCGACATGGCGAGTCAAGAAGGCAAACGAAAAACCACGCCTTCTCTACAAGACGCATGCCGCGCCCGGAAGTTTCAATACCTAGTCTTGTTTCGGACGGGCTCCGCCATTGTATCCCGTCCTGCGGCAATTAGTTTTTCTTGAGGATTTCCCGAAGTTTCGCGGCGAACTCAGGGTACCCTTCCCCAAACGCATCCAGCAGGCTCTTGATCTCGACTTCTCGTTTGCCTGCTGGCCACAGATTCAGATCCTTCAGGGCCTGGTCATATTCTCGGCAGTACACATGCTGCGCGGTCCGCGATTCCAGCGCGCTGATAATGTCTTCCAGATCGTCATTCCCCGGCTCTCCTGCGTTCTTCAATCTATTCAAGTCCTCAGGAGTCAGATCGCTCCTCTCGAAACGCGGATCAGCCTTTCCGCAAAATTCCGAAGTGGCGTCCACGAGTTTGCTTTCCCGCACTCGGAAAACTTTTTCTGCAAATGGCCGTCTGGCCATGGACGTGGCGAATCCCCCCGGCGCGCTCGTTCGCTGCCAGATCACCATCTTCCCGTCTTTGTCCTTCTCAAAGTCCACCTTGCCTTCCATTGCGATTTCAAAGAGCTTGTGCGGCTTCGGTGAAAGAGAATAGATGATATAGCCCCAGCAGCAGTGGTTTCCTCCGCCAGTGTCCGTCTGAAAAACGACTTCGGGCTTGCCGTCCCCATCGAAATCCTCTCCTGTCAGCTCTTCATCGAACACCACATTGAATCCGCTCGTCCGGAATACAACACGGCCTGCCCTGTTGTAAATCGCTGCCGTACATCTGTATTCGACTTCTTGTGGATCTGCCACGGGCGCTAGCGAGATCTCATAGCCGTCCCAGAGTTTCTTTTTGTGTGGCATGTTGTCTTCTTTGCTGGCATAGCAGGCAATTTTGGGCGGCTCTCCCTGCGCGTGAAGCGCAGGCGAAAAGCACATCAGACATAACAGCAAGAGTAAGATGCGGCTCATGGAAGCGTCTCCTGCCTGCAGTCTTAGAAAACGGCCCGGTTCTGCGTTCTCGCCTTGGTTGCCAGCGAAAACCGCGGCTCGGGCTCAAGGCGGTCCAGGATCCGTCCGGTCACGTATTCTCCCACTGCTGGCCCATGCTTGAAGCCGTGGCCCGAGCCTCCTCCCACGAACCAAACGTTTTCCATTCCGGGATGCCGGTCAATCAGAAAATCTCCACTTGAGGTATTTTCGTACTGGCAGACTCGAGTTTCCACGATCGGAGCTTCCTTCAAGGCAGGGAACCGCCGCTCCACATACGTCCGAACCCTTTCCCTCATCGCCGGTGTGACGATCCGGGACTGCGTGTCCGGATCGACGCGCTCTCCATGCCCGTCATACGCAATCTTCAATCCTCGGCTTTCAATATCAGGCATTCCGTAGAAGAGATCTTCCTGAAACAACCAGGTCGGCAGCGCGGGTGCTGCAAACCTGGTGTCGCCGCCCGGTATGCCAAAAAAGAAAACTTCCTGCCGGGTAGGGAAAATCCGTTCGCCAAGGACTTCTGGGAAAACTTTGCCAAGCCATGCTCCGCAAGCGAAAACAAATTGCTCCGTGCTGAACCGCTCACCCTGGCTCGTTACAACCTGTTCAAGTCGTCCCGATCCTGCCGGCTTGAGGATCTGGGCGCTGCAATACTCCACGCCCAGCCGCAGCGCGTCTTCTACCAGCATGGCCACCGCGCGGCGCGCCATCAGAACGCCGCTATGGGGTTCAAGAATCCCTGCCTTGATGTCTTCAAACGATACTTGTGGATATTTTGCTTCGAGCGCGGCGCGATCGAATTCTTCATATCGCACCTTGCAACGCTTCAGGGTAGCCGCCGTCCTCCGCAGTTGAGAATCATCTTCGCCGCCCAGCCAGAGCACCCCGGTCTCATGAAACAACGGCGCCTTCGAAGCCTGAAAAAACTTCTTCCATTGCTCCAGCGATTGTTGCGACCACCGTGTATACAGCTCGTCGGCCCCATAGCCCATTCGAATGATGCGCGTTTCACCGCCCGAGCTGGCCCGCGAGTGCGCCGGACCGTAGGCCTCCATCAGTGCCACGCGCTTGCCCCGTTTGGCGAGGTGCCACGCCGTCCACGCGCCGAAGACGCCCGCTCCGATCACCGCAACGTCGAATATTTTCTGGTGGCTCACCGCTCCAGCATCCTATCCCAACCTGTACCCCAACGAAAATCGCTTCCGTCAAACAGCCTGTAGCGATACCATTCTTCGTTTTGTGCCATTCTTCCCGGAGGTGTGTGTGACCGTTTCTCGCCGACCCGTGCTTTTCTCAATCTGCGCTCTGGTTTTCCTATTGCTGACGACGCCAGCTTTAAATGCGCAACAAGTCGACCGTTCTACGGTCGCCAATCCGAAAGATCGGTCTGCGGTCCCCAGTCCGAAAGACCGCTCCGCGTCGGCCAGGCCTGTCGATCACCCCGCGGTCGCCAATACCCTTGATCCCAAGACGTACGGCGGAATGAAATGGCGCCTCATCGGCCCATTTCGTGGCGGCCGGGCTCTAGCCGTGACTGGTGTTCCAAGCCAGCCGAACACGTATTATTTTGGCGCCGTCGCCGGCGGCGTTTGGAAAACCACAGACGGCGGTGTTTCCTGGGACCCTCTCTTCGATAAGCAAACCACTTCCTCCATCGGTAGCATCGCGGTCTCCAACTCCGATCCCAACGTGATTTACGTCGGCACGGGCGAGGCCTGCATTCGCGGCAACATCTCTTTCGGCGATGGTGTCTATCGTTCGAACGACGGCGGCAAAACCTGGAACAACGTTGGATTGAAAGACACGCGCCACATCGGCAAGGTTATCGTCCATCCTACGAATCCCGATGTCGCCTTTGTCGCCGCTCTCGGCCACGCTTACGGCACGAACAACGAGCGCGGCATCTTCCGCACCCGCGATGGCGGCAAAACCTGGGAGAAAGTTCTCTACCTCGACGAGCGCACCGGCGGCATCGACATCGTTTTCGATCCGCTGAACCCCCACGTCCTCTTCGCCGCGATGTGGGAAGGCTACCGCACGCCCTGGACGCTCAACAGCGGCGGTGACAAGGACGGCCTGTACCGTTCGAACGACGACGGTGCCACCTGGAAGCGCGTCGAAGGCAACGGCATGCCCGAGGGCCCACTCGGCCGCATCGGCGTGGCCGTTTCCGGCGCCGATTCGAATGTCGTCTACGCGCTCATCGAAGCGAAGAAAGGCGGCCTCTACCGCAGCGATGACGGTGGCACCAACTGGACGCTGATCAATGACGATCACCGTTTTCGCCAGCGCGCCTGGTATTTCACCCACGTTTGGGCCGACCCCAAGGATTCGAACAAGGTCTACATCGCCAACACCGGCCTGTTCCGTTCGAACGACGGCGGCAAGGCATTCGAACGCCTCAATGCGCCCCACGGCGACCACCACGGCCTGTGGATCGATGCCAACAATCCCAATCGCATCATCAACGGCAATGACGGCGGCGCGACCATTTCTATCGACGGCGGTAAGAATTGGTCCACGCAAGGGAATCAACCAACCGCGCAGTTCTACCACGTGACCGCCGACAACGATTTTCCGTACCGCGTCTATGGCACGCAGCAGGACAATTCCTCCGTCGGTATCGCCACTTCCAGCGACCGCGGCTACATCGACCGCGCGGACTGGGACGCCGTGGGCGGAGGCGAGAGCGGCTACGTTGCCGTCGACCCGCGCGATTCGCACATCGTTTACGCCGGCTCCTACTTCGGGTACATCACCAGGCTCGACCGCCGCACCAACCAGGTGCAAAATATCCAGCAGTGGCCGCTCGATCCCGACGGCTACAACGCTTCCGTCCAGAAGTACCGCTACACTTGGACGATGCCCATTGTCTTTTCTCCGAATGATCCCAACACCCTCTATCACTCTTCTCAGTTCCTCTTCCGTTCGAAAGATGGCGGCCATTCCTGGGAAACGATTAGTCCTGACCTCACCCGCAACGACAAATCGAAACAGCAGGACTCCGGCGGCCCCATCACCAAGGACCAGGCCAGCATCGAGTTCTACGATTTGATCTTTACCGTTGCGGAATCACCGAAAGAAAAAGGTTTGATCTGGGTCGGTACCGACGATGGCTTGATCCAACTCACGCGTGACGATGGAAAAAATTGGACCAACGTCACTCCCAAAGGTTTTCCCGAATGGGCCATGATCAGCCTGATCGAGCCATCGCCGTTCGAAGCGGGCAGCGCCTATGCCGCAGTCGACGCGCACAAGCTCGATGATTTCAAGCCCTACGTTTTTAAGACCACCGACTTCGGCAAGACCTGGTCGCCCATAACCACCGGCCTCCCCGACGGCTCTTACGTTCACGCCGTTCGCGAAGACCCCAAGCGCAAGGGACTGCTCTATGCCGGCACGGAAACGGGCGCGTGGGCTTCCTTTGATGACGGTGCGCACTGGCAAACGCTGCAGCTCAATCTGCCGACAACTCCGGTCCACGACCTCATCCTTCACGGTGACGATCTAGTCGTGGCCACTCATGGCCGCGCGTTCTGGGTGCTCGATGACATCAGCCCGCTGCGCCAGGCGAACGCCTCGATCGTCGGCGAAGAAGGGCACCTGTTCACGTCTCGTACCGTATTTCGCACGCGTATGGGGCACACCAGGCGCCGCCGCTACGCCATCGGAGAAAATCCTCCCGACGGGGCGGCGCTTTACTACTACTTGAAAGAGGAGCCCAAAGATCCCGTCAAGCTGGAATTACTGGACGCCCAGGGCAAAGTCATCCGCTCATTCTCCAGCGAAGAAAAGAAAAAAGACACGGGCTCCGACGAGTGGGAAAAAGATGAAGCGGAAGAGCACATCCCCGCGAAGGCTGGATTGAATCAATTCACTTGGGACTTGCGGTACGAATCTCCCAAGAAGATTCCCGCCGCTATCTATGACGAAGGCGACCCGGCCGGTCCGCTCGTTCTTCCAGGCAACTATCAAGTGCGGCTTACCGTCGGAACGAAGAATTTTACCGCTCCTCTCGAAGTGGCGTTGGATCCCCGCGTGAAAACGTCCTCCGACGACCTGCGCAAGCAGTTCGATCTGATGCTCAAGATGCGCGACCGTCAGGACGAAATGAACAAAGCCATCCTGGCGATCCGTGACCTCCGCGCCCAGTTGCAATCGCTCGAAAAGCGCCTCGGTGGACACGAGCCGGCAAAACCGATTGTCACTGCTTCCACCGATCTGCGCAAGAAAATCAGCGCCATCGAAGAAGAACTCATCCAGGTAAACTCGAAGGCCAGCGAAGACGAACTCAACTACCCCACAAAACTCAACAGCAAACTCGGCTACCTGCAAAATGCCGTGGATAGCGCCGATGCCAAGCCCACCCAAGCCGAACTCGGCGTTTACGCCGAACTCGACCAGCAGCTTGAAACGCAGCTAGCGAAGTGGCGCGAAGTTCTGGCGAAAGATGTTCCCGCGTTCAACGACACCATGCAAAAGAACAACGTCCCGCTCATCGCTCCGGCGGCAGCCTCCGCGCACTAGCGCTGAAACGCGGCTTCGATCGGCTTGGCCCAGTGCGAGAGATGATTGAGCGATTCCGCGTGCGTGGGGTCGAGGTGCAACGGAGTGATGGAGACGGCCCCGGAAAAGATCGCCGCGTAATCCGTGTCCGGCTCCACGTCCTTGTCGATTCTCTGCTCGAACAGCCAAAAATAACTGCGCCCCCGCGGATCTTTTCCTTCGCTGAGCTGGTTGCGCGTGATCTTCTGCGATTGCCGGGTGAATTTCACGCTGCCGTTCCACGGCTCAGGCACATTCACATTGAGCAGAACTTGATCCGGCAATCCTTCTTTCAAAATCAATTCCGCGGCAGCCCGCGCCACGCGCGCGGAATTCTCGAATTTAGTATTTTCTTTTTTCGAGCACAAGGACATCGCCACCGACGGAATGTGATGCAGCGCGCCTTCGCGCGCCGCTCCGACCGTACCTGAATAATAAACGTTTTCTCCGAGGTTAGCCCCGTGGTTGATTCCGGAAATCACCATGTCCGGCTTTTCCGGCAAAAGTTTGTGCAGCGCCACGATTACGCAATCCGCCGGCGTCCCGTCGATGGCCCACTCCCGCTCCGCGATCTGGTTGCACACGATCGGCTGCCGCAGCGTCAGCGACTGCGCCGCCCCGCTCTGTTCCCGGCTCGGTGCAACGATGCTCACCGTTGCAAAATTTTCCAGCGCCGCTGCCAGCGCGCGAAGGCCATCGGCTTGATATCCGTCGTCGTTGGTGAGAAGTATGTGCGGCATGGGCGAATGTTCTTCGATGCTTTGCTTTCTCGAAATAATAAGAGTAGGCGGTTTACCGCCTGTGGCAGTAAAGGGCGGCTGTTCGGTGTCCGAAGAAGAAATGGTCGGGACGACTGGATTTGAACCAGCGACCTCACGCACCCCAAGCGTGCGCGCTACCAGGCTGCGCTACGTCCCGACCGGTAAGCTGACCGCGACAGGCCAAGGACATCAGAAGGCCGAATCGGGTGAGGGAATCAGCACCTCCAAGGTATCACCGCCGTTCGAGCAGCGTCAAGAAAGCTCGCAGCGTATCGCGCAAATCCAGCAGCATCTTGCGGCTCAGAAGCTGCGCGGCCCCTTCCGCTCCATGATTGGCGCTTCTGCTTTCGGTTTCAGCGGCGCCATCGTGCTCGCGGAGATGACGTCGCGCCCCCGCGATGGTGAATCCTTCGTCGTAGAGCAGACGCTTGATGCGGAAAACCATGTCCACGTCGTCCTGGCGGTAGAGACGGTGGCCGCTGGAGCTCTTGACCGGCTCAAGCATGGGGAACTCGGTTTCCCAGTAGCGGAGGACGAACGGTTTCAAGTCCGCCAGGCGGCTGACTTCGCCGATGCGGTAGAGTTTTTTCTCCGTGGCGACTTGCGCGGCTGTGCCGTTGCTTGGCATTTTGCGTTCCTGCCAGAAGGGGGACGCCGCTATCGTAGCAGTTTGCGGGTGATTGATGTAGAGGGAGGCGTTCATTAGTCACCGTCGCCGCCGGAGGATCTCTTTTCGCGCTTGCGGAGGCGCTGGATGAAGCGGACGGGCGTGCCGACAAAGTCGTACTTGGCCCGAAGCTCGTTTTCGAGGAAGCGCTGGTAGCTGAAGTGCAGCGGCGCTTTCTGGTTGGTGAAGATGAGGAACGTGGGCGGCGCAATTTTCGCCTGCGTGATGTAGTAAATGCGCACGGGGCGGGCCTTCGGCGTGGTTCCGCGCTGCAGGTCAACTTCTTCCTTCAGCCAATTGTTGAGCGCCGGCGTGGCGATGCGGCGGCGGCGCGCTTCCCAGCATTGATTGATGAGCGGATAAAGTTTTTCGGCGCGCTCGCCGGATTTCGCGGAGAGAAAGACGATCGGCGCGTAGCTCAGAAATTTCAACTTGGCGCGAATCATTTTTTCGTAATCAAACATCAACCGGCCGGAATCGAAGTTTTCCGGTTTGTGGCGTTCGCCGGGAGCGCGCTTGGATTTGCCTTTCGCGGTGGCAGCATCGCGCGAGGCAGCATCGCGCGCCGCAACGACGGCGAGATCCCACTTGTTGATGACGATGACGACGGAGCGGCCGGACTCTTCGGCGTAGCTGGCGATTTGCGCGTCGCCCTGGGTCACGCCCTGTTCGCCGTCGACGACGAGGAGCGCCACATCGCAGCGCTCCAGGCCGCGGCGGGCCATGACCACGCTGAGTTTTTCCGCGACCAGCGTGGTCTTGCCCTTGCGGCGAATTCCCGCGGTATCCACGAACCGATAATCGCGGCCGTCGCGCGTGATTTCCGTGTCCACGTTGTCCATGGTAGTCCCGGGAATGGGCGAAACGATGGAGCGTTCCTCGCCGACCATGCGGTTCAGCAGCGTGGATTTGCCTACGTTGGGCCTGCCGATGATAGCGACTTCGATGACGTCGGGCTGTTTTTCCTCCTCGACGGATGCCACGACGCTGACCTGCGCGAGCGCGGCGTCGAGGAGATCGTCGACGCCTGTGCCGTGCTCGGCAGCGATCGGGAAGATAGGGACGCCGATGCGATGGAAAACGGCGGCGTTCGATTCCTGCGACATGGCGTCGACTTTGTTGACGGCGATCACAAACGGTTTGCCGGTGGTGCGCAGCAGCCGCGCCAGTTCTTCGTCGAGGGGCGTAAGGCCCGCCTGGCTGTCCACGACCAGAACGAGCATCGCCGCCTTTTTGATCGCCACATGCGCCTGGCGCAGGATTTCCTGCGGGATCAGCGCCTTGTCGTCCGGGACGAGGCCGCCGGTATCAACGACTTCCAGCGCCCGGCCGCGCCACTCCGCCTTGCCGTAGATGCGGTCACGGGTGATGCCCGGCTCATTGGTGACGATGGAGCGGCGCGTGCCGGTCAAGCGATTGAAGAGCGTGGACTTGCCCACGTTGGGCCGGCCGACGATGACGAGCGATGGGAGCAGATCTGCCATGAGTTCCTGGACCGCACGTAACAAAGGGCGCTCGGTTCTGTTGCGCAATCTTCCAATGTAGCGCATTCCGCGTTGCGCAAGTAGAGGGGGTACCCCCCCCCCGGGTATTTTGTATGAATATCAAAAGAAAAGACTTACAAAATTTGCAATCCATAAATGCATGATTCTAAAAGAGATGCCGTTATCTGAGCAAAGTGAGCTGAGGTGGGAACTAGATGCTGAAAAAGAATCGTCGGGCGACTTCGCACAGGGCAGGCCAGCTCTCCCGCGCTCCAAACGGAGTTATCTATAGAGTTAAGTATAGAACAATTATAGATAAAGTCGAGGAGGAAAATTGGGTTGACAGGCAACCATATTTCTGCAAATATAGAAATATGGAAAGTGGCGCAAGCAAGAAACGGGCGGAACGGGTGGCGAAGTATGCCGCTATGTTCTCGGCGATGGGAACGGAACCGCGGCTGCGGATCATGCAGTTGCTCTTGTCGGCGCATCCCGAGGGATTGGTGGTTGGCGATGTTCAGCGGAAATTGGAGATACCTAATTCGACGCTATCGCACCATTTAGACAAGCTCAAGAATGAAGAACTCGTGCACGTACAACGCGAGAGCACATTTTTGCGCTACACGGCAAACACGCAAGCGC
>WNFO01006774.1_pt1 | contig 15360 bp, 10 predicted proteins | sample 5400251 | NCBI WGS metagenome assembly WNFO01 (sample SAMN13153354, study PRJNA577476) | soil metagenome | isolation source: 100 cm saprolite under Madrone tree | place: USA:California | collected 2016-06-14 | reverse complement strand
AGCGCCGGAGGCGCCCCCGTCGGGGAAATAGCTCCCGAAGGCCTCGCGGGCGAGGTTCTCGGGACTGCCGGCGTACTTCACGTACTCGTCGAAGGTCATGCCCTTGGCAAACCGCTCGGGAGTGACGACGCTCTTGGCCACGCATTCCTCCTTGGGCGCTTGAATAGGGCGCCACCGCTCAGGCTCGCCGTGCTGGTCGGGGCCGGGTCACTTACCGCGGGCGTGCTGCTGCGGCCGTAAGCGGCGTAGTCTCCCTGGAAGAGCTGCGCAGCGGCGCCGGATCGCCGAGGATGGACATTCGACGTCCATTCACCACCGCCGTCGACACCAGCCGGAGAGGCTCTGGCAACACCGTCGGCACAGCGCGCTCGGCGATGATGAGGTATTCCCCCTCCCCTCCGCGCCGTATGCGCTGCTCGAAGTCGCGATAGCTCCGAAGAATGGTTACGGGCCGCTCGAGGTAAAAGGAGAAGACGAGCTCCGGAGCATCGAATGCGTACAGGTGTCTCGCGGGCGCGAGGTCGAGAGAGACGGCACGAAGATCCGTCGCCGCGTTGTACTGGGCGCGGACATAGCTGTCCATGGTGAGTCCGCCCACCGCCACGAGGAGCCAGAGACACGCGAAGCCCAAGGCTCGACGCGGCAAGCGCAGCCTTGAGTACCCGACGCCGATCAGGAGAGCCGCCGGCGGGCAGAGCGGCAGGTAGTACCGCATCCGCTGTTCATGGCTGATAGCGAAGAGCGCGAACATCGTTCCCAACCAGAACAGAAGCCACCGAACGCGTCGGGCGTGTTCCGCATCCGTTGAACGAATGGCAAGCCAGATGGCTCCCGGCAGCAGCACGGCCCAAGGCAGCAGGATGGTCAGAGTTTGTAACGGCGGGTCGTAGAGTTGTTGCAGGCCGGGTAGCTGGGACGGAAGGTACCAAAGGAGGAGGTCGCGGACTACCACATCATGCACGAACTGGTCGGGGGAAGCCAGCAAGACCAGTCCGAGCCACGAGCAGATCAGGAGGGCCAGGACGACCGTGCCTGGTGTCGATTTGAGGTGCCGGAGCCCCCCGAACCCGTACGTGGCGCACGAGTAGATTCCGACTACGACAAGCGGCAGGAGGCCGGCTGGGCCCTTGGTCCAGAAGGCCACTCCGGCCAGGATGTAGAGGATCACCAGGGCGGACCGACGACCGTTGAACTCCATCGTTGCGTGCGCGCAGAAGACCATGTCCGGCACGGTCTCGCGCGCGAGGGAAAAGACGCCGTAGGTGGTGACTACCGTGAGCCCAGCTACGAGGGCGACCCCGGAGTCGAAGAGCCGGTAGCCAATCCAGTACGTCAAGAGCAGGACGAGGAGCGCGGCAAGCACGGAGGGCAGAGACGCAGTCCATTGGGTCACCGCTCCGGTAGGCCACGAGGCCAGCGCAACGAGCCAGGCGTGCAGTGGGGGCTTATTCAGGTGCGGAACCCCGTCCAGGCGCGGCAGCAGCCAGTTGCCATTCGCGAGGATGTCCCGTCCCAGCATCGGGAATCTCGCGGAATCGTTCGTGGCGAACACCACCGACCCGAGGTTCAGGACAAAGAGCGCGGCGCTGACGCCGAGAAGGAGCACGGCCTGAACGAGAGGCGGAATGAGGCTGCCACGGTCAGCCAGAGAGCCATCAGGCGCGGCCTCCCCCTTGCCTGACCGGGTGGTCGTCTCGCTCACCCGGCGATCTTGGCAGAGTCCGTGGAAAAGGTCAAAATCTTGTCGGCATTGTTCATCGCGATGCGACCCGAATCGCCTCCGTGCTCGTGGGAATCGGGCTCAATTCCAGCGCACGCCCGGCAGGTATCGCTCCCGCCAGGCGTCGAACATCAACAGGCCCCAGAGGATCTTCTGATGGTCCCGCACGCCTGAGACGTGCTCATTGACGAGCCGGCGCGTCGTGCGAGGATCGAAGAGCCCGACCCGGGCGACCTCCCCGGAGTCCAGGCGCGCCTCGAGCACGCCGCGCAAGGGTCCCCGCATCCACAAGCCGAGCGGCACCCCAAAGCCCTGCTTGCGGCGGCGCAGGATCGCGTCGGGGACCACGCCACGCAGCGCGCGCTTGAGGATATGCTTCGTCCGCCACCCCTTCAGCTTGAGCGTCGATGGCATGCGGCCCGCGAGCTCCACGAGCGGACGGTCGAGGAATGGCGCCCGCACCTCGAGGCCGCACGCCATGCTTGCCCGGTCCACCGCGACGAGGTTCTGGTCGGCGAGGTACGACTGGCAGTGCTGGTAGATGAGCGCGTCAAGCGGTCCAAGACCAGGCAGCCCGGCCAGGCTCGTCGTCAGCTCTTCCAACGGATCGACGTCCTCGCACGCCGCACGTATGGTGGGCGAGAGCAGTGCGGAGCGCTCGATCGCCGTCAGCCCGCCAAGCAGGAGCTGGGTGCGGATCTCCGGCGAGTGTGGAAGCGCCCGGAAGAACCGCTTGAGCAGTGATTCGACACTGCCGTAGCGGGGCGACGGCTTCAGGCGTTCGATGCCACGCGCCGCCGCTCGCAGCACCGCTCCGGGCAGTCGTTGCACCAGGCGCGCGGCCCGGTCCGCCTGGAATGTCGGATAGCCGCAGAAGAGCTCATCCCCCCCGTCCCCGCTCAGCACCACCGTCACCTCGCGACGCGCGGCTTGCGACAACCGGTAGAGAGGCAGAAACGAGCCGTCCACGAGCGGTTCGTCGAGAAGATCGCCCGCTCGCTCGAGCAGCTCAGCGGCATCGGCGGCCGAGAAGTTCACCTCCGTATGTTCTGTACCGCAGTAGCTGGCAACGGCCCGGGCGAACGGCCGCTCGTCGTAGGTCGGCTCGGCGAAGCCGAGACTGAACGTGCGCACGCGTCGGCCCGAGAGCGCCCGACTGGCCAGCGCGACGATGGCGCTCGAGTCCACACCGCCACTCAGGAAGAGTCCGAGCGGCACGTCGCTCACCAACTGACTACGCACTGACGCGTCGAGCTGGCGCAGCAATGCGTCCCGCCACTCCGGCTCGCTCAGGGACGGGCTGGCGGCAAACGAGAGATCCCAGTACCGCGCCACGTGCGGCTTGCCGCCCCGGCTGATCGTCAGCGTGTGGCCGGCGGGGAGCTTTTCGATGCCGGCCAGGATCGAGTGCGGCGTCGGGATGTACTCGAAGGCAAGATAGCGGTCCAGGCTCGCAAGGTCGAGCCGGCGCGGCACGGCGGGATACGGCAGGAGTGCTCGGAGCTCGGACCCGAAGACGAATGCGTCGGGACCGGCGTAATAGTAGAGCGGTTTTTCCCCCATGCGGTCCCGGGCGAGGAGGAGCGTCTGCTGCCGGGTGTCCCATACGGCGAACGCGAACATCCCGTCGAGGTAGGCGACGCAGTGCAATGACCTCGGTATCCGATTGCGTGCGAAAGACGTGGCCCTGGTCACGGAGCCGGTCGCGTAGCGAACGGAAGTTGTAGATCTCCCCGTTCTGGACGACCCAGACGGTCCCGTCCTCGTTGGACACGGGCTGGTGCCCCGTGTCGAGATCGATCACGGCCAGCCGCCGGACCCCGAGCGCCGCAGCCTGATCCACGTACGTGCCCTCGTCGTCGGGACCGCGGCGCACCAGAGTCGCCGTCATCCGATCGATGGTGGCCCGCGCCTCGGGCACGGTCTTGTGGCCGACGAAGCCGGCGATGCCGCACATGATCGCTACTCTAACCTTCCGCCGTCAGCCGATGGGACGTTCTCACCACATCCCGTCGGCTCGAGCACGACGAAGCGGCGCCGCGTCACGAGGCCCCGTCTATCCCGTCTCATATTTTCTCCTCCTGAGCCGCTGAAGCAGGACGCGCGTTGCCGCGGACGAGTCGGCCTTAAAGCCGAATCAGTCGGTGACGCGAATACCGCAATGTTGCGAGGGTTAAATCAGGCGAGTGGCGGAGCGCGGGGCGACTGAGACGAAAGGAGAAGAGACAGCTCGGGTTTCTCGTAGGGAGCGGGAAGAACAGGAGTAAGGGCAAAGGCTGGGACCACGTCTACAACGGGTAACGCGGGGATGGTTACCGAGCCCGACGTGAGGTAGGTAACCACGTCGTCAAAGTCCGCATCGTCATACACGCCACTGATCCAGGTAGGATCGGAGGGACTCGCCCACGCGATCGGGGCGAGGGCGATCACCAAAGCGATGAGAATCCAAGCAATCCAGGGGGAGCGCTTCATGGCTAACAGGCCTGTTACACCATCGCGCGGTTGCCTGTCAAATGTAACTGGGCCCTCGGTCGAGAAAACGCAATCGACCTATCGAGACCTCCCCGGTCAAGCTCGATGCATCGTGGTAGGCGTTCTGGTTTTTTCCCTTGCCGGCGGACTAACGTTGTTTACGGCGAATCAGTTCGCCCAGCGGAGCAGGTGTCGCCGCAAGCTCATCTCTAGCGGTAGAACCTGCTCATCTCTTGCACCGCGGACCGTAGGGCGTCGCGAGGGAGGGTCGGGTGCATATCGAGGCGATACGTCCGGTCGCGAATTTCGTAGCCGGCCGGCAGGACGAGGGTCACCCTCTCCGGGTCGACCAGGGCGAAGTCACGATAGCTGGCGGTGATGAGCCACTCCCACTGCGCATTGGAGAAGAGGTCGGTGCCGCTTGCGTAGTCGGAGGCCGGGTTGGAGCAGCCGAAGAGATGGGTGAGCAGCGTCGGAGCCAGATCATAGTGGGAAGTACGGCGGACGACGCGCCCGGGTGGCCGCCCCGGCCAGCGGATGAGCAGAGGCGTACGGATCTGGTGGTCGCTGTAGGATGTGCCGTGGCCGGCGAAACCCAGGCCGTCCTCGTCGAACTCCATGCCGTGGTCGGAGGTGATGATGATGATCGTCCGGTCGAGCAGATTCCGGCGCTTCAGATCGTCGAGGACCTTGCCAATCAGGGAATCGTCGTAGTGCACGGCACCCAGGTACAGTGCGTTCAACTGCGCCTGCTTTGACGCTCCCGGCGCGGCGGGAATGGGCAGAGGGTATTTGTCGGGCGGCTCGATGGACACTACGGCGTCGTAGTAGAGGAATCCGAAGAAGGGGTGCGCCGTGCCGCGCCTTTCGATCCATTCGAGCCATTCCTCCGTCAACGTCCAATCCCTCCCGCTCGCTCCCGGGCGCGTCGAGCCAAGCTGGACGCGGAGGTTTGGCAGGCGGGCGAGGGCCGTCCGGTCAAGCCCGACGTCGCGGTAGATGGGCGCAGAGATGAACAGGCCGAGATCGTACTTGTACCGGCCGTAGAAGATGGAGAACATGCCGGGCCGCGACGTGTTGCCGCCGCTGTAGTGGCCGTCGAAGCGGATCGTATCGGACGCGAAACCAGCGAGCCTCGGCGCGCTGGTCGGCGTGAGGGCGTCCGCCCGCATGGCGTCAACCACGACGAGCAGCACGTTCGGCATTGGCTGGTGGGGCTCGCACCGAAGGGGGGCCAGGGGGTAGTTCAGCGCCCCTGCAGGCGGCCGGCTGAGGGCGGCAGCCAGGCTCATCTCGTGGGCTCGATACCGATCCACGAGGCCGAGCCTCGCCATGAGGCCTGGGTTCTGGAGCGGGTAGTACAGCGGGAGGTACCGGTTCAGCGCGGTCACGGTCACGTCTTCGCGGGCCGCGGCCCATGCGTGCACGAGCTGACTCGACACGAAGCAGGCTCCGAGCGTCAGTGCCACGTACCGTCCGATCCGCCGGTCCGGAGGAACCGCGGTATGCTGCCAGACCCAGCGGGCCAGCATTGCCTCGATGGCAACGCAGACCACGAAGTAAAGCGCGAGAAAGGCCCACGTCTGCGGCGCGAACAAGGTAAATGTCAGGACGCTGAGGTGGTAGCGGTTCTCGGCGAAAAGCAGGCTGTCGAGCAGGAGGACGCTCAAACCGGCGCCGGCCAAAAAGACGGCGAGCGGCAGGATCACTCGCGGCTTCGGGATCAGTGCTGTGGCGGGAACCAGAAGGACGAGAAACGGGAGGTAGGCGAGCGCACTCAGATGGCCCACGAAGGCGAGGACGGCGTAGATCCAGCCGACTGGCGCGACAGGCGTGTAGTGCCACAGGTACTGCAGGCCGACGATGGCGAAGAGCACCGCATTGCCGACGGCAAACCAGCTCCCCCAGCGGAGCAGGCGTCTTCGCACGCTCACCTCGATCCGGCGTGACGCCGCGCTGTCGTCAGCAACGGCTGGCGAGGCCTCGCGCTGGTCACCTGCCGACTGGCGGTTGTAGGTGATGTAGCACTTCCGGGAGTGTGCAAGAGGCGGTCAATCCGGTCAAGCACCCAATTCGTTTGCGCCTTGATATCGCCAGCTGGGTCCAGTGTTACGCCGCAGAGATGGACCGTACCGCTGCGCACCACTGCGCGCGTTTCCGGCCCGCGCGGCAGGCAATGAGCCGGTTCTACCCATCCGGGAGGCCGCGAGTCGCGTGGCCAAGCGCCGACTGGAGCCTCCGCGTGTGGAGCGCCACTAACTACCGGTAGAAGCGGCTCATCTCGTGCATCGCGGCCCGCAAGCCGTCGCGGGGGAGCGTGGGATTGGCAACGAGCCGATAGCTCCGGTCGCGGATCTCGTAGCCGGCCGGGAAGACGACCGTGACGCGATCCGGCTCGATCAACGCGTAGTCGCTGTAGCTGGCGGCGATGAGCCAGCTCCATTGCTTGTCGGAGAAAAGGTCCTCGCCGCTCGCGTAGTCGGAGGGCGGATTCGTGCAACCGAACACCCCGGTGAGCAAGGTGGGCGCCAGGTCGTTGTGCGACGTCCGGCGCGCCACGCGCCCCGGTGGCCGTCCCGGCCAGCGGATCAGGAGCGGCGTGTGCAGCTGCAGCTCGCTGTAGGCCGTGCCGTGCCCCGTGAAGCCCAGCCCGTTCTCGTCGAATTCCATGCCGTGATCCGACGTCACGATGACCACGGTGTGCTCGAGCAGTTTCTGGCGCGCCAGATCGTCGAGCACCCCGCCCACCAGGGAATCGACGTAGTGCACCGCCGTCAGATACCGGGCGTACCTGCGAACCTGCTTCGACGCGCTCGGCGGGACCTGCATGACCTGGGGGTAGTTGTCGGGCGGCTCGACGGCCACGGGGGCATCGTAGTACAGGAATCCGAAGAAGGGACGCGCCGGATCGCGCCGGCGGAGCCACTCGGACCACTCTTCGGTCACGGCGCGGTCCCACCCGCTCGACCCGGGATAGGGCGAATCCGTCTCGAGGCGCAGGTTGGGCACGTGGGCCAGCGCCGTCCGGTCGAGCGCCACCGCGCGGTATACGGGCGCGCTGGCGAAGACGCCGAACTGGTAGCCGTACTGCGCGAACAGATCCATCAGGACCGGGGGCCGGGCGAGGTTGGCGAAAGCATCCCAGTACGTCGGTGGCAGGCTGTAGAAGAGGGAGAACATGCCGGCCCGGGACGAGTTTCCGCCGCTGTAGTGGGCATCGAACCGCACCGCGCCGTTGGCGAACTCGGCGAGCCGCGGCGCGATGGCGGGCGTCAGGGCATCGGCGCGCATGGCGTCGATCACGACGAGCAGGACGTTGGGCAGCGGCTGGCGAGGCTCGCACCGCAAGGGGGCCAGCGGATAGTTGAGCGCGCGGTCCGGCGGCCGGCCGAGCGCGGCGACCAGACCGCCCTCGCGCGCCCGGGTGCGATCCACGAGCCCGAGTCTCACCAGCCCTCTGTCCGAGCGCGGCTGGTAGAGCGGGAGGTAGCGGGTGAATCCGGTCACCGGCGCGTAGTAGTGCGCCTCGGCCCACGCGTGAATGGCGTTACTGGCCAGGAAGCAGATCCCCACGCCCAGCGCAAGATACCGCCCCATCCTCCACCTCGGCGGATACTCGGCGCGCGTCCAGACCCACCGTGCCAGCATCGCCTCGATGGCCAGCGCGAGGATAAAGTACAGCGCGAGGAACGCCCAGGTCTCCGGCGCCAAGAGCATGAACGTCACGAGGCTGAGGTGGTACCGGTTCTCGGCGAAGACCAGCGTGTCGAGCAGCAAAAACCCGAGACCGGCGCTCGCGAGGGCGACGCCCAGAGGCAGCACGACGCGCGGCTGCGGGATCAAGAGCAGCACCGGGAGCAGCACCAGAACCAGTGGGACGTAGCCGAGCGCGCTCAGGTGCCCCACATAGGCGACCACCGCGTAGGGCCAGCCAACCAGGGGCTCGAGAGGAGAGTAGTACCAGAGATAGCGCAGACCCACGATCCCCACGAGCGCCGCGTTGACGACGGCGAACCAGCTCGCCCAGCGGAGCAGCCGTCTCCGCGCGCTCATGTCTTTCCGGTAGGCCGCCGCCAGCCGATTTTCATCAACCCTGCCAGGCGAGGAGGATGAGCCGGACGCCCACGAACGCCAGGGCAACGACCAGGAACCGGATGATCCAGACGCCGCCGACCCATCGGGCGAGGCTCGCCCCCGCCTGGGCGCCGATTGCCACCCCGATCGCCAGCGGGACGATGCGTCCGAACACGCCGGTGAAGTCGCCCTCGAGTCCGTGGACGGCCGCGCCGGTCAGGCTCATGATGGCCAGCGTGAAGTGCGACGTGGCCGTGGCCAGGTGCACCGGAAAGTGCAGCAGGTTGGCCATCACGGGCACGTGGATGATCCCGCCCCCTATGCCCAGCAGGCTCGAGAGGAAGCCGACGCCGAGGACGAACCCTACCGGAAGCAGCCAGAGGAATTCGGGCATGAGTCGCCGACGGCTCGGCGGCCCATTCTGCCACAAGCGGGAGGTTCTTCAGCAGCCTGCTAGCGGAGGCTCGAGTAGTACGCGGCCAGCTCCGGGAACTGGCTGTCCGGGATGACCCGCATGATGGCCTTCTTGGCCGCGAGCAGCGGATCGCCGGGGTCGCGCGTGTCCTGCTTGAAGAGAAGCATCTGCTGCGCGAGGTAACCGGGGGGCTGGCCGGTCAGGTCCGGGATCAAGCGCGCGACGTCGCCCTTGCCGGTCGGCCCGTGGCACACCGCGCACTGAACCGCGGTCTGCTTGCCCTTCGCAATGGCCTCCGGCTGGGGACGGAACGGCGTAGGGAGCCGCTTCTGCGCGGCGAAGTACGCCGCGATCTCGTCCAGCCCGAGGAACTGGACTTCCTTCGCGTAGGGCTCCATCTCGGGCGACGGGCGCTTGCCGGTGGCGTAGTTCTCGATCTGCCGCTTGAAGTAGGCCGGGTCGAGCCCCGCGATGATCGGCATCATGTCCGTCCGGCTGTTGCCGTTGGCGCCGTGGCAGGCCGAGCACGTGATCACCTTGGGGAAGGCGGGGTCGTCGAGGGGGCCTGCCGCGCTTGCCGCGCCGGGCACGGCCGCGAGTGCGAAGACGGCCGCCGCGAGGGCAGCTACCGAGCGTGTCATCGTCATGATCGCCGTCCTCCCGCTACGACAACATGTCGGCCCAGATGCTCTGCCGCCAGCTCTCCGCGCGCTGGGCGACAGAGACGCTCTGGGCGGGCGTGAGCTTCTGCTCGATCTGGACCACCTTGTCGTTTTCGATCTTGTACGCGTTCACCACCGCGATGGCCTCTTTGTCGCTGACCCAGCTGTAGCACGTGTTGCCGGGAGGCATGAGCGGCACCGGCTTCCCGTTGAGCAGGCTCACGATGCTGAGCGCGGCCGCCTTGCCCATGTTGTTGGCGACGTTGCCGGACTTGGGCACGGGCAGGCCGATGGTGGCATCCCCGATCACATGGATGTCCTTCTGCTTCACCGACTCGTAGGTGACGTGGCTCACCTCGCACCAGCGCTTGTCGGCGCCGACCAGGTCCGCCTGAACGGCGATCGCGCCCGCGCGCTGGGGCGGGATCAGGTTCAGCACGTCGTACTTGACGCGGTCGAACTCGGTGCGGACCTCGCGCGTGGAGGTATCCACGCCGATCACCTTTTGCGAGGCGCGGTAGTCGATGTTGGGATACGCCTGCCACGCCGCGCGGAAGAGCGCGGTCTTCGACACGATATTCTGGTTCGCGTCGAGCACGATCACCTTGCTCTTCGGCTTGTTGTTCTTGAGGTACCACGCGACCTGGCAGATGCGCTCGTACGGCCCCGGCGGGCAGCGGTAGGCGACGGGCGGCACCGTCAGGACGAAGACGCCGCCGTCCGACATGGACTGGATCTGCCGCGCCAGCTCCACAGTCTGCGGCCCCGCCTTCCAGGCGTGGAGCACCGTGTCCTTGGCGGCCGCGAGCCCCTCGACCTGCTCCCACTGGAAGTCGATGCCGGGCGAGACCACCAGCTTGTCGTAGGCGACGTAGCCCTGGCCGATGCGGACGCGCTTGGTGTCGGGCTCGATGGCCGTCGCCGTCTCGTTGATGATCTTGACGCCGCGGTTCCTCAGCCCCTCGTAAGAGATCGTCAGGCTCTCGATGGTCCGCTGGCCGCTCAGCACGAGATTGCTGAACGGACAGGAGATGAACTCGCGGTTGGGCTCGAGCATCATCACCTCGATCGACGGATCGGCCATGCGGAGGTATCTGGCCGCGGTGGAGCCGCCCCAGCCCCCGCCGATGACCACGACGCGGCGGCCACTCTTCGGAGCAATGTCTCCGGTCGTGGTGGCGGCGCAGCCGGCGAGCCCCAGGCCGAGCCCGACGCCTATGCCCGAGGAGCGGAGGAAGTCTCTGCGCGTCAATCCGCTCATAGGCCGGCCTCCTTCATGGACTAGAGTCCGATCGCGTTTTTGACGCGGGCGAGGACCTGCGCCTCGTCGCCCTCGAGGTGGACCGGCGCGGGCAGAGCCGGCGGTGCGTTCTTGATGCCGGCGCCCGTGAGCACGATGACGATGCGCGAGCCGGCGTCCACCTCACCCGCTTCCTTCATCTGCGCAAGCGCGGCCAGCGCGGCGGCGGCCTCGGGCGCGGCCCAGATGCCCTCGACGCGCGCCAGGAGCTTCTGCGCATCCACGATCTCCCGCTCGCTGACGGCACGCGCGTGGCCGCCCGTATCGCGCATGATCTTGAGCATCTGCCGGCCCGCGAACGGTCCCGGCACGCGCAGGCCCGGCGCATTCGTGACGGGATTTTCCCAGAGCGTCGTCGTATCGGACTTTTCGTCCCAGGCCTTGACGAGAGGGGCGCATCCTTCGGCCTGCACGGCGATGAACCGCGGCTGGGCGGCCTTGATCCAGCCCATGGCCGCCAGCTCGTCATAGGCCTTCCAGATCCCGACCAGCCCCGTGCCGCCGCCCGTCGGGTACATGAGGAGATCCGGCGTCTCCCAGCCGAGCTGCTCGGCCAGCTCGAGCCCCATGGTCTTCTTGCCCTCGAGGCGATACGGCTCCTTGAGCGTGGCCAGATCGAACCAGCCGACCTTGGACGCGATGCCCGCGATGAGCTTGCCCGCGGTCGCGATGGAGCCGTCTACCGTGAAGACGAAGGCGCCCGCGATGATCGCTTCCGCGATCGCGGCCTCTTCGGTGCCGCGCGGCACGACCACGACGACCGGAATCCCACCGCGCGCGCCATAGACCGCCGCCGCGCCGCCCGCATTGCCCGCCGAGGGGATCATCACGCCCTTGACGCCCAGCGTGCGCGCCTTGGTCAGCGCCATGCCGAGGCCGCGAGCCTTGAAGGAGCCCGTGGGGTTCTGGCCCTCGTCCTTGCCCCACAGATGACGGAGGCCCAGGTGCGCGGCCAGGCGCGGCAGTGGGATCAGCGGCGTGCCGCCTTCACCAAGCGTGATGGGCTCTTCGGTGGGATCGAGCGGCGTCAGCTCGCGGAAGCGGTACATCCCGGGCGCGCGCCGGAGCAGGTCGTCCTTGGTGACGGCGGCGGCCACCTTGGGCAGGTCGTACCGCACGGCCAGCATCTGGCCGCAGGCTTCACACACGGTGAGGAGGCGGCCGGCTTCGTGACGCCGGCCGCAGACGGTGCACTCGATGTGGGAGACGAAGCTGGCAGGCGGGCTAATGGGCCTTCTCTTTCTCGGCCTTCGCCGCGGCGACGACCTTCTCCGCGAGGTGGGCGGGGACTTCTTCGTAGTGCGAGTACTCCATGGAGTAGCTGCCGCGGCCGCCCGTCATCGAGCGCAGCGTGGACTCGTACGTCAGCATCTCGGCCATGGGCGCCTGCGCCCGCACCGACACGACCTCGCCGTCGGGCTCCATGCCGACGATGCGCCCGCGGCGGCCGTTGAGATCGCCGATGACGTCGCCCGCTTGGTCCGACGGCGCCGTCACCTCGATGTTCATGATGGGCTCGAGCAGGATCGGGTGCGCCTCGACGAAGCCCTTCTGCAGCCCCATCGAGGCCGCGATCTGGAAGGCCATGTCGGAGGAGTCCACGTCGTGGTACGAGCCGTCGTACAGCGACACCCTGAGATCCACGATGGGATAGCCGGCGTAGATGCCCCGCTTCATGCAGTCGCGCACGCCCTTTTCCACCGAGGGGATGAAGTTGCGCGGCACGGAGCCGCCGAAGATGTCGTCCACGAACTCGAAGCCGCCGCCGCGCTGCATGGGCTCGATCTTGAGCCACACGTCGCCGTACTGCCCGCGGCCGCCCGTCTGCTTCTTGTACTTGCCCTGCACCTCGGCGCGCCCCTTGACGGTCTCCTTGTAGGGGATGCGCGGCGGCAGGAGGCTGACCTCGACGTTGTACTTGCGCTTCATCCGCTCGACGACCGTCTCGACGTGGAGCTGGCCCATGCCGGAGACGAGGAGCTGCTTCGTCTCGGGGTCGAAGTGGTGGTGCAGCGTCGGGTCCTCTTCCGTCATCCGGTGCAGCGCCGTCGAGATCTTGTCCTCGTCGCCGCGCGTCTTGGGCTGGATGGCGAAGGAGATGGACGGCTCCGGGAAGGCGATGCCCGGCAGGACGACCGGCTGCGCCTCGTCGCACAGCGTGTCGCCCGTCAGCGTGTCCTTTAGCTTGGCGACCACACCGATCTCGCCGGGCCCCAGCGACTCGACGGGCTTCTGCGTCTTGCCCATGAGCCAGCCGACATGCCCGATGCGCTCCTTGGCCCCGCGCGTGGAGTTGAGCACCTGGCTGTCGGCCTTGAAGGTGCCGGAGTACACGCGGAAGAGGGACAGCTTGCCCACGTGCGGATCGGCGATGGTCTTGAACACAACGGCGGAGAGCGGCGCCTTGGGATCGGGCGCCCGGGTGGCCGGCTGCTTGGCCCGCGGGTCGGTACCCTCGACGGCGGCGACGTCGGCGGGCGACGGGAACTCGGTGACGATCAGGTCCATGAGCGGCTGAATGCCGATACCCTTGGTCGCGGCGGCGGCCATGACGGGCACGAGGCTGCCCTGCCCGATGGCCTTGCCGAGTGCCTTGACCATCTCCTCCTCGCCGATGCTGCCCTCTTCGAGGTACTTGGCCAGCAGATCGTCGTCCGTCTCGGCCACGGCCTCGACCAGCTTTTCGCGCCAGGTCTTGGCGTCGTCCATGGATTCGCCCGGGATCTCGGCTTCCTTCACCTTGCCGTCGGCGGCCAGCAGCGCCTTCATCGCGACCAGGTCCACCACGCCCTTGAAGCCCGACTCGGACCCGATCGGGATCTGAAGCGGGCAGAGCCTGCCCTTCAAGCGTTTCTGGAGCGATTCCAGCGTGCGGAAGAAGTCGGCCCGCTCGCGGTCGAGGCGGTTGATAACGACGGCGCGCGGCAGGGTGTACTCGGTGGCGTACTTCCAGACCTTCTCCGTCTGCACCTGCACACCGGCGACCGCGTCCACCACGATGACCGCCGCCCCCGCCACGCGCAGGCCCCCGCGGGCATCCGCGACGAAGTCGCCGTACCCGGGCGTGTCGATCAGGTTGAGGCGGTGCCCCTTCCAGTCGCAGAAGGCCACCGACGTGCCCAGCGAGATCTTGCGCTTGATCTCGTCGGGGTCGAAGTCGGTGGTGGTGGTGCCGTCGTCCACCTTGCCCAGCCGGTTGACGGCGCCGGCCGCGAACAGGATGGATTCGACGAGGGATGTTTTACCGACCCCGCCGTGGCCCGCGAAGCCCACGTTGCGGATCTTGGAGATGTCCGTCGCCATGCCTGCCTCCCCCTTGCCGCGATGCGAAAGGGAAACCTCGACTGCCGGAGAAAAGGGCGATGTGGGCAGGCATGCTACCACAGCCTCGGGGGACTGGCCAGAGGCTGGTGGGGCCGCTCTGCAGCGATGCCCACAACTATCTGAGCAGGTCCGGGTCTTCGATCACCTGCCAGCGTGGAGGCGAGGCCATGGATACACCCGAGGGCAGATCGGCCAATCGTTTCATTCCCGCGAGATCCGGATCCTCTGGTGGGAACCCCGGCGTGTCCACTCTCGGGAGAACGACTCCCCCGTCCGCCGTCCATCCTTTCGCGAAATAGGAGGGACTGATGGTGCGGACCAGATAGTCTGGTGCCACGGGCAACAGCGATGCCGCCTGGAATGACTCGACGTCCGCATCCCCGGCGCCGATCTCCGTGGAACTCCCGTCGACCAGTGAAGAAAGATATATTCGCGGCGGGCTCTCCTCGTTGTCATCGAACTTCTCCCACAGAAGATGCCTGCCCCCGCGCTGCGGGACGTACCCCATGTACCCGGGCGATTGGGCAATCTCCCAGTTGACCAGGGTGGAAACGACTCTCCCATTCCCGTCGACAACACTCAGATATCCACGATTGACATCGTCGTTCTCGTCGCTATGAATACTCTGGACACCTTCGACAACAATGCGGCTATCTGACGGATTGTCGGTGCCCAGGCGCAACACCAGCGACGCAAAGACCCCACTGAAGCTGTTCACAACCGGGCCGGGTGCGCCCAGATCGAACGGGCTCACTTCGAAGAGAACGGTGCGCCCTGAGTGATTCACCAGCAAGATGCGGCACTCTGATCGATCGGGCTGGAGGGGACTGGGAATATCGACGCAATAGTAGCCGTGAAGGATCACGTCGAGATTGCTATCAAGATGGGCGAGATCGGTGCGGAGATAAATCTCGGCGAAAGGCGGCAGTTGCTGGCGCGGGAAAAATGGGTCCACGAGCTCCGGGCCGCGCACGAGGGTCGCCACGGGCGGGTCGCGGAAGGCCCTGTCGGGCCCCGGCCGGTTCAGCACGAACGCATAGAAGAACGATACTCCCTCATTGGGAACACCGCCCTCCACCAAAAAGGTATCGTTGCGGGTGCCCCACTGGAGTCGAAAGATGAGGCTGCCGGACCGAAGCTGGGACAGTACGTTGAGCTTTGTCACCAACGTGCCATTTCGAAAGTAGACGTCGCCGTCGGCCCGGTTGATGAAGAGCTGCTCGATGACCCCCACGTACTTGGCGGCCTTGCCGATAACCGCGCCACCGAACGCGGGCGGACTATCCCTCTTCTCCTCCCCCAAGCTCCCCTGATACACCACCATGTAGCGCTCGGGCACCGGGCGGTCAGTGAGAGCGCGGAAGCTCAACGGCTGGCCCGGCAAATCCCCGCC
>WNFO01003627.1_pt1 | contig 15362 bp, 5 predicted proteins | sample 5400251 | NCBI WGS metagenome assembly WNFO01 (sample SAMN13153354, study PRJNA577476) | soil metagenome | isolation source: 100 cm saprolite under Madrone tree | place: USA:California | collected 2016-06-14 | reverse complement strand
ACTATTATTCTTACTCTCTCTAAACAGCAATAATAAGAGTCCTAGGAATAACAAGAATCCCAGGGTTATTTAAATAAATTCTAACTCTAACTATAACTTTTACTATTAATATAAATTAGACTCGAAATTCTAAATTATAAATTATAAAATATTCTAGGAAATTAAAATTAAAATTAAAATTAAAATTAAAATTAAAATTAACTGTAACTGTTACACTTACTTTGCTTTGATTAAAGGTTAAATTAATCATTCATAATTCTCTAAATATAAATAGCCCTAGGATGCTTGCTATTTAAAGGTTTATTAATAATAATAATAATAATAATAATCCTAGGCTAAACCTATTCAAAATACAAACGAAAAATTCATGCTGTCCCGTCCTCTTATCAAAAAAAATTTTTTTTTTTACCAAATTTCAAAATGAAAAATTCCGAGGATTATTTCTTATTTAGAAAACAAAAGTAATATCCAACCCTTCACAGCATGTACCCCACCCTGTTAAAACCTCCAACCAAAGTTTCAGATTCAATGTTATAGTTATCCTTTTTTTTTATAAATATAAATATAAATATAAATATAAATATAAATATAAAGATTGAACCATAATTATAATCTATTCATTTTTTTAAAAATGATTTTTGCTATTTTAGATATTAAAAAAATAAACAAAAAATAATAATAATAATAATAATAATAATAATAATAATAATAATTAATAATAATAATAATAGAAATAAAAATTAAAATAAAATATAATTTAATTTAATTAATCTATACTCTTTTGCTAAAAATATAATGAAATTTAATTAATCTATACTCTTTTGCTAATTTCTCTCTCAATTACACTAGGATTCTGATTATTATTTTGATTATGATTATTCTAAATAGCAAGCATGAATAACAAGAGTTAGAGTGAATATTTAGAGTTAGAGTAACATTCCTAGGACTCTTATTATTGTTATTTAAACAAATTCTTGTTCTTAATATTACTCTAAATTGAACTCTTAATATTACTCTCAATTGAACTCTTATTATTGTTATTTAGAAAGTTTAAAGATGTTGACTAATTTACTAATTAACTAATGAATTAATGAATTAATGAAATAATTAAGTAATTAAGTAATTAAGTAATGAAGTAATTAAGTAATTAAGTAATTAAGTAATAAAGTAATTAAATTAATGAAGTAATTAACTAATAAAGTAATTAACTAATTATTGTTATGTTTAATCATTATTATTATTTTTATGTTTAAATTTACCTGAAATAAATATTGGTGCAATCATAGCTAATAATAAAATCATACTACAACTAATAAGTAATGGAGCTCCATAAGTATAAAGTCCTTCACCAAGTGTTTCAATTTGCAAGAAGTTAGTAAATGTTGTATCCGCATTATGAGGATTAACAGTACTTAAAACATTATTAAGTACATTAGGACTAAAATTAGAATTTCATAAAATTTTATTAGTTTGATGTAAGAATAATGTAGGTAAACCATAAACATCATTAACTGCAAAAGGTAAAATTCATTTCATTTCATAAATAAATAAACCAGTAATAGCTAAAACAAATGACATATTAGCATTAATTTGTGCTTGAGTATTTCCAATTTCAGATAATTTAATATTAAACATCATAATAACAAAAAGAAATAAAACAGTAATAGCACCAACATATAAAATTATATAAGAAATTCCTATAAAACCTACTCCTAATAAAATTAAAAAGCCTGCAGCATTACAAAATACCGCAATTAAAAAAATTACAGCTATAACAGGATTAACAGAAATAATTACTAAAACACTGGAAATTATTGTAGATCAAGCTAATAAATCAATAAAAAAATTTGTCATTGTCATAATAATTATAATTAGTTCTTAGAATTTGATTTTTAATAGCCTACGTTTAAAGTTTAAAGATAAAAATAAACGCTCGATTACAGAATATGTTTATTATAAATAACCTAATTATTTAGCCTCATCTAATAACTAATAACTAATAACTAATAACTAATAATTAATAACTAATAACTAATAAGACACTTTAGAGTAACATTTAATAACAAGAATAATCATAAGAATAATAATCCTAGGCTTATTTATAAATATTCAATTTTTTTGACATATCTAATAAGACACTTAAGAGTCCTAGAATTATTGCTATTGTTATTAAAATTAAAATTAAAATAAAAATTCATTAATATGATAACAGTTATTAGGTATGTTTATGTGTTTAGTCAATTAGTCAATTACTCAATTACTCAATTAGTCAATTACTCAATTAGTCAATTAGTCAATTAAGCTTAAGGCTAACATAAAATAAAATAGTTTTTTTTTGGAATTTAAATTTCAATTTGGACAATGATAAATTGAATTAGTTTATTTGTGGGGTTTTCAATGATCAATTATAAATTATAAATTATAAATTATAAATTATAAATTATCAATTAATAGAGTTACAAAATAATATTAGTATATCAAACTTGATTCCTTAAACATAGTAACGACGAAAGACTTTAATCACTTGATATTTTAATATTTTAATATTTTTATATTTTAATATTTTAATTTTTTAATCTTATAATGTTTTTTAAAATACCTACGTTACTTACAAAACAAAACAAAACAAAACAAAACCTTACTTAAAAAACCTGACTTTATTAGTTCCTTAGTTTGTTAGTTTGTTAATTTGTTAGTTTTAAAACTTAGTTTGTTAGTTTGTTAGTTCGTAAGGGAGAAAAACTTGATTTTTAAGATTACCATTAACATTAACATTAACATTAACATTAACATTAAAATTAAAATTAAAATTAAAATTAAAATTAACAAATCAATTGTGGATTTAACCAAGAAGAACTGAATAAAAATAATTTAAAATTAAGAATTAAAAATTAAAACACTCTTATTTTGTTGTGCGAATAAAATATATTATTCTAATTTTATATTTGGCTAGTATTATAGTATTTATATTTATATTTATATATATATTTATATTTATATTTATATTTATATTTATATTTAATAAAAGGAATGCCTGATCTAAAAATTATAGAAAAATCTTTTAAAATAATAAAATAATAATAATAATAATAATAATAATTATAATAATTATAATAATAATAATAATCAGATTTAATTTCCTTTCGAGTCCTTATTAATCAAAATAATCATAAGAATAATCATAAGAATAAGAATAATAATAATAATCCTAGGACTCTTACTATTCACTCTTATTATTCACTCTTATTATGACTATTTAAAGAATCAAGGTAGAATAATAATAAAAATAAAGCTAACAGATATTAGTAAATTTAAAATACAATTAATTAAAGTATTAATAGACTACGTAAGGTATTAAAAATAAAAATAAAATTAAAATAACATTAAAATAAAAATTAAAATAAAAATTAAAATTAAAATTAAAATTAAAATTAAAATATTCTATAATCATAATGATAATTATAATATAAATGTGAATGTGAATTAAATTATATTATATTATATTATATTATTTTAGCCGACATCAAAAAAAGGGTAACAAATATTATATATATATATTATTATTAAATTAATCTAAAAATAGATTGATAATTGATAACAAAAAAAATAAATAACAAAATGAAAAAATAAGAAGATAACAAAATAAAATCATTGTCATTGTCTAAATAACAAGAATAATAATAAGAATAATAATCCTAGGACTCTAACTCTTAATATTCACTCTAATGCTTGTTATTCATGCTTGTTCTTAAAATTATAAAAATTCTATTTTAGATAATATGACTCATTGTAACTGTAATACTATGAGCACCTCTTCTATTTTTAAGGTTAACTCTAGATCAGTCTACATATGTTACTTTACTTGGAGAAGTTGGTCCTCTTTGTAGAACTCTTGAAGAAATTCTTGGTATAACTTTTTGTGTCATTAATCTTCCTCCTATTTTAATTTTAATTCCTGCTAAGAAAGATCTTGTAATTGAATATCTATAATTATAATGAGCTTGACTTTTAGAATATAATACACTTCTTCTAAAAATGAAATTAAAGAATGTTCTAACTGGAATTTTATTACACATCATTCCAATTGCTTTAACTAAAATATTATCATCAAAAAAAGGTAATTTTAATGGTATTAAATCTAATACTACAGGTTTATTTAAAATTTTACTTAAAATACTACATAATTTTTTTAATCTTATTTTATTTTTAGGTGTAAATAAAAATTGTAATGAATATTTTTTAAACAATAATTGTTCTTTAGCTTTATCTGATAATTCTGTTGTTTTAGGATTATTAGTATTAGTATTAGTATTAGTATTATTATTTTGATTATTAGTATTATTATTATTATTATTAGTATTAACAATAGAGATACCACCAATTTCAGTAGCAATATTAGTTTCTAAGTTTCCTTGATTTTGAGATAAATTTAGAGTTTCATTGACATTTACATTGACATTTACATTTACATTTAGAGAAGTATCTTTATCTTGATCTTTATCTTGATCTTTATCTTTAAAAAATAAATCTAATCTATTTAATCTATTTTTTCTAGTTTTTTTATTAACTTTCCCTGGAATAAAATAATAAAATAAATTAATAACTATATTATTAGGAGTAATCATAAATACAGGTTTACTAATTAAACAAGACATAGCTCTAAATGCATATTCTAATAATGTAACAATATTATCTATATTAATCTTATTATATTTATTAAAATTATATGTGATATTTTGATTAAATTTGTTAACTACTTTATGTGGTGTAACTAGTTTAAAATATTGTATAATATTTATATTTATATTTGTATTTTTGTGATAATTATGTATTAAATTTTTAAAATGATTAATTTTATCTGTGTAATTAGTTTTTATACCAGATTCTAAGATTTGTTTAAATATTGAAATTTGAGATTTATTTATTATTTGTTCTAATCTTAAATTATGAACTTCTTTAGCTTCTTTAGCTACTTTAGCTTCTTTAGCTTCTTTAGCTTCTTTAGCTTCTGTAGTTTCTGTAGATTCTTTATCTACTTTAGCTTCTTTATCTTCTTTAGATATGATATTTTCTATGTTGCTAAGTGAATTTTCTTTCCCAATACCAAAAAAAGATTGTTGTTCTTGTTCTTTTGAAATTGTTGAAATTGGTGAAATTGACCCTGTAACTAATTTATTATTATCTAAGTTATAATTATCATGTGAATTAAAATTCAAATTATTTTCTTTATCTTTATTTACTTGTACTTGTAATAATGGTTTTAAAAAATTTAATGGTATTGGTAAATTATTATTATTTAAATCTTGTTTTAATTGAGAAATTTTAGCTTTTATTAAATAAGATTTATGTAAAATTGCAAAAAGACTTTTGAACTTATATAATTGACTTTGACTTTGAGGTTTAAATTTAGTTTTATTTGTAGTATTCGTTTTAGACATTAAATTCTTTTCTTGTAGATATAATTTTGATATAGGATTAATAGTTTTTTTATTTAACATTATAAAATCTTTAAAATGCACTTTATTTTGTTTTTTATTATCAATTAATTTGTTTTCATAATTTTTAAATTTATTAACTAGTAATTGAACTCCAGTTAAAAATGATCTAGGTTTACTATTTAACAGATTTATAAGATCATCTTTACTATTTACTTGTGTTGCTTGATTTATATATAAAAATTTTAAATATCTATCACCAAACATTTTAGAAATTTTTTTATTATCATTAATTTTAATATTTAAACCTTTAGATCTGTTTTCTAATTTTCATTGAATTAAATTATTATACATTTTTATTATATTTTTATATTATTATATTATTATCTTATTATTTTATTTATTTATTTCCTAAATTTGAATTAACTTTGTCTAGTTTTCTTCGCGAGACAGACATCTATAAATAAATATAGTATTATATTAGCTTATTAAATATAGGCTAAAGCTAAGGAGGCATATATTAAATGAAGTAAGTTTTTATAATATATAATATATTTTGAATATTACTATTTTTTTTTAATTTTAATAATTAATAAATAATAATTAATAATTAATAATTAATAATTAATAATAATAACTTCTAATATAATAAAATATAAAATACTAGCTAGAATTTAGGACTTCATTTAATTATTTAACATTCCATTATATAAATAATATACATACGTTTTATTTTCTAGGAATATAATGTTTCTTGGAACAAAAGAATTTGTTATTATAAGGGATACTGGTCTTATATAAATGTTAAATATTTTAAGCTGACAAATATTATGGTATTTTTGTATGTAAAAAAATTACTGTTTTTGTTTATTTGTATCTAAATATAAATTTAAACATAAAGATAAATATTAATATAAATATAAATATAAATATAAATATAAATATAAATATAAATATAAATATAAATATAAATATAAATATAAATATAAATGTTAATTTGAATCTAAATATAAATAAAGAAATAAGTTAAATCTTACTGAAAAATGTAAAGATATTAATATTAATTTATAAATTTTATTTTAAAACAATAAATAATAATGATATCATAGAATTTAATTAAATTTAATTTGTAACGTATCCTTAATTTTTAATTAATAAACTATATTCAGCTGCTTCTTATATGATTTTTGTTAAGTTTAAGAAATTATACTCTTATTATATTATATTATATTACATTATATTATATTATGTGTATTATATTATGTGAATTTACTATTCTAAATAATTACATATTAGATTATTAAGCGGTTTCTTGGAACAAATAAAATTAACATTAACATTAAAATTAACAATTAAAATTAAAATTAAAATTAAAATTAAAATTAAAATTAAAATTAAAATTAAAATTAAAATTACAATTACAATTAAAATAATAGAAAAAAAATAAATAGATATAAATTAATCGTTAGAATTTTAAATATAGGATGCACCCAGGATCGAACTGGGACAACATTATTAAAAGTAATGCACTCAAGCCAATCGAGTTCTGCATCCCTAATAAAAATAGTATTATGTAAAATTTTTACTATTAAAATTAATTTTTTTTATTTAAACAATGCTGAGTCGACCAGAATCGAACTGATATTATTATTACCAAAAAATGACGTTTTTCCATTAAACTACAACTCACTTTATATCTATATATATTATGTTATATTTATATATTATATATTATATTTATTATTTTTGTTATTAATAGTTAATAGTTATTTTTATATTATTTTATATTATTTAATATTATTTGTGGATGAATTATTTGAAGTTTTAGTATGGAATAAAAGTAAAAAAAAGAATAAGAATAAGAATAAGAATAAGAATAATAATAATCATAATAATCCTGGCCATTAATAAATGAATTAAATAAATTAATTAAATAAATTAAGAAATTAAATTAAGAAATTAAAATGAAGAAATTAAATTAAAAAGGTAGAATAGAAAATAGTACAAAATTTATAACTGTTAATATACTCTTTTAATAATAATAATAATAATAACCATAATAATAATAATAATAATAATAATACTAATAATCATAATAATAATAATAAGAAGAATAATAATAAAAATAAAGATAAAAAAGTTTAAGTATTTAAATAACAATATGTATTAATATTTATTTAAGAATTTAGATTTTAGATTTAAGATTGTAAGATTGTAAGATTGTAAGATTGTAATATTTTAAGATTTTAAGATTTTAAGATTTAATATTTAAGATAGTTGAATTAATATAATAATAAGCAATAATATATTTATATATAATAATTTAAGAATTTCAGATATTTTAAACCTTTATATAAATACATATGTTAAACTGAACTACTTTTATTTTTGGAGTTGGAGTTGAAGTTGTTATAAATCGGAGTCGGAGTCGGAGTCAGAATCGGAATCGGAATAGTAATCGTAATAATAATCGTAATCGTAAATCGGAAATGGAATATCACGTTACCTATAAGTTTAAGTTTAAGTTTAAGTTTAAATTTAAGTTTAAGTTTAAAGTTTGAATTTTTAAGTTTTTAATTACAAGAATAATAATAAGAATCCTAGGCTTGTTTAATGTTTAAGTTTTCTAAACAACAAGAATAATAATAAGAATAATAATAATAATAAGAATAATAACAAGAATTAGAGTAAAATTAAGAGTCATAGTAATATTAATAATCCTAGGATTTTAAGTTTAAGTCTAAGTCTAAAAATAACATTCGGATACGTATTGTAGATTCTTAAAATTTATAATTATACCAGTATTAAATATAATTTTCTTTACTTGATTATTTAATACCACAATATATTAATAAATAAAATATTTAAGAACAATAATAAGAATTAATAACAAGAATCCTAGGATTATTGCTATTTAAAGTATTATTAATATTAAATATATTTTTAATAATATTATTAAGCCTTATAACAAATACAAATTTATTTATTTATTTTAAAGTCGTAATCTAAATCTAAATCGAAGTCTAATTCTAATTCTAATTCTAATTCTAATTCTAATTATAAATCTCTCCTAGGAGTCTAATTCTAATAGAAAATATAAATTCTAAATACAAGTTAATTTAAATCCACCTAAACTTTAAATTAGTATAAAAATTCAAATTAAATTCACACAATAATAAAATGATAACAAATTCTGAATCTTAATTATGGTAAATATACCTCTAAACCAATAACTTTAAAATAATTTATTATTTAAAAAATGATCACACATTTTAATTAATAATTAATAATTAATAAAATAAAAAAACTCTATACCGCCCTCTCTTAATCCTTAATCCTTAATCCTTAATCATTAATCCTTAATCTTAATAAAATATTAGTATAAATATTAGTATATTATTATTATTATTAGTACTATAATTATTATTATTATTAGTAGTAAGATTAGTAGTAGTTAGTAGTTAGTACTTAGTAGTTAGTAGTTAGTAGTTAGTACTTAGTAGTTAGTAGTTAGTAGTTAGTAGTAGAATAGATTAAAAATATTATAATTATAAGTCTACCTGTTAAATCAAATAAAAAATAAATATTTATATATATATATCTTTGTTAAAAAAAAACTTTAAACTTAATATTTAAAAATTAAATTACTTTAATAATAAATTAAAATACTTAAAACTATATTTATATTTTTGTTATAAAGGTTATTATAAATTCTCGTTGCGAATCGAACGCAAATTAAAATTTTAGAAGAATATTGTTCTACCATTGAACTACGAGAACAAAAAAAGAAAATTAATAATAATAATCAAGGCGAATTAAGAATAACAATAACAATAACAATAAGAATAACAATAACAATAACAATAACAGGATTTATTTTTATTTTAGATTAAACTTTTAAGAAAAGGTTATAGGTTATAAATTTTACTTTACTAAATGATATTTGACAAAGCAATTTAAAAAAGATTTAGACTCAGACTGAGATTTAGATTTAGACTTAGACTCAGACTTATATTATTTTGATATTGCTTCTGTTAATTTTAATTTTAATTTTAATTTTAATTTGAATTTTAATTTCCTAGGACTCTTATTATTAGAATTTTACTGTGACTTTAAAAAAATTAATTAACTGTTGTTTTAACTAACATAATAATAATACTAATAATAATAATAACTATTTATTTTAAAATTAAAATACTTGACTATATCAAGGTTAATTGTTTAATGAATTTACTTATAAAAATATAATACTTAACTAATTCTTCTTGTTTCCTTTTTCCCTTTTTACTAATCTTTATACTTTATAACAATAGACTTCAATACAATAATTAATATAAATAAGTATTAAGTGTATTATTCTATATTTAATACAATAATAGACTTAGAGTCATATTAAGAGTTAGACTTAGAGTCATATTAAGAGTAATATTAATATTAATAGTAATAGTAATAATAATAGTAAGAATAAGAGTCTAATTTAGATTTAAATTTAGAGTAAGCAAAACCAATTTAAGTAAATATTAACATTCTATCTATCATCTATCATCTATCATCTATCATCTATCAACTATCAACTATAAACTATAAACTAGAAACTATAAACTAGAAATTATAAATTATAAAATAAAAAAAGAACATTTGTTTTAAAACTTAACAAAAATAACAAAACAAATAAAAATAAAAATACAACTAAAAATACAAATACAAATACAAATATAAATATAAATATAAATATAAAGATAAATCAGACTTTAAGTTATTAATTTATTAATTTATGAATTTATTAATTATTATGTTATTCATTTATGAAAATTCATTTACGAGAAGTAAATTATATACAATATATTATAAAGTATTAAGTATTACTTATTAATTATGACTTATGAATTATTAATTATTACTTATGAATTATTAATTATGAATTATGAATTATGAATTATATTATTAATTAGTTTAGTTATTATTATTATTACAAATAAATTATATTATATTATATTATATTATATTATATTATATTATATTATATTATATTATATTATATTATATTATAAAATAAAATTAAATGATTACTTCGCTATTACTTCGCTAGGGGGTAGAGGATTCGAACCTCTGTATATAAAGTGTAAATTTACCGCTAAACCAACTCAGCTAACCCCCTTATTTTAATTATAATTATAATTGTTATAGTATTATTTTTATTATTATTAATATTAATAGTAATAGTTAATAGTTATAAGTTATTAGTTATTAGTTATTAGTTATTAGTTATTAGTTATTAGTTATTTAATTTATTAGCTTATTATTGACAGTTATTATTAATTATTTAGTATTATTTCTAATTTATTATTTATTATTTATTATTTATTATTCTTTTTAATAATTTATTCTAATTTTTATTCTTATTACTTAATTTATTTATATTTATATTAATATTTATGTCTTATTTTATTTATAATAATAATAATATATTTGTTTTATTAATACTAATACTAATACTAATACTATTAAATGTACAAATTATTTAAATTGTATGTTAACTTTATAAATTTTATAATTAATTTATAAATTATATATTAGATATTATATATTAAATATTAAATATTAAATATTAAAGATTAGATATTATATAGTATATTATATATTATATATAAGATATTAGATATTATATATTATTTATTAGATATTAGATATAAAAGATTAAAGATTATATATTATATATTAGATAGCAAACTTTATTGTTTATTGTTTATTGTACTATTAAATATTAAACATAAATTATAGTTAGTATTGTATTAGTATAAATATAAATAAATAAATAAATAAATAAATAAAATACTAAATTACTAAATTACTAAATTAAAAAGTAAATAAATAAATAATGTAAATGTAAATGTAAATGTAAATGTAAATAAAAATAAAAATGTAAATTAAAATCCCCAAATATTTGTTGTCTTTTGTGTCTTTTGTGTCTTTTGTGTCTTTTTTTTTCTTTTGTGTCTTTTATAGAGGGGTTATATTCATTTCTATTATTCTACCTATGTTTTATTTTCCAGCTACACCTTCCAGTACAGCTACCTTGCTATGACTTTTGAGATGTTACCCAAACGATTTAACAGGTATCGTTATTCTTAGTAAAACCATTTATTATATCAAATCTTGTAATTTCGTCTGCTATAAAATTACGATAAAAATTAACTATTCGCAATATTCGCGGCTATATATTACTATAATCTTAGAATTACTTTTGTTTAACAGTTTATCAAGTTTCCACCAATCCGAGCTCCTTCCCAGCGACAGACAGTTAGTTCATCACGAATGCATGCTTCACCGTTGCGTGGCTGATCAACGATTACTCGAAATTCCATCTTCATGCCACCGAGTTTCAGGTGACAATCCGCTTGTTATTATATAAATTTTCTTTGATGATTAGCTCTTCCTTAATGTCCTAAATAATTGCAATTTAATAAATATAAATATAAATATAAATATAAATATAAATATAAATATAAATATAAATATAAATATAAAAATATAATAAAAATTAAAAAAAACAAAATTATTTCTCTTGGACGGTTTTGCGTCACTTTGTAAAAATTTCTGTGGCACGTCTATAGCCCAAGTCCATAAGGGCCATAACGATTTGTCTTCGCCCCAAATAGCTTTCTATCAAAACTACTATTGCGTTAAGTATAAATAAACGCGAGGGATTTTGTCCGTTAACGAAATTAATCTGACTTCTCACGATACGAACTGACGACAACCATGCAACACCTGTTTAAAATTAAGTATATGTAATTTAAATGCAAGAACTGGTAAGATTTTACGCGGATTAACGTATTAAATAACATGCTCCACTTCGTTTGCTCCGAGACCGACTAATTTTTTAGATTTCAACTTTGCAGTCGTACTCGCAAGGCGGTATGGTAAACGCGTTAACTTCGCCACCAATAAAAATATACTGACAGACTACCATACATCGTTGACTGTGTGGGCTAATGAGGTCTCTAATCTCTTTCGTTCTCCACACCTTCATTCCTCAGCGTCAATCTTTAACTAGATGAACAGCCTTCGCCATTGGAACTCTATTAAGTTTCTCGGGATTTTAACCTTACTCCTAATATTGTTTTACATCCCCTATTAGATTCTATCTTCAAGTCCCTTAAGATCTTAAATAATTTCAATATAAAAAATAAAATTAAAAATAATCAGAAATTTACTTTCTCTTTTTCTTTTCTATATCTAATTATACACTATTAAAGATTTTAAGCTTTCGAAGATGCCTACGAATTCTTTACGCCTGTTGAAGAGGACTAACGTTAGCGTCTCTGGTATTACCGAGTCTTCTGGCACCAGGATTTAGACAACACTTATTATAAAGAAATCATGATTTTACTTTATTTTATCAAAAGAGACACTCCTTTGATTTCAGTTAGCTACCTAGATTACTCTACCCCTGTTCAACCAATAAAATAAATAAAGGAAACAGTCCCAAATAACCTTACTAATCAGTACTTTAAGGTCTCGACTTTGATGGCTAAATCAAAATAGTTTAATTTTTTATATTTATTAGAATTTATTACACTGTATATACCCGTATTAGTCAAGTATATCTTATGTAACGTGAGTTAAGCATATTATAATATATATAAATTTATTAAAAACTTATATCGATACTATAAATGAAAATAATAATTATCTCCTATTTAAGAAGACTATAGGGTATACAATTTACTTTCCTCACCTCTACACCTTGTTTCCTACTAATAATAAACTAACCATTTAACTTATTACCTTCAAAAACAATCGATTTGCATGTCTTAAAACTACTGAACAACGTTCAATCCGAACCAAAATTAAATTCTTTTAGATTTAGATAATTTTTTATTTTTATTTTTTGTTTATCTTTATGTTTATTATATTATCGTATTTTATTTGCTTAAGCAATATTTATTATCTCTTTTAATATTTTGATTGTTATTGTTATTGTTATTGTTAATGTTAATATTTTAATCTTAATCTTCATCTGAATCTTCATATTCATATTCATATTCCTATTCCTATTACTATTACTATTACTATTAATATTCTTATTCCTATTATTTTGTTATGTTATTGTTATGTTATTGTTATTGTTATACATCAGTTTATATTTAGTTTTTTTGTAAACCTTGATAATATTTTATTGTCATATATTAATTGTTACTTTGTTATTCTTAAAATTAAAATTAAAATTAAAATTAAAATTAAAATTAAAATTAAAATTAAAATTAAAATTAAAATTACAATTCTCCTAGGAATATTTACAGGTGGGAATAAAAAAAATTTAAGTATAAGTTAAACTACTGCTTGGTAAATAGAATTACTAGAAGTTAATCCAATAATCATAAAAATAATCATAATAATAGTAAGACACATAATACCTTTATATAAAGGCAAAGCATAGTTGATTACCCTTCCATTTATCTTTATCTTGTAGCAAATTAAACACTTATTTTTGAGGATTCTTGCAAGAATAATTTAACGAAGATTTACACCATTTTAAATAAGAATTATCAATTATAAATTATCAATTAGCAATTATTAATTGAAGCAGAATGAATACCCTAAAGAATATAAGAATATGACAAAGCAAGATTGGATTAGAGTAAAAGTCTCCTAGAAGAGTCGCGAGTCAGAGTCCGTCACATCATTTTAAAATTTTAAAATTAACCATCATCTAAATGACCTTAAGTAATAAATAAACAATTAATAGCTAATAATTCATACACTTATTATTATTCTTATTAAGTATTAAGATTATTATTAAGACACTGAATTTCCCCTGCTTAAATTGTAGTTTACTAAAACTAAAACTAAAACTAAAACTAAGAGTAATCTATTAATATAGTTGCAAAATTTATATAAATTAATATAATATTTAGGAATAATTATTTCTTTATATTTGTTTTAACTAAATACTAAAGACTAAAGACTAAAGACTAAATACTAAATACTAAATACTAAATTCTTATGTTTAAATATAGTTTCAGAAGTAACCAAATGTAAGGGTATTAAAAAGGGTGGAAAGTGTACTTATTAATTAAAATATTAAAAGATTAAAATATTAAAATATAAAAATATTAAAATATAAACTATTATGAGTGAGTAACCTTATATCTAATAACGATTTATTTTTTCTTTAAAATTAGTTTTGGTTGTTTGTTAATTCTATTAGCGCAATGATAAATTAAATATGAATTAATTTTGAGTTTAAGGAAATTAAATTTTATAAATTATTAGTTAAATTAAAGAATTTTAAGAGTACACTTGATCAAGTCTTTATCTTTATCTTTATTATTATCTTTATCTTTATCTTTATAAATTGCTTTTGTTAATCTTTTGCTTTGTAAACCGGTTTAAAAGAGGTAGAATTAGTTTAATTGGCAAAATAACGTTCTGTGGCTACGTTGTTCAGAGTTCAAGTCTCTGATTTTACCCTTTAAATAATATAATATAATATAATATAAAATAAGATATATTAAATAAAATATATTAAATACTACAGTTCTTTAACAAAATAAAACTAAAATAAATAATAAGAAGAATAAAAAAGTGTCGTTGTTTTTTTGAGTAAATAATAATAATAATAATAATAAAAAAGTGTCGTTGTTTTTTTGAGTAAATAATAATAAGAATAAGAATAAGAATAAGAATAAAAAAGTGTCGTTGTTTTTTTGAGTTGTTTTGTTGTTTGTTTTTTGTTGTTTTTTTGAGTTGTTTTGTTGTTTGTTGTTTTTTTGAGTTGTTTTGTTGTTTGTTTAAGTTTGTTTTTGGAGTTGTTTGTTTGCTAAAAGAAAAAGAAAAAGTAAAAGCAAAAGAAAAAATATAAAATAAATTAAAATTAAAATTAAAATTAAAAATAAAATTTAACATTTAGATTAACATTAA
>WNFO01002423.1_pt1 | contig 15366 bp, 14 predicted proteins | sample 5400251 | NCBI WGS metagenome assembly WNFO01 (sample SAMN13153354, study PRJNA577476) | soil metagenome | isolation source: 100 cm saprolite under Madrone tree | place: USA:California | collected 2016-06-14 | reverse complement strand
CGATCTCATCCCGGTGAAGCTTTGGGAGAAGATGGCCGATGAATGCGGGCCGTACGGCGCCTGGATGCGCGTCACGGGCGGCGGCGAGCCGCTCCTGCACCCGCACATGGTGGAGATGATCGAGCACGCCAAGCTGCGCGGGGCCCGGGTCTGGCTCAACACCAACGGCAGCATGTTCGGCCCGTCGCCAAAACACCGACGGAAGCTCGAGCGCATCATCGCGGCGGGCGTGGACCTCGTCGAATTCTCCATGGATGCCGGCGATGCCGCGACCTATGCGCGCGTGCGGCCCCCGCACCGAGGCGGCGGCCCGCGCGATCCCGCGGCGTGGTGGAGCGACCATGTGTCGAACGTCCGCGCGGCCCTCGAGTTGCGATTGGCCCACAAGGCGGCCACGCGGGTCGTGGTCTCGATCATTCGTCAGGAGGCGACCGAGGGAACGCTCGAGGCCGCCATCGACTTCTGGGTCAAAGAGGTCGGCGTCGACGACGTGATCACGCGCAAGTTCCTCACGTGGGACGACAACACGCGGATCCCGTTTGGCAAGTCGCTCGACAAGCATCTCTACAAGGACCTGCCGACCGAGCGTAAGGAGCCCTGCGTCTGGCCGTTTGAGCGGCTCAACGTCGACACCCTCGGCAGGGTCGCCCTCTGCGGCCAGGACATTTCTTTCCGCACGTCCAAGTTCTTCCCGAACGTCTGGGAGTCGAGCATCCGCGACATCTGGCGGGGCGAGGCCTTCAACGAATATCGCCGCCTGCACCTCGGCGGACGCGGCGCCGAGGCCTGGCCTTGCCGGGGATGCTCGGCGTGGCTGGCGGGCGTACGCGACTGGGAGCACGGCTGGCTCAAAGTGCTCCAAACCTCTGGCGACCACCTCCGGGAGGTCATGAAGCGCGATCTGGGCGTGGAGGTGGAGATCTACCAGCCCAGGACATGAGGCCCGTCCTCGCGGATCTAGAGCCCCGGGTCTGCCGGGGGAATCTGGTCCGGCTGCGGGCGTTCGAGCCCAAGGACGCGGAGCACTATCGCGTCTGGGTCAACGATCCGGAGATTGCCCAGCTCATAGACCGAGCCGGCCCGGTCACTCCGGCCGAGCACGAGGCATGGTACCGCGACCTCGTCGCCTCAGATTCGGCGGCCGTCTTCGCCGTCGACCGTCTGACGGACGACGAATTCGTCGGGCTTGCCTGGCTCTACGAGATCCATTCGCGCCACCGCCGAGCCGAAGTCCGAGTCGTCATCGGCGACCGGAGCTGCTGGGGCGGTGGATACGGCACCGACACCCTGCGCCTTCTCGTCCAGATCGCGTTCGGGCCGCTCCATCTCGAGAAGCTCTGGGCTGACGTGCTCGCCACGAATCCACGGGGCGTGGCTGCATTCGAGCGCGCCGGCTTCAGGCGCGAGGGGCTTCTGGCCGGCGACCGCGTCCAGGACGCCGGGCGCGTCGACGTGATCCGGCTTGGGCTCCTGCGCGAGTCGGCCAGGGCCTAGCGGCCGTGTGCGGAATCGCCGGCGTGTTCGGCAAGGCCGATCCGGCCACGGTCGGGACCATGCTCCGCCGGATCGCTCACCGCGGGCCCGATGACGAGTTCCTGGTCTCAGGCCGACGGTTCACCGTGGGCGCCAGGCGTCTCGCCATCCTCGACGTCGAGGGCGGGCGCCAGCCGCTATCGAACGAGACGGGGACCGTCTGGGCAGCTCAGAACGGCGAGCTCTACAACTTTCCCGAGCTCCGGCCGGCGCTCGAGGCCAAGGGGCACCGCTTCCGAACACGAACCGACACCGAAGTGATCCCGCACCTCTACGAGGACTGGGGCACGGATTTTCCGGCGCGCCTGCTCGGCATGTTCGCGATCGCGCTGTGGGACGACGCGCGGGAGACGGGATGCCTGACTCGCGATCACACGGGCAAGAAACCGTTGTATTTCCTCGAAACGCCGTGCGCGCTGTACTTCGCTTCCGAAATCAAATGCCTGTTGGCCGTCCCGGGTTTCACGCGCCGGATCGATCCGATTGCCATCCACCATTTCCTTTCTTATAAACACGTCCCGGCACCCGACACGGCGTTCGAGGGGATCAAGAGCCTCGGCCCCGCTCAGACGCTCACGTGGTCGGCGCGTCACGGCGTCAGCATCTCCACGTACTGGACGCTGAACTGGACCCCCGACCCGGCCTGGGACCATATGGACGAGCACGAGATCGCCCTGCGCCTCGCGGCCCGGCTGAAGGAGGGCGTGCGCCGACGGTTGTTGAGCGACGTCCCGATCGGCTTCTACCTCTCGGGGGGCCTCGACTCGAGCTTGTCGACAGCCCTGGCCGCCACGCTCTCACCGGGCCGGATCAAGACCTTCACGCTCACCTATGACACCGACAGCTCGACGCCGGGCAAGGACGAAGACAGGCGTTGGGCGCGGGCCATCGCCGAGCAGTACGGGACCGAGCATCACGAGGAACAGGTGTCGATCGGGAGCTTCGCCGAGGAATTTCCCGCGATCCTGCGACACTTCGACCAGCCGTTCTCCGGGGTGGTCGCGTCGTATTTCCTCTCGCGCCTGATCGGCAAGCATGTACGCGTGGCGCTCTCGGGCGATGGCGCCGACGAGCTCTTTGGTAGCTACCTCTCGCATCGCTTGGCCGGGGTCATCGACGACTATGTCACCCGCGGCGCTTCCGCCCTGCGCCAGCCGTGGTTTCATGACAGCGCGGCCCTCGTGGAGGCGATCGCCGATCGAGACGCGGCCCGCTGGCGCGCGCGGCTGGCCGTATTCAGCGAGGCGGAGAAGCGCGAGCTGTACACGCCCGACTTCGCCGCCGCCGTCGGCGCCGCATCGTCCGATACCCACCTCGCGAACTACTTCGCTCGGCCGACCGCGGTGGACCCGCTGAACCGGGTGCTCGAGGCCGAATTTCGGGGCATCTTTCCCGACCAGGTGCTGGCCTTCGTGGACCGGCTGTCGATGGCGCATTCGCTCGAGACCCGAACGGCCTATCTCGACCGAGAGTTCGTCGAGCTGGCCGCCTCGCTGCCCGGCCGAATGAAGATCAGGAACGGGGAGAACAAGTATTTGCTGAAGATGGCGGCCGCGCCGTACATTCCGGCCGCGCTCGTACGCCGGCCGAAGGAAGGCTTCGTGATGCCGGTCAACGAATGGCTCATGAGCGGGCTCGGAGACTTCACGGCGCGCGTGCTCGATCCGGTCAGGGTGAGAGCCGCCGGCCTCGTCAGACCCGAGGCGGTCACGGAGCTCGTGCGACGCTGTCAGGCCGGCGACGGCTCGCTCGCCAACCGCGTGCTCTCGCTCATCGCGCTGCACGTCTGGTGGGCCGACTATCTCGGAGAAGAGAGGGTGTACTAGTGCGCCCGCGTACCCTTGCGATACTTCAGCCGGGGTATCTGCCGTGGTTGGGGTTCTTCGATCAGATGCAGCGTTGCGATGTGTTCATCTACTATGACGACGTCCAGTTCGACAAGCACGGGTGGCGAAATCGTAACCGGGTCAAGGCACCCGACGGCATGGCCCACTGGCTCACGGTGCCGGTGCTCCACTCGGGTCGTAACTGGCCGAGGATTCTCGACGTGGAGATCGACAACCGAGGTCCGTGGGCGCGCAAACACGTGAGTACCCTCCGTCACTGGTACCGGCGGGCGCCCTTCGTCGAGGATTATCTGCCGGCCATCGAAGAGGTACTCGGGCGAGGGTGGACCCGGCTGGTGGATCTGGATCTGGCGCTGACCGACCTGATCGGTGGCGCGCTCGGGCTCCGTCGACGGACGTTGCGCGCCTCGAGCCTCGGTATTTCGGGCAAACGGAGCGAACGCCTCGTCGAGTTCTGCCGGCATGTCGGGGCGACGCGGTACCTCTCGGGCAACGCGGCGAAGGACTATCTCGACACGGATCTCTTTGCACGCCACGGCGTCGAGGTCGAGTGGCAGGACTATGTGCATCCCACGTATCCGCAGCAGCACGGGGCCTTCGTGTCGAATCTCTCCATCGTGGACTTGCTGTTCAACTGCGGAGACGCGAGTACCCTCACGCTGAGCGCCACGGGGGGTGGCGAACGCGCATGAGTACGAAAACAGTTCTGGTGACGGGTGGTGCGGGCTTCATCGGCAGCAACTTCGCCCGACACCTCTACAACAAGTACCCCGGCTATCGCGTGCTCGTCGTGGACTCGCTGACCTACGCCGGCAGCGTCGCCAACCTCCCCGAGGGGGCGCAGAAGTCGGAACGCTATGAGTTCTGGTACGGCGATGTCCGCAATGGCGAGCTCATGGACACACTGATCGCGCGTGCTGACGTCGTGGTCCATATGGCGGCCGAATCTCACGTGACGCGATCGATCTACGACAATCGGCTGTTCTTCGAGACGGACGTGCTGGGCACGCAAACCGTCGCCAACGCCGTCACGAAGTTTCGTGACCGCGTCGAGCGGTTCATTCATGTGTCGACCTCCGAAGTGTACGGCTCGGCGCTCACCGCGAGGATGGATGAAGAACATCCGTTGAATCCCCAGAGCCCTTACGCCTCGGCGAAGTGCGGCGCGGACCGACTCGTTTATTCGTACTGGGCGACCTACAATATCCCGGCGGTGATCGTCCGCCCGTTCAACAACTTCGGACCGTATCAGCATCTGGAGAAGGTCGTGCCCCGTTTCATCACCTCGTGCATCCTCAAGGAGCCCATGCGCGTCCACGGCGATGGCTCGGCGGCACGCGATTTCCTCTATGTCGACGACCATTGCGACGCGCTGGATCGCCTCCTGCACGCGCCGCGCGAGCAGATCGTCGGCGAGGTTCTGAATCTGGGAAGCGGGCGGCACATTTCGGTCCTCGAGATCGCCCAGGCGATCAAGACCCAGATGAAGGGCGACACCGTGCCGATCGAGTTCATCGGCGATCGTCCGGGCCAGGTATTTCGCCACACCTGTGATCCCTCGAAGGCCGAGAAGTTACTGGACTGGCGGCCGCGGACCACCTTCGCGGCCGGGCTCGAGCGCACGATCGATTGGTATCGACGGAACCAGGAGTGGTGGCGGCCGCAGATGTGGATGCGAAACATTCCCATCGTCGCGGCCAGCGGCAAGGCCGAGCTCCACTGATGGCCGGGATCCCGTTCTTCCAGCACGACCTGGGTCAGCCCGAGCTCGAGTCCGTGCGTGAGGTCCTGGCTGGTCCCATCTTGACGACCGGCGCGGTGGTCGAGCGTGTGGAGCGTCGGCTGGCGGAGTACCTGGGCTGCAAGCACGTGCTCGCCGTCACGAGCTGCACCGGCGCGATGCACCTCTCGTTGCTCGCGCTCGGCGTCGGACCTGGTGACGAGGTCATCACCACGCCGATGACCTTCATCGCGACCGCGACGGCCATCATCGAGGCCGGCGCCACGCCGGTTTTCGTGGACGTGGAGGAGAAGACGGGCAATCTCGACGCCGGAAAGGTCGAGGCGGCCCTCACGGAGCGAACGCGGGCCATCCTGCCCGTTCATCTCTACGGTCAGCCGTGCGACATGCGGGCGCTCCGAACGATCGCGGACCGACACCGGCTGTTCCTCATCGAGGACGCGGCCCACTGCCTCGAGGGGCAGCGCGCCGGCGTGCGGCCGGGAATGCTATCGGACACGGCGTGCTTGTCGTTCTATGCGACGAAGAATCTTACCTGCGGCGAAGGGGGCGCCATCGCCTGCAACGACACGGCGCTCGCCGAGCGGCTGCGTCTCCTGCGTCTGCACGGCATGACGAAGACGGCCTACGACCGTTCGCGCGAGGGCTACCTCCACTGGGACATGGTCACGCTGGGCTGGAAATACAACATGGACAACATCCACGCCGCGCTGCTCTTGCCGCAGATTGATCGGCTCGACGGCAACTGGCAAAAGCGCGAGGAGCTGGCACGGCGCTACCTGCAGGCACTCGCGGAGGTGCCGGGACTGACCTGGCCCCAGACGTTTCCCGGCGTCAAGCACGCTCACCACATCTTCCCGGTCTGGCTCGTGAACGGGCGACGCGACGCCGTCGTGGCTGGACTTCAGGAACACGGCGTCCCGACCGTCGTCAACTATCGAGCCATCCATCTCCTGACCTACTTCCGCGAGCGCTTCGGCTTCAAGCCGGGCGCGTTTCCTGTGGCCGAGCGCATCGGTGATGCGACCCTGTCGCTACCCTTCTACCCCAACATCCCGGCCGAGCACGTGGAGGCGGTCGTCGACTGCCTCAAGCGCCTTCTGACGAAGGCCGGCTGAGCCGCCGGCGCACCGTCCGGTCGGGTTCGGCCTGACCCCGTCCGCGCCAGGTGGCCCGATATCGCCGCCGCCGGGGGTCGAATTTGGTTGACGGCCCGCGTACCCGTGTTCAAATATTGAACGTCTGCTTATGGAGCGCTATCAGGAACGGGATCTCGAGATCCTCACGGCCATCGGCGAGGGGCACCCGCTCACGCAGCGCCTGCTGGCGCAGCGCCTCGGGGTGGCGCTGGGGCTGGCGAATCTGTACCTCAAGCGCCTCGCGAGTAAGGGCCTCATCAAGATTTCCGAGTTCCCGCAAAAGCCGTCAGCCCGCAAGCGGCTCCGCTACGTTCTGACCCCCAAGGGGATTCTCGAGAAGAGCCGGCTCACCTACGAGTACATGAGCTACTCCCTGGGAATCTACCGGCGCACGCGTGAAACGCTGCGCGAGGCGCTCGGCCACCTCCACGATCGGGGGCTGAAGCGGGTCGCCTTCTACCGTCCCGGCGAGGCGGCGGAGCTCGCGTATATCACGCTCAAGGAATTCGGTCTGGAGCCGCTCGCAGTCTTCGACCGGGACGAGGGCGGATTCTTCCTCGGTTTTCCGGTACGCCCGATCGTCGAGGCTGTGGAGGCGGAGTTCGATGCGATCGTCATCGCGAAGTTCGAACGCCCGGAGCCCGATCTCGCCGAGCTCACTGGCCTGGGCGTCCCACGCGAGAAACTCCTGACTCTGCGCCGCCCGCTCTCGGCTGACGGCGAGGCGAGCCGGAAGTGACGCGCGTCGGCGACATGCGTCGGCTGCTCTGGCTGCTCCGGAGCTACACGGCGCCGTACTGGTACGCGGTGGCGCTCCTCCTCGTGACCAGTTACGTCGCGACCGCCGTGGCGGCGCTGTTCCCGCTCCTGATGGCACCGATCCTCGATCTCGCGCTGGGAGGGCCGGTCGGCCCGGGTGGCGGTAACGCCGCCGCGGGACTCTCGCTCCGCAATCTCGGCACCAGCGTCCTTCACTGGGTCGGGATCGCCTCGATCGAGGACCGCTCCGGGGCCATCCTCGTCCTCTGCGCCATCTACGTCGCGGTCGGGTTCTTCAAGGGCTCGATCGATTTCGGCAACTATCTCCTCGCGCTCTGGATCCGCGTGCGTGCGGCCGCTGCGATTCAGCGCGACCTCTTCCGCCATCTGCTCGGGCTCTCGATAAGCTTTTTCAACAAGCAGCGGACCGGCGGCCTGGTCTCGCATTTGTACGAGGACACGGCGGCGGCGACCGCCGGCCTCGAGACGATCGTGACCACCATGCTCACGGCGCCCGTGCTCATCGCGTTCTACGGCTGGCTCCTGGTCCGCACGAGTCCCAAGCTCGTCGTCGCCGCGGCCGTTGCCGTGCTCTTGCATGCCGGGCTCACCCGGGCGGTCCGGGGCCAGATCAGGCGCCTCGTGAGCGACCAGTTCTCCGCGCTGGCGGACCTTGCCGCGCGCTTCCAGGAATCCATGCTGTCGATCCGCATCGTGAAGTCGTTCGGCGCCGAGGCGTTCGAGCTTTCGCGCCTGAGCCGCGCCATCCAGGCTGTCGTCCGCGTGAACGTCAAGTTCGGCGCGTACAAGCACGCGGAGGAGCCGGCGCGCACGGTGCTCAACTACGTGGTCGAGGCGACGCTCCTGGCGCTGGCGGCCTGGGAGCTCATCGCCGGCCGCCTCGCCGCGCCGACGTTCTTCCTGTTCCTCTATGTCGGTCGCGCGGCGATGACGCAGGTCGGGCTCCTCGGCAGCGCCTACACCTCTCTCCAGATCACCCTGGCGGCCGCGTCTCGGATCCACGAGCTGCTCCGCCTCGAGCCGGCCGTCAAGGACGGGCCCGGGACGATCATGGAGTTCCGCGATCGGATCGTCCTTCGAGACGTGTCGTTCCACTACGGTGGCGAGCCAGTTCTGAGCGGTGTGAGCTTCGAGATCGAGAAGGGCGAGGTCGTCGCCTTCGTCGGACCGAGCGGGGCGGGCAAGTCGACGCTCGCCGACCTCGTGCTGCGCCTCTACGATCCGCTTCAGGGCTCGATTTCGATCGACGGGCGGGACCTGCGGACGCTCCGCCAGGAAAATTACCGGCGATTGTTCGGCGTGGTCTCGCAGGAGGCGCTCCTGTTCAACGCGACGATCCGCGACAACATCGCGTACGGGCGCGACCAGGTGTCGGAGGAGGACATCGTCCGTGCCGCGCGGATCGCGAATGCCCACGACTTCATTATGACGCTGCCCGATGGGTACGACACGGCGGTGGGCGACCGCGGGACCCGCCTCTCGGGCGGCCAGCGCCAGCGCGTGGCGATCGCCCGCGCGATCGTCGCGAACCCTCCGATCCTGATCCTGGACGAGGCCACGAGCTCGCTCGACAGCGAATCGGAGGGCTTGGTGCACCGAGCCATCGATCGCGTCATCCAGGGCACGACGTCGATCGTGATCGCGCACCGCCTCTCGACGGTCATGCGCGCGGACAAGATCGTCGTCGTGAATCGTGGCGCCGTCGAGGCGATCGGCCGCCACGCCGAGATCCTCGCCACCAACGACACCTACGCCCGACTCTACCGATTGCAATTCGCCGAGGCCGAACCCCTGGAGAATCGCTGACCACATGGACGGCAGGCACGGAGACACACGGGTGAACGCCACCTTGCGAGACTGGACGCTGAACTGGAGCGAGGCGTCGGTGCTGGTCACCGGCGGCACCGGCTCCTTCGGGAACACGTTCGTCGAGCTCATGCTGAGCCGCTTCCGGCCGCGGCGGCTGGTCGTGTTCAGCCGCGACGAGCTGAAACAATCGGAGATGATGGCGCGCCTGAACGATCCCTCGCTTCGCTTCTTCCTCGGGGACGTGCGCGACCAGGCGCGGCTCCAGCAGGCGATGTACGGCGTCGACGTCGTGTTCCATACGGCCGCGCTCAAGCAGATCACCTTCTGCGAGTACAACCCGTTCGAGGCGATCCAGACGAACGTGATCGGGACCGAAAACGTGATCAGCGCCGCCATCGATCAGGGCGTCAAGCGCGTGATCATGATCAGCACCGACAAGGCCGTGAATCCGATCAACCTCTACGGCGCCACGAAGCTGTGCGCCGAGAAGCTCGTCGTCCAGGGCAACACCTACGGGCACCCGCGCGGCACCGTGTTCAGCGTCGTCCGCTACGGAAACGTCATCGCAAGCCGCGGCAGCGTGATCCCGCTCTTCAGGACCCAGCGCGCGTCAGGCCGCGTCACGGTGACGGACCGGGCGATGACCCGGTTCTGGATCCGTCTCGAGCGAGGCGTGGAGTTCGCGATCCGCTGCGCCGAGCGCATGGGAGGCGGCGAGATCTTCGTGCCCAAGATCCCGAGCATGCGCATCATGGATCTCGTCGAGGCGGTGGCGCCGGGCGCGGCGATCGAGGACATCGGTGTGCGGCCCGGGGAAAAGCTCCACGAGATCCTCATCTCCGAGGACGAGAGCCGCCAGGCGCTCGAGTATGACGACATGTTCGTGCTCGAGCCGCTCTATCCCTCGTGGACCTTCCGCTCCTGGGAGGGAGGCAAGCGGCCTGCTCCGGGCTTTCGCTACTCGAGCGATGCCAACAGCGTCTGGCTCTCGCCCGCCGAGATGAAGGAGCTGATCGGTGACTGAGCCGCTCGCGGCGTGGGACGGCCGCCTGGCCCGCATCGCCTTCATCACCGAAGGCGGCAGCACGATCGGGCTCGGCCATGTGGCGCGCTGCGCGGCGCTCGCGCGCGTGGTCGCCGGTGGTGGTGCCAGCGTGAGCTTCCTCGTCCCCCCGGATCCTCAGGTGCTCACGCTATTGCGCCGGCAATGGGCCGACGTCGCGCCAGTGCCCTGGACGACAGATCCCGCCGCAGCCCTCGATGTGCTTCGCCTGCGGGAGGCGGATGTGGTCGTCGTGGACGGCTACTCCGCCGGGTCGGAGTTCTTGAGGGCACTACGATCCGTTGCCGGGCAGGTCGTAGCCGTGGACGACGGGGCCGATCGCCAGCTGCCGGTGGATGTGGTCGTCAACGGTGGTGTATCAGCGGAGCGTCTCCCATACCGCCGTACGCCTGACACGGTCTTCCTGCTCGGCCCGAGCTACGCGCTGCTCGACCAGGCCTACGCCGAGCTGCCCGAGCGCGGAGGGAGCGAGCGCGTACGGCGGGTGCTCGTCTGCCTCGGCGGCGGTCGTTCCGGCGACGCGGTCCTCGAGGTGCTCGAGGGTCTGGACGTTGCGGTCGGCGACTGCGCGGTGGACGTCGCGGCAGGCCCGTTCAGTCATGACTGGCCTGAGCTCGACGCCGCGGCGCAGCGCGCCCGACATCGGGTGAGCATCCACCGCGACCGCTTCGGCCTTCGCGACCTGATTGTCACGGCCGATATCGCGGTATCCGGCGGTGGGGTCACGCTCTACGAGCTGGCCGCGACCGGCACGCCGACCGTTGTCGTGCAAACCGCGGACAACCAGGCGGCCAACGTGGAGGGCTTCGAGCATGCCGGCGCCGCGCTCGTGGCGCGTGCCGGCGGGAACGTAGCGCTCGGCGAGTCCCTTGCGACCGCACTCGGCCGGCTCGCTCGTGATCGCGCCCTTCGGGCGTCGATGGGGGCGCGAGCGCGTCGGCTCGTGGACGGCCGGGGGGCGCTCCGGGTCGCGGCGGCGCTCGCGCGCCTGCCGATCTCACGGAGGTGAGCCATGCGTGAGTTCAGGATCGGCGACCGACGGGTGGGAGGCGACGAGCCCTGCTTCGTCATCGCCGAGGCGGGCGCCAACCACAATCGTGACCTGTCGATGGCGAAAGCCCTGATCGACGTCGCGGTGGAGGCGGGAGCCGACGCGGTGAAGTTTCAGACTTACTCGGCCGAGACTCTGTACTCGAAAAAAACGCCCCGGTTCTCATACCTGGAAGGCGTGAGCGCCAAGGATACCTGGGATCTCATCAAGGAGATCGAGCTGCCGCGCGAGTGGCAGGGAGAGCTGGCCGCGTACGCCGCGAAGCTGGGCATCTTCTTCCTTTCGACTCCTTTCGACCACCGTGCGGTGGACGAGCTTGCGGCGCTCGACATGCCGGCATACAAGATCGCGTCCTTCGAGATCGTCGATCTTCCCCTCATCAGCCACGCGGCCTCGAAAGGACGACCCATGATCCTCTCGACAGGCCTCGCGAGCTACGAGGACATCGCCGACGCGCTCGAGGCGTGTGCGTCCGCCGGCAACCGTGACATCGTCCTTCTCCAGTGCGCCTCGCTCTATCCGGCGCCTCCGGCGCGAATGAATCTGCGCGCGATGACGACCTTGCGCCACGCTTTCGGGGTGCCCGCCGGTCTGTCGGACCACAGCCTCGGCGTCCACATCGCCGCCGCCGCGGTCGCGCTGGGCGCCAGCGTGGTCGAGAAACACTTCACGCTGAACCGCTCGCTCCCCGGGCCAGACCATCCGTTCGCCGTCGAACCGCGCGAGCTCAAGGAGATGGTGCGGCACATCCGTGAGGTGGAGGCGGCCCTCGGCGATGGCCTGAAGCTTGGTCCGGCACCGGAAGAGCAGGAGATGCATCAGAAGGCCCGGCGCAGTCTCGTGGCCTCTCGACCGATCCCCAAGGGCACGGTCATCGACCGCGCGATGATCGCCATCAAGCGACCCGGGTACGGGATCCGGCCCAAGCTGATCGACCTGCTCGTTGGCCGAGTCGCGAGAGTGGACATCGACGAGGACACCGTGCTCACGTGGGATCTCGTATGAGCGCGCGCCCCGATTCTGCCAGTAAGGCGAGGGGCGCCAAGTCGGTGCCCGTGAGACTTCGTCGGGCTGGAGCGGACGACTGCCGCCAAGTCTGGCTCTGGAGAAACGATGAGGCGACGCGCGCGGCGTCCTTCGACACCGCTCCGATTTCGTTCGCGACCCATCAACCCTGGTTCCACGAGAGCCTTCAGTGCCCGGACCGCCACCTGTACATCGTCCTGGCCGACGGGCACGAGGCCGGCGTCGCCCGCCTGGACGTCGCCGGCGCCATCGGGACGGTGAGCATCCACCTGTCGCCCGCGTGGCGTGGTCGCGGCGTTGGCCCCGGCGCCCTCGCGGCGCTCGAACGCATCGCCTTCGGTCCGCTCGGCCTCAGGCGAATGGAGGCCCGGGTCAAGGCGGACAACGGCGCTTCGCTGGCGGCCTTTCAGAAGGCGGGCTTCATCGCCGTCGACTCGAAGCCCCCGGTGAGCCTCATGAAGGCACGACGTGAGGACTGACGGGCTCCGCTATCTCGTGCTGACCGGGCCAAAGCGCTGGCGTGGCCGAGTCGCCGGCGCGTTGCGCGGCACCCCATTGTGGACACCGCTGCGGGCGCTGTATCACGCCTGCCGGCCGCTCTGGCGCAACTCGGTGGTGCGATCCTGCATCATGCCGGTGCGGCGACGATTGTATTGTGCGGATCCGCGCAGCTACTGGCAGCGGGAGGGCGGTAGCCAGTACATGCGGGACGAGGCATTCTTGCTGGGGGAGGGCTCGCTGACCGAGGATCAGGGCCGATTCCTCGCCACGGCGATCGCGGGCCTCGGCGCCACGAGTGTCCTCGAGGTAGGCTGTGGCTACGGACGTCTGCTCAGGGAGCTCCGGAAACGGCTCGACGCGCGGCTGGTGGGCTGCGACTTCAGCGAGCCGCAGCTCGGCACGGCGCGCGAGTATGTCAGTCCCGCCGTGATTCCCCTGGTGCTCGCCGATGCGACTCACGGTCTCCCGTTCAAGGACTCCGCCTTCGAGGTGGTCTATACCCAAGGCTCTCTCATGCACGTCCCGGCGCCGCTGGACCGCGCCTATCGGAGGGAGCTGGCGCGGGTAGCACGCCGCTACATCGTCCACACGGAGGACGTCCAGGAATCCGACAGCATGTTCGCCCATGACAACGAGGGACACTACAAAGAGCTCGGACATCGGCTCGTCGAGGCCCGGCCCTATCCGTTCAACCTCGCCGGGCAGACCATGAGGTTCGAGGTCTTCGAGCTCCGCAAGAGCCACGAGGTCTGATGCGTTTCCTCGTCGTGGGCGCCGGCTCCATCGGGTCGCGACACGGCCGGAACCTCGCCGGCCTGGGCCACCAGGTACTGGTCTGGGACGTCGACCGCGATCGGCTGCGCGAGGCGACGACGTTCCCCGGCATCGAAGCGGCCACGAGCCTCGACGGCGCATTGGCCGAGCGGCCGGACGCGGTCTTGATCTGTACCCCGCCGGCCCTCCATCTCGAGCCGGCCCGCCGGGCCCTCGCGGCGGACGCCCATCTGTTCGTCGAGAAGCCCATCGCGCACGTGAGCGATGGTGTGCCGGCGCTGATCGAGGAGGCGCGGCGTCGGGCGCGCATCCTCGCCGTCGGGTTCAACCTTCGCTTCCTCCCGAGCCTCAGACACGTCAAGGCCTTGTTGGAGTCCAAGCGGGTCGGAAAAGTGCTCGCGGTGCGCGCCGAGTTCGGCGCCTACCTGCCGGAGTGGCGCCCCGGCCGCGACTATCGGGACAACTACGCCGTGCACGCCGAGCTCGGCGGCGGCATTCTCCTCGACGCGATCCACGAGCTCGACTACCTCGGCTGGCTCCTCGGGGAGGCGACCGAGATCTTCTGCGCGACGGGACACTGGAGCGACCTCGCCGGCGACACCGAAGATCTGGCCGAGATCACACTGCGCTTCGAGTCGGGGGTCCTGGCGCAGGTCCATCTCGATTACCTGCAGCGGCGCTATCAGCGCAATCTCGAGGTCATCGGCGATGCGGGCGTCATCGTCTGGGATTTCCCGACGCACAGCGTGGCTGTTTACGAGGCCGGGTCTCGGAGCGGGGAAGCGACCCGTGTGGAAGACGGTGACTCCAACGACATGTACCTGGACGAGATGCGCCATTTCATCCGATGCCTCGAGATCGGCGAGTCGCCGCTCGTGGATGGCGACGAGGCGCTGCGGTCGATTCGGATCGTCGAGGCGGCCAAGCGTTCGGCCCGTGAGCGACGAGCCGTGAAGCTTTGATGGCCGCGGGTGTCGTCGCCGTCGTCCAGGCGCGTCTGGGGTCCACTCGGCTACCGGGCAAGGCGCTCCAGGACATCGCCGGCCGCCCGATGCTCGCGCATGTGCTCACGCGCGCGGCGGCGGTTCCGGGAGTCGATCGGGTCGTGCTGGCCACGACGATGAGATCGGAGGACGACGCGCTGGCGAGCCTCGCGCGGGATCTTGGCATCGCGTGCACCCGTGGCAGTACGAATGACGTGCTGGATCGCTTCCACTCGACGCTCCTCGCGTATCCCGCCGGGGTCGTGCTGCGTGTGACCGGCGATTGCCCCCTCCTCGATCCGATGGTCGTCCAGCTCGTTCTCGACGCATTCGTCCGGGCGGCCGGCACGGTGGATTATGTGAGCAACGTGGATCCGCCGACCTATCCCGACGGGCTCGACGCCGAGGTCTTCTCGCGGCTGACGCTCGAGCGCGCCTGGCGTGAGGCGGTGCTCCCGTCGGATCGAGAGCACGTGACGACCTACATCCGCGATCGACGCGACCGGTTTCGCGTGGCCAACGTGGCCAACGGCGAGGATCTGTCGGCGCATCGTTGGGTCGTCGACACCGAGGCCGATTTGGCGTTCGCTCGCCAGATCTATGCGTCGCTCGATCGCCCGGGTACGCAGATATTCGGGATGGCGGAAGTGCTGGCGACCCTGCGTCGGCACCCCGAGCTCCGGGCGCTCAACGGCGGGATTCGTCGCAACGAGGGGCTCGAGCACTCGAGAGCCCGGGATGTCGTCGAGCCCCGGCGTTCCCCTGGAGGGCGAACACAGTGACCTTCGCCGACCGCCGCTTCGACCGTTCCCTGGAGTATCTGGCCCGTGCCCGCCGTGTGATTCCAGGCGCATCGCAGACACTGAGCAAGGCCCCGAGCATGTTCGTCGAAGGCGCCTATCCGGTCTTCCTGGAACGTGGCCGCGGGTGCCGGGTCTGGGATGTGGACGGCAACGAGTACGTGGACTATGTGATGGGCCTGGCGTCGGTCACGCTCGGCTATGCATACCCTGCGGTCGACGAAGCGGTAGCGCGTCAGCTCGCGCGAGGCAGTATCTTCTCCCTCCCGGCTCCCGCCGAGCTTGAGGTCGCCGAGCGTCTCACCCGGATCATCCCGTG
>WNFO01007585.1_pt1 | contig 15369 bp, 13 predicted proteins | sample 5400251 | NCBI WGS metagenome assembly WNFO01 (sample SAMN13153354, study PRJNA577476) | soil metagenome | isolation source: 100 cm saprolite under Madrone tree | place: USA:California | collected 2016-06-14 | reverse complement strand
CGCCGGAATCGACATCAAGAATGAGATCAACAGGGCCAGCCCGAAGGCATACGGGGACTTCGTCTTCATCGAGGACTCTCCTGAGTTTACAGACTGTATCTATTGTAGTTACTGGAGGAAGCCAGACGTGTCAACGCCAAACCCGAATCCCTTTGCCTACTCTCTACATGCCCTAGTAAGCACGGTCGCCGGCGCCGCTCAGCCGCAAAAATAAAACAGCGCCGCGGCCATATCGTCATGCTGTTCCCGCCCGCGAGCAAAACTCTCCACCGTCGAGAAGACCCTGCCCAGCAATTCTGTGGGCGAAGCGAACCGCTGGGCGCCGCAGAGATTCTGCAGCCGCTCGGCTCCGAACTGCTCCCCGTTGCGATCAAATGCATCCGTAATCCCATCCGTGCAGAAGAGCACCGCATCGCCCGGCTGCAGTCGCACGGTCAGCGACTCATAGCTTGACGTGGGGAACAAACCAGGTGGAATTCCGTTGAGTTCCAGGCTGCGGCAGCCGTTTGTACGCAAGTGAAAAGGTCCCGGCATACCCGCGCTGGTAACTTGCAGTTCGCGCGTGCGCGGGTCGAAGACTGCATATTGCATGGCCGCGTGCCGCCGGGGCATGCCGCGAATCATCAGCCGCCGGTTCAAGGTTGCCAGCACGTCATGCGGTGTAGTGCCCGTCTTGTGCACGCCGCGCAACGTTCCTACCGCCAGCGCCGCATACAGCGCCGCGGGCAAGCCTTTGCCGGACACATCCCCCAGATACAAACCGATGGTTCCGTCCGTCAGTTCGAAGTAGTCCAGGAAGTCGCCGCCCACCGCGGCAATGGGCTGGAACGCGTGGGAAATCATTACCCCGCTCGCGCGCAGCGATTCCACAGGCATCATCATGCTCTGGATCGCGCGTGCTTCTTCCAGCTCTTCTTCCCTCAGCTTTTCGATGGTCTGCAATTCGAGCGGCGGCGCAGTCGTGTGCATTCGTCGGTCCAGAGGGGGAGCGTTACACCGGAGAGGGAAATTCGGCGGTCGAAAGGAGTGTAACAGAGCGGCGGCGATTGAAAGCGAAAATGGGGGACGTTGTTTCCTAATACAACCTGCTATTTGCTTCTCTTGCAGCGCGCGGTACGCAGGCCCACAATTTCACCATGCGCTTTCTTGTCGGCGTCCTGGTCGGTGCGGCCCTTTTCTTTGCTGTCCATTACTTCTACCTGAAGCGGATGCCATCCACGGATGAAGGTACCGCTCCCACGCAGGCCATCAGCCAGATCGCCGACGCAGAACACGGCTACATCGCCACCAACGGCCATTGCGCTTCACTCGACGAACTTATCTCCTCCAAATCTGTTTCCATGGACCGCACCGAACGCGACGGCTATTCCTACGCAGTGGACTGTTCAGGAAACGATTTCACGGCTTCGGCGCGCCATCGGCCTGCACCCGCAGGCTCCCCCATTCGCTACCCCAATTTCTCCATCGACGCCTCCCTGGACCTCCACGAAATCGAGTGACAATTCGGCTGGGCACATGACTTCACTCTCTGGTGTCTAAGGTACCGTGGGTCGATTTCGCTCATTGCGACGGGCCCTTCTCGCCCTATTCCTGGGCCTTAGCGTGTTGTTCTCTTTGGGGTTGATTGTCAGCCAGATTGAACAGCATCTCTTTCGCCGCCGCGCCGAACTCGTACTAGCGGAAATTCAATCGCTCGAATTGCCCAAGACGCCGTGGCATGAAGCGCAGATTGAATTTCAACGATGGCGCGCGAACAGCGAGTTCGGCAGTCAGTGCAATGCACAGAAGTGTTCCCTCACAGTAACTCTTGATCAAATCGTGCTCGGCTACCTGACCCAGCGAAATGTCTTCATCCGTTTGGACGACTATTTCCGCTGGCGTCTGAATTTGGCTTATGACACGGGGCCATTTGTGCGTCTAGAGTGGGTCTTGTTTCGAGTCTATCTGCGAATAGGAGGTCACCCCGCAAGAGTAGTCGCGACTGTCGGGATGCGCGATGGCATCGTATGGAGCAAGGGTTTTTCAGTATTCATCGAGACTTACGCCCAAGAAGTTTCAGGTTTTTTCGGGAGCACTCCAGGCAGTTATACCCTAATAGGGGAGACGCACAGCGTTCCGCGTTTTGATTATTTCGGAACGAATTGGATCGACGCCCAGTTGAGGCTTCATCCGGATTACCTAATCGGTCGTCCGGGCGGATGCACAACGTGTGTTCTAGGATGGGCAAAATTTACGCCATACACCGAACCTGCTGAAGTCCACCGCCTAATGCAATTGGACCTTTCCTGCCTTACCCGCTGGCACCCCTGTCTCAATCAGATGGACATTATGCCCGCCGCGTGGGCGCATTACTTGGAAGATCAATCTCGTTTGGATGCGCTCCGGGACCACCTTGCCTGCTCGCCGTCAATCATCGAACTCCTCGGCCGAGACAGTACTAATATGGCGACGGGCGAGATTCTTGGGTATCGCGAAAGAGTCGACAACGGGGGTCACCAGCATGTTGGTACAAGAATTCGCGTGTTGGAGCGACTCAAAGGTGTCCCCGATTGGAAGGTTGGTGAGACTCGCGAACTGTCCGATCTATCCGGGATCGGCGGCGACAGCGCAAGGCTCCGGGCCGGAACGCAATTGATCTTCTTCAGTGGATGGAGTCCACTAAGCGAAATGCGGATCGATCCCGGGTACGCTTGCCCCATTCTGTCCCTGAACGAAACCAACCTGAATCTTGTTCGTCGCGGAATCGGTCAGGACTACACGACAAATGACAAAGCAGAGTAGCCGCACGGCGCTCCTCGGGAAATGACCGGCTGGAGTATCGCCCCCTAAATTCCAGGAACTTTTTCTGCACGCTTCGCGTACTTCCTGTTGAAAGCGGTTTCCCCAACAATCCGCGCCTCACCGGCGCCTAAACGAAAGAAGGAGCACACTATGGGCGGAGAATTGATTGGATTGGTCGCCGTGATTCTGGGGATGGGAGTCCCCCTCGGCGCGCTGTATACCTATTACCGGGTCCGCAAGCTTCGCAGCGAAGAGCGCCTCGCCGCGATTGCCCGCGGAGTCGACATTCCGATGGAACCTGAGTTGAACCAGGCGGCGCGTTCCCGCCGCGCTGGCATCCTGCTGGTCAGCGGAGCCATCGGCTACATCGCCACGTTTGCGCTGGTTGCCACCATCCAGGCGGATCGCGATATTTGGACCGTTGCCGTCTTCGGCATCATTCCTCTCGCGATTGGACTCGGCTACTTCGTTGACTGGTCCATGATCCGCCGCGACGCCAGAGCCTGAAAAGACAGACCATCAGCCGGCGCTCATAAGAAAAACGTGGATCGGTCCTCACCTCCCGCTAGGGCCGGTCCGCATTTCATTTGATCTCCAGCGGCGTAAATGTGTCTCCGCGTTTTATTGCCAGCCGGATCGGCCGCGGCGGACCCTTTGCGGGAACCGTCACCTCGACCCACAATTCTTCACCCGCCTTGCGCCGCGACGGATCGACGGCGTGCTCTGGCAGAAAGAAATCCACTGGCTCGCTGAGGACCGCTACTACCTCTCCTGTGCGCGCCTTCCACCGCGTCACGCGCAGGCCCGTCGGCAGTGGGGCAGGGTCTGCCACCAGACCCCCGCCCTCTCCGTGCAGATAGACATCTCGTTGGTCGCTCCAAAAATTTACGACGTTGCCCTTTGGCAGTTCCGTACCGGCGTAGAGGCGATCCGCATCCACGCGCAACCGCACGCTCAAGTATCGGCCGCGAATCGGCAGATCGGGATCGTAAGCCATCGTTTGCGCCCAAACTCGCGGAAACCGCGCGCGATCGATGGCATACTTCGCTCCCAGGCTTGCCACCAGCGCCAACTGCAGAACCGCCAGAATGATTCCTTTCCGAGACGGACTCATTGTGCCCCTCCCGCGACTCGCGCGACCAGTTGCCGCCGCGTTCGCTCCAGCGCCCATCCTCCGAACAAGAACAATACTCCCAGACCGATCAGGCTCGCCGAACGGCCCAGCTTATCCATGACGTCCGAGAAGTAGAAAATGATGACCGTGAGCGCGAAACCCGCGACACCCAGATTGATCCGTTCGCGCCTTCTCTCCAGCAATCCCCATCCCACCATCCCGAGCGCTCCAACTCCGGCCCAGAAATAGGGGCCGAGTGAATTCCACGCAAATGTCCAAAGGACGTCTTCGTGTCTGAAGCCGAATGTTCCGATCACCAGAACCCAGACCGCCGCAACTGCATTTGTCCACGTCGCACTCTTTCGCAGCACAAACGCCAACGCCAGCGGCGCACAAATCGCAATGGCCCAACCAGTGATGTTTAGGAGAGGCGAAACATCCGGGCGATTCCGCCAGCTCCATCCCCAGTATTCGCGTCTTTCAACGAAAGCCCATATGCTGAGAGGCAGGACGGCGATTCCACCGATCCATGCCAGCGCTCGACGCACTGACGAATCTTCCTGGCCGGTTTTTGCGCTGAGGTAGGTGATCGCAATCAACAATAGCCCTTCAGCGATCAACCGGTTGCCCACTGCAAATCCCTGGGTACGCACTTCCCATTCTCCTGCCAGCCACGCAGGGACAAGCAGCGCCATCAGTGCTGCCTGCGTCCAATGTCGAAGGAGAAGCCACCCTGCAAGCGCGCCGATGGCCCACATCAGAATCCCGCTCGGCCAGTGCTCCTGCAGATTGAAGATTTGAGCTGTCAGAAAAATTCCCGCGCCGACGCAAACCGTTCCGATGGCATAGAACGTGGTGGACAGCGCCGAAAACCGTTCCTCTGTGAGAGCCCCGGCAAGAGGAAACACGACCACGAGGAAAAGGACCAGGGTGAAACGCCAGGCCGGCGAGAGTTCGTCCCAGTGTGCCGCTACAAACAGCAACACACCCGCGCAAAGAAGCACTCCGCCTAGCGCCACAGCCAACAGCACCGGCCAGCGCAAGCGCTCGCTTGAACTCTGCGACTCCTCAAATGTTCGAATGCGTGCGGCAGTCCCTGCGTCCACGACTCCGGCGGAAACCCATCGCTCAAGCCGTTTCTCTATGGCGTCGGCCATGCGAGGCCCTCCTCTCGTCAGCTACTCTCGCCACTACGGCACCAAACTGAAGCTTTTGATCGAAGGAAATAGAACACATCCTACTGCATGCTAGGCGCTCACGGCATGCGTTTCTGGTCCACCACCAGCACGCCGGCCTCGGCGTAATTCGTCGACGGAACGTCATGAAACGACACGTGAATATTCTCGCGTTTGGCCTTGCCGTCTTCGATCAACACGGTCGTGACGCGTTCCGCAATTTTCCGTTTTTGCTCCGGCGTCCGTCCCTCCACCCAGGTAATCTGCACGTGCGGCATGGCCCCTCCTCCTTAGAGCGAGCAACTCTCGAGTTCGTGCACGCTAAACGCTGGCATTCTATCCGCCGCAGCGGTTCCCGCAAAGCCCGGGCCGCCCCTGTGCTAGAATTGTTTACTCATGCATCCGGCGATTCCTCACCTCATCGAGTTGCAGCGCGTTGACCACCAGATTGCTGTTTTGCGCGCGGAGCTCGAAGGATTTCCAAAGCGTATCCGCGAAGCGGAAACCAAGCTCGGCACCGCCCGCGCCGATGTCGCCTCCGCGAAAGAGTCCCACGCCAAGATCGTCGCGGAACGCAAGAAATTCGAATTCGACGGGCAGCAGTGGAAAGACCGCGCGCGCAAATACCGCGAGCAGAGCGGCGCCGACGGGCAGCAGTGGAAAGACCGCGCGCGCAAATACCGCGAGCAGAGCGGCGCCGTAAAAACCAACGAAGCCTTCAAGGCATTGCAGCACGAAATCGCCAACGCCGAAGCCGAAGTGGCCAAATCCGATGACCGCCAGCTTGAAGTGATGATGGCCGCCGAGGAAATCGAACGCCGCGTGAAAATCGCGGAGTCCCGGCTGAAGGAAGCGGAGCTGGCCGTCACCGCGGAACGAAGAGAAATTCAGGCGCAAGGGGCCGAGAGAAAGAAACAGCTCGAAGCCGCTACCGCCGAACACGAAAGAATCATCGCTCCGGTGCCGGAAGATTTGCGCGAGCTTTACGCGCGCATTGCCAAGCGCCACAACGGCACCGCTATGGCGGAAGCACGCGACGGGCAGTGCCGCGGCTGCGGCATGCGCGTCCTGCCGCACATTCTTCAGGAATTGCGCACGGAGACCAACGAAGAGGTTTTCCGCTGCGAAAGCTGCGGCCTCATCCTTTACACCTTGGAACCGATTCCTGTTTCGAATCCTGCCGTTGGAACTTCCAACGCATCCTCGGCGGCCTCGACAAATTCCTGATGCCTCGACGCCCGTCACCTCCCCCGCCATCTCCTCGTGGAAAAGGTCTCTTCGGCGAAGCTCCCTCGGAGCCCAAGCCGGCGCTTGCGGCCTTTCGCGCAAACATTGACGGCGGCTCGCGCGGCAATCCCGGGCCGGCCTCTTACGGCGTGGTTATTCGCGATGCACGCGGCGAAATCGCCGCCAAGCTGAAGAAATACATCGGCCGCTCGACCAACAACGTCGCCGAATACTACGGCCTCATCGCCGCGCTGGACTATGCGGAATCGCACGGCGTGCGTGCCATTCGCATCGAAAGTGATTCCGAGCTCCTGGTCAAGCAGATGCGTGGACAGTACAAAGTGAAGAGCGAGGATCTGCGCCCGCTGTTCGAACGCGCCCAAAAAATGTCCAAAGCCTTCGAGTCCTTTCGAATCGAACACGTCTACCGCGAGCAGAACCGGGAGGCCGACGCCCTCGCCAACGAAGTGCTGGATGAAGCGGAAGGAAAAACTCCCGGCGCATCCGCAGTAAAGAAAACCGAACCGCCCAGTTCGAAACCCGCGCTGCCCAACTCCAAACCCGAACCCGCGAGTTCCAAACCGGAGCCAGCCGGTTCCAAACCAGAGCCGCGAAAAATTCAAGCGCGTTTCCGCGGCGGAGTACTCTATTTATTGGAAGATGTTGAGTTGCCCGACGGCATGGTCGTCGATGTCTCTATCCACCTGCGCCCCAAACCCATCGTTTAGCCTGCCCGTAGAATTCGCTTCGCAACGCCCCAAATTATTTCAACGCATAACTGCGATAGAGCGTGTCGCGCTGCGCGGGGATGAACCCGGCGTCGGAGATAATGCGGCGGAGTTCTCCTTCGTTGGTGCGGTTTTTCACCCCGGCGGCGAAGACGACATTTTCTTCGATGAGGATGCTGCCAACGTCGTCGGCGCCGAATTGCAAACCAATCTGGCAGACTTTGATTCCAGGTGTGAGCCAGCTCGATTGAATGTGGTCGATGTTATCAAGGTAGAGGCGGCTGAGCGCGAGCGTTTTCAGATAATCGACGGCGGTGGCTTCCTGCACTTTTTTTCCAAGCGCGGTATTTTCCGTGGCAAACATCCAAGGAATGAAGGCCGTGAACCCGCCGGTATCTTCCTGAATGCGGCGCAGCCTTTCGAGATGATTGATGCGATGGCGCAATTCTTCGCCGCAGCCGAACATCATGGTGGCGGTGGTGCGCAGTCCCAGGGAATGGGCCACACGATGCATTTCCTCCCAGTCGTCGCTGGTGCACTTCAAACGCGCAATTCTCGCGCGAACTTCATCGTCGAGAATCTCCGCCCCACCGCCGGGAATGGATTGCAGACCGGCATCCATCAGGCGCTGGATCGTTTCGCGAATGCTGAGCTCGCTGACTTCCGCGATGCATAGAATTTCAGGCGCTGAAAAACAATGCAGGTGCACTTGCGGGTAGCGCGCTTTCAGCGAGCGCAGTAAATTTTCGTAATAGCCGATCTGCAGGTCCGGGTGCAGCCCGCCTTGGAGCAAGATGCCCGTTCCGCCGAGCTCCAGCATTTCGTCGATTTTCTTATAGATGTCCTCGAAGGAAAGAATGTAGCCGTCCCTGGCGCCGAGCGGGCGGTAGAAGGCGCAGAAGGAACAATACTCGGTGCAAAAATTCGTGTAATTGATGTTGCGGTCGATTTGGTAGGTGACGACGCGGGGATCGTTTTTTTTCAGGCGCATTTGGTGCGCAGCCATGCCGATGCCGACGAGGTCATCGGATTCGAGCATTTCGAGCGCTTGTTGTTTTGTCAGTGCCAAGATGATTCCTTATCGCGTTCCCGCGTCAATTGTAACCAATGCATGTTGCGAACTCGGATATCTCGCTAACTGGGGCGCAGCAAGCTGCGCCACTACAACTTCACGGTTTCTGCTTTCGCAGCGGCCCATTCGAGCGGCTTGGCTTGCGGGATCAGGCCGAGTTTTGCGGCATGAGCGAAATACAATTGCAGGCCGCGGCGATTTTCTTCATCGAGAGAAAAATCGATGTTATCGCGAAGATAAGATTCGAGCGCGGGTTGCGGCAATCCCAACTCGCCCGCGGCGTCAAAGCAGATTTCTGGAATGCGCGACAAACCGAAATCCCGAGAAGCGAGAAAATCCGCTGCGACTTCGGGCGTAGCGATGTCCCGCTTGGCCGCCCACAAGGCTAGGACGGCAGGGAGGCCGGTCAGACTGCGCCATTCACCGACCACGTCATAGACGTAAAGAAGTTCTGGCCCGAGAATTCCGAGCGCGGCTGACTGGCATATGGATTGGCCTTCGGCGCCGGGGCGGCTATCCTTTTCGATCCCCAGCGCGATGCGCAGAGCCGGATCGCCAATCAGGAGCGCCGCGTCTGCTTGCTGCAACATGGCGTTCAAGTCTGGCGGCGCTTCAAAAAACTCGGGCGCGATCTTCCACCTTTCCGCGCACAGGATGCGCGTGAGCGTTTGCGTGCTGCGCGAACTGCGATCCAGCGCGAAGGTCTTCACTTGCTCGATGGGTTTCTTGGCGATGATCAGCAGGCTGCGCACCTGGTGCTTTGAGGCGATGGCCATGTCCGGCAGGATCACCAAGCCGTCGATGCGCTGGTATTCGATGGCCGGGATAATCGCGACATCGGCTTTGCCAGTGCGCAATTCCTCCGCGCATTGCGAGGGCACGGTGAACGACAAATCGTATTTGCCGCGGAGCGGGCCGTTGGTGAAGCCCCAGATGAGCGGCGCGGTGTTCAGGTATTGAACGATGGAGATGCGAAGTTTGGTCACGGTGCGAGGGCTCACGGTCAAGTTTAAAGTATAACAAAGGCGGTTTTGCCAAGCGGCAAGCTTCTTTCGCGCGGAATTGTCCGGCGACTTCGGAATGTTGGAATAGATTGAAAAAACCGGCAAGGGGGGTACACCCCCCCGCCAATTTGCATGAATATCAAAAGAAAAGGCTTAGGAAATTTGCATTTCGTAAATCATTGATTCTAAAGGACGCGATTTCGGTTGTTGGGGGCGACTACGAGGAATTCAAGCTCATAGCTACAAAAAAAGGGGGAGCCAGGTTCCGGAGTCAAGATAGCGTTTTATACAGGTTTAATTATACCAGCAGGCAGAGGCGAGTCAAGGGAAAACTTTAGGGGAAAAGCTTGAGGACGGCCCTTTAACCGGGAGAGCTGGTAGGGGGACCATCCCAACTGACATACGCTAATTATGGCACTTTCGTTAACTAAGTCAAGGATTAAATGGCAATGAATGGGAGCAAACCAACCGTCGCGGGCGCAGCTCTTCTTAGGGTCCAATGAGCCCCGTGGTGACGCTGACCGTGGTCACCCTTCTTTCAGAATCCAGGGTGATGAGCACCTGTGTCCTTTCTGAAACTACGCTACCTGGAACGACCTTGTCCCCATATAGCGTTTTCTTCTCATTGTCTATGGATGTTTTAAAACCGCAGAGTTTGAGCGCATTTTCTGCATCCTTTAACGGCAGACCCGGATGGATTTCTTCCTTTATCTGCTTTGCGCAGTCTTCCTGTCGCCTCGTGCCACACGAAGTTTCCCAAGTAACAGTGCTAAGGAGAAAAAAGATCCTTGCTGCTCTCTTATTCATGCAGGTGGCCGGAGGCATGGATTTGAGTAGCGCATTGAGCAAACTTACCACCGCCAACAATATTTTGGTTCACAAATCAAGCATGCCCGGTAACCCGCCGCTCAGGATGACGATTGCGGCGGCAACGGGACTAGCCCTGAGAGGGCGCGCCGGTAGTCCGAAATCCGGGTTAGCCATACTGCTAAATTCTGTTATAAAACCATTCGGCTGGTTTGGAGGGGTGGGATATGGCGAAGGCTTGGATGGGCGTTTTGTTGATGGCGGCTGCGCTGGCGGGGCCGCATGGTGCTTGGGGACGGACCGAAACGCAAACCTCGACGACCGCCGTGAAGATGGCGGGGGCTCAGTCTGAAACGGGGCAAGCGTCTACGTCTAAGAGTGCGGAGAGGACGACTGCAGCGCAAACGCCGACGATTGCGGAGAAGACGGCTGGGATGCAGAAGCTGCCTGGGTATTTCAACCTTTATTGGGACGCGAAGCAGGGGAAGCTGTGGTTGGAGATTGACAAGTGGGGCACGGAGTTTCTTTACCAGAGCGGGCTTTCGGCGGGGATGGGCTCGAATGACATTGGCCTGGACCGCGGGCAGCTGGGGGCACGGGGCATCGTGCGTTTCGAACGCAGCGGACCGAAGGTGCTGCTGATTCAGGAGAACCTCGCGTATCGCGCGCTAAGCGACAACGCTGACGAACGGCGCGCGGTCCACGATTCTTTCGCGGAGTCGGCGCTGTGGGGCTTCACCGTAGTTGCCGAGGAGAAGGACCACGCCCTGGTGGACGCCACGGATTTTTTCTTGCGCGATGCGCACGGGATTCCAGCGGCGCTCCGCCGGACGAAGCAGGGCGCGTATAAACTGGATGCGGCGCGATGCGCCATCTACTTGCCGCTGACCAAGAATTTCCCGCTCAACACGGAAGTGGAGGCGATGCTCACGTTTGCCGGCGATGAACCGGGCCGGTGGGTGCGCGACGTGGCACCTTCGCCCGAGTCGATCACCGTGCGCGAGCACCACTCCTTCGTGCAGCTTCCGCCGCCGGGATATAAGCCGCGCGCCTTCGATCCGCGGTCAAGTTTCTATGGCATCGGTTACATGGATTACGCCACACCCATCAGCGAACCGATCGTGAAGCGCTTCGTTGCGCGGCACCGCCTGGAGAAAAAAGATCCGAAAGCGGCCGTCAGCGAACCCGTGCAGCCCATCGTGTACTACCTGGATCGGGGCGCCCCGGAGCCGATTCGCTCCGCGCTGCTCGATGGGGCACGGTGGTGGAACCAGGCGTTTGAAGCCGCGGGCTACAAGAATGCATTTCGTGTGGAGATGATGCCGGAAGGCGCGGACTCCATGGACCTGCGGTACAACGTGATCCAGTGGGTGCATCGCGCGACGCGCGGATGGTCGTACGGGGCGAGCGTGACCGATCCGCGCACAGGGGAAATCATCAAGGGGCACGTGACGCTGGGGTCGCTACGCGTGCGGCAAGATTTTCTGATTGCAGAAGGTCTTCTTGCGCCTTATGAGAAGGGAAAGCCAGAGGCTTCCAAAGCGCAGGAGATGGCGCTGGCGCGGCTAAGGCAGCTTGCGGCGCACGAAGTGGGGCACACGCTAGGCCTGATGCACAACTATTCCGCGAGCACCGTCAACCGCTCTTCGGTGATGGATTATCCACCGCCGTACGTGAAGCTCGGCGCGGACGGCACGCCGGATTTGTCCGCGGCGTACGCGACGGGAATCGGCGAGTGGGACAAGGTGTCTATCGCGTTTGGCTATCAGGATTTTGCGCCAGGGACGAACGAGCAAGCGGCGCTGAACAAGATTCTGCTCGATGCATATGGCCGAGGGCTTCGCTACCTGACGGATCAGGACGCGCGTCCCGCGGGATCTTCGAGCAGCGTGGCGCACCTGTGGGATTCGGGAGCCAACGCGGTGGATGAATTGAACCGCCTGATGCAAGTTCGCGGGGCGGCGCTGAAGCGCTTTGGCGAGAACAATGTTCGCGAAGGAGCGCCGCTGGCGACGCTCGAGGACGTGCTCGTGCCGCTGTATTTGCTGCATCGGTATCAGGTGGAAGCAGCGAGCAAATTGGTCGGCGGAATGGATTACACATTTGCGCTGCGAGGTGACGGACAAACGCCCACGCAGATCGTCGCGCCCGCGGAGCAGCGGCGCGCGCTGGCGGCCGTGCTGGCAACGCTGAAGCCGGAGGTGCTGGCGCTGCCTGAGCCGTTGCTGAAGATGATTCCGCCGCGTCCGCCCGATTACGAACGCGGGCGCGAGCACTTTAAGATTCATACCGGCCCGGCGTTTGATGCGATCGGTCCCGCAGAGGCGGCGGGGCAGCATACGCTGCAATTTCTTTTCAATCCGGAACGCGCGGCGCGGCTTGTGGAATTTCATGCGCGCAATGCGGAGAATCCCGGACTGGAGGAGGTCCTCGACGGCGTTCTGAGTGCGACGTGGAAAACGCCGCATGGCTCCGGGTACGCGGCAGAAATTGCCCGGACGATCGATGGCGTGGCGCTCTATGACCTGATGGCCTTGAACGCCAACGAACGCGCCTCCGATCAGGTGCGGGCCATCGCCGCGCTGAAACTGGAAGAACTGCGGGGCTGGCTGGCGACGGCGCAAAGCTCCGCGACGGACGAGGAAGAACGCGCGCATTTGTTCTTCGCGGCGAAACAAATCGAGCAGTTTCAGAAAGATCCGAAGTTTATTAGTGTCACGCCTCCAGCCGAGCCGCCGGACGGGCAACCGATTGGGGATGACGAGGATTACTGGGATTAATTTTCGGAGGCCGGGAGTGACCAAGCAGCCCTTCGGTCGTCTATAGCAGCAGGAGGACGCTATGCCAATCCGCACACTCGTACTTCTGGTTTGCGTGTCCGCTGTGTTCGCGCTTGGATTTACGAGCGCAAAGGCGAGCCGGCACCGTCATTCCGTCAATATTTCGGACGGCCACAAGCGGCCGGCGACCGATTGCTCTGACCTGCGCATCCGCTTCGACGATGAGGATGCGTTGGTGCGTTCGGAAGAACGCACGGTGACGAAGGCGGAAGCGCCCGTGCTGCAAGTTCGCCCGCATAGGAATGGCGGCGTGCAGATTTCCGGCTGGGACAAGGAGACGTATTCCGTGACTGCTTGTAAAGGGGTGGCGCGGGCAGCTGGCGAAGGGATGCTCTCGCAAATCACGATGGCGATTGAAAACGGCAAGGTGACGACGAATGGCCCGACGGATGACGACGAATGGGTCGTTTACCTGCTGGTGCGCGCGCCGAAGTCGGCGTCGCTCGACCTGGACACCATGAATGGGCCGCTTGCTTTGTATGACGTGAATGCGAAACTGACGGCGCACGCGCACAACGGGCCCATCAGCTTGAAGAATTTTTCCGGCGACGCGGAAATTACGGCGCAGAACGGACCTATCAGCCTGGAGGGCACCAGCGGAAGCGTGCGCGTGCATACGGAGAACGGGCCGATTTCCGTGGCGCTGGAAGGGAAGACGTGGAGTGGCGCGGGTCTGTCGGCGGATGCGAAGAACGGGCCGGTCACGTTGACGGTGCCGAGCGGATACCAATCGAGCTTCGTCGTTGAATCAACGAACCACGCGCCGATCAGTTGTCATGCGAGCGTTTGCGATAACGCGCGCAAGACCTGGGACGATGAGCACAGGCGCATTGAATATGGAAGCGCACCGGCGACGATCCGGCTCTCCACCGTGAATGGGCCGGTTTCCGTTCGAGATTAGATCCGAGAGAGAAAATTACAAGCCTCGAGGATTCCGCAGTTCAGGGCGCGATGCGCTCGCAGTATTAGACCATGTATTTAGACCATCCGGGATGGACGCACTCCGGCACTTGCAGATAAGATTTGGCGCATGCTGCTGGAGGCGCGCGTAGCTCAACCAACGACGGAAGCGGAAGCGGTTCGCCTGGCGCGCGAACTATATGGGCTGGAGAGTGCGGCGCGGGCCTTGCCGGGCGAATACGACGACAATTTTCATCTGACGTGCGCGAGCGGAGGTGCGTTCGTCCTGAAAGTGATGCATCCGGCGCGGGAGCGCTCGTTCATTGATCTGCAATGCCGGGCACTGACGCATCTGGCGCTGCGTGCGCCTCATTTGTCTTTGCCTCGCGTTATACCGAATCGCAGCCGTCAACTGTTTGCTGCGGTTCGCGGTGCGGATGGAGCGATGCGCTTCGTCTGGCTGCTCACGTTTGTAAGCGGAAAAGTTCTTGCCGAGGTGCGGCCGCATACGCCGGAGCTGCTGGGCGATCTCGGCCGGTTTCTCGGCGAGATGGATGCGGCGCTGCAATCGTTTGAGCATCCCGCGGCGCATCGCGAACTGAAGTGGGATTCTTCGCGCGCTGGGTGGATCAAGGATTACTTCAAGCATATTGGGGACTCGAAGCGGCGCGCGCTGGTCGAAATATTTCTCGCGCTCCACGAAACGGCAGTCGCTCCCGTCTTGCCGCGACTGCGACGCAGCGTGATCTACGGCGATGCCAACGACCACAACGTGCTGGTCAGCGAGCCCTGGCCGCAGCCGCGAAGGGTCGGCGGCGTGATTGATTTCGGCGACATGCACTATGGGCTGACCGTTTCCGAGCCGGCAATCGCCTGTGCTTATGCCATTCTTGGCAAGGATGACCCGCTGCAGGCGTCGGCGGCTGTCGTCGCGGGATATCACGGCGCGTTTCCACTCGATGAGCTGGAGTTGTCCGTCGTTTATGCGTTGATCGGAGCGCGGCTGGCCGTCAGCGTGACGAATTCCGCCCACCGCAAGACACTCAAGCCGGATGACCCGTACGTCACAGTGAGCGAAACGGCCGCGTGGGACGCTTTGGAGCGGCTTGCGAAAATTCACCCGCGTTTTGCGCACTATACTTTTCGTGCGGCTTGCGGGCTTCCGGCCGTTCCGCAAAGTGAAACAATAAAGAAATGGCTGGAAGCGAACGCGGGCGCGGCGGCTTCGATTTTGGATGTTGATTTGCGAAAGGCGCAATGCCGTGTTTTTGATTTGAGTGTGGGCAGTACATTTCTTGGGGCTGATCCTGCTGCGGGGGAAACTCCGCCACTCACTGAGAAAATATTCCAAGAGATGAAGCGCGCGGGCGCGCCGGTTGGCGTTGGACGTTACGATGAGGCCCGGCTGCTTTACACTTCGCCACTATTTTGGGCAGGCGGAAATCCCACGGAAGAGCGGCGCACGGTTCACCTGGGCTTGGACCTTTTTGTTGAGCCGGGAGCTTCGGTAAGGGCGTCGCTGGATGGGGTTGTCCACCTCGTTGCGAATAATTCTGCTCCGCTGGATTACGGCCCGGTCGTGATTTTGGGGCATGAGACGAGCGACGGAGAAGAGTTTTTCACGCTGTACGGGCATCTCTCCGGAGAGTCGCTTGGAAACGTTAAGCCGGGACAGCACATTGCGCGGGGCCAGCCATTTGCGCGCGTCGGAAAGACCGAGG
>WNFO01004568.1_pt1 | contig 15371 bp, 9 predicted proteins | sample 5400251 | NCBI WGS metagenome assembly WNFO01 (sample SAMN13153354, study PRJNA577476) | soil metagenome | isolation source: 100 cm saprolite under Madrone tree | place: USA:California | collected 2016-06-14 | reverse complement strand
GATCCAGCGACTGGCCTGCATGTTGAGCACGCGCGCGCGCACCAGCTGCATCAGCGCTTCCCGGATCGGCGTTTCCGAGACGCCCATCGTTTCGGCGAGTTCGCGGATCTTGAAGCGATGGCCGGGACGGAAGCGTCCCTCCATCAGGGCAAGCCGCAGTTCCTGAAACACGCGAGCCGTCAGGTTGTCGCGGCCGACCAGGCCGACAGCATCGTTAGACATCGAGGGGTCCTGCTTCCAATTGAATCACGGGGACCGATATTTGTGCACGCCATGCACTTCCGCAGGCTGCCTTTGCAAAGACTCAAAGTCGAGATCCGCTGCAGTTGTGATATATCATATATGAATAGCGATGATATATCATATATTGGGCCGGGACGAGCGCGGACCGCCCGACACGAGGAACAGGCGATGGCACCTCACGCGACACCCGGTCTCCTTTCGCAGGACGAGGCGCTGCGGGCACGTGCTCTGAAAGTCATTCCCGGCGGTATGTGGGGGCACATGAATATCGCCCGGCTGCCTCCCGGCTATCCGCAATTCTTTCGCAGCGCGCGCGGCTGCCGCCTCTGGGATGTGGCGGGTACGGAATATGTCGACCTGATGTGCGGCTACGGGCCGATCGTGCTGGGTTACGGCGATCCTGATGTAGAGGCCGCAGCTGCGGAGCAGCGCGGCCGCGGCGACTTGATGACCGGGCCAGCCGAATGCCAGGTTGAGCTCGCGGAGCTCGTGGTCGAGACCATTCCGCACGCCGACTGGGTGCTGTTCGCCAAGAACGGGACCGATGCGATGACGGCCTGCGTGACAATCGCGCGTGCTGGCACGCAACGGCGCAAGGTGCTGGTGGCGAAAGGCTCCTATCACGGCGCCGCGCCGTGGTGCACGCCCTCGCTGGCCGGTGTCACCGCGGAAGATCGCGCGCACATCCTGCACTATGACTACAACGACGTTGCGAGCCTCGAGCGCGCCGCCAATGAGGCTGGCCGCGACCTCGCAGCGGTGCTGGTGACTGCGTTTCGCCATGACGTGAGACGCCATCAGGAAGCGCCCACAATTGCATTCGCGCAGGCGTTCCGGCGGATCTGCGATGCGGCCGGCGCGGCGCTGGTTCTTGACGATGTCAGGGCGGGCTTTCGCCTCCATATCGGCGGCAGCTGGGAGCCATACGGCGTGCCGCCCGATCTGTGCGCCTGGAGCAAGGCGATCGCCAATGGTCATCCGCTTGCAGCGGTGACCGGCAACGATCGGTTTCGCGACGCGGCGCAACAGGTCTATGTCACCGGCTCGTTCTGGTGCTCGGCGGCGCCGATGGCGGCCGCGGTCGCAACCATCAAGAAGCTGCGCGCGACCGGCGCGATCGCGACGATGGAGACCATGGGCTACCGGCTGCGCGAGGGGCTGGAGCAGCAGGCGCGCGCGCACGATCTGCAGTTGCGGCAGACCGGGCCGGTCCAGATGCCGATGATCATGTTCGACGACGATCCGGATTTCGTGCTCGGCCATCGCTTCGTGCTGGAGGCACTGCGGCGCGGCGTCTACATGCATCCTTGGCACAACATGTTTCTGTCAGCGGCGCATCACGCGGCTGACATCGACCGTGTGCTCGAGGCGACAGATGGAGCCCTCAAGCAGGTCGCCGCGTTGGCCGACCGGCGCCAACCCGCGAAAGCAGCCCAATGAACGTCGCCCCAGCGGCGCACGGCCGAGGCCGGTGTCCGGGCCTATGTCCGCGCCGCCGGGACGCGGGCGTCCATGCAGGTGAACGACGGTTGATGCACCAACGCAACAGGAAGGCAGTGCGATGACAAGCTTTTTGGCCATGTTTCGTTCGATCGCCAGGATGGGCTTGGCGTTTTCCCTTGTCTCCGCGCTTGCGACCCCGCTCCATGCCGCCGAACCTCACCGCGGCGGCAGCCTCGTCTACGCCTATCTCTCGGGGCCGGGCACGCTCGATCCTCATGTCGCATCAAGCCTCGTCGAGCTCGAAGTCATCCACCACATTTTCGAGCCACTGGTGGCGATTGATGGCAATTACAATGCCAAGCCCGTTCTCGCCTCGAAGATCGAAACCAGTGCCGATGCTACAGTCTTCACCTTCACGCTGCGCAAGGGCGTGAAATTCCACAACGGCAAGGAGTTGACGTCGGCCGACGTGCTGGCATCGTTCGAGCGCTATCGCAAGGTCAGCCCCAATGCCTCCGTGCTCGCCGATGTCGACAGCTTCGAGGCGCCCGATCCGTACAGCTTTGTGATCCGCCTGAAGAAGCCGAACGGTGTGTTCGTCGACGTGCTGAAGTCGCCGGTCTATCCGTTTGAAATCCTGCCGGCCGAGCAGAAGGACAAGGCAGCGCGCGAGGTCGACATCATCGGAACCGGTCCGTTCACGCTTGGCGAGTGGGTCAAGGACAGCCACCTCGTCATCAAGCGCTTCGACAGCTATGTGCCCGACGAGAGCGCGCCGGGGCCGGATGGTCTCGCCGGGCGCCGCACCGCCTACCTCGACCAGGTCCGCTACAACTTTGTACCCGAGGCCAATGCCCGCGTCGCCGCACTGCAGACTGGCGACGCCGACGTCATCGGCGATGTTCCCCGCGATCTCGCCAAGCGCTTCGAGGGTCAGTCGAACATCACGACACAAAAGATTTTCCCATATTGCATGCAGGTGTTCGTCGTGAACACACAGGCGGCGCCGACCACCAATCCGCTTGTTCGCCAGGCGATCGAGGCGGTGGTCAATGTCGACGACATTACCGGAGCCATGGGACAGATCTCGCAGCCCGGCCATTCGCTGGTCTACGCGTCGAGCCCTTACTATCAGGGCGATGCCATGAGGCCATATTACGACCAGCGTAACCCGGCCAAAGCCAAGGCGTTGCTGAAGCAGGTCGGATACAACGGCGAGAAGATTGTGCTGCAGACCAATTCCAATTATCCGAACTTCCGCGACGCCATCCTCGTTTTGTCCGAGCAGATGAAGGACGCCGGCATGAACGTCGCGGTCGACATCGTCGACTGGACCACCAACGCCAGCAACATGCAGCGCGGCACCGGTGTCTGGAACGTATCCACCACGGGATATTGCTCGAATCCGCTGCTCGGGCCGCAGCAATGGAAGGTGATGTTCTACACCTTCCCGCATGTGAAGGACGACCATGTTCTCGATGCTGCCTATGACGCGTTCTATACGTCGCTCGATCAGCAAAAGCGCGTCGCGGCCTGGGCCGACATCGAGAAGCGCGTACTGGAGCAGGCCTATATGATCAAGATCGCCGACATGGGCACGATGCGAAGCTATAACGCCACCAAGGTCGAGAACTTCCTGCCGTATTATATCGTTCATTTCTGGGATGTGTGGCTGAAGTAGCGTCGTCGACAAGACGGCAAGCAGGGCAGGGACGCAAACTTCGTATCGGATATCTCATGTTTCGCACGATTACCGTCCGTCTCATGCAATCCATACCGGTCCTGCTGCTGGTTGCGGTGTTGTCTTTCATCCTGATGCATCTGTTGCCGGGAGATCCGGCGGTGGTGATCGCCGGAGCCGACGCCACGCCGGCAGCGGTGGAACGGATGCGCCGCGAACTCGGCCTCGACCAGCCGATTTGGCAGCAGCTGCTGTCCTGGTTCCTCAACCTCGCGCAGGGCAAGTTCGGCAGCTCGCTGGTGCTGAACCAGACCGTGCTCTCGGCGGTCGGGGAGCGCCTGCCGGTGACGTTGTCGCTTGCCGCTCTGTCGCTCGCCATCACCTTGCCGATCGGTATCGCACTCGGCATCTTGGCCGCTTATTTCCGCAGCAGCTGGATCGACGCCAGTGTCATGGCGATCGCATTGATCGGAGTCTCGGCCCCGAGCTTCTGGATCGCAATCGTGTCGGTCATCCTGTTCAGCGTGACGCTCGGATGGGCGCCGTCCTCGGGCTACGCGCCGTTGCTGACGGCAGGGCCAGGCGCCTGGTTCGCCTCGTTGATCCAGCCGGCCATGGTGCTCAGCCTGTTTCAGATCGGCTTCCTGGCGCGCATGACGCGCTCGGCGATGCTCGATGTGCTCGATCAGGATTTCATCCGCACGGCGCGCGCCAAGGGCGTCAGCGAGTGGCGGACGGTCTGCAAGCATGCCCTCCGCAATGCCCTGGTCGCGGTCGTGACGGTCAGCGGCATCATCCTGAGCCTCTTGATCGGCGGCTCGGTCGTCGTCGAGCAGGTGTTTGCGCTGCCGGGCATCGGCCGGCTGGTGGTGCAGGGGATTCTGGCCCGCGACTATCCGCTGATCCAGGGCACCATGCTGTTGTTCGGCTTCGCCTTCGTGCTGATCAATGTCGCCGTCGATATCGTTTACACCATGGTCGATCCGCGGGTGCGCTATGACTGACGTCGTGTTCGCCGCACCTCCGACGCAGGTGCTGGCGGAGCGCCGGCGATTTCGTGTACTGCGCAAGCTCGCGGCGCACCGGTCGTTCAAGATCGGACTGGTGCTCGTGACCATCCTCGTGCTTTGCGCGATCATCGGACCGATGCTGACAGGCATCGATCCCACGGCGATGAGCATTCGCTACCGCTTCAAGCCGCCGTCCGCGCGATTCCTGTTCGGCTCGGACCAGTACGGACGGGACATCCTCACGCGTGTGCTCTATGGCGGCCGGCTGTCGCTGTCGATCGGGCTTTCCGTGGCGCTGGTCTCGGGCATCTTCGGCGCCTTGATCGGGGTGGCGGCGGGGTATTTCCGCGCGCTCGATCCGTATGTCATGCGGTTGATGGACGCGCTGATGGCGTTCCCGGCGATCCTGCTCGCCATCGGCATCGGTGCTGCGCTCGGTGCTCAGGCCAGCAGCATCGTGGTGGCGCTGGCCGTAGCCTACGTGCCGCGCACGGCGCGCATCGTGCGCGCTTCGGTTCTGGTCATTCGCGAGATGGAATATCTGCAGGCTGCGCGGGTGAGCGGCGCCGGCGACCTGCACATCATCGTCAAGCACGTGCTGCCCAATTGCCTCGGGCCGCTGATCGTCCAGCTTACCTTCGTCTTCGCCTACGCCATTCTCGCGGAAGCGGCACTCAGCTTCCTCGGCATCGGACCGCCGCCGCCGGCCCCGAGCTGGGGCAACATCATCGCGGAAGGGCGCGACTATTCGGTCGAGGCGTGGTGGGTGATGCTGTTTCCCGGGTTCGCGGTCAGTCTCGCCGCGCTCGGCATGAACCTGCTCGGCGACGGATTGCGCGACGTGCTGGATCCGCGCCTGAAGATTGAGACGTAAATGGCGGAGCAACCTCTTCTCAGTGTCGAGAACCTCACGGTCCAGTTCTGCGGCGACGCCGGCTGGGTGAATGCCATCGAAGGCGTGGACTTTGCCGTTCGCTCCGGCGAATGCCTCGGCATCGTCGGCGAGTCGGGCAGCGGCAAGAGCGTCAGCGCACTCTCGATCCTCAAACTGCACAGCCGTGCCAATGCACGTTACGCGTCAGGTGTTATCCGCTATGGCGGGCGTGATCTGCTGACGCTGCCGCAACGTCGGCTGCGCCAGGTTCGCGGCGGGGAGATCGCCATGATCTTCCAGGACCCGATGTCCTCACTCAATCCGGTCCTGACCATCGCCGACCAGATCATGGAGCCATTGCGCCAGCACCAAGGGCTGTCCGCGCGGGCCGCCCGCCGGCAGGCCATCGAGCTCTTGGAAATGGTGCGAATTTCCGACGCGTCGCACCGCATCGATGACTACCCGCACCGGCTTTCGGGCGGCATGCGCCAGCGTGTTATGATCGCCATCGCGGTGGCGTGCCGCCCCAAGCTCCTGATCGCGGACGAGCCGACCACCGCACTCGACGTCACCATCCAGTCCCAGATACTCGAACTGCTGCGCGAGCTGCAGCGCGAGATCGGCATGTCGGTGCTTCTGATCACCCATGATCTCGGCGTGGTCGCGGAGTTCGCGCAGCGCGTCGTCGTCATGTATGCGGGGCGGGTTGTCGAATCCGCTTCCGTCGCAGCACTGTTCGAACGGCCGCTGCATCCCTACACGGAAGGCCTCATCCGAGCTGTACCCAATCTCGATGAGGATGTGCACCGGCTCGCCACAATTCCAGGCAACATTCCCGATCCGTCGACGTCGATTGCAGGATGCCGGTTCAATCCGCGTTGCCGCGAGGCGGTCAAGTCTTGCCTGGCGGAGCCGCCGGCTCTGGTCGACACCGGTGTAGGGCATTTCGCGCGCTGTCCGCCGCGCATCGCCGCGGGAAGGATCGTATGAGCGCGCCTTCCATCGTCGTCGTGCGTGACCTGGTGAAGACCTTTGCCGCGCGGGGCGCTCTGTTGCGGGCCGTCAATGGCGTCAGTTTCGATGTCAGGCGGAGCGAGACGCTGGGCCTCGTCGGAGAGTCCGGCTCGGGAAAATCCACCACCGGGCGTATCCTGGTGGGGCTCGAAGCGGCGACCAGCGGATCGATCAAGCTGTTCGGGCAGGAGATTTCGTCGACTGGCGGCAAAGCCGCGCTCGCTGCGGTGCGTCGGCGCCTGCAATTCGTGTTTCAGGACCCGCAGAATTCACTCAATCCCCGCATGCGCGCGCAGGACGCGATCGCAGAGCCGCTCGACGTCGTGGGCGGATTGTCGCGCGCCGCCCGCAACGATCGCGTCCGTGAACTGCTGGAGATGGTCGGCCTGCCGAGTTCGTGTGGTGACCGTTTTCCCCACGAGTTTTCCGGCGGCCAGCGCCAGCGCATCGGCATCGCGCGCGCTTTGGCGCTGAGGCCGGAATTCGTCATCTGCGACGAACCGGTGTCGTCGCTCGACGTGTCGATGCAGGCGCAAATCGTCAACCTGTTGCTCGACCTGCAGGAGCGGCTCGGCCTCAGCTTTTTGTTCATCGCCCATGATCTCGCGGTGGTGCGCAGCATTTCGGCGCGAGTGGCCGTGATGTATGCCGGCAGCATCGTCGAGATCGCGCCCAAGCGCGAACTTTACACCTTTCCTCGGCACCCCTACACGCAAGCACTGCTTGCGGCGGTTCCCCGAATTACGCCGAATAAGACCCGCACCGCGGTCGTCACCGGCGAGTTGCCGAGCCTGATCGACACCGTGCCCGGCTGCACGTTTCATCCGCGCTGTCCGTTCGCGTTCGAACGCTGTCGGGCCGAGAAACCGGAGCTGCGTGAGATCGCACCCGGCCATCTCGCCGCCTGCCATCTTCACGAAACGCCCGTCTGACGGCTGCAGCCGGCTTGTTGCCAACTTATGGAGTTCCAAGATGACTGATCGCGATCTTCTTTTCTTGCCGGCCACGGCCGCCGCACGCCTGATCAGCAAACGCGCCTTGTCTCCGGTCGAGTACGTGGATGCCGTGTTGGAGGCTATCGAGAGGATGCAGCCGACGCTAAATGCCTACGCGACGGTGACCGCCGACGCGGCGCGGGCGCAGGCGCGTGTTGCAGAGCAGGCCGTCATGGCAGGCAAGGAGCTCGGGCCGCTGCACGGCATTCCGATCAACATCAAGGATCTCTTCGCCACCATGGGCGTACGCACCGCGTACGGATCGGCGATTCACGCCGACAACATTCCGTCGCAGGACGATATCTTGGTGACGCGGCTGAAGGACGCAGGCGCGATCATGGTGGGCAAATCCACCACGCCGGAATTCGGCCACAAGGGCCACACCGACGGCCCGAGCTTTGGTATCACGCTCAATCCCTGGAATCCTGCGCGCACGGCGGGTGGATCGAGTGGTGGCGCCGCCGTCGCGGTAGCGGCCGGACTTGGGCCGCTCGGTCTCGGCACCGATGGTGCGGGATCGATCCGCATTCCCGCCGGCGCCTGCGGCGTGGTCGGACTGAAGCCGACCACGGGCGCGGTGCCCTACGAGCAGACCTCGGACTCGTTTTTCAATTATGCCGCAGCCGGACCGTTGACGCGGACCATTGCCGATGCCGCATTGATGATGGACAGCCTTGTTGGTCCGTCGACGCTCGATCCATGGTCGCTGGGCGTACCCGGCAATGGCGCGTTGATGCCGAGCCTCATCTCGGAGGATCTGTCGGGGGTGCGGATCGGATACTTGTCCGGCATGAGTGACTGCAGCTCCGACGTCGCGGCAAACACCAATGCGTCGCTCGCGGCCCTCGCAGCTCTTGGTGCCGAGGTGGAGGATGCCGGCGCCGGAATGGATTGGATCGCCGACTCCGCCCGGCTCATGTACCTCGCTAATCTGAACGTCTATTTCGGCCACCATCTTGAAAAATGGCGCGACCGCATGGATCCGGTGCTGGTGGAATGGATCGCGGCAGGCAGCCGCGCCACTTTGGTCGATTTTCGCAAGGCACAAGTCGCGCGTTCACGGCTGTATCGCGGCGTGCAGAAGCTGCTGGAAAGCTACGACTTCCTTGTGACGCCCACCTTGCCCACCACCGCGATTGCAGCCGAGGCCGGGAAGACCGTCGATGCGCTGTTCAATCGCGGCTGGAACGCCTTCGTCTATCCGTTCAACCAAAGCGGCAATCCGGCGCTGTCGGTGCCGAGTGGCTTCGGCGCGGATGGATTGCCAACCGGCCTGCAGATCGTCGGCCGCTGGTGGAGAGACATCGATGTTCTGCGCCTCGGCGCCATCCTGGAGCGGGTTCGTCCCTGGGCGGATCGTCGGCCGTCCTTGTGAAATAGATCGGATGACGAAGCCGAGTGTAAACCTGACAACAATGGGAGAATGGCGTGCCAAACGCTGCCGCAGACGATCAATCATGCTTGCCTCAGACCAAAGGCGTCATCGCGCTGCACGGTCTCGAGGCCAACGTCGACGTCCATCGTGATGCCTGGGGCATTCCGCATGTCCGCGCGCGCGGAACGGGGGATGCCTTTTTCGCGCAGGGCTATGTCCATGCTCAGGATCGGCTTTGGCAGATGGATGCCGCGCGCCGGCGCATGCTGGGCCGCTGGGCGGAATGGGAGGGCAGCGCAGGTGTCGCGGCGGATACGCTGGCGCGGCGGCTCGATGTCGCGGGTGCGTCGCAGCGCGACTTCGCCGGTTTGTCGGGCGAAGCGCGCGCGATGCTCGAAGCCTACGCGAGCGGCGTCAACGCATTCCTGGCGCAGGGGGCGCCGTTGCCGTTCGAGTACAGCCTGGTCGGCGGCGAGGTCGAACGCTGGGAGCCGTGGCACTGCATCCTCGTCATGCGGCAGCGCGGTTATCTGATGGGCTCGGTCTGGTTCAAGCTGTGGCGCGCGGCTGCGCTGCGCAGTATCGGACCGGACCATGTGGCAAAGCTGCGTTACGACGACGGCGGTCAGGATTTGCTCGGCACGCCGCCAGGTGCTGAGGGCAAACGATGGATCGCCGCGCTGGGGGATCTAGCGCCAGCCGTCGAGGCGCTGGCGACGCTTGCTGGGCCGGAGGCCGCCGATGGCGGCAGCAACAACTGGGCGGTTGCGCCGTCGCGGACCGCGACCGGCCGGCCATTGCTGGCCGGCGATCCGCACCGCGCCTTTGAGTTGCCGAGCCTGTATTCGCAGTTCCATCTCGCCTGCGACGCGTTCGATGCCATCGGGTTTTCTGTGCCGGGGGTACCTGCATTCCCGCACTTCGCCCACAACGGCCATGTCGCTTTTTGCGTGACCCACGCCTTTGTCGATATCCACGACCTTTACGTCGAGAAATTCAAGCCCGGCGACGCCTCTCGCTACCTGTTCCGGAATGAATGGCGCGACACCAGTATCGGTCACGAGCGCATCGCGGTACGCGGCGGACCGGCCGTCGACGTCGAGGTCGTCGCCACCCACCACGGACCTGTGATCGCGGGTGATCCTCGTAACGGAGCGGCGCTGACATTACGGTCGGTACAGTTCGCGGACCTCGATCTGTCGTTCGATTGCCTGCTGCCGATGCTGCGCGCCAGAAACGTCGATGCGCTCTATGAGGCAACGCGGGGCTGGGGTCTGATCGATCACAATCTGGTCGCTGCTGATACCACCGGGCGGATCGGAAATCTCGTGCGAGCCATGGTGCCACGTCGCGCGCGACTCAATGGCTGGCTGCCTGTCCCCGGCTGGACCGGAGACTATGAATGGCAAGGTGTCATTCCTTGGGAAGACATGCCGCGCGCCTTTGATCCACCGAGCGGCTTTCTGGTCACCGCGAACAATCGCGTCGTCCCCGACGATCATCCGGACTATTTATGCACCGACTGCCATCCTCCGTACCGGGCACGACGCATCGCCGATCGGCTCGCCGAACTTCCGGCCGCGACCGTCGACGACATGAGCGGCATTCATGCCGACTCGCATAGCTTTACGGCGCGCGAATTCATCGCTCGCCTGAGCCGGCTCCCGGCGATCGAGGGACCGGCGGCCGCGTTGCGCGACCTCATCATCGGCTGGGACGCGCGCATGTCGGCCGATTCAAAGGCGGCTGCAGCCTATGCCCGTACGCGGCTCGAGTTGGCTCGTATCGTTCTCGAACGGTCCGGCTTGAGTACCGTCTCGCGCGATCCGGTCGGCCAGATTGCGCCCGGTGTGGTGCCGCTCAATCAGATCTGGTGGGTGCTGCCGTCATTGCTGCGCAACAACGATACCGCCTTCCTCGGCGGCTGGAATTGGGATCGCGCGTTGGCGACGGCGCTTGAGCGTGCAGCCAGGATCGACGATGGCAAAACGTGGTTGGAGCTGCATCACGTCCGCATGGCGCATCCGTTGTCCGCGGCCTTCCCGCAGGCGGTCTCGCAGCTCGAACCGCCGGGGCTTCCGGTCGGCGGCGACAACGACACCGTCATGGCCAATGGATGCTATTGGGCATCGTCCGGTCTCACCGCGGCCTATGGCGCTGTCGCGCGCTACGTCTTCGATGTCGGCAACTGGGACAACTGCGCCTGGGTGGTTTTCCACGGCGCGTCGGGACATCCCGCCAGTCCGCACTATGCCGATCAGCATCCGGCATGGGCCTCCACCGAAATGGTCCCGATGTTGTACGACTGGAGCGTCATCGCGAAGGCAGGCGACCGGTTTGTTCTGCAGCCGCCGTCAGGTCCCTGCGCGCTGGAGCGGAAACCCCAATCGCCGTAGTTGCTCCAGTGCTCGCGCCTCTTGAGCCACCCACGTGATCTGGTCGCTTCTCGTTCTGCCAAGCCCCAGAAATCGTGTCTCGACGATCCCTCTGGCAACCGCCGATCACACGCCAGCACGGTCATGTCGCTGGTGAGGCTGTGGTGAGTTTCGCTTTTGAGCGTCACAATAGTCCGCGCGGAACTTCACGCAGAAGCTCCTCGGGTTCGCTGCAGGCAAGTTGCGGTTCGCTCCTGGTTCGCTTCTCAACCCCGACGTCAGTCGGGCAGGGCGTACGACAGCGACACGAGTTCGTCCGGTACTCTGTATTGTTTGGGCTCGGCGGTTATGACGTTTAATACCTCGCGGAGCGCGCTTGCGGCCTCTGCGTCGGCTCCTGCGTCTCGCAATGCATGTGCGATCTTTAGGAGCGCGGCGACGTGACTCTCTCCGGGAGCCATTGCTTGCGCGAGTTGCAGCGCAGCCTTGGCATTGCCGGCATCACAGAGTGAGACGGCGACGGTGTACAAGACGCCTTCCTGCCGTTCCATTGTTCTGGCCGTCTCGATGGCTTCAGCGATATGGCCTCCCTCCACAAAGCCTTGGATGATGGCTTCGCGTGACTTTGCCAGGTCCGGAAATGGCGAGGATGTCCTGGCCTGTTCCGCGGCTTCCCGGGCCTCGGCTGCCCTGCCCGCCCTTGCCAGCGCTCGGGCGATTGCGGTTAATGCTCCGCTATGCCAAGTCCGGTCTTGGATCGACTCCATGAGCGCGCGCGCCTCATCGATCGCGATGCTTTCCGTAAGGGTGTCTTTCGAGAAACGGACGTTTTGCGCGATCTGCAGGGCCTCGCCGAGCGAGACGCCCGCGGGCCCGCGCTGCCCTGCTCTCGTCTGCGCCCTGGCGACTGCGATCAGGGCTTTGATATGCTGACCTTGATCGTCGATCAACTTCGCAGCCTCGAGCGCTTGCGCGGGGTCGTCTGCGTCAGCTTGCGCTTCTGCCAATATGCGCAGCGCCAGCGAGCGGTTTGGTTCCGAAAAAGACTTCGCGACCGCGAGTGCCCCTGGGCCGACCTTGGCCTGTCGGATGATGCCCAACTCCGAATGGCGATCGGGATCGAAATTGATGTCCACGAGAGACGGTGGCTCAGTTGCTAGCGTCAGCGCGCCTCCGCGAAGCGCGTCGGTGTCGACGGCGAGCGCGATCCGCAGCGCCTCGACGACCCTGCCGGTGCGGGCGAGAAATCTCAGGATCGCGGCGAACACTTGCGCTTGATCACTCGGCGTCGATTGGACGGCCATTGCGGCCTTCACCGCCTCTGTGATCTTGCCAGCGCGCACCTGCGCGTCAACAATGATCCCAAGCGCTGGTACAACTAGCGATGGATGCCAATAGTAGACGGACAACGGTATGGGTGTCGACTGCACCTGCTGCAACGCCGCGGCGATCTTGTCATCATCGCCACGCTGCGCGGCGATCATCCGCAATCCCCAGGCGGCGCGACGGATCGCAAAGGCACGCGCCGTGTCGTCGGAGACGGCCTGCACGCGCCGGAGCGCGTCATCGATCTTTCCAGCCTCGCCTTCCGCTACCGCGATCGAGCCGATGATCAGGCCCCGCTCGGCTGGGTCGCTGATTGCGTCCGCTATTCGCGCGGCCTCATCGAGCTTGCCGGTTTCCGCCTTGATCCGGGCGACAGATCCGGGAACTTTGGCGGTTTCCTCGGCTTTGAGCAGATCGACCGCCGCGGATGCTTCCTGAGTCAGGCCCGCGTCGGCCTGCGCGCGGGCGATACGCACGAGGTCTTGCGCGCGGGACAATGAGGTCGGGGTCGTGCGGCCGATTTCGAGGGCATGGTCCAGCACGCAGCGGCGGGTGGGGACTTCGCGGCAAATAGGCCAAGCCGACTGATCCGCGTGTTTGCTTGGACCAGCGGAGAGCTCCTCCGGCGCCAAGTAGTTCGCTTGTTTATTCGGACCAGGTAGGAGCTCTTGCGGCAGCTCGAATAACTCCGGGGCTTGGTGACTAACATGAAGGTTGCTGAGTTCCATGGCCGAAACGAACGGCCAGCCGTCAGGTGACGTTTCAAATCGCACAACGATCCCGGATTTGCGGGCGATCCAGACCTGGGCTTTTCGTACTTCCTTGCCGGGATCCATGTCAGCTCGGTATCGCGTGGTTTCAATGCCATTTATGAGTTGATCTCCTTCTTTGACAAGCGATGACTCCCTGATGTTCGCAGGCAGCACCCAATAGCTGCCCTCCACGGCAACAGTTTGCCAGTAGCTATCGATCGGCATCTCGGATGGAAGACCTGGATCTGCACTGATTTTACTTGTGTTGGGATCGACCGACCATTGATAGAGTTTACCTTTGTCCGGATTCAAAACGGCCACCCGCGTTTGATCTGGATAAAAAGTTTCCGTTCTCAGTTGACCTGGAGGAGAGAAGTATATTCTGTCTTTAGACCAACCGAACCCGGTGCGCGAAATGACGTCGGCGCTAAAGGCAACCTTCGGCTGCAGGGGCCATTTTTTCCAGGGCCTCTCAGCTCGCAACCAATGATCCGAAAATCCGGAAATGAACGGCGTCATCAACAACAGCAGGAGGTACTTTCGAGGAAACAAGTTACGTCCTCCAACCAGTATGATGCGGGCAAGTAGCCCCGAGGCTTGCCGAGAATTGGTCAAGTGTAGCCATCGTTGCGCTCGTTTTCAGTCCCGTTCGAGTGTGACTCGTCACTTGGCAGAGGATGTGAAGCGGTGTCGTCGTCGTGCACCCTGCTCGATTGAGGTCCGATCGAGAAGCTTTTTCTTGCACGCCTATGGGGGCGTCTGCGCCGAATAGCCTCGTCGCGGAACAGTCGATTCAGGCGACCCTATCACAGCCATGCTGCGTCGCCATCTTGGTCGCACCGGGCCGCGATCGCGTTCAAGCACACCTAGCGATGCCGGCCGCGGAACTTCAGCGGAAGTTGCATCACCGTGGCCTGTTCGTTCCGGTAACCTGCAGAAAGCAACGCTCGCCTCTGCGCGGGGCAGGCGAGAGTTCTCATCTGGCCCATGCCCCGCCACGATGGCTTGCCACAACCGAGACATCTTTGTGGGCGAAGGACGGCACCGGTTCTGTAGTCGGCGCGTGTCGCGACGCTCGGCTTTGATCCGCAAAGCCGAGACCGGTCCTGTACAGCGACTGATGGCGCCCGATGGAGTGCTCTTGCGGCTGTTGCTCTCTTTATTTGTTGAGCTTGCTTGGCATTGTGGCCGCAGCGCTTCCGGCGGCGGCAGAGAAGCGCGTAGCGCTGGTGGTTGGCAAAATAGATAACAAGATTCAGGCGGAGAAAATGAAGCAAGGTTTTCCTGGAGAACCTGCTGACGAACGGATCAAGAGAGTAGCGGGAGTGCACACATTCTTGGTTCATCCCATTAAGAACATGGCGTAAATCATTGGAATCACAAGACTATATCTTCTCCGTGGCGCGCCAACGATGGATTGGACCGACTAAGCAGAAAAAACAAAGTGAAGTCAGCACTTAGGCGTGGTCGCGATCAGTCATGCTGTACCAAATGCTGCACCGATGCAGCTGATAAGCTCTAAAGCGAATGATTTCGCATTCCTTGCTTCGTTTGGCGGCCGCAGCGTAAGCGTCCTTTCAACTTTGTGGTTCAATCCGCGCACAATCTAATGCGCGCAAACATTGTCGGGCCGCGCTGCTCCACGACGAGGAAGAGCCGGTCGCGGAAATTTGGACAGGACGATAAGTGGAATTTCTGCCTGATAACGGCGATAGTCGCCGTGAACAGGAGAAATCATGAGCAGACGAGCCCGCCGGAACCACTCACCGGCCTTCAAGGCGAAGGTGGCGCTGGCCGCCGTCAAGGGCGACCGCACTATCGCCCAGCTGGCGGAGCATTTCGACTTCCATCCCAACCAGATAACAACATGGAAATCGCAGCTTGAGGCGAGTGCTTCCGAGATTTTCGGATCAGGAGGCGGGCCACCGGCCACGCCGGCGGTCGATGTGAAGTCGCTGCACGCCAAGATCGGGGAGCTGACGCTGGAGAACGATTCCTAAGAAACGGCAGCACCAGCTTTCGGCTCCAAGGGCTGCAGAACAAAGCCGAATGTCTTGGCACGTCGGTGCAAATTGTTGATCACCCGTGTACGGTAGCGTGTCTCGTAGGACGAGGCCCCGGGATCGACGTAATCCATTCCGTGGCGCACAGCGTTGTAGAACAGGACTGCGATCTTGCGGGCCGTTGCGGTGACTGCCTTGGCCTTGCCGATGCGGGACGAGAGTCTTCTGTAAAAGGCGCCGAGCGCAGTGTCGGTGCGTCCGACGGTTACGGCAGCAAGGC
>WNFO01006279.1_pt1 | contig 15376 bp, 13 predicted proteins | sample 5400251 | NCBI WGS metagenome assembly WNFO01 (sample SAMN13153354, study PRJNA577476) | soil metagenome | isolation source: 100 cm saprolite under Madrone tree | place: USA:California | collected 2016-06-14 | reverse complement strand
ATGTCCACCGCGTTCACCATGCCGAAGTCGAGTTCGCCGGTGTCTAGAAGTGGCAGAAAGGTGCTGCTGCCCGCATAAGGCTGGACCTGCGCTTGAATGGGCGTGGACTCACTGATCACTTTGGCGATGCCGCTGGCTACGGAGTAAAAAAGCGAGCCCGGCGGGTTGGCACCGACGCTTACGGACTTGGGGAGCTGCTGGGCTGCAACGACCCCTACGAGCAACAGTACGGTTGCAAGATGTGTCAGTATAAGTAGTCTGCTTAGATTGCGTTGGATATTCACAATTAACGGTCCTCCTTAATGCGGCGCTTAGTTTTTTTATCTGTCAACGGTTGTTCGTTACTCCGTTGCTCCAATACTCTGATGTCAATGTGGTAATCGAGGCCAGAAAAAGGTCGCGGCGTCCAACGCTTTATTTTGCCTCCGGGATCTCAACCTTTCCCACGCGCTTGATGGCGTCCGCGAGCATCTTGGCATCTTTGTCCCAGAATTTCTGGAACTCGGGCGCATCGAGATAGGCAATCGGGGTCTCGATTTTTTCCATCGCTGACTTGAATTCGGGAGTGTTGACCGCCTGCTTTACGGATTCACGGATTGTTTTCATCACGGGATCCGCTGTTCCTCGCGGTGCGAATAGCCCTGCCCAAATGTAGAATTCGATGTCGTATCCCAGCTCTTTGAACGTCGGCACCTCAGGAAGCGACGCCACCCTCTTTGCGCCCCACCCCGCCAACGGTCGCAGCTTGCCCGCTTTGATGTGTGGTATTACCACAGCCGGCCCGGAGGCGAGCGCATCCATATGTCCTCCGAGGATCGCGGTTAGAGCGGGCCCCGCCCCGGAATAAGGAACGTGCTTCAAGGTGATCCCTGCCGAATGAGAAAGCATCTCCATCGCCATGTGCAACGTCCCGTACACGCCGGAAGAAGAGTACGAGAACTCACCCGGATGCTTCTTGGCATCTTCGACAAACTCCTTGACGCTTTTCCATGGGCGACTCGCATTCACCACCAAGATGGTGGGATCGGCGGAAATCAACGCAATGGGGATGAGCTGGTCCATCGTGTAGGCGGGCGTGCGATCGAAGAGCTTGTCCGCCTCCGGAATGATGGAGATGCTGGAGAGAGCCATGAGCAGGTTGTAGCCGTCGGCCTTGCTGTTGGCGACGAAAGACATCCCCACCGCGCCCGCCGCGCCAGTCTTGTTCACCACCACGACCGGATTTTTGAGGACCTTCTCCATCGCGGCGGCAACGGGCCGAGCCGTTAGATCGGCAACGCCCCCAGGAGGGAATGGAACTACGATGGTAATCGGACGGTTCGGGTATTTCTCTTGCCCTGGTGATGCAGCAGTCAGGCCGAAGAACAGAACGAACAAAACTGACGGAATATAAATCCAGCGAGACCGGCGCAGAGCACCTCGGCTATGGTTCTTTCTCATTTTTTGCCCTCCCGAATACGAAACATTCAAGTGCTGTCCTTAGCAGCGAATCCGAGCCGCTGCCGCCAATCCAACTTCTTCATCAGAAAAGGACGGACGCCCAGTAACAGGAGCGACAATCCAACCATCAGCATCACCAAGGCAATCGGCCGGTTAACAAAGATGCCATAGCTGCCGGACGACATGGAGAGCGACTGGCGAAAGCTCATCTCCATCATCGGCGCCAATATGAGGCCCAATACTACCGGCGCGGTCTCGAAGTCAAACTTGCGCAGCAGGTAGCCGAGCGCGCCCATCACGGTCATGATTCCCACGTCGACGACGCTGCCGTTGACCGCGTAAACACCGAGAATACAAAAGATGAGAATAGACGGATAAAGCAGAGGATAAGGAATTCTCAAAACGTTAACAAAAATTCCCACGAGCGGAAGATTCAAGATTAATAGCACCACATTGCCGACGTACATGCTGGCGATGAAACCCCAGAAAAGTTCCGGTTGCTGAGTGATTAAAAGAGGCCCCGGCGAGATGCCATGCACCATCATGGCAGCGATCATCACGGCGGGGATCGGTCCGGACGGAACACCCAACGCGAGCATAGGAACAAAGGCTCCAGAGGTAGCTGAGTTGTTGGCCGATTCCGGACCGGCAACTCCCTCGATGGCACCGTGACCGAAGCGCTCGGGATGTTTGGAAACGCGCCGCTCCACTGCATAGGAGACGAATGACGCGATAATGTGCGCCGAGCCTGGTATGATGCCGATCAAAAAACCAAGAACGGTGCCTCGGCCGATCGGCCAGAACGAATCGCGCCATTCCTCGCGCGAGGGGAGAAGCTCTCTCAGCCGGGGTTTTTTAACCTCGGGCGCCGTTGGTTGCCCTGCAGTCAGCAAAATTTCAGAGAGACCGAACAGTCCCACGGCCACCGGAACGACTCCGATCCCGTCACCCAATTCGACCAGCCCGTAGCTAAAGCGAAAGAATCCTGTCATGGGATCGATGCCGATCATGCCAAGGAGCAGCCCCAGCGTTGCCATAGCTAGAGACTTGAGCATCGAGCCGCCGCTCATGTAGGCGAGCACCAGGAGGCCGAGAAGCAGAAGAGCGAAATATTCGGGCGGTCCGAAGCGGAGCGCAAAGCTCGCTAACGGCGGAGCCAGCAGCATGAGACCAACGACACTCACGGTCCCGGCTACATAGGAACCCACGGCTGCAATGGCCAAAGCGGGCCCCGCTCGTCCTTTGCGCGTCATCTCGTAACCGTCGATGCAGGTCATGACTGAGGCCGCCTCACCGGGAATGCGCATTAGTATCGAAGTCGTCGACCCTCCATACATGGCTCCGTAATAGATTCCCGCCAAAAGAACGATTGCCGAAGTCGCATCGAGACCGAACGATGCGGGCAGGAGCAAGCTGATGCCGGCCAGCGGACCGATGCCTGGCAGAACACCCACAAGCGTCCCAACAACGCAGCCGACAAACGCGTAAAGCAGAACATTCGGCGCAAGAGCGACTGAAAACCCGATATAAAGATTGTGCAGAGTTTCGGCCATATAGGCTGCGGCTAAAATTAGGGAGCGCCTAAACGACTTGAACGATTTGAACGGCTTGAACCGTTTGAACCTTGTCGATCGATATTAAACATCAGAACCCCAATGGCCCTTCAGGTAGGGGCACTCGCAGGAGAGTGTAGAAGAGAAAAAAAGAACCAAACGACAAGGTAAAGGCGAAGGCCAAAGAGAGTACCCAACCGCGCTTCTCCACAACTTTAACCAGAAAGCTCAGCACGAGCAGTACGGTGAGGCGGTAGCCAAGACGCTCGATGGCAAAAACCGAAAAAAGGGAGGCACCTAAAATCGCCAAGGCATGGCGCCATTCGGTCCAGCTAATCGAAGATAACAATGGAGAGCGGCCGCCCGTGAACACGACGAAAACGCCGAAGATCACAAGCAGCACAGCAAGCAAGATAGGAACGAATGCCGGCCCCGGCTGGCGAAAGGTTCCGAGCGGAAGATGACGGCTCTCCCAAATCACTAGCAGCGCGAAGACAACAAGCACGCTTCCCGAGAGCCGGTCGGTTGTCATGGCGGAGCGGATTCTAGCAAGCCCTAGTTGGGCTTACCAGAGAATTTTTGGGTTGCCGGAAACGGAGGAGACCACTATTTTGACGCCATTAGCCATGCGAAAGGATTGTCGGTTTTAAAAACCCCAATCTAGAAACTCTGTTTACCGGCCCCACAACTCCTTAGTCGCGATGCGGGCACCTTCGGCCATGGCTTCGAACTTTGCCCAGGCGATCTGTGGATCGCCCACTCGTGGTCCTAGGCCGCAGTCCGTCCCCGCCATGACGTTTTCGCGGCCGACGATGTTGGCATAACGCACCAGACGGTCGGCGATCGCCTGCGGGTGCTCGACGATGTCGGTGGCATGGCCGACGACCCCGGGCACGAGAACTTTTCCTTCGGGTAGTTTCATGTCTTGCCAAACCCGCCATTCGTGCTCGTGGCGCGGATTGGCGGCTTCGATGGAAACGGTATTGGCGCGCACTTTCAAGATCAGATCGATGATGTCCCTCAGTGGGATGTCATACTTGTGCGGGCCGTGGTAGCTGCCCCAACAGGTATGAAAGCGCACTTTGTCCGGTGGAATATCCCTCAGCCCATGATTGAGCGCGTCGACACGCAGCTCCGCATACTTGCGATACTCAGGCACGGACATCTGCGACATGAACTGCCAGCCGTCCGGCAGATCGGGATCGTCGATCTGCAGCAAGAAGCCGGCGTTTACGATGGCTTTGTATTCTTCGTGCATGGCATCGGCGATGGCGAACAGGTAGGCTTCATCGTTGGGGTAGTAGTCGTTTTTCATCCAGTGCTCGATGGTCCCCGGCGCGATGGCAGGGAGAAACGCCTCCGTGTATTTCTGACGTCGTAGGCCGGCTTTGAAATCGTCGATCTCCTGTTGCAACCCTTGTTGACCGGCATATTTGAGCGGCCCGTTGCAGAAAACCCGCTTGATGTTGTCACCCCGATTGTTACCCGTTCGCTTGTTGAAATAATCGCCAAATTCCACCATGTCGCGGGCGAAAATCGTCGAGGCGCGGTCGTCCGGTTTCACTTCCCGTTCGATGAAGCCGCTGAGACGTTCGCGGGCGTAGCGGGAAAAATTAGATTTGCCGACTTCACCGTCGTTGATGATGTCGAGGCCGCAGTCCAGCTGCTTCTTGACAACCTCTGCAACCACCTCTCGCACCCGTTTGGCGAAGGTGTCTGCATCGACAGGCGCGCCGCTCATCTGTGCGGTGTGCATTTGTTTAAGATCGGCGGGTTGGGGCAAGGCACCGGCATGGGTCGTTAAAATCCGCTCGCTGCTTCGCTTCATCGTGATTCCCCCTTCATCATAATCCGTTCTTACTGGAATAGCTTCGATCTGCGGTAACAGTTTTATATCTGCGGTAACAGTTTTATAAGCCCATCCAGGTTTGAATCGCTCCGGCCTCGAACTGCACATTAAGCAGCCGTTGGAAAAGAAAGTAAAAGATACCCCAGGCGGTTGCTGTTAGAGTGAACGATAGCCGCCAGCCTACCTGGCTTTGCAAGCTCAAGAAGGAAAAGATAAACACCGGCACGGCGACAGGAAAGCCCACCAGAAAAACAAGCAGAATGAAGCCGGCGATCCAGGCTAAGATCCCGGCGACCCGCTTACGTGCCACTGCAGGATCCACATCGGTCGAGAGCTCCAATTCCACGGCAGGGCCGCTGGTTGTCTCTTGTCCACCGAATAGTTCGAGGATCAATTGCGTTCCTGCGAGGACAAAGAGGGGGATGGCGGTGGCGAGCGGAAAAAGGGCGGCCTTGAACGACCAGTGCCGGGCCGAGATAACGGCGTAGCCAGCGACGACCATGAGCAGGAGGCTGAAGAGAGACCGTAGCTTAAACTGCACCCCGGTTCTCCCGGTTTCTGCTGCGTTGTTCCTGGATGAAGGGATATGCGACGACCAGACCTATGAAGAAAATTAAGACCAGGACCATAGGATGAGTGAGCCAGGAAAATCCATATCGGCTGACCGATATGAATAGATACGTCTCGACAAGTTTTCCCAACACAAACCCTAGGACAAATGGTGGTCGGGGCCAGCCAAAAAGAACCATAAGATAGCCGAGCGAACCAAATATGAAGGTCACCACCAAGTCGGCGACCTGACCGTTCGCAGTGTAACTTCCGACGAAGACTAAGAAGAGAACAAAAGGGATGATGAGTCCGCCCCGGACATAGGTGACCTTTGCGAGATGATTCAGGACCATGAGACACAAGAGCACGGTGATGATATTGGCGATCACCAGAGTCCAGACCATCGAAAATGTGATCGGGAGGTGCTTGGTCAACATATCGGGGCCGGGTGTAAGTCCCATAATCAGAAAGCCGCCGAGCAGGATCCCCATCGCCCCGCCCCCCGGCACTCCGAAGGCGACGGTAGGAATGAGTTCCCCTCCTTCCTTTGAATTGTTCGCCGCTCCCGGACCCAGTACTCCACGAACATCTCCTTTGCCGAAGCGCTCCCGGTCCTTCGTATCCTTGGCACTCTGGACGGCGTGCGCATAGGCGACCCATTGAGCGACCCCACCTCCGGCTCCTGGCAAGATTCCGATGAAAACGCCGATGGCCGAACAGCGCACGACCAGCCAGAAGTGGCGAAAGGTATCCTTGATTCCTTCCATAACACCGGCCTGTAGATTTCCCGGTTGTTTCTCTCCCGCGATGGCTGTGCCGCGCACAGCGAGGTCGATAATCTCTGGAATCGCAAATATCCCCACCAGGACTGGGACCAGATCCAGGCCGTCCCAGAGGTACATCATGCCCATATCGAAGCGCAGCGAACCGGACTGGCGCTCTTGACCGATCGTAGACAACAGCAAACCTAGCAAACCCATGGCGAATCCTCTGATCTGACTCCGCGCGCCTAAACCGCTGAGAGAAGTGATGCAGGCGATCCCCATCACGGCAAGCATTAGGAGCTCCGGAGAGCCGAAGCTAAGAACCAGTGGACGAACGATGGGGATTGCAAGAGCCAGAACCAGCGCCCCGATCAAGGCGCCGACCAGAGAACTCATGAGCGCGGCTCCCAAGGCCCGGCCGGCCTCTCCATTCTTGGCCATGGGATAGCCGTCCACGACGGTGGCTGCAGATATCGCTTCCCCCGGAACGCCGAAGAGAATTGAGGTAATGTCTCCGGTTGTGGCGGCAACGGCGTGCATGCCGAGCAGGAAAGCAAACGCCTCGGCCGGGCTCATCTTGAAAATGAACGGCAGCATCATAGCGAGCGTGGCTGCGCCGCCGATGCCGGGAAGTAGGCCGACGATAAAACCCAATCCCATCCCGATCATCATCAGGCTGAAGGCTTTCCATTGTAAGACCAGAACGAGACCGTCGATCAACGCGTCAAACATCGTCAATCCATTTTGGACTTCGTCGTGAGCTCACTCGAACGACTTTGGAGGGGCCGAGGAATCCGGTGTTATGAATCCAAAATCTAAAATCCAAAATTTATCAGCCCTCCAGCTTGATGTATTTGCCCATCTCTTTCAGAACTTCCGGCGGCTGATTTAGCAGGGCGGTGAAGTCTTTCAGTACTTGTTCGGCGGAGATGTAATTGAAATCGATTTTTGCCTTCTTGCCTTCGGCTAGAAACTCAGGGTCCTTGATAACTTTCGCAAAGGCTTCTCGTAGGACGGTTACGCGATCCGCAGGGGTCGCCGGCGGCACTGCAAAGGCTCTCCCTATGGCGAGAGGCAACCCCCTGATTCCCATGATCGACTTTCCCAGCGAGCTGGTCGCCAGATCTTCGTCCACCGGCAGATTCTCGAACCCCGGCGTTGCCACCCGACCTCGCACGATGGCTCGGACGGCACCTTGGTCCACGGCGAGTTTGATCGTGGTAGCGAGAGCGGCCCAAACGTCGACTTCCTTGCGCTGAATCGCCAACATAACATCGCCGTTGGAAGGATAGCCCGAGACGAGCTTGAACTTGGCGCCGGCAAATTCTTTCAAGAGCAGCGGGAAGTCATGGGCGTTGGATCCGGGCCCCGTCGTTCCTACAATGAGGTCTTGGTCGGCCTTCCGAATATCTTCGAAGCTCTTGTAAGGCAAGTCCACCCTTACTGAGAGCGCCACGCCATCAGGTCCCGTCGACCCCAGCCAGTTAAACTTGCGCACGTCGAATCTAACGTGTTCAACTTTTGCGAGCTGGGCAACCGCAACTTGAGGATTGGAAGCTAAGATCGTGAGCCCGTCCGGCTTGGCCACATTGAAAACGTGATTGGTAGCGAGCAGGTGCGCGGCCCCCGGCATTTCTTGCACTATCACTGCCGGCTTTCCCGGAATGTACTTTCCAAGATGATGCGCTACGATCTGTGTAGCCGCAATCAGGCTGCCGGCGCCTTTGGCCCCGATCACGAGGATCACCGTCTTTCCCTCGTAAAAATTAGCTTGTGCTCGGGCAGACGAATGCAGCAGGGGTATCATTAAGAAACTGACGAAGATACTTATGAAGAACGTACGTCTCATAAATCCCTCCCGTAAAAAGATTTGAATAACGAAAAACCGAAGCCGCCCGGCTTCGGCTAGCGGAGCCTACGAAGAAGAGGCAATAGTGTCAAGAGGAGGAGCTGGGCGTTTAGGATTTTTTACTCAGTGGAGTGGGTGGGTTATCCCGTTTGCTCTATTCACCACGAAGGTCGCGAAGTACACGAAGAATTCGGAAAATTTATGCTTTTACCTTCGTGCTCTTCGCGTCCTTCGTGGTGGAAGCTATCCTTTCTTCTTTGGTTGCGGCTTCGGCGCGCTAGATCCTTCGTGGTAAGTATGTTCTTGCGCATCGCGTATGGTTAGCGCCACGAAGCCGATGACAAAAGTTGTAAATATCTTTGGCTAGGTTTTGGCTTGGGCGAACATGCGCGAAAAAACCTTCTTTGCGTTGTCCTCGGTGATCTTGCGTCTGTCTTCCTCGCTCAACCAGTCGATGGACTTGAATATCGGCACGAGGTCCTCAAAGTTGCGTCCGGTTTTGGGATCGATGGCATTCACAGCGCCGAACATCTCTGTGGCGAACAAAACGTTGTCGACGCCGATTCGTTTGATCAGAAGCTCCATCGACTCCTTATCGTAGATCGCCATGTCCCAGTAGACCTTGCGCGCGACTTCCTCGAAGGGTTCGAGGCCTTCTCTGACGTGCATGCCGCGCTGCCGGTTCCAGTGGTAAGGGATGGCGCCGCCGCCGTGGGGAATGATGATCTTGAGCTTGGGAAAATCTTTAAAGACGCGAGACCGTAGAATTTCCACGGCCGCCGCGTTGTGATGGGCGATATAATAGGAGTTGGTCAGGTGCATCGCGGGATTGAGGGACGCGCTGGCGTGGATGGTGCAGGGTATATCCAGCTCGACCATTTTTTCCCACAGCGGATACCACCAGTCGGTGGCTAGGGAAGGGGTGAGCGGCTCGCGCCCTCCGGCCATGTCGGGATTGACATTGCAGCCCACGAACCCGAGATCCTTCACACAGCGGTCCAATTCGTCGACCCATTCTTTGGGGCTGACGCCGGGAGACTGCGGCAGTTGGCAAACGGGTGAGATCTTGTCCGGCCAGAGTCGGGCCACGCGGGCGATAATGTCGTTACAGGCCTCGGTCCAGTAACGGCTCACGATGGGTGGTCCGAAGTGATGGCCCATCGCCGATGCCTGCGGGGAGAAGAGCAACCGATCGATTCCGGATTCCTGCATACGCTTGAATTGTCCCTGCATCGAGCGCTCCAATTGCTCATCGCTGATCTGGAGCTTGGCCCTCACGGGTTTGCCGAGATCGGTAATCTGCCGCCCGCGGTAGGCCTGCAATTCCAACGGGGCGGTGGTGAAATGCGTGTGCGCGTCAATAATCATAAGTTCCTCCTCAGGCCGCGATGTCGCTCGTGCGCCTCGCACCTGGACCTTTTTGAGCTGCCTGGAAAATTTTTCAATAGGTTTCTCAGCTTGTTCAGCCGGAAAATGTTTAAGATTTCTTCGCGATTGTCAGTTGCTATGCCGTCTGCTATACGTCGCTTAATTTCAAGCATAGGAGCACCGCTAATATGCCAGACATACCTCGCCTTAACGGCGTAATCAAAGCCTTAGAAGAAGGCAAGATCGCCTTCGCTGCGTTTACCCCGGTGGATATTGAGAACGCGATTGCCATGGCAGGCTCTTCTTTGGACGGCGTTGCGTTCGAAATGGAGCATGCTCCCTTGGATTTTCCGGGTTTGCGCCAGGCGCTTCAGGCGATGCTCGACCGGCGCCAGATTGTCGAAGCAAAAACCCTGGCGCCCAAGGTTACTCCCATGGTGCGTATCCCGCCCAACGGCGGCGAGATGAATCAGTGGGTTGCCAAGCAGGTGCTCGATATCGGTGTTTACGGTATCATTTTTCCTCATGTGAGCACGGTCGAGGAAGCGTGGAATGCCGTGGGCGCCTGCCGTTATCCGAGACTCAAAGCCGCTCCGCTCTATAATCCTCCCGGCATTCGTGGCGACGCTCCCGCGCGCGCGGCGCGCTATTGGGGACTGACGCAGCAGGAATACTACAGCCGCGCCGATGTTTGGCCGCTGGCACCGCAAGGAGAAATACTGGTTATCATTCAATGTGAGGACACGCGAGCTATCGAAAATCTGCCAAAGATTCTCAAGGAGGTTCCGGGAATCGGCGTGGTGTTGATCGGCGAAGGCGATCTGAGCCAGGAATTGGGCCATCCCAGGGATTACGATCATCCGGTTGTCGCCGATGCGATCAACTCCATTCTCAAAATCTGTAAAGAACACAACGTTCCCTGCGGCCATCCCCACCCGGACGCTAAGAACATCGAACGCCTGGTATCGAGCGGCTACCGTTTCTTGATGCCTACGGCGGCACGATCTTTCGCTGTGCTCGATCAGGGGCGCAAACTCTCCGGAAGAAGCTGAGCGTTACCGGTCTCTATAAGCCTTTTCGGCAGGGAAGTTGAAAGAATGACTTTCATCGTTTGTTGATTACTTCTTACCGGACTCAAGGAAGTCTCGTAACCAGGGGTGTGTTGGAAAGGTTTCTGCCTATGGAAACTGTAAGAGTTGCGTACAGGGACGATGACCGAACGCCGGTCATCTACTGCATTAGAGAAATAGGCCTGAAGCACTATGGTATCAACGTCGAGGTTTTGAAAATCAAAGATTATGGCGAGTTTGAGGCCGCGCTTTTTAATGACTCGGCTGACGTGTTGATCGACCACGTGGAATTTCTCTATACGGAAGCGGCCAAGGGGAAAAAGATCACTTTCTTTTGCGCCCCTAGAATCGTGCGCGGATTGGACTTGGTGGTGCCCAAGCACGTCAAGGGAGTGAGTGAGTTTGCCGGGAAAGCTATGGCGGTGAGAGATTCGGGGCGGCCCTATGCCGTTACGCTCTGGTTGAGGATGATGGGATTGGAAGGCAAGGTCGCGGTTCCGATCTTCAAGGACGCGGATGTGGGAAGATGGGGACAGTGGAAAAAAGTGGTAAGCGGAGAGTGCATCGCCTGCTTTGTCGATCCGCTTTATCTCGCAGACCCCTTGAAAGCCGGGCTAAAAGTTCTCCCCGTCCCTGACCTCTCTGCGGTGAGCCATTATGCTCAGGCATGTACCGCCGAATTCGCGCGCAAAAAAAGCGCTGTACTGAAGAATTATGTGCAGGCGGTCATTCATGGCGTTTGCTTGATGAAGCATCGGAAGCAGGAAGCAATGAGCATCGTAGCGGGAGAGCCCATGAAGCGGATGAAAATTGAAGCTTTAGACGAAATGGAGAATCATTTTGACGCCATTGTCGCGAAGCTTCAAATCAAACCCTATCCCACGCCGCAGGCGATCGCCGCCACCTATGAAATCGCCTGCGACGAATACGGTGCCCAAGGCATAAACCCGATGGCTCTCTGGGATCTGCATTGGGTAAAAGAGCTTGACGATGAAGGTTTTATCGATGCTCTAATCAAGAATATGTCAGCACAATAAAGCGAAAATCATCCGTGATCACGGTGTCCCCGAGACTTCTGCAATGATCCACGAACTCTAACACTGAATCGGTAATTTCCACGAGAGTGCCGCCGCGTTGGGTTTCCTGTCCCGCTAAGAGTTGGACTTTGGGCCAGCGCATCGGGCTTTCGCCACGCTGCTTTTGCAGCGCCGATCTATTTTGCGGCGCGGGCAAAGGACCAATCGCGAACTTTAGAAATATCAGGCACGGCGTCGGGTTTCAGCTTAAGAGAATAGGCCGCGAATTCCATAGCCTGCCTGATCACGACGTCGTCGACAATCATATTATCGGGCATGTGACTGATCAGGAAATCGTAGCTCTTAACCGCTTCGTCTTCCGGCACTTCGAGATATTCCTTGAGGAACGGTATCATCTCGGACCGCCTTTGTTTCACGTCCCGGACCCCGCCGGCAACTCCGCGGAGAATAGCAAGAACCAAATCGCGGTTATTTGCGAAATAATCCGGCGATCCTGAGATCCCATTCATCGGATAACGCACGAAGTCCGGACCCCACGCCAGACGGTTATAACCCTGCCGTTCGAGGTTGTAATTCAAAGGGACGGTAACCAGAGCCGCGTCAACAAAGCCGGCCGCCATAGCCCCGCTCCGCGTCTCGCTTCCGCCCACGGCCAGCAGGACCAAGTCCCGGTCCGGCTCAAGACCACTCCGCGCTACGATCTCTCGGACAACAAGAGTGCTCATGCCGCCCAAAGAACTGACGGCTACTTTTTTGCCTTTCAAATCGCTCATGGTTTTGATCTGCGGCCGGCCGACCAGAACATAGGGGGCGTTATCGAGGTTCACGGCAATGGTGCGGATGGGTAAGCCTCGAACCGAGGCGAGAATGGCGGTTGGAATAATGCTCATGAAGTTCAATTCACCTGCCATAATCGCCTTGATGATGACGTCGCTCTGGCGAATCGTGATAAACTTGACGTCCAACCCCTCTTGTTTAAAGTGGCCCTTCCTAACGCTCATTTCGAAGGCCGCGGTGGCGAGACTTTTACCAGTCAATCCGATCGTGACGGGCCTCAATTTTTGACAGAACGCCGAGGTAGCCAGAAACAAAGTGGCAATAAAGAACAAAATCATGAACGCATACCGCTTCATGGGACACCTCCATTACCGCCGGGAAGTTGCACGAGAATCTCATCACGAGAGCAAGCGTTACTTCTTCCCCAACAGACTTATGAACGTCTGGTCCACCATCTCACTCACAGGAATCTTTCTCTTGAGTCTTCCGGTTTCCTGTTCCTGCTCAATAGTGACAGTGATTCCGCGCTCTAGAATCCGGCCGTCCATCGGGAACGAATCGCGGTATTCGTCGTATCCAGCCGCAGCTTCCGTGGCATCGAGCTGAACATACTTCCTGAGCGCCCTGATGCCGTCGTCCCGATTCTCTCTGGTATATTTCACGCCGCGCTGATAGGCGCGCAGGAATTTCGTTGCCTGTTCTTTCTCTCTACCCAACCATGACTCCCGCGCAATAAAGCCGACATTGGTCCAATCGGGGTAAAGCTCCTTGAGATCGGAGAGCTTGTTGAACCCCATTGTCTTCGCCCGCTCCGTAACGGGGAACCAGAGTATGGTGGCATCGACAATTGCCGCGGCCAGAGCGGTAAAACGCGCCGGAGTGGCGCCGATCTGCAACATGGTCACGTCCTTGGCATCGACCCCGAACTGGCGGAGGCTGGATCGCGTCAGAAACTCAGATAGCGAGCCAAACCGGCTGATGGCGAACTTTTTTCCCCGCGCTTCCTTCAAAGTTTTGAAGTTCGGAATTCCATAGATCTGAAATGGCATCAGATTGGAGATCGACCAGAAGTTCTTGATATCCACTCCACTGGCCCGTGCGAGTACTGTTTCTGGCACTCCTCCAGCCATGATCTGTACGTCGCCGCCGATAAGTGCTTGCAGATTGGTTGCACCTGAATTGAACATCACCACGAGAACATCGAGTCCCTCATCTTTGAAAAAACCTTTATCTTGGGTCACGTAGATAGGTAAGAAAGCCACGTTCACCGTCGAAACGCCGACGACGATTCTGGCATCCGCGCGCTTGAGTAAAAGCGCGCTCAGAGGAAGCATGAGTGCGATCAGAACCCAACCCCTGCTTTGGCGCATAGATGTTGTCCTCCGCGTTGATTCCTAGGTTCCCACTGGAAGGAGCAGATACGCCTCTCGTTGCTTGACGAAACGCTTACATGTAAGGCCGTTAGCCTCCAGGCACCCGAAACCTGAAACCCAAGACGCTAACCTATAAACTCTGTTTCACCGCAGAGTCTCGCTCACTTTTTGCGCGAAATTAAAATCGAAGACACGCTCCGGCGGCACCGGCTGCGCTGGTTTGACGCGCTGGGCGGCAACCGCGATCATTTCGCGCTGCAGTTTTTCATCTACGGTTCCTGATGGCAAATAGTACCCTAACGCCGCTTCGTAAACTTGCTCGGCTAACCGGTCGCGATCTTTGCCGAGATCGAGGTAAGGCCCTTTGATAAACTCGATGGCAAATTTCTTATCGTTGCGGACCAACCGCAACGCGCGCTGCGTGGCGCGGATCGTTTTGGTGACGAGTTCGGGCCGCTCTGAAATGGTTGCCTTCGTCGTAGCGAGCCCGCCTTGGACCGCACGGTAAACGTCCGCGCCGGAGGCTAGTTTTCGAAAGCCTTCGTCCATCGCGAGAAAGTTTTGCGGAATCTGGAGCATCGTGGCCTCGACGACACCGGCTTTCAGAGCGAGAAAAGTTACATCGCTGGTACCCAACGAAAGAAAAGTGACCTGGTCGGGCGGGATCTTGTTGGCGATCAAAATTTGACGGGCGAGGATTTCGTTCAGTGATCCAACCCCCGAAATACCGATCTTTTTCCCGCGTAGTTGTTGAATGTTGGCGATGCTCGGTAGGGTGAACAAATCAAAGGAGGGTTTGTCGGTTAAGGCGAAGACGACCCTTACATCGACGCCGCTCACTGCGGCGGCGACACCAGTCCCGGTCGCCGTCCCGAAATCGGTGCCGCCGGCCAGCATCGCCGGTATTGTTTGAGCTGCTTTCATGAAAATGAGCTCGGGCTCCAGCCCTTCTTCACGGAAATAACCCCTGTCACGGGCAATCATAAAGGGCATATCCAAGATGCTGCGGGAAACATAACCGATGCGAACGGGAGCGAGCTTGGCAGATTTTTCGGCAGCCCAATTAGTTTGGTTTGTGATGGCGATAAACGTCAGTAGAACCAACAATGAAAAAGCAGATTGCCTGATCGTCGTCATTGCCGCGTTTCCTCCGATATCGAAAACTGAATTGACACGTTGTTCCTGCCATTTCATCTTCAGAAGTGACCCTCGGAAGAGAGAGTCGTGAATTTCGGGACAACTCGAAACCCGGAACCAGTATTCAAGAGTAAGCGTCGTAAATTCCCTCAAACTTGGCCAATTTGAAACGCACCATGTTTTTTGCGGCGGCCCGGACCAACGCCTTATCACGGTCAGTGTTAGCGTTGCGCGCGATGATGTCCGCCGCCATGGCGGTGTGCTCTTGGTCCACCTTGCCGTGGACGATGAAGAACGTTCGTGCCCGGCTATCGAGCCCGTAATGTTTTTCTAACGCCTTGTCGAACTCGTCTGAGTAACGGCAGACCATCGTTTCGTTTACCAGCGCGCCGGCGCGGGTTTCCGCTAGTGTGCCGAGGAACATACCGCGGATAATCGCCGCCGTATGGGCCACGCATTCGTAGATCATGATTTCATTATTGAAGTCTTCGTCCTTCAAGCCCATGGCCAGGCCAAAGCGTTTCATCAAATCCGGATGGGACGACTCTTCGACAAACAACTCCACGAATTGGTGGTAGACCGGCGGGTTGCTGGCATTTTTCACCATGCA
>WNFO01005174.1_pt1 | contig 15377 bp, 14 predicted proteins | sample 5400251 | NCBI WGS metagenome assembly WNFO01 (sample SAMN13153354, study PRJNA577476) | soil metagenome | isolation source: 100 cm saprolite under Madrone tree | place: USA:California | collected 2016-06-14 | reverse complement strand
CGTTTATTGTTTTAGGACGCGTTCTGTTCGCCGTGCTCTTTATCTACTCGGGAGCAGCCAAGTTAATCGGCATTCAGGCCACCACGGAGTTTATCGCATCCAAGGTTGCAATTCCGGCCATGCTTGTTCCCTACACGTCGCAGCTGGAGACGATGACGGGAATGTCGACGCCGCAAACGCTCGCCATCGTCGTCGGAGCCTTCGAGGTCATCAGCGGGTTGATGATCGCGCTCAATATCGGTGTGCGGTTCTTTGCTATTTTGTTGATCTTCTTTGTGGCTGCGACAATTTTCTATTTCCACGATTTCTGGAATCAGGCGCCGCCGGACAATGCCGCGACCCTAATAGAGGCGCTGAAGAATCTGTCGATCATCGGCGCGCTGTTCATGATCGTCGGAATTGGCCGGTTGTCGCGCAAGGCGGAGCCCGCCTATGACGACGTCTAGGCCATCCGCCGCCACGGGGTGACGGTGACGTCATTGGCGCGGTCGAGGATCTCGGCATCGCCGGCTTTCAGACCGTGCGCCGCCAGGATGGCTTCTGGCGAGCGCGCAGGGACTCCGGGAAAGCATGGCTCGCCGCCCGGCAACCGCACCCGGGGCGCCTGCGAGAGCCAGAACGAGTCGTAGCGATCCATGAACATTCCGAACACGTCCGGTCCGCCAATGATCGCGACGGTGCCGGAACGCATGCCGGCGGCATCGCAGGCTGCTTCGAACGAAGCTGCGGCTGGATTCCACAGGGTGGCCCTGGGGTTGGAAGGGTCGGTCGCGACCCCGCCGATGCTGCGGGTCAGGATGATCCGCTTTCGCAGCGGCGAGTTCGGCTGGTCCTCATAGGACCGCCTTCCGTGAACGATGAGGTCGGCGCGATCGAGCGCGGCCGCGAAGAACCGCTTGTCGCCCGCGAATTTCAGTTCGTCGGGCATCACATGCGCGGCATCCGCCAGCATGCCGTCAGCCGACACGATGACATAGCCGTCAATGCGCAGAGCTGGCACCGCGCGCGGGCCTGGTCTATTCCGAAATCGTCTGCACCACGCTGGAGACGGGCCTGGAACTGACGGTCGGCAATTTGGCGTCTTTGAGGATTTCGTCGTCGTACTGCGCCAGGGTCTGCACCGGGGCCTTGGCCTTCATCTGCACGACCTTGTAGCCGCCGTCCTTCAGTTTGCGCAGCAGTTCGGGGAGGGCTTCCGCGGTGTGCTTGTGGAAATCATGCATCAGGATGATGCCTTTGCCGAGCTTGTCGAGCTTCTTCATCGTGACGTCGATTACCTGCTTCGGCGAGCTTGCCTTGAAATCGAACGAGTCGAGGTCGCAGGAGAACATCGCGATGTTTCTGGTGCCGAGATAGGTCACCATTTCAGGCGGATGCTGCAGTGCAGGGAAGCGGAAGAATGGCGACGGCGAAGCGCCGCCCAGCGCCCATTTCACCGCGCTGAAACCTTTTTCGATCTCCTCGATGCGCTGCTGTTCGGTCAGTTTCTTGTTGGTCAGGGTCGCGTGCGACCAGGTGTGAGATCCGACCGTGTGGCCGGCCGCGAGCACCTGTTTCAGGATTTCCGGATAGTAGGTCGCGTGCTTGCCGATCGAAAAGAAAATGCCGGTCGTGCATTCGTCCGCCAGGGTCTTCAGCACCGAGGGTGTATTGAGCGGCCACGGGCCGTCGTCAAACGTCAGCACCACTTCCTTGTCGCGCAGGAAATCGAGTTGCTTGAAGTGCTCGAAACCGAACCCCGGTCCGCCCGTGGTGTCGATTTCGACGACGCGCGCGATCCCGAGCGCATTGGGGTTTGCGCAAGGCATTTTTGCCGGAGCCGGGGCTGCTGCGGGGAAGGGCGCTGGAGCGGCTTGCGGGGCTGCCGCGCCCTTGGTGGCCGGGGTCTGTGACCATGCCGCGCCTGACGCACACAGCGAAACCACACCTGCAAAGATCAAACCTGCCGCAATGCGCATCGTATTTCCCCTTATGCTGACGCGTCCGGGCCTCGGCTTTCGCCTTCGCCGGAACGGTTTCCTGCCCCTGCCGACAATAGCCTAGTAGGACCTGCGCCGCCACGGCAAAGGCTTTTGTTGCCAGCTGTCATTTTTTCCGTCGAACGTGTTAATTCCGGGGAGACCGCGCGTCAGGTCTCCGCAAGCGCCCGCCCGATGGCGGTCACGACTCGCGTATCCGATGGCTCGATGGTCGCAGGGAACGCCTCGGCGATGTAGCCGTCGCGCCCGACCAGATATTTGTGAAAGTTCCAGCGTGGAACATCGTTCGGCCGTGCCTCCGCAGCCCATCGGTAGAACGGATGCGCGTTCGGACCTTTGACGACAACTTTGGCCGCGATCGGAAAGGTAACGCCATATTGGTGCTGTGCGGTCTCGGCGATTTCAGTTGCCCCGCCGGGCTCCTGGCCGCCGAAATCGTTGGAGGGCACGCCGATCATCATCAAGCCCCGGTCGTGAAACCGGCTCCACAATTCCTGCAGTCCGCCATATTGCGGCGTGTAACCGCACAATGACGCCGTGTTGACGACGAGCAGCGGACGGCCGGCATATTCGGCCAGCCTGATATCGCCGCCGGCCAGCGCCGGAAACGAAAAGGCATAGGCGGTGATTCGGCTCATGGCAGGCTCTGCCAGAACGGTCCGTGTCGAGCCCGAACCTGCGATAGCGGCCAGCGCCGCCGTGATCATTGTCCTGCGATCCATCATAGCCACCTCGGGCGCAATTCAGCTGCGAAAGAATAGTCCAACGGGCGCGTGACCGCTGCTCAACAAGCCGTTATGGCCGGACCGGAGGAAGGGGGCACCACGGCAGCGGCAACAGCGGCATATAAACCTGGTTCCATTCGCATATCGATTCCGGCCCCCTGCGCATGAAGGCGTATTTTATTGGCTCGGCCTGGCCGACGGCGATATGCAGCCCGAACAGGGCCACGGCGAGGGGATAGGCCCATTTGTGAAAGCGCAGATCCCCAAGCGAATCGAGCAGGATTGCGCCTGCGAGGATGATCAGGGGATCGGTGAAGATGAAATATTCGGATTTCAATCCGCGCCGCACGCCCAACGCGTCGATTCCGATCGCGGCCAGCAGAAGCGCAAGCGTCTGGATCGCGGCATGCCCTTCGCCGCGCCGCCACGCCAGGATTATGCCGGGAACGATCAGCCAGGTCAGAAACACCGTCGGACGCGGTGAGGAGTGCAGCACGAAGCTGTAGCGCGCCAGAACCGAAGCCACCCCGTCGAGCAGAAGCAACATCATTCCGAACAGATTGGATCCGTTGGCGACATCCGTGGTGCTGGCATCGGCAAAAGTCAGCATTTTCTCCAGCGGATTGAATACGGCAATCACATTGCTGGTGCTGTATTCGAGATCGAGCGCCAGCAGCGCAATCGACGCGCCGGCCGCCATCGCAAATATCGACGCCAGCGTCTCGGCGGCGCTGACACGCCAGATCGCAGCATAGGCGGTCATGCATCCGCCGATCAGGACCAGCAATGCGGCCTGATAGATGCCGAAGCGACCCAGCAACAAGGGATGGAAATGCGCGGTGTCGAGCAGGGCGCGGTCAAAACCGGTTCCGATCAGCGGCCACACGGCCCATGCCGCCGCAATTGCCGCGATGGCCGCGATAACAGTCGCCAGCCAGCTTGATCGCGCATCGTTCCAGAACGCGACGCTGGCGCTTGTCGCAGCTCCGAACGGCAGGATAAGCAGCGGCAGCGCGCCGATCAGCAAGATCGCCTGCACCTTGTTCTCAAGCCCCAGCACGCACAAGGCCGCCGCAGCCGCCATCGCCAGCGGACGGGCAACGCCGGCGCGGCGTCCGACTACGATCAGCAGCAACAGCGCAAAGATGACCGGACAGGCCGCGACCAGCTCGCTGCGCAAAATGCGCGAGTGCACGGCGACGCCGCCGGAGAAGGCAATCGCAAGCGTTGCGAGCATGGCGACGCGCCAGTCCCGCACCACGCGGCGAACAAGGTCTGCAAAAATCAGCACGCAACCGGTCGCGATCAGCAAGAACAGCTGCGGCTTGCCGTCGTTGAGGACAAGCGCGTTGTAGATCACCATGAAATCCATGTCGGCGTTGCGCCAATAGATCAAGGCGTAGCCGAACAGAAAAAACGATGCCGCGAGGCCGCCAACGATGGCTGCCAACCCCCATCGCCAGCCAAGCAACGTCAGCCGGTCGAAGGCATCCTTCGCTGCGTCGATCTGCGGTGCGGTTGTGGAGGCCGGAGTGGAAGACTGGTTCATGCCGGCGGGTCTTTTAGCTCACCCGCCGGTTCAAAGCGACGGCGGCTGAAAGGCCAGGGCCGTCTAGCGCAGGATGACTTGTCTTCGAATCGTCATCCTGCTCTATCGTTTTGTTTGAGCATGATCTTTCGGAAAACCGGTATCCACTTTTCCGGATCATGTTTTAGCGCAGCGAAACGATGAAATCAGTTCCTTCGCCGGTTTCGCCGGCCGCGATGCCTTGATCGGAGACGATGATCGAGCCGCCGGTCGAAAGCGCCTCGGCAATTCGCGCCATCGCTTCCGCCGGGATGGTGAGGCGATCCAGCGCTTCGGCCGGGCTGTCCGCCGCCGGCATCGGCTTGATCTCGGCCGCACCCGCTACCCTGCGCCGCCGCGACCCGTGTTCGTCTTCGTCGCGCTGTTCAGCGTACCGCGCCCGCACCGGCAGCGAGACCACCGACCAATGCAGGACATTGGCGTCGTCCTTGTCGACCTGGGCGGTGAACACGTGGGTTCCAAGCGGCCGGTCGCTCGACGCGATCGTTACCGGCACGTCGAACAGCGGCGCGAAATTCTGCCGCGCATAGAGTTTTGAATCCTTGCGGCTGACGAACACCGAGATCTGGCCGCTGCGCTTTGGCGCCGCTGCCATTGCCGGGGCGAGTTTTGGGGCGTCGAGGCGAGTCTGATCTTTTGCTTTCGAGGCTACCGTCCTGGCGTCATCCGCCTTCACTTCGGTCTTGCCGTCTTGGGTCTTCGTGGCTTCCGTTACAGCCGCGGCTGCAGGCGGTTTGGTCTTGACCGGCTTGTCGTCGGAGGATGCTGAACCGCTGCTCTTTGCGATGGACGGTTCGGCTGAATCGTCAGCCTTGACGGCGGCGGCGTTCGGCGGCGCGTTGTCAGTTCGGGCGGCCTCGTCGCGGGGCGACGCATTGCCAGCGGAGGATGTCGCATCGGTCATCGTGACCGGGGCGTTGGTGGCCGGCAAGCCGTTGCTGGCATCCGCGGTGCGGGTCCGGTCGTGCAACGGTGTAGCCGCCGACGATTCGCCCATGACCGGCTTAAGGTTCTCGTCGTGTCCGACCGTCGGTCTCAGTTCCGGGCGCGCTTCCGAAATCGTGGACTTCACCGCCCCGTTCGCGTCCGACGCCTTGTTGGTTTTCGTGGCCGCAGGCGCATCCGGTTTCGGCTCGTCGGCGACACCCGGCTGCGGCACAACCTTCTGCGCGACCAGCAGCGGATGCGAAAAATCAGCGGGCGTCATCTCGCCGGGCGTGACCACAACCCGCGCGCCCATCTTGGTCCAGTTCCACATCTTCATGGCAAATGCCATCGGCATGCGGATGCAACCATGCGACGCCGGATAACCGGGGAGCACGCCCGCGTGGATGGCGATGCCCGACCACGTGATCCGCTGCATGTAAGGCATCGGCGCGCCGCTATAGATGTTGGAGTGGTGCAGCTTCTGCTTTTGGATGACGCTGAAAACGCCCATCGGCGTCGGATGACCGGGCATGCCGCTGGAAATCGGACTTTCCGCGAAAACACCGGCGGCGTCGTAAATCTTCAGCCTTTGCTTTTGGATCGAGATCGCGATGATCAGCGGTCCCTGCGGCTTGGCTGTTTGCTTCAGCGACGCCTCGACCTTTTTTGCCTGACGACGCCGAGCGTGCTGCCGCCGCGGAGGCACAGGCGGACCGGGCTGCGAAAATCCTGGATCGGAATCCGACCAGTAATAAAGCGCGGTTTCCGCATGCGAGGCGGCGCCGACCGCTGCGGCTGCCGTTAAAACCGCAATTCGCCAGAGCCGGCGGGTCGCAACATACTCACGCACGCGTACCATCCTCGAATCACAGTCTCATGTTTGTTGTCGCAGACGAGAAACGGGTTCACCAGCACAAGGCCTCGACCCCCCGCGATTTTCGCCCAAAGCGTACCAAAAAAGCCTCACACAATCAGTTAACGGCGAACAGTGGCGGTCATCGGGCAGCCTTCCTGCCGAACGTCCGCGCCACTACATAGGTCGAAGCCCGCCGACGGAGAACTTCATGACATCCCAAGCCGCAAGCCCGTATGACACGAAGTATTTACCTCTGGTTTTGTTCCTGCTTGCTTGGGTGCTGTGGCCGGGTTCGGCGTTCGCCGCCGACGAGCCGGACTTGATTTTCCGGCGCTCGACCGTGTTCAAATGGATCAGCCCGAACGACAAGCTTGCGACCTATGGCGTCGATGACCCCGAGGTCGAGGGCGTGGCCTGTCATTTTACGGTGCCGGAGAAGGGCGGCTTCAAAGGCTGGCTGGGGTTAGCAGAGGAAGTGTCCGACATTTCACTGGCCTGCCGCCAGATCGGTCCAATTCACTTCAAGGGCAAGATGGAGCAGGGCGACGATATGTTTCGGCTGCGACGCTCGCTGTTCTTCAAGAAGATGCAAATCGTCCGTGGCTGCGACGCCAAGCGGAACGTGCTGGTCTATATGGTCTATTCGGACAAACTGATCGAGGGATCGCCGAAGAATTCAACTTCCTCGGTGCCCATCATGCCCTGGGGAGCCGCCGATGCCGCGGTGCAGAAATGCGGCGAATTCGTCCAGTGACGGGAATCTGACCGAAGGATCCGTAAATTATCGCGTTACCGGGCTCCCGCTCGGCCGGACCCATGGTTCAGCTCGCGGTTTCGGATCGCGGTAGCCCACCAGATGCACGAACTTTTGCGGAGCTGATTCGTTGCCGCGACCGCCATCGCCGCACTGCTGCGACATTGCGCCACAAACCTTGACCGGCTCTTTCTGCCGGGGATCTGGATCGTCGATCCGCGGCGCGAGAGAGCCGTCGCGCCCTGTCAAACATTCAACGATCCGCTGGCCGCCTTTGCGGGTCGGGGTTTTCTTGCCAACATCGATGTTGCCATTGCCCACGACCAAAATCCTTTTGAATACATCGCAACACGCGGCTACTCGGGAAAGTTGAAGATCGTTCGACCGAGCCGGTCGGAGCGATGCTTCGGGTCACGGTCGGCGAATCCCCGAGCTGCTTTTCCACCAGAGAAAGGTTAAGAATTCGGCCGGTGCGTCGAACCCGCCGGTCCTGGCCGGGCAGCGTTCGGGCGGTGATGCGACATCGCCGCACGCCCGACGTTTTCCGCGCGCTGTTGGTGTTACAGGTGTTGCCCCATAACCGTTCGGAAATCGTGCCGCCCTCCTCAATGCATCCGATCGTCGCTTCGATGACCGGGTCGGTAAATCACGGTCTCCGTCAGACAGCGCAGCCAATCCTCTGTGCCCGGAAACAGACGGTCGCAGGCAGCAATGTCGTCCACTTTTTGGTCGCGAAATAGCCGCGTTCACTGAACGGCTGACGCGCTGAACATCGCGTCAATGTTACCGATGATGGAGATCGTCGCTGGTATTATGCTGCAGTGCGGAATGTATAATGCATACACTCGATTAGCTCTTAGAGAAATTGCAGATGACCCTCAGGACCGCAATTGGTGCGATGAAACACCGTATGGGCGACGAAGAAAGCGGGTCGGACAAGAACGGATTCGAAGCGTTTCGTCAGTCCTACCAAAAAGTTAGTACCGAACGTAGCCAGCCGACATGCCTTGTGGTGGAGGACGACCGCACCATGCGGCATCTGGTGATGAACTATCTTGAAGAGCATGGCATCCGGACCATCTCGGCTTCCGGACGAGAGGAGGTGGCCGGCTTGTTAGCTCGCGAGGAGCCGAGCCTCGTGATCCTCGACTTGCGGCTCGGCCAGGAGGACGGTCTCGATCTGCTCCGCGAGATCCGGTCCCATTCGGATATTCCCGTGATCATCACCACGGGTCATCGTCGCGACGAAATCGACCGGGTGGTTGGACTGGAGCTGGGTGCGGATGACTACATCACCAAGCCATTCGGTCTGAGGGAATTGCTGGCGCGCATCCGGGCGGTGCTGCGCCGGCGGGAAGCCGGGCAGGCCGCCGTCCAGCGCGACTCGGAAAGAGGCCGCTGCAGATTTGGCGGCTGGCAGCTTGATCGGCGCAACCGGCGCCTCAGTGATGCCAGCGGAATCCCGGTCGCGCTGACCAAGGGCGAATATGCGCTGCTGATTGCGTTTCTCGATGCGCCGCAACGACCGCTGTCCCGCGAACACCTCTTGCAGGCAACACGCATCCACGAAGACGTGTTCGACCGCAGTATCGACGTTCAGGTGCTGCGCCTGCGACGCAAGCTTGAGACCGATCCAAACGCGCCTCGTGTCATCTTGACCGAGCGCGGCGTCGGCTACGTGTTTGCACTGCCCGTCGAACCGCTCTGACGATGCCGCCCCGAACAGAACGGCACGGGCTGCCGGTTTTCGGAGCCGGAAAGGTGGCGCGCCGCGTTACAACCGTAGCCTCAATCTCCGGTGCTGGAATATTGCAGCAATGTGCGCAAGGCAGAATCTCCCGCGTTAGTAGTTGTTGGGAGAGGTCGATGCGATATGAAAACCGGTTACCTGGCGACCGATCGTCGCGCAGGCTTATCAATCAGACAGGCCAGACGGCAATATTTTTGCGATATTCGGCGGTGGAAACTGGCACAAGGCTCGAAGGACCATCCGCAGCCTCGGCGCCGCGGGTTTGGTCATCCCGCGAAATTAACCGACCCCCGACTCAAGATTGGCCCAGCGGCGACGGCAGAGCGCTCCGGACGTCGTCAGATGACGCCAGGTCGCGCCGCGCGATTTCCGTAGCGGCGGCTGGGTTGATGGCGAGGGTCGTCGGAGGCCTTGCCGCGTGGGGCGAGACTGCATTTCCGCGCCTTCTGTTCGCGGTCATGTCCTGGACGATGGCGCAGGCTCTGGCGGGCTGCATTGCCTATGCCGAAGCGATGTATTCCGTGGACCTGAGCGATCCCATCGATGGCCGCCATCCGGCGGGCCCGCAACCGGAGCGTGAAGGTCGCGATCAGCTTCGGAGCCATCGGATGCTGCGAGACCTTGGAATTACTCGCCGCGACATCGAAGACTTTGCGCGGCGCGGAGACGTTTGCGAATGATACGATCGTGGTCGCCGACTTTGCGTCGGCGATACCCTTCGGAAATTTCCGTCGCGCGCGGGTCTGTGGTGCCGGCCATCCTGCGCGCGCGCCGGCGGTCGCTGCTGTGGATCGTTTTGGCGCTACTGCCCTTGGCGGGCGGAGCGGTTGGGCAAGCTCCGGATCATCAAGCCTCCGACGCAAGGCCGTTGGCCGATCAGGAGCCGATAACGCCCGTTCCGCCGCCGCCCGCGGCCGATCCGCAGAAGTTGGCGCTTGGCGAGCGTCTGTTCGGCGATCCGCGATTGTCCGGCGACGGGAAGCTTGCATGCACGTCCTGTCACGACCTGAAGACCAATGGTGCCAGCGATGGCCGAACCATCACGGCGCATGACGGATCGAAGCTTCCATTCAACACCCTGACGGTCTTCAACGCGGCGCTCAGCTTTCGCTTGAACTGGGAGGGCAACTTTCGGGCGCTCGGGGCGCAGGCTGAGTCGTCGTTGGAAAACCCGGCCAACATGCGGACCAGCGTTGACGAAGTTCTCGGCAAGTTGAACGCCGATCCGCTGATGGTGCAGCAGTTTCGCGCGGCCTACGGTCGGGCGCCGGATCGGGCGAGCTTCCTGGACGCCCTGGTTACCTTCGAACGATCCCTGCTCACGCCGGGAAGCCGGTTCGACCGCTGGCTCGGCGGTGATGCGTCGGCGCTCTCGACCGAGGAACTGGACGGCTATCAATTGTTCAAGTCGCTCGGCTGCAGCTCCTGCCATCAGGGGATGAATATCGGAGGCAATCTGTTCGAACGGCAGGGGATCTTCCGTCCGCTGGTCCCGGGGAAACCCGAGATCGTGCGCGTGCCCAGCCTACGGAACGTGGCGACGACGCCGCCCTATTTTCATGACGGCAGCGCACCAACCCTCAAGGAGGCGGTGCACAGGATGGCCGCGGCGCAGCTTGATCGGACGTTGTCGGATCAACAGGTCGATTGCATCGTCGCCTTCCTCGGGACGCTGACCGGAACCTATCGCGGTGCGGCTGTCGTCGGGGCGCCGCAATGAGGGTTACACCGGCCGCAGCGATGATACCGCTTCTTGTTGTGCTGCTCACCTGGCTGTCGGTGTGCGCGATCAATCCGGATGCGGAACTGTTCGACCGTGCCCTCGGGGAGATCGACCGTTTCGCAATGACGGAAAACGCGCTGTACCGCGATGTCTTCACGGCACGCGCCGGCATCTTGCGCAACTACGATCCGCTGGTTCGGGAGATCAACGAACTGCGCGGTTCGCTCGATCGGTTGCGCGAGACCGCCGCCGTCGATTCCGAGACCACCATGGCGGTCGATCAAATGGCGGCGTCGATCGGCAGGCAGGAGGCGTTGGTCGAGCAGTTCAAGAGCGACAATGCCCTGTTGCACAACTCGCTTTCGTTCTTCGGGCGGTTCAGTGTCCGCCTCGCGTCATCGGACCTCGGTCCGGCCATCAGCGCCGCGGCCGCCGCCATGCTGCATCTGACGCTCGATACCTCGTCAGCGGCTGCGCGCGAGGTCGAGGAGCGGTTGGATGAAGTCGCCCGGCAGGCGCGCTCCTCCGGTGATGCCGATTCCGTCCGGGCGCTGCTGGCACACGGACGACTGCTTCATGACCTTCTCCCCGCGGTCGACAATGCCTTGAAGGCCATGCGCGCCGTGCCGCGAAAGCGAGACCAGGATGCTCTGCGTGCCATGGTGCTGACGCGCCAGGCCGCATCGCGGACAACGGCACGGCAATTTCGCCAGCTGCTCTACGCAACCTCGCTGCTTCTGGTCGCCGTCCTGGTCTATTTCGGCCTGCGGCTGCGGGCCCGGGCGAAAGCGCTTCAGCGCCGTGCGGCGTTCGAGCACGTGATCGCGGGCATCTCGATGCGCTTCATCAACGCGCAGCCCCAAAATGTCGGCATCGAGATCGAACAGGCGCTCGCCGACATGGCCGGGTGCATCGGCTGCGACCGTGCTTATTTCGTGCTGTCTGGTCCGGCGCCGCGAATGCACCTCTGGTGCAAGGCGGGAACGAGTTTTTCGCCGGGCTGGCCGGAGAACGCGCCTGCGCTTGCGGCGCGACTGGGCCCGACGGTCGATGGAATTATCCACATTCCTCGCGTCAAACGGATGCCGCCGGGCGAAAACAAGGATGCGTGCATTGCCCTTGGGCTGGGGGGATGGGGGTGCGTCACCTATGTCGACAACGACGGCACTCGCGTCGCGCTTGGTTTCGATGCGATCGGCCGGCCTTGTCGCATCACGGCGGCTGGCGAACTCAGCCTGTTGCGCATGGCGCTCGATACCATTCTGTCCGCGGTAGGGCGGCACGCGATGGAAAAGGAACGGGCACGGCTGGAGACGCGCCTGCAGCAGGCCCGCCGCATGGAGACGGTAGGCACCTTCACCAGTGGCATGGCCCATAACTTCAACAATATTTTGGGCGGGATTCTCGGCCATTCGGAAGTGATAGAAGAGCACTTCGGTTCGGACGCCCGGCTGCTTCGCAATCTCGGTGCGATTCGCCGAGGCGCGGAGCGAGCGCGCGATCTCGTCGACCAGATTCTGACATTCGGACGCCGCCGCGATGCGCGTCGTCGGCCCCTCAGTGCGCGGGCTTTGGTTACCGAGGCGGAGTCGCTGCTGAATGTCTCGCTGCCGCCAGGGATCGATCTTGCGATCCATGAACCGCCGGCGGCGGCCGTCGTGTCTGGCGAGCTTGCCCAACTGCAGCAGGTGATCCTCAATCTCTGCAACAATGCCGCGCAGGCGATGGAAAACGCCGGCCGCATCGAGGTCGAGACCGAGGTGCACGAAGTGACCGACGAGCGCTCCCTCAGTCATGGCGAGCTTCAACCGGGCCGTTACGTGCGGATCTCGGTGCGCGATGCCGGCCGCGGCATGGAGGGGGCTACGCTGGCCCGGATCTTCGAGCCGTTTTTCACGACACGTTCGGCCGGCAACGGCCTGGGATTAGCGACGGTGCGCGAGATCGTTCGCGAGCACGGCGGAGCGATCAACGTGCAGAGCGCACCCGGCGAGGGCAGCCGTTTCGAGGTCTGGCTGCCCGGCCTGGCGACCGCCGGGCCGGCGTCGGAGGCGGACGGGCCGGTACTCCCGCTGGGATGCGGCGAAACGGTGTTGATGGTCGCGAGCGATGGCGCGCGATTGCTGAGGGACGAAGAGACGTTGGCGGCATTGGGCTACGAGCCGGTCGGATTCACCGGCGCCGACGCGGCGTTGGCCGCATGTCGCGCGACACCCGAGCGGTTCGACGCGATGGTGGTGGGAGATTTCGGATCCGCCATCTGCTCGCTCGAACTGGCGGCAGCGCTGCATGCGGCAGCGCCCCGCCTGCCGATCGTGCTGGCGACCAAATCGATCGAAGAAATCGGCGCCGATACTTTGGTGGCGGCAGGCATCGCGGACGTCGTGCGTTGGCCGATTGCTGCCCAGGAGATCGCGACCGCACTCAATCATTGTTCGGCGCTTAGGAAACTCGAAGCGGGGGCGCCGCTCAGTTCGGCACGCGGCGCCCATTCTCGGATGCATTGAGCCGATCGGCGGCGCGACGGCTTGAGCCCCGTTTCGATAGAACCGAAACGGGGTTCTAGATTCTTGATTTGACGCGTTTTCTTGACGCGAACCGGTCTCCACTTCGCTTGAAAACGCTCTATTGGTTCACCAACGCGCAGGCATGCCGCAGCCTTTTCCGCTTCCGGGTGGATTACCGCTGTGGTTCGATCAGCAGCATTCGACTGGAATCATTGATATTTTCAGGGAATTGTTTCGTCGGGCCCGGGCGACGAAACAATTCTCGCGCGGGATGAAACCAATTTGCGCTTTGGCGCAGACATCCGGAAACAGCCCTTGGTTAACAAACCGTCAACGAAAACGGCGCGCGGCGCCGGCGTCCAAAACCGGAGACGGTCAAATGCGAACCCTCAGCTTCATGCTTGCGCTCGTCTTCGTGATGGCTGGTGCCTCGATTGCCGGTTCGTCGGATACCTCCTTGCCCGGCATCGGAACGTTTGCGTATAGCGGCTCGCCGGTCGCCGCTTCAGCCCCTGAAACTATTTTTGTTGCAGCCCGTTGAGGCGCAGCTGAGTTGAACAAGAAAATCGTCGGTAAGGCGCCCATGTTTGTCCGCATCAGTGCTGTCGCAATTATCGTCTGCGTTATTCTGGGAAGCTCGGCGCAGGCCCAGGTCCGATCGCCGTCAAAACTTCCCGACCGGCGCGCGGAGTTCGTGCGGCTGTGCGCGCCTCACATGGAGGGACGCTGGGCGCACCCCGAGGCCGTCTGCGGCTGCCTGCACGACTATGCCGCCGCCGTCGTCGAGGATACCGACCTTCGCGAAGCCTTGCTGCGCGGTATCAGCGAGACCGGCGTGCCGACCATCGAGACCGAGTGGGTGCCGCGATCAAAACGATCCGAGATCGGCGCAACCTTTACGAAGATCGCCAAGCCGACGCTGCAATGCATGTTCGAACCGAAGAACTGAAGCGTGACGCGGTCTGGCGCGGATTGATCGGCGAATATTTCAGCTGGTAGGTGATGTCGCTGCGCTCGCCGAGCAGCGATCCGGCTGCATCTATTTCCGCTTGATCCCCAACCGCGGAATACATCTTGTCGCAGCGAGGATTCCGGTCGGGGTCATCTTGGCGCCGGATACTTCCTTGATTTGGCCGGCGGGGCAGGAACCGTCATCGACCTGGATATGCTGGCCCAGCCGCAAACCGACGATATCCTGTTCGCGCGATACCTGATCCGCCATGGCCGATGCCGGCGGCGCGCGCAGCGCGAGGCCGCCGAGCAGCAGAAGTGAAAAGCATTTGATGTGGGAGGCTTTCATGATCGCCGCAGCGCGCCGTCTCACTTGTTCTGGATCTTCAGGCCGTTCGGGCCGACATTGATCTGCAGGCCCTCCGGTTCCTTCTTGGTCTGGTAGAGATTGTAGCCGAGCACGCCCACCGCGACGATCAGCGCGCCGATAATGAGATACAAGATGTTGCGGTTGCCGGGCATCTGACGTCTCCGTTGCGATCGCGAATTCGCGCCATTGTATTGATCGGCCTGCGATTCTCATAGCGATCTAAAACGTCTGCAAAGTCAGGCAAAGTGTGATTTGATCGGTGCGCGCGGCCTTCGCGAGGCGGCAGACAACGGGAACAATGACGCAATGAACGCTATCGATACCAGGCAAAGGATCCTCGATGCCGTCGACGCCGGTTTCGACGCGCAGCTCGCCACCACGCGGGATTTTGTTGCAATTCCCTCGACCCGCGGTGCCGAAGGTCCTTGCCAGGACATGATCGGCGATCTCTTGCGGCAGCGCGGCTACGAGGTCGACGACTGGCATATCGATGTCGACGATCTGAAAGACCTGCGTGGCTTCGGCCCGATCGAGCATGATTTTTCCAAGGCCCGCACCGTGGTCGGCACTTACCGTCCTTCAAGCAATGCCGGCAAATCGCTGATCCTGCAGGGACATTGCGACGTGGTCCCGGCCGGACCGCTCGACATGTGGCAGACGCCGCCGTTCTCGCCGGTCGTGAAGGACGGCAGGATGTATGGCCGCGGCGCCTGCGATATGAAGTCCGGCACCATCGGCGCGCTCTATGCGCTCGATGCGATCAGGGCCGCGGGGCTCAAGCCGACCGCGCGGATTCACTTTCAGTCGGTCATCGAGGAGGAGAGCACCGGCGTCGGCGCGCTCTCGACCCTGCAGCGCGGCTACCGTGCCGATGCCTGTTTCATTCCCGAGCCGACATCCGGCAAGATGGTGCGCTCGCAGGTCGGCGTGATCTGGTTTCGCCTGAAGGTGCGGGGTTTCCCCGTGCATGTGTTCGAGGCAGGCTCCGGCTCCAATGCGATCACCGCGGCCTATCATCTCATTCACTCGCTGGAAAAGCTCGAGGCCGAGTGGAACGAGCGCGCCAGGAGCGATCTCCATTTCAAGGCGGTGACACACCCGATCAATTTCAATCCCGGCATCATCAAAGGCGGCGATTGGGCCTCCAGCGTGCCGGCATGGTGCGATGTCGATTGCCGGATCGCGATATTGCCGGGCTGGTCGGTCGCCGACTGCCAGGCCGAGATTCTCGGCTGTGTGTCGACCGC
>WNFO01011791.1_pt1 | contig 15379 bp, 12 predicted proteins | sample 5400251 | NCBI WGS metagenome assembly WNFO01 (sample SAMN13153354, study PRJNA577476) | soil metagenome | isolation source: 100 cm saprolite under Madrone tree | place: USA:California | collected 2016-06-14 | reverse complement strand
AGGTGGGTTTCAGATCTTCCGGCCATGCGTGATTGCGGCCAAGCTCGGCGCCGCGCGTGACCTGCAGATAGAGATACGCATCGCGGGCCGAATTGCGGGAAATCAGCTCCTGACTGAGCTCTGCCCAGTCGGCGTGCGACAGGGGCGCCGACATGCGGATGCCCGCGAGGCTCCGGTTGAGCCGGTCCAAATGTTCGCGCAAGCGAAACGGGCGCGACGCGTAGATCGGCAGAACCTCGTAGACTGCATCGCCAAATAAGAACGCACGATCGAGCGGCGACACCCGCGCTTCCGCCAACGGCAGGTAATGCCCGTTCAGATAGCAAATTGGCAGCGGCGCGGCCACGCTCAAGCGAACCAAAGCCGAATGGTATCGATCAATCGACGCCACCAGCCGCCCGCGGACACGTTCTTCAGGGGATGCAAGGGCAGCGTCGCCAGGGTTTGGCTGCCGGCGGACACGTGCAAGGTGCCCACCGTCGTATCCAGGCCAAGCGGTGCGATCAATCGCGGCTGAACATCGGTGGCCGTCTTGACGTCGCTTGCGCCGCGCGGCAGCGTGATGTAGAGGTCGTCGTTGATACCGAGATCGACGGAGGGGATCTGCGCCTTCCAGACCCGCGCGGTCGCAAGAACGGATCCGCCTTTGACGACCAATTTGGTGTCGTAGAACGTAAATCCATAGTTGAGAAGGGCGGTGCTGGCATTTTCACGCGCCTTCATGCTCGCTGATCCCATGACCACCGACACCAAGCGCATGCCGTCGCGCAGCGCGGATGTCACGAGGCAATAACCCGCCGAATCGGTGTGACCGGTCTTCAAACCGTCGACGGTGGGATCTTTTTCGAGCAGGCCGTTGCGGTTTTGCTGCTTGATTCCGTTGTGCTCGAATTCACGCACCGAAAACCACTTGTAGTACTGCGGATAGTCGCGAATCATGGCATTGGCCAGCAGCGACAGATCGCGCGAGGTGGTGTAGTGCTGGGGCGAAGGCAGTCCCGAGCTGTTCTCGAAATGGCTGCCCACCATCCCCAGGCGCTTCGCATTGGCGTTCATCATCTGCGCGAACGTTTCTTCGGTTCCGGCGATGCGTTCCGCCAGAGCAATCGTGGCATCGTTGCCCGACTGCACGATCATCCCCAGGATCAGGTCCTGGATCGATACCGGTTTGCCCAGTTCGATGAAAGTGCGCGAGCCTTCCGAGCGCCAGGCATGCTCGCTCACCATCACTTGTTCATCCAGCTTGAGTTTGCCGGCGGCCAGCTCCTGAAACACGATGTAGGCCGTCATGAGCTTGGTGAGGCTCGCGGGTTCCACACGCGCCACCGCATCCTTCGCCGCCAGAATCTTGTCGGTGCGATAGTCGACGACGATGTACGCGCGCGCATCCACCTGCGGCGCGGTCGGTATGGTCATCGGCGCGGCGGTCGGCGCCGGCGTCTCGGCAAAGCAGGCAAAGGCCGCGAACGCAGTGATAAAAACGCAGGCCAGGCGGGAACGGAGCATAGTAGATGAATACCTTGTTAGAAATTTAGTGGGCGTTGAATATTATCGCACGGCGCCGTGGCATGGACGCTAGTCGAGCGCGAGATGCGCATCGTTGATGCCGGCCCGCTCCAGCGCGGCGACCACGCGGTCGAACTCCGCGACGCTGGGTACGGGTCCGATCCGCACTCGGTACATTCTACGGCCCGCGATCTGATCGTCGCGCACGATGACCTTGCCGTAGTTGCCGCCGCGCAATTTCTCCGCCAGGCGTTCCGCATTCGCAGGGTCGGAGAACGCGCCGGCTTGCACGAACAGCGCGGTAGCGGCGGCCGCGGGGCTCGTGACCCCTGAGCCCGCGGTCGGTGTGGCGGTGCCGGGTGCCGTTGCGGCAGGCGCCGCCGCCGGTGCCGAGCCCGCCGGTGCCGAGCTTGCAGGTGCCGCTGCCGCAGGTGCCACAATAGTGAGCGCCGTGGCTGCCGGCGGCGCGGCGGCGGGAGCGGGTGTGGCCGATGCAGTGATCACGGGCGGCGGCGCCGATGGATCGATGGTGCGGACCTCGACCATGGCGGTGCCATTGCGCAGCATGTCGAGCTTTGCGGCGGCCGAGTAGGAGAGATCGATGATTCGATTGCCGACGAAGGGACCGCGGTCGTTGACCCGGACCACGACACTGCGGCCGTTCTGCAAATTGGTGACGCGCACGTACGCGGGCAACGGGAGCGTCTTGTGAGCAGCCGTCATGCCGTACATGTCGTAGGGCTCGCCGATCGAGGTCCGCACGTTGTGGAAACCGGGTCCGTACCAGGACGCGACGCCGCGCTCCCGGTAGCCGACGCTCGAGGACAGGACGTAGTAGCGTTTGCCGAACACATCGTAAAACGGCGGATTGCCGCTGCGCGCGCGCGGTTCGATCCGCGGGATGACCTCCGGAATGGAGTCCGGTTTCGGCGGCGGAGTCACCGGGGCCGTCGGAACGGTGGGAGCGGGCCGCGGGGGCGCACTGACGCATGCGGTGAGCCCGACCGCGACAGCCAGCCCTAGCGGGAGGGCGAGTACGCGGCCGACATTCACCGCTGCAAGGCCGGTTGCACGGTGGAGGCGCCTTGCGCGGCAGCACTCGGTGCAGCGGCACCGGGCGTAGCGGGACTGGGCATAGCGACTCCCGGCGCGGCGACGTCTTGAGCGGCAACGGCCGGCGTGATGCCGCCGGCGGCATCATTCAACAATACCCGCTGCTTGACCGCGGCCGCCAGTTCGAACACCGCCATTGCGTAGAGGGCGCTGTGGTTGTAGCGCGTAATCACATAGAAATTGTTGAAGCCGACGCGCCAATGCACGCCGTCCGTGTCGTCGGCGGCGATCAGTAGAGCGGGCGCATCCTCCGGCAGGGAACTGTCGAAATTTACGCCCTTGGTGCGCAGCGACCCCACGGTCTCGGACAGTGCAAGCTTGTGGCCGTCCAAATCCGACGCCTGGTCGGGAGCCACGGTGGCTTCGCTGAGCACGGGCTCGCCGGCATTCCAACCGTGTTCCTTGAGGTAATTGCCCACGCTGGCGCATACGTCCGGCCAATTGGTCCATAAGTCGATATGTCCGTTCGCATCCGCATCGACGGCGTAGCGCCGGTAGTTGGACGGCATGAACTGCGGCGCACCCATCGCGCCGGCGTACGATCCCTTCACGCTCAAGGGATCGAGTCTCATGTCGCGAGTCAGCAGGAGATACTGTTCGAGCTCATCGCGAAAAAATTTCGCCCGGGCGGGGTAATCGAAAGCCAACGTGGCCAGTGCGTCGAGCACGCGGTAGGAGCCCGTCAGACGGCCGTAGTAGGTTTCGACGCCGAGGATGGCCGCCAGGTATTCCGGCGCCACTCCGCTGCGAACGCTGGCACGATCCAGCGCTTGGCGATGCGCGATCCAGAAATCCGTGCCCTCGCGGATGCGTCTTTCGCTGACGAAGATCGGGCGATATTCGAACCACTGCTTGGCCCTTTCGGCGGGCCGGTCCATGGCTTCGATGATCGCCGGTTGACTCTGGGCCGCTTTCAGCAACTTGCGCAACTGCCGCTTCTTGAATGACGAGGTGTCCGCCATGTGCGCGATGAAATCCTTGACGTCGGCGCGCCTCACGTCGATCGCGGCCGCGGGCTCACGGCTCGAACACACGACGAGGGCGACCAGGAACAGATGCTTCAAGCCGAACCGGGTGCGCACGCGTAGTGTCCTGTCCCACCAATAACTTGCTCGCTGCGCCGCGTCTTTTCGCGCCGGGCGGCGTTGCGCCTCCTCGCCATAGTGGCCGCTATGACTCGTCGGCGCGCCTTGCCCGGCACGAAAATCCGCGGGCGGATCGAGCAAGTTATTGGTGGGACAGGACACTATGACCCAATGAGCTTGCGATGCGAGTGCAGCGACATCAATATGCCGAATCCCGCCAACAGCGTGACCATCGACGTGCCGCCGTAGCTGATCATCGGCAGCGGCACGCCGACCACCGGCAGAATGCCGCTCACCATCCCCGAGTTGACGAACACATAGACGAAGAAGCTGAGCGCGATGGCGCCGCCCGTCAGGCGCGCAAAGGTATCCTGCCCCTGCATCGCGAGGTACAAGGCGCGGCCGATGACGGCGCCGTACAGGATCAGGAGCACCAGGCACGGCAACAAACCGAGTTCCTCGCCAATGACTGCAAATATGAAATCGGTGGAACGTTCGGGCAGGAATTCCAGCTGAGCCTGACTGCCCATCATATAGCCCTTGCCGAACATCCCGCCGGAGCCGATGGCGATTTGCGACTGGATGATGTGGTATCCCGTGCCGAGCGGATCGTTTTCGGGATTCAAAAACGTCAGGATGCGTTGGCGCTGATAGTCGTGGATGAAATGCCACGCCGCGACGGCGGCGGCGCCGAGCAGCGGTATCGATATCAATATGATCCGTAGCTGCATCCCGGCAAGCAGCATCACGATCAGGCCGGAGGCCGCGATCAGCAGGGCGGTGCCTAAGTCCGGTTGCTTGGCGATCATGGCCGTAGGAATGGCAATCAGCAGCCCCATCACCATGAGATCCTTGAAAGTCGGCGGCAGGGGGCGCTCGTGCATGTACCAGGCGCATATCATGGGGACGGCAAGTTTCATGATCTCGGAAGGCTGGAAGCGCATGAATCCGATATCGAGCCAACGCTGCGCACCCTTGCCGATATGACCCGTCAGCTCGACGACGATCAGCAGCAGAACGCCGAGGGCATAGGCAATGGGTGCGAACAGGCGCAGGTATTGCGGTGTCGCGAGCTTGGCGAGGGCAATCATGGCGGTGACCGCAATGGCGATATTTCCCAGATGATGCTCGACCATTTTCAGGTTTTGTCCGGAGGCGCTATACACCACCAGAATCCCGAAGCACACGATGATGGCCAGTACGCCGGTCAGGGGGCCGTCCAATCCCAAGGCACGCAAGGTGCGGCCGCCGGCGGTCAGGGTGCGTCGGGTTCGGGACGGCGAGAATTCGTCGAAGATCATAAGACTCTTCCCAGGGCGGGTATCTTATCCGCGGCCGGTGCCTTATCCGGCAACAGGTAGGCGTCGAACATCTTGCGGGCAATCGGCGCCGCGGTGCTGCCGCCGTGCTTGCCGTTTTCGACAAATACGGCCACCGCAAGTTTCGGGTCTTCGGCGGGAGCGAATGAGATGAACAGCGCGTGATCGAGCAAGCGCTCGGCCAGATCCTTTTCGTGATATTTCTCGCCCTGAGCGATCGTAAAAACCTGCGCAGAGCCGGTTTTGCCGGCGATCTTGTACGGCGTTCCCGCGGTGGCAACCGCCGCCGTGCCGCCGGGCCCGGTCGCCAATTCCATGCCGTCGACGACAACCTGCCACTGATCGCGGGTGACCGCGGTCAGCGTAGGCTCAGGCTGAATCGGTCGCGGCGCGAGCGTCGTCGATCCGGCGGCCCGCACGGCCGATACCAGCCTTGGTTTGTAGATCTCACCGCGCGATGCGATGGCCGATACGGCATGGGCGAGTTGCATGGGTGTTGCCAGCATATAGCCTTGACCGATGCCTACGCTGATGGTTTCGCCGGGGAACCACACCTGCTCGGCGGCTCGCTTGTAGGCATGGCGTTTCCAGTCGGTGGAGGGCATCAAGCCCGGCTTTTCGCCCGGAATGTCGATTCCGGTGACCTCGCCGAATCCGAATATGCTCATGAACTCATGCATGCGGTCGATGCCGAGCTTGCTCGCGACCGTGTAGAAGTACACGTCGCACGATTGCATGATGGCGTGGCGCATCGCGAGGACGCCGTGACCCTTGGGCTTCCAGTCGTGGAATACATTCCTGCTGCCGGGAAGGCTGAAATGGCCCGGGCAGAATAAGGTTTGTTCGGGGGTCATGACGCCATATTTCAATGCGGCCATCGCGAAGAATGGCTTGACCGTCGAGCCGGGCGGGTAGGCGCCGCGCAGCGCGCGGTTGATGAGCGGCTTGTCGATATCGTTTTGCAGGGCGTCGAACTGCTTGGTCGTGAGGCCGCGCGCGAACGCGTTGGGATCGAATCCCGGCGTGCTGGCGAGGGCGACGACGTCGCCCGTGTGCGGATCGATGGCGATGGCCGCGCCGCGTTTGCCCGTCAAAGCCTCCTCTGCGGCCCGTTGCACGCGCATGTCGATGCTGAGGATCAGATCCGCGCCGGCGACGGGCTGGCGTACATTCAATTTGGGCGTAAAGGCCCCCTGGCGTTCGACCGGCCGGCCGGCCGCATTGACCAACACTTCGCGGTATCCCGGGGTTCCGTGCAGCAGGCTCTCGTAGGCGCCTTCGACCCCTAATTTGCCGATCAGCGTGGTGCCCGCGTACGCGGCAGAATCGATGTGCTTGAGGTCTTGCTCGCTGATCGCAGCGACGTAGCCGAGCGCGTGCACGGCCATTGGACCGAAGGGGTAGTGCCGGGACAAGCGAGTGCGGATGTCCACCCCCGTGAATTCGTAGCGATGCACCGCGAAGCGCGCCATTTCCTCATCGTCCAGCTGCAGCTTGACCGGCACGCTTTCGTAGACATGATGCGACAGGATGGTGCGTTTGATGCTGTTGGTGTCTTCAGCATCGAGCAAACCGATGGCCACCAGGCGAGCCAGAGTGGCGTCGATCTCCGGAATGCCGCCGACTTGTTCTCGGACCAATTCCAGCTGAAACGCCGGAAGATTCTCGGCCATGACCACTCCGTGCCGGTCGAGGATCAGGCCGCGGCTGGGCGGAATTGGATCGGTGCGCACCCGATTTCCCTGCGAGAGTTCCGCGTAATAGTTGTGCCTCAGCACCTGCAGATAGAAGAGGCGCGAGGCGACGGTCAGGAGCAGCACGCTCACGCATACGGCGGCGACGATGCTGCGAATCGTGAAGATCCGCTGCTCACCCCAGTGGTCTTTGATGCGGACGCGGCGAACCACGCTACCGGCTCCGTTCGGCGTCAGCGTTCATGCAGACGCCTCAATATGCCGGCCAGCACCGGCCACAGCAATGCCCCGATGACGGGAGCGAGCCAGCGGCCGAACGCGGTCACGGGATTGCCGGTGGCGCCGTCGACCCAGAACAGGATGAACTGATACCCGGTCAACAAGGCGAATATGGTCAGGCATTGCGAAAGCATCGAGAATACTCGCAGGCGCAGCCGGAGGTGCGTCGCCCACGCGGCCATCAGCGTGAGCGCGAGCGCGTGCTGACCGAGCACCACGCCGTGGATCACATCGAGCGCGAGACCCGCCATGAATGCCAGCGTGAGCCCCCCGGCCCGAGGCAACTCGATGGACCAGTAAAAGACCACCAGCACCAAAAAGTCCGGACGAAGCGATTCCAGCATCGAGGGCAGGGGTAAAACCGCCAGCGCCAGCGCGACGAGCGCCGACAGGGCCATGGGCAACCGACGGATGCGAGTATCGCGCATCATTCGTCGTTCGCTCCCGCAGGCGGCGCTGTCTTCGCGGGTGGCGGTGTCTTCGCAGGCGGCGGATTTTTAGCGGGCGGCGGGGTCTTGGCGGGCATTGCGGCCGTGCTTTGCGACTGCGGCTGCGCCGGCGCAGCCGCCGGCGGCGGTGCCGGGTGTCCGGCGGGTGCCGCAGGCGTGGCGGATGTAGCGGGTGCGGGCGACGATGCCTGCGTCTTGAGCCAGACGAACATCAGCTCGCGCGACCGATCGAGTGCGGCGGCGGGTTTTACATCGACGTCCGTCGGAAGGTAGGGCAGCTTGAGCCGGCCCATATCGCCCGTGCCCACGGCAATGGTGCGCAATCCATTTCGATTGATCTGCACCGGTATCGCGTGCGTCGCGTCGCTGACCAGGATCACCTCTGCGGTCAGTTGACCCACGCGGGCGACCTGCCCGAACACTCCACCCGAGTCCAATACGGCTTGCCCGACGAATACCCCGTCCTGCGCGCCCTTGTCGACCAGCACTCGCTCGCGGAAGGCGTCCAAATCGAGGTCCATGACATCGCCGATGAGGAACCGGTCCGTGATCCCCGCGGTATTGTTCCGCAGCCCACGCAGGCGCTGGCTCTCCGCCTCCAGCGCCTCATAGCGCTGCAGGCGGAATTGCGCCACACGCAGCTCCGCCTCGAGCTTGGCCTTGTCGGCGCGGAGGGCTCCGCGGGACGACACGCTTTCGCGAAACCAGTCCCAACCCTCGAAGGGGCTGGCGACCGCGATTTGCACGGGGTAGGCGACGATCGAGAGCAGCCGGCGAATCCTGCCCAGGTGATCGTAGCGCTTGTCCACGATGATCAATCCCAACGCCAGCAGGGAATACAGCACGCAGCGGAGCAGGAGTCCCGTCGTTCGACCGGATGTGTCGGTGCTACGAAAGGCGACCATGAGTCAGGCAGGCTCCTGTCGCTTGCATTACTCCAGTCCGAAGATGCCCGGACCATGCTCCTCGGTAAGCTCGAGGATACGCCCGCCGCCGCGCGCCACGCAGGTCAGCGGATCATCCGCAACCACCACGGGCAGGCCGGTCTCTTCCATCAGCAATTTATCCACGTCGCGCAGCAAGGCGCCGCCGCCGGTGAGCACGATGCCGCGTTCGGCGACGTCGGCGCCGAGCTCGGGCGGCGTTTGCTCGAGCGCTTGTTTGACCGCGCCCACGATGCCTTGCAGCGGCTCCTGCAGCGCCTCCAATATTTCGTTCGAGTTCAAGGTGAAGCTGCGGGGCACGCCTTCGGACAAATTGCGGCCCTTGACCGAAATTTCCCGCACCGTCTGGCCCGGATAGGCGGAGCCGATTTCCAACTTGATGCGCTCAGCCGTCGCTTCACCGATCAAGATGCCGTAGTTGCGCCGCACGTAGTTGGTGATCGCTTCGTCGAATTTGTCGCCGCCGATGCGAACGCTGGCCGCATAGACGATGCCGTTCAGTGAGATGACCGCCACCTCGGAGGTGCCGCCGCCGATGTCGAGCACCATGGAACCGCGCGCCTCCTGAACCGGGAGGCCGGCGCCGACCGCCGCGGCCATGGGTTCAGGGACGATATCCACGCTGCGCGCGCCGGCGCCCTCGGCCGATTCTTTGATGGCACGCCGCTCCACTTGGGTGGAGCCAAAAGGCACGCACACCAGAACCCGGGGGCTCGGGCTCAGGAACCGGTTGCCGTGCACCTTCTTGATGAAGTACTGCAGCATTTTTTCGGTGTAGGTGAAATCCGCAATGACCCCATCCTTCATCGGCCGAACCGCGGTGATATGCCCCGGGGTTCGTCCCAGCATGTTTTTGGCTTCCACACCGACCGCGACGATGATTTTGCCGCCTCGAGTGGGTTCGTCCTGCACCGCGACCACCGACGGCTCGTTGAGAACGATGCCGCGTTCGCGAACGTAAATCAGCGTGTTGGCCGTTCCAAGATCGATTGAGAGGTCATTGGAGAAATAGCCTCTAAGGCGTTTGAACATGGGGTATTTTTTCTTGCGAAAGGGGGTAAAAAAAGTTGGGCTAATGTAACAACCGACACGACATTCAGCAAGGCAACGTGTATCATTCGTCACGCTTATTTTGCGTGAGATGGCACGCACTTTTGGGCAATCCTATGAGCCTGACCCGCCAAGACGTCGAAAAGATCGCGCACCTCGCACGGCTGTCGATCACCGAACGAGAGATGCCGGTCTACGTGACCAGCCTGTCCAGCATCGTGGATTTCGTCGACGAATTATCGCGAGCGCAAATCGGCAATGTGGAACCCATGGCACATCCTCTCGATGGCCAGCACCAGCGCCTGCGGCCCGACGTGGTGTCGGAGACCGACGAGCATGAAAAGTACCAGGCCAATGCGCCGGCCGTGCAAGCCGGCCTGTATGTCGTGCCGCGCGTGATCGAGTAGGGGCAGGCGATTCCGGTCAGGCCTGCTATTCTTAGGTGACGATGTTGCACACTCTTTCCATCGGCGAGCTTGGCCGAAGCTTAAGTTCGGGGGAGGTTTCGAGCGTCGAGCTCACGCGCCTGTTTCTGGCCCGGATCGAGCGCCTGAATCCTGCCTTGAATGCGCTGATCACCCTCACGGCCGAGCAGGCGCTGCTGGCGGCGGCCGCAGCCGATCGCCGCCGCGCCGCGGGCGAAAAGGGCCCCTTGCTCGGCATCCCCCTCATTCATAAAGACATTTTCTGCACCGACGGGGTACGCACCAGCTGCGGTTCGCGCATGCTGGACAATTTCGTAGCGCCCTACGACGCCACGGTCGTCGCGCGGCTGAAGGCGGCCGGCACCGTCATGCTGGGCAAGGCCAATATGGATGAGTTCGCCATGGGTTCCTCCAACGAGACGAGCTTCTACGGACCCGTCAAAAATCCCTGGGATACGAGCAAAGTCCCGGGCGGATCATCCGGGGGGTCGGCGGCGGCGGCCGCGGCGCGCCTGGCTGCGTTCACCACGGGCACCGATACCGGCGGGTCGATCCGTCAGCCTGCCGCGTTGACCGGCGTGACCGGTGTGAAACCGACCTATGGACGCGTGTCTCGCTACGGGATGATTGCCTTCGCATCGAGTCTCGACCAGGCCGGAGTCTTTGCCAGGAGTGCCGCGGACGCCGCGATCGTCCTACAGGCCATGGCCGGATTCGATCCTCGAGATTCAACCAGCATCGATGCTCCGGTTCCCGACTACCCCGCCGCCCTTCGGGAGCCGCTCAAGGGCCTGAAGATCGGTCTGCTGCGCGAGTTTTTCGACGGCTTGGAGGCTCGCAATGCGTCGCTGATCGGCGACGCCTTGAAGATCTACCGAGGCCTCGGGGCGGAAACCGTCGAAGTCAGCTTGCCGCACCTGCCGTTGTCGGTGCCCACCTATTATGTGGTCGCGCCGGCCGAGTGCTCGTCCAATCTGTCGCGCTTCGACGGCGTGCGCTTCGGCTATCGTTGCGAGAACCCTGCGGATTTGTTGGATTTGTACAAGCGTTCGCGAGGCGAGGGTTTCGGCGCCGAGGTCAAGCGGCGCATCATGACGGGCACGTACGTGCTGTCAGCCGGGTATTTCGATGCCTACTATTTGAAGGCTCAGAAGGTGCGCCGCCTGATCACCGACGATTTTCGAGCGGCCTTCGAGCAGGTTGACCTCTTGATCGGGCCCACCACGCCGACTCCCGCCTTTGCCATCGGCGCGAAGATCGACGATCCGGTCACCATGTATCTGAATGACATCTATACCATCGGCGCCAATCTAGCCGGGCTGCCCGGGCTGTCGTTGCCCTGCGGGTTCATCGAGGGATTGCCGATGGGTTTGCAGTTGATCGGCCCGCATTTTTCCGAAGCGAAACTCTTGAACGCAGCGCATCTATTCCAGCAAGCCACCGATTGGCACAGTCGTTCGCCGCGAGGGTACGAGTGATGGCCGACTGGGAAGTAGTCATCGGGCTCGAGATACATGCGCAGCTCGCCACGAAGTCGAAGATTTTCTCGGGGAGCGCGACGGCATATGGCGCACCTCCGAACACGCAAGCCAGCTTGGTTGATCTGGCCTATCCCGGCGTGCTGCCGGTGCTGAATGCGGAAGCGGTGCGCATGGCGGTCAAATTCGGGCTGAGCATCGGCGCCGAGGTGGCGCGCCATTCGGTATTTGCCCGCAAGAATTATTTCTATCCCGATTTGCCCAAAGGCTACCAGATCAGTCAGTACGAGCTGCCGGTGGTCAAGAAGGGCAAGCTCAAGGTCATGCTCGACGATGGCGCCGTCAAGATCATCGGCGTCACGCGCGCGCATCTCGAGGAGGATGCCGGAAAGTCGCTGCATGAGGGCCTTGCCAATGCCACCGGCATCGATTTGAATCGCGCCGGCACACCGCTGCTCGAGATCGTCTCCGAGCCCGACATGCGCGGAGCAAAGGAGGCGGTGGCGTACATGAAGAAGATCCATACCTTGGTGCGCTACCTCGAGATCTGCGACGGCAACATGCAAGAGGGGTCGTTTCGCTGCGACGCCAATGTCTCGGTGCGCCCCAGGGGCCGCGAAAAATTCGGCACCCGCGCGGAGATCAAGAATTTGAACTCCTTTCGATTCGTCGAGAAGGCGATCAACTACGAAGTCGCGCGGCAGATCGACTTGCTGGAGAGCGGCGGCACGGTGGTGCAGGAGACGCGGCTGTACGATTCGGACAAGGACGAGACTCGCTCGATGCGCTCCAAGGAAGAGGCCAACGACTATCGCTATTTCCCCGATCCCGATCTCCTGCCGGTGCAGATCGACGAGTCGTTCATCGACGCGGTGCGGGCGACGCTGCCGGAGTTGCCCGATGAGAAGGCCGCGCGCTTCGCGCGGGATCTGGGCCTCTCGGCGTACGATGCCGGGGTCCTGAGCGCGAGCCGCGAGCTCGGCGCGTATTTCGAGGAGGTCGCGGCCCTGCTCGATGCCAAGACCGGCAATGGCGCTGCGCATGCCAAGCTGGCTGCGAATTGGGTCATGGGCGAATTGTCGAGCGCCCTGAATCGAGACAATATCGAGATCACGGCCTCACGCGTCACTCCCGCGCAACTGAGCGGCCTGCTGGCGCGAATCGTCGATCAGACCATCTCCGGCAAGATCGCCAAGGAGGTATTCGAGGCGATGTGGTCCGGAGGCGAGTCCGCGGACGCCATCATCGAGGCGAAGGGTCTCGAGCAGATCACGGACTCCGGCGCCATTGAAGGAGTGATCGACGCCGTGATCGCCGCCAATCCCAAACAGCTCGCCGATTACCGTTCGGGCAAGGATAAATTGTTCGGCTTCTTCGTCGGGCAGGTGATGAAGGCGACGGAAGGCAAGGCGAACCCGGCGCAACTCAACGAATTGCTGAAGCTCAAGCTGGGTGGTGGCGCTTAAGATGCATGACCGCGACTGCTTGCATCGCTTCATGTTCGAGCGATACCCGATTCGTGGACACTTGGTGCACCTCGATACGGCCTGGCACGCGTTGATCGAGCATCGCGAGTATCCGGCACCGATCCGCGACACCTTGGGCGAGGCGGTGGCCGCTTCTCTGCTCCTGGCGGCGACGGTCAAGTTCGAGGGCGTTCTATCGCTGCAATTGCAGGGCGACGGGCCCGTGCATCTTGTATTGGCGCAATGTACCGGCGGCCTCGGAGTCCGGGGGCTCGCTCGATACCGGGAAGGCGCTCATCGGAGCGAGAGCACCGGCATCGACGCGGGCCCTGAGCGGATCGCCGATCTGATCGGCGCCGGCAATATCACCGTCACCTTGGAAACCGACGACGGCGCGCAACGCTATCAGGGAATCGTGCCCATTACGGGCGGGCGCCTGGCCGAATCCCTGCAGGTCTATTTCGAGAACTCCGAGCAGTTACCGACGCGGCTCTGGCTGCATGCCGATGCGCTCGGCGTGTCCGGGATGCTGCTGCAGAAGCTTCCCGTTGCAGACGCGACGCCCGGGGCTGACGCCGTGGATGCCGCGGCTGTCGAGGACGCGTGGCGGCGCGTGCAGCTGATCGGGGAGACCCTCACGCCGGAAGAGTTGCGGACGCTGGCCGACGCCGACATTCTGCACCGGCTGTTCAATGAAGATGACGTCCGCCTGTTCGAAGCGGCGCCGGTTTATTTTCGTTGCCGTTGTTCGCGCGAGCGCGTCAGCCGCATGTTGCAGAGCCTGGGCGACGCTGAAACCCGTTCGGTGCTGGCTGAACGCGGGGAAGTTGAAGTGCGCTGCGATTTCTGCAACCGCGCCTATGTGTTCGATGCGGTGGATGTCGCGCAATTGTTCAATACGGGCGTCACGAGCGACAGCGGTAGCTCGGTGCACTGAGTCGTCGGCGGGACCGCGTGATGCAGTTTCCCCGCCACATCCGCGACTGGTGCCCGGTAAAGCGCCGAAGCTCCATCAGATTTGGCGCCGTGACGGCGGGGGCCGCATGGTTGTGCGCCGTTGCGGCCGGAATCGGCGTTGCCGCCGCCGATGCGCCCTTCTACGCCAATACCTTCGAGAAAGTTCCCTCGGCGGCGGCGCTGACGGATATCGGGCGTGCGCTGTTCTTCGATGAGTCACTGTCCGCGTCGGGCAAGATGGCATGCGCCAGCTGTCACGATCCGGCGCGGGCCTTTGGTCCGCCGGACGATTCGCCGGTGCAGCGCGGCGGCAGCGACGGGCGGCGCCTCGGCATGCGCGCCGTGCCCTCGTTGATGTACGCGCAAAACGTTCCGCCGTTCACCGAACATTACTTCGACGATGAGGGGGATGACGGCATCGACCAAGGCCCGGCCGGCGGGCGCACCTGGGACGGTCGCGTGCAATCGGCTCATGATCAAGCGCGGCTGCCGCTGTTGTCGCCCTTCGAGATGGCCAACGCAAGCGCCGACGCGGTAGTGGCGAGAGTGCAGCGCGCGGCGTATGCAGCGCAGTTTTGCGAGACCTTCGGCGACCAGGTGTTCGATGACAAGGCATTGGCGTTCAAGGCAGTGCTGATGGCCCTGGAGACGTTTCAGCAAAGCCCCGCGGAGTTTTATCCGTATAGCAGCAAGTACGACGCATGGTTACGCCATGAGACATCATTGAGCGGCGAGGAGATGCGAGGTCTAGCCGCGTTCAACGATCCGGCAAAAGGCAACTGCGCGCGCTGTCATCCGAGCGCCGTGCGAAACGGCGCGTTTCCGCAGTTCACGGATTTCGGTTACGCCGCCGTCGGCGCACCGCGCAACCCAGGGGTTCCTGCGAATTCGGACCGGCGCTATTACGACCTTGGACTGTGCGGACCGCTGCGTACCGATTTGGCGGATAGGAAGGAATACTGCGGCTTGTTCCGTACTCCGTCATTGCGCAATGCCGCGGCTCGCCGGGTGTACTTCCATAATGGGGTGTTCCACCGCTTGGCGGACGTCGTGCGCTTTTATGCCGAGCGCGACACGCAGCCGCAGAAATGGTACCCCCGCGGGCCCGGCGGGACCACCATGAAATTCGACGACTTGCCGGCGCAGTACCGGGGCAATCTCGACACCCAGCCTCCCTTCGATCGAGTACCCGGCGCTGCGCCGGCGTTGAGCGAAGCCGACATCAAGGACATCGTGGCATTTCTGAAAACGCTCACTGACGGCCCCGAGCTGCAAGCGCCGGCGAGAGGCGCCGCGCCCCCGAATCCGGCCTCGAACTAGGAGCCTGTCTGACTAATGATGCGCCTGCTGCGGCCGCCCCACATCGGCATATTTCTGCGATCATTTCACTCACATAGTACCCACTATGCTCGCGAAATGATCGCAGAAATCTGCTCGATGTGGAGCGCCCTCGCGACGGCGATCATTAGTCACACAGGCTCCTAGTCGAGCGCGAGATGCGCATCGTTGATGCCGGCCCGCTCCAGCGCGGCGACCACGCGGTCGAACTCCGCGACGCTGGGTACGGGTCCGATCCGCACTCGGTACATTCTACGGCCCGCGATCTGATCGTCG
>WNFO01006192.1_pt1 | contig 15380 bp, 10 predicted proteins | sample 5400251 | NCBI WGS metagenome assembly WNFO01 (sample SAMN13153354, study PRJNA577476) | soil metagenome | isolation source: 100 cm saprolite under Madrone tree | place: USA:California | collected 2016-06-14 | reverse complement strand
GGTTCATCGCACGCGGGGCTGAAGTGGCGGGCATGCAACCGGATCAGTGGCTGTTCACGCTGTCGGACCTGATGGTTCTGCTTAAGTTGCATCCGCGCTGCGAGCACTAAGTTGGTGGCCGACGCCGCCGATTTCGGGCGGATCACGGGCAACTCTGACGTAACGCGATTACGTAAGGTTTGCCGACAATCCGGGAGTTGACGGACATCCAAACCTAGTCAATGAGTGCAATCGCGATTTTTCGCCAATTGCTCACCCGTGCGGGCGATCCGTTGCTTGCCGTTGCTTGCCGCTGCTAGAATTCCTGGTAATGCTGCCAATCGCCGCCGTCGTCCTGTTGCTGGGTGCCATCGCAAATCCGCAGGTGCCACGTCTTGATCTACCCGCAGTCGCTGATGGCGACACGGTGTTCTACCACGGCACCGTCGGAAAATTCGAAATTCGTCTGACTCTCATGCGAGAAGGGGACAGCGTTTCGGGATCTTATCAATATGCAACCCAGAACATTGAACTCTACTTGCACAGTCACCCTCTTCCAAATGGAAAGCTGAAAATCGTTGAGTCTTCAGCCCTGAACGTCGCTACCGGCGAGTTTGTTTTTGAAGGCTCGCTCGGACTCGACCAGTTGGACGGCACATGGCGCAGTGCTGACGGAAAGCGCTCCTACCCGGTTCACTTAGAAAAGATTTTTGAAGAGCAGTACGACGAACTCCCGAAGATTTGGAGTGCGAGGCCGAAATCGGCGGCTGCGAAAGTGCCTCAGGAGCTACCAGACCCCGTGTTGCACACCCGGCAGCAGATTGAAACACCGATTTCCCTACGAGGGCCTAACGGAGTAACTCTGCTTGCTTCCATCCACGCGAATGAGAATGGTGCGATTGTGCACATTTGGAGACCGATTGACGACGGTTTCCAGTTATCGTACGAAACCAACTCCAACAGTGGGACTTCGGAGGCAAGCTATGATGTTGAAGCATTCCGCCTGTCCGGTGAGTACTTCGTTCATCTCATGCTCCTCGATTCCGGAACTGGTTATTTCCACGTCGATACCTTTTTGTGGATCGCTCCGGATGTGACACTCCAACGGGTAAGGTTTGTCGAGCCAGCGAAAGCGTATCGGGGCCTCGGCAAAGGGGAAGGTGTCTGGAAAGGAGAGGTCAACGAGTTTCGCGACGATGACGCCGTGTTTAGGTTTGGCGTCTGGAGAGAGGGCGACGCAAACGGCGATCCCACTGGCGGTCAAGTCAAAGGCCATTACAAGCTCACCGGAGGCAAACAGTACCATTCTGAAACAAAACGATGGTCGCAGGATTTTCAGATTGTGCCCGCCGACTTCACCCGTTTTGCGCCGGAGCACCAGTAGGTAACCGAATCTGCTCGGATGTATTATTGCGATTTCCGCCGTAGTTGAATGAAATCAGGCGATTACAGTCACTGAGAATTTGCCCATCCGGAGCCATTTGATGTCTCTCGGGATTATTCCCGAGTGACGGGCAAACAGGAAGGAACCGAATTACTTCTTGTTTGCCGACGTCCATGATAAGTCCGTGTCAAGAGGGCAAAAGCTCTCCCGACGCGCTTGGGAGAAGCGCGGGAAAGAAATTCTTCAGGTTCCTCAGCTCGCGTTCGTGCCTCTCGGCGGTGGTTCCTCTTCGATTGAGAACCAGACAACTCGCGGAATGGACCTGCTGGGGAACTTACAGCTAGAGTTGCGTTGCACGGTTTTTCTAGGAGGATGCGGCGCCGGTGGGCGCTAAGTCTTATCGTTGTTGTAACCACTAACGATGGCAGTCGCACCGCTGATTCCAGAAATCACTGTGATACGCGTAGATTGGCGAAGTGCGCGATCGTTTCGGTTCCAACCCATAAGGCAATCTCGCCTTGCGCTTGCTTGAGGTCGTTGACGACTAGGGCGGGTTGAGGGGCACCCTGCACGTACAAGCGCGCCTTGTCACCATGCACTTCGATCTTCAGCTTGGTCCATTCTCCCGGGACGACGTCTGCATAGCTCTCGTATTTCTCCGGGAACTCCTTACGCAATAGAAACCAGGGGAAGTCCGGATGAGAAATGTATTGAGTCGAATGGTTGCGGCGCACCTGGTCGTCGGCGCGCCCATTAGTCGGACGCAGGTAAAAGCATTCGTACTTTGCGACGTCCTTGGCGGCGTCAAGATTGACCCGGAAGGCCACACCGACGAATCCTCGCGGTGCTGTGCTCTTTGCCGTCGGGCTGGGTTCACCCGTCAACTCGATTTCAATCGTGCCGTCCCGAAATTCAGTCTTATTTAAGATAACAAGTTGAATCCCGTCGGCGACATCCGGCGGTGCGGTGTCAATCACGCGCAGAGCTTTTCGCCCCTTGTACGTTACCCATTCCGTTTTCACATTGCGGGCCTGCTGTTCGTTCAGTCTATCCAGCGGGACAGTCGTGGTCTTGACCGCAGCGTTTGGGCCCGGCGTTTGACCTCGAGCACCCACTGCGAGGGATACCAACACAACAATGGCTGCGATGAGAGACTTCATGGCGAATACTTGCCTCCTATTTCATATTATTCATATCGCAGCGCCACCAGCGGGTCCACGCGCATTCCCCGCCACGCAGGAACGTAGCATGCAGCCAGGGCAACGATAGCAAATAGAAGCGGCACGCCGATAAACGTCAGCGGATCGGTTGGCGTAACCTGGTATAGCTGCGTGGCGAGCAGCCGCGTCGCTCCGAGCGCAGCAAGCACCCCCGCGCCAACTCCGCCCAATGCCAGCTTCAGGCCTTGGCTGAGGACCATGCGCATCACGTGTACCGGACTTGCTCCCAGCGCCATGCGGATTCCAATTTCGTGGATGCGTTGCGAAACTAGATGAGCCATCACGCCGTAGATCCCGATCGCCCCCAGAAACATGGCTAGAACGCTAAAGAAAACCATCAGGTCGGCTACCACGCGGTCCCCGGTGTTAACCACAGCTATCAGGTTCTTGAGTGGCTCGACCGAAGAGATAGGCTGGTCGCGGTCCACAGCCCAAATCGCGTCGCGGATTGCCGTGGCCATTATCGTGGGGTCACCGGACGAGCGTACGACGAATCCGAAAGTCCTCGAGGGAAATTGCGCCAAAGGAACATAGATGTGCCACCCGGGACGTTCGCGCAAGTAGTACATCTTAATGTCATTCACTATGCCAACAATCGTGCCGACGGAATGCTGCTCGCCCAATCTAAGCTTCTTCCCGATGGGGTCTTCGCCCGACAAAAGCTGTCGGGCCATAGTTTGACTGATAATTATGGAAGGAGAAGTTCCATACGCGTCGGAGGAATCGAAAAAGCGGCCTTTGACCAACCCAATCTGCATCGTCGAGAAATAATCCGCTGACACTGCAGTGAAGGGTGCCCCCTGTCTCTCACCGGGTTGAAGCGGCTTTCCGACCACTTGGAATTCGATGCCCTGGCCGAAGCCGCCAAATGGGACATGACTCGCCACGCTCGTGGAAGCAGCTCCAGGCAGGGCGCGAATACGGGACAGTACTTCATCGCTGAAATTTCGAAATTGCGAGTCCTCTGTGTACTTCGTCTTCGGGAGCGCGAGCTGCGCCACCAGGACGTTGGCCGGATTGTAGCCAGGACTGGAGCGCACAGAAATGATGAAGCTCTTCACGAGCAACGTCGCCGAGATGAGCACCACTACCGCCAGAGCAATCTCCGCGGCTACAAAGATCCGCCGGAGTCGCGCGCCGCGTTTGCTGCCCGACGTCTGGCCGGATGTTTCCTTGAGCGTGTGATTTACATCAAGCCGCGAATTCTCGAATGCCGGCGCGAAGCCGAAGACCAATCCACAAAGCAACGTAATTCCTAGGGTGAACATCAGCATGGAGAAATCCAGCTCGACGTGGCCATAATTCACAATGTATCCACGGATATGACCGGGAATCTGTGACTCAATCCAGCGCATGCCCCATGAGGCAAAGAGCAGGCTCGCCACGCCGCCGACCAAAAACAGCAACAACGATTCTGTCAGGAGCTGCCCCGCCAAACGCCTGCGCGTCGCGCCAAGGGCTCCACGCACAGCGAACTCCCTCGTGCGGCTTGTCGCGCGAGCCAGCATCAGATTCGCCACGTTTGCACACGCGATGAGCAGAACCAGGCCGACAACTATGAAGCAGATCATTACTTCGGGCCCGCCTTCTTCCTTCCGGATTCTGTCCGTCATGGAGCTGACGAGCCAAGTCAGGTTGGTATTAGTTTTCGGAAACTCCTTCTCGAGATGGGCAAAGAAGGTTGCCGTTTCCGCCCGAGCTTGTTCTAGCGTTACGACTGGCTTCAGTCGGCCAAAGGCAGGAAGCCAAACGTTGCCGCGGTCCGCGCGCTGCATATCGGTCAACGCAAGCGGCGTCCACAAATTGGCGATGCCCATAAGCGGCAATTGAAAAGTTCCGGGCATAACCCCGACTACTGTGTACGCTTCGCCGCCGATGGCGATGTTGCGTCCGATGATTTTTGGGTCCCCGGCGTACCGGCCTTGCCATAGTCCCTGGCTTAGAATAGCCACGTGCGGCGCGCCCGAGCGATCATCCTCCGCAGTGAAGGTTCGCCCCAAGATGGGCTTGGCGCCCAACGTATCAAAAAAATTCCATCTCACTCGGCCGCCGTCGACTAGTTCGGGAAGGCCATCCCCAGTTAGATTGAGACTCGCACCGCCCCAAGCTACGGTTTGCTCAAACGAAGAGTTTTGCTTCTGAAAATCGAAAAAGTCCGCTGCGGAAGTAACTCCCCCGCTTGTCCATCCGTGTTTCTTGTCCTGCGTCTCGAAGATCACCAGCCGGTCTGGTTGTGGGTAGGGCAGCGGCTTGATAAACCAAGCGTCGATGTAGCTGAATATTGCGGCATTTGCGCCAATCCCGAGCGCGAGAGTGAGGACAGCGACTGTAGTAAAACCAGGGGTCTTGCGCAGCATGCGCAGACCGTAGCGTAAGTCCTGCATGAGGTTGTCGAGGACGTTCACACCGCGCGAGTTGCGGCATTCTTCTTTAGCGCGTTCGACCCCGCCAAACTCGATACGTGCCCGCCGCAGCGCTTCTTCCCGAGGCACGCCGCCGCAAACCAAATCTTCAGCAAATGCCTCGATGTGAAAGCGCAGCTCTGCATCCATCTCGCCTTCCATGTGCGAGCGCCGCGTCACCGCGCTCAACCACGAACGAACTCGACTCAGCAGCCTCATACTTCCTCCGCTTCAACCCACTCCAGTGAACAATCTGTTCCTCGGCAAGTCCCCATCGTCACTCATACCTCAGCGCCACCATCGGATCGACCTTCATCGCCCGCCTCGCCGGGACATAACATGCTGCTAGGGCCGAAAGAACCAGCGTCAAAGCGACCGCCGCAAAGGTGGGCACATCAGTCGGTTTGACTTCAAACAGAAACTTTGTGAGCACGCGAGTCAACGCGAACGCACCGGCCCCTCCCAAAATGATTCCCATGGACATAAGGACCAGCGCTTTTCTCAGGAGCATCTGCATCACGTCCCTGCTCTGAGCGCCTAGCGCCATGCGCACGCCGATCTCGCGGGTGCGTTGCGCCACGGAGTACGCCAGCACGCCATAGATGCCCACAAGGGTGAGAGCTAGCGCCACCACTGCAAACGTGGTCAGCAGTCTTGCCTGAAATTGCGGCTCGGCTGTTGTGGTGGCAATCAGGCTGTCCATGGAGCGGATCAAGATTGGCTGGTTCTTGTCCACATTTCGCAGAACGGCGCGCATCCCGGAAGCGACGCTCCCTGGCCCCAAGGCGGTTCTCACCACGAAAGTCATGTGGTTGAGGAAGAATGGTTGCGAAACCTGAAGATAAGGTTGGTAGATGGCCGGTTCCGATCCTTTCGCCAACCCTTGCTGCTTCACATCGCCCACTACCCCAACCACCGTGAGCCAATCTTCGGGCTTGGGTTCATCTTCCATCGAAATGCGCTTGCCAATGGGATCTTGCCCGGGCCAGAGCGTTCGGGCGACGGTCTGGCTTACGATCACAACGCCAGGAGTCGTCGCGCTGTCACTTTCGGTGAAGTCGCGCCCGCGCAACACCGGCATGCCCATCGCCTTGAAATAGCCAGGAATAACGCACGGCTTGTCCACCATGAAACCCGGTGGTCGCTTGCTGCCTTCCACTTGGAAAGTGCCCTCAGCCAGAGTTTCGCCAAGTGGTATCCAGTTCACTGCGCCTGCAGCAAGTACGCCGGGTAGCCGCGAAAGCTCCCCGAGCATTCGCGTATGAAACGCCTGCATCTGGTTTGCGGTGTGATACTCAGAATCCGGCAAGTCCACGGTCAAGGTCATTACGCTATGTGGCGAAAAGCCAGGATTCACAGCCCGCAGCCGCAGAAAGCTCTCCAGCATCAAACCCGCCCCCGTGAGCAGGATGAGCGCAAGGGCCATCTCGGAGACCGTCAGTGCGCTTCGTATCCTTTCTCGCCCGCCAATCACGCCACGTGCGGCCTGACCCAACGATTCGCGCGCGCCATGACGTGTGGCTCGGAAGGCCGGCACCAGCCCGAACACCACGCCTGTGATAACCGAAAGACCAAACGTGAAGGTCAGCACCCACCCATCGATTCGAATCATCTCCATCCGGGGGACTTTTCCCGCAGGCGCCAGAGCCATCAGTGCCCGAACACTCCAGAAGGCCAGCAGGATTCCAGCCGCGCCGCCCGCCAGTGAAATCAACGTGCTCTCGACAAGCAACTGGCGCATTAGGCGCCAGCGGCCGGCCCCCAAAGCACTGCGCACCGCCATTTCCTGGAACCGGCCGGTTGCTCGAGCCAAAAATAAATTGGCCACGTTCGCACAGGCAATCAGGAGCACGAATGCCACTGCCCCCGCGAACACCAGCAATGATGGGCGGATGTTCGCCACTAATAAATCCTTTAATGGAAGAATCAGCGGCATCCGGTCTCTTTCTGGCCCCAAGTGTTTGGCGAAGGTTTTCAGCTCCGCCAGCGCCTGTTGAGGCGTGACACTGCTTCTAAGCCGCCCAACCACAGGTCGCATGAAGGAATTGTGCTCGTCGATGCGGATGGCTAGCGGCATCCACACCTTTACGCCAGGAAACTCGAATCCGGGTGGCATGATGCCGATCACCGTGCGGCTGATGCCATCGAGTCGGGTTGTTTTTCCTAAAATTTCAGGATCTGCGCCAAATCGCTCCTTCCAGAGCTCGTTGCTCAGCACAACGACATTGTCGCGCCCCGGCTCGTCTTCCCCGGCAGCAAATCCTCGGCCGATGGCCGGATTTGTCCGAAGCGTCTGGAAGAACTCAGTGGTTACATACGCCACCTGAATGTGGACTGGGTCGCCGGCACCTGTTAGATTTGCAGTGCTTCCTTGGCTAAAAGAGGCGACTTGTTCGAAGGATTGCTCCTGACCGCGAAATGCCAAGTAATCACGGTCTGAAACTTCAGGTTGCCATTCGAATTGTTGGAATCCCGTGTTCAACGAAACGAGGAACAAGCGATCCGCTTCGGGGAAGGGCATGGATCGCAGCAACACTCCGTTGACCACCGTAAAAACTGCCGTGTTGGCTCCAATGCCCAGGGCCAAGGTAAGTATGGCAACCGTGGCAAACCCCGGACTCTTGCGCAGGACGCGCTGCCCGTGGCGAAGATCCTGGAACAGTTCATCGAAAAAGCTGACGCCTCGCGCCTCGCGCCCTTCCTCTTTGACGGGCTCGACGCCGCCGAACTCAATGCGAGCCCGCCGCATAGCCTCCTCGCGTGAGAGGCCGCCACGTATCAAGTCTACTGCGCGCGTCTCGATGTGAAAGCGCAACTCCGCATCCATCTCGCTTTCCATATTAGAACGCCGAAGAGTTGTCTTTGACCACGAACGAAGCTTGCTCCAAAACGTCATACTTCCTCCAACCTACCGCCCCAGAATCCCACGATCATCACCGCCATCACTCGTACTTCAGTGCGACAGTCGGATCCACGCGCGCCGCACGGCGTGCGGGCACATAGCAGGCAACCAGCGCCGCTGCTGCAACCAGAATGGGGACTGCTGTAAACGCAATCGGATCGCCGGGCCTCAGTGGCATGAAGGGATTACGCTCGAGAACACGCGACAGTATCCATGCTCCGGTCAGAGCCAGGAACTCTCCCACTAACACCCCCGCGATGATGGGCCGCACATTGGATTTGAGCACGGCGCTGTAGATATCACTGTTTCGCGCGCCGAGTGCGACGCGGACGCCGATTTCCTGCGTGCGCCGGCTGACGGCGAAGGAGATCACGCCGTAGATGCCGATTATTGCGAGTGTGACTGCTACACCGCCGAGGATCGCGATTAGCACCTCCAAATGCCAAAAACCGTTCAGGTTGCCGTCTATTTCGGACTGAATGGTCCGCACCTCAAGATAGGCGCCAGGATAGCTTTCACGCAGCACCGCGGTAACCGCTCGCCCGACTGCAACAGCGTCGCCGGAGAAACGCACAATTGGGGCGTAAGGGCCCGCGTCAGGAGCCCAGGGCTCGTAAATCAGCGGGCTATCCGGGCGACCGTGTAACGCAGAGGATGTGTCACGCGCGACACCAACTACTTCAAGAGTGGTGCCTTTCGAAGTTCGCAGCGTCATGCCGAGAGGATCTTGAGGAGGCATGAATTCCTTGATGAATTCTTCAGAGACAACTACCTGACAAACGGTTCTTCCGCAAGCTGAATCGGTTTCCTGCAAACCGCGTCCGCCAAGGATGGGGATACCTAGTGTCGCGAAGAACTCTGGAGAGACCTCGTTAAGGTGGACCGACCGCAAGGCCTGGCCGACGAGTTGCACACTTTCGCTCTTTGGCTCGCCCTCGTCGTTCGAAGGCTGCTCACTCGCATAGGCGACCGACTGCACCCCTGGGACTGCTTGGAGGCGCTGCGTAAGAATGCTGTGAAACGCCCTCCAAGATTGAGTAAATTCGCGCGGGTCTCGGAGAAACAGACTCGGGATAAGAACTTGTCGAGTCTCGTAGCCAGGCCCGGTCGCGATCATCTGGTGATGAGCGCGAAGGAAGAGCCCTGCGCCCACAAGCAAAAAGAGGCTCGCAGCCACTTGGCCGGCGATTAGGAGATCACGAAATGAAAATTCTTGCCCCGTGCCTCCGAGCAGATTCCGTCTCCCTTTGAGAGCGTCGGTGAGGTTCACTCTCAACGACTCCATCGCCGGTGCGAAACCCGCCAGTGTCCCGGCGAGCAGTGTGATCGCAGCCAGGTACACAAATACGGGCCAGTCCGGGTACACAGGCCATTTGACAGGACCAGTGACAAGCCAGTGCATCACAATGCCCGGAAGCCGATACACAATGTAGAGACTTGCGAGGCCAGACAGAGATGCGAGCACCAGCGTTTCCATAAGGAGCATACGGACCAATGCCGGTCTGGTTGCACCTAAAGCAAGACGGATGGCGATCTCCTGTCGACGAGCGTCTCCGCGCGACAGTAAGAGGGCAGTCACATTGGCGCAGACGATGACAACAACAAAGGTCAGAACTCCCAACGTGAGTGCCACCAGCAAGCTAACAACCCCGTGTATCTCTGGCTCTTCCAACATTGAACCGTTAGTGAGAGTGACGGCACTCCTTCGCAGCGGGTGAAGCAAGTCCTGCTGTCGAGCGAGGAGCGAGAGTTCTGATGTAGCACTCACTCTGGACAACCCAGGGCTCAGCCGACCCTCGACCGTCAGCCAAGGGGCGTCAGGTGCCTTGAGAAAGTCGGGGCCGAGTTTCAGGTAGGGCTGGAGAGTGTACGGGAACCAAGCTTGCGCACCCTTGATCTGGCCCGCGAACTCCGAAGGGGTAACGCCAACGACGGTAGCTGGTTGACCGTTGAACGAAACAATCTTCCCGATAACACGCGGATCTGCTGCGAAGCGTTCCCGCCAGAGAGTTTCACTCAGCACGACAACAGGCCGGGACGCGGCACAATCATCGTCTTCAAGCAAACGTCCCAATCCTGAGTGTTCCAAGGGATAGAGCTGAAAGAAATCGCAGGTCACCAACAGAACCCACGTCTCGGACGAGTCATTCTCTCCGACTGGCGCGGTGACTCGCTGCCATGCAACTACGTCTCGCAACGACTGCGCATGGTCCCGGAAAGCACGATAGTCATCGAGAGTCGTACTCCCCGGGTGCCCGGGATTCGCGGGGTCGTCTGTGTACGTGGAATAAACACGTACAAACAAATCCGGATCTCTGTCCACGCGCGCGCGCAATGCAGTCGCGTCAACAAGAGTGAACACAGCAGTGCTGACCCCAAGGCCGAGGGCCAGTGTAATGACGACAATCGCAGAAAGGAGGGCGTGCTTGCCCAGGTTTCGAAGAGCGAAACGAATGTCACCCCGCAGGCCGTCGACCAAAACGACGGCGCGCGCGTCCCGACATTCTTCCTTGGCGCGCTCGATTCCGCCGAACTCAATGCGAGCGCGCCGCATAGCCTCTTCGCGCGTAATCCCACCCCAAATCCTCGGCGAATGCCGCGATGTGGAATTGCAGCTCCGCGTCCATCTCGCTTTCCATCCGCGAACGGCGGAGACTTGTCTGCAACCACGACCGAAACCGGCGCCAAAGCGTCACACTTCCTCCGGCTTGGTCCCTAAGATTCCTGCGATGACGTCGGCCATGCGGTTCCAGTTTTCGGTTTCCGCAAGCAACCTGCGCTTCCCTGCAGCGGTGAGCCGGTAATATTTGGCTTTGCGGTTGTTTTCCGACTCGCCCCATTCACTCGCAATCCAGCCTTGATGCTCGAGGCGGTAGAGGGCGGGATAGAGCGAGCCTTGCTGAATTTCGAGGCGGTCTTTCGAGATTTGCTGGATGCGCAGCAAGATGCCGTAGCCATGAAGCGGGCCGAGAGACACGGCTTTTAAGATGAGCATGTCGAGCGTGCCTTGCAGAAGATCGAGTTGTTTGTCCACGAGGGCTTCTTCTCCTAGATGAACTAGGAATGTAACGCCAGTCTCCTAGACTGTCAAGGGGGAAGGATCCTGTTCACCTCCGCGACTCACTGGCGTCTCCCGCCACTGCGGCCTAATCGCTCTGCCTACGGCGTCGCAAGCCTTCGTTCCGGGAGACGCCAGTGACACATCAAGACCCATTTCGGACTAACGGGCATCGGATCAAGACAATCTCTTGCCAAAGCTATTCCACTTAACTATCAAATGGACTTCTGCCGGACTTCGGGAAAGAGAAGTGGGTTGCTGCCCGTTCGTTTCGGGCAACGAGCGCACGCTCCCGCCTTTGGCAGAAGTGTATCGTCGTGCGGGTCAAATGGCGCGTTCGCAAGGTCAAGATGGATTTCTCGCTCAATCCATGCGCGAAGCTCCCGCACCGTGGTCGCCTCGGCCTTCTTGTCTTTCAAGATGGCGGCAGCGTTCCGGCATTGCGGGAAGCATTCCTGCAAGGCTCGCCGCTGGTCATTCGGTTGCAACCGCGCGATTTCAAACGCATGGGCAACCGTTAGCTTGTCCTCATAGAACGCTTCGGAAATGAGTTGAATCAAGCGCAATCGCCCGTTGACGTACGCGGGCGATCTACCCACTCTTGTGGCGATGGCTTCGACGGTGTAGGTGTCGGGTTCGAGTTGAATCAAGGCGGCGTATCCGTGCGCCTCGTCGAGCGGATGCACGTCCACGCGCTGGACGTTTTCAATGACTTGCAGCTCCAATGCTTGCACATCGGTCAAATCGCGCACGGTCGCGGGAATGCTCTCGCGCTTCGCAAGTTTCGAGGCTCGGAAGCGGCGTGCCCCGGCCACAACTTCATACGTGCCCGCTTGTGTCCGGCAGGCGAAGGACCTCGCGGAGCTTTCTCATGGACAACCTTTCGGTAGGCAATGTCGTTTCCTCCCGGCTCCGGAGGAATCCGAATTGCCCCAGTGTTGTCCAGCGTCCTTCTTCGCCCCCGTGGAAATCTTTTCGGAGGATCCCGGTCAGGATTCCGACCACTGGCAAAAAGTGACCGGCTTGAAATCCGAATCGGTGACCGGCATCATTTCGGACTGCTGACCGGGATGACTTCGGACCCACGACCGCCCTGCCCCGGAATACGCAGGCGATGGAAGCCACGATGTTTACCCGCTGGGGCACGGCCCTCCATTTACATGACCTATGCGGGTCGCCCGTCTTGGAAACTGGGCTGCGCGCTATGGGTGCACGATTGGCACGATTAAACGGAATCACCTGGACGACAATAAAAGTTCGAGTATCATTTCCATCAAGATCGGACCGACATGGGGGCAAAGTATCATATTCGCTTTTTCTTCGCCCAAGGGCGTTCGAGTTGCTCGAGCTGCCTGGTAAGGATTGGGTACAACGCTAGACGGCCCGAGAGGTTACCCTTCTCCTTACCCGTGCGGACCCTACAATTCACAGTCGCTTCGGTGTAGAGTTTGCTCGTATGGAAAGCCACCTGGATGGTCTTGCCCGCGACTTCCACTTCGCCCTGCGCAACCTCCGCAAGAATCGTCCTTTCTACCTAATCGCAATCTTCGCCTTGGCTCTCGGCATCGGTGCGACGACGGTCATGTTCAGTGTTATTTATAGTGCTGTTGTCGATGCACTCCCCTATAAAAATTTTGAGCGTTCTGTCGTATTTAGAATTCAAAATCTCGCAAATGTTGGTGGATGGAAAGGGCGTGACTTTTTCTTGCCGGACGAAACCCGCGCCTTTCGCGAACAGAATCATGTGTTTGAGGAAACGATCACCTACAACGGCATACGCCTCCAGTACGACGACGGCAAATCCATTCGCTACTGGCCAAGGGGCGCGACAGTAACGACGAATACATTCGAGTTCCTGGGCGTTGCGCCACTCCTCGGGCGCACCTTCTCTCAGGAAGATGGCCGGGCGGATGCTCCGCCGGTGTTCGTAATGAACTACCACTTCTGGCAATCGGAATTCGGCGGCGATCCAAAGATTCTCAACAAAATTTTCATCCTCAACGGCAAGCCCACAACGCTGGTCGGAATCATGCCTCAGCGGTTCAACGCGTTTAGGGCAAATTTCTGGCTGCCAGTGCGTGACGGGGAAAACGACGCTTCAGTTATGGGACGACTTAAGCCCGGAGTGAGCGTGCAGGAGGCAGGAGCCGATCTCGATGCTATTGCGCACCGCTACCAGAAGGCAAATCCAGGTGGACCATTCCCACTCCCAGAAAAATTCGCGATTGTGCCGCAAACTCTCCTCGACAGTCTTATCGGGGGATTCAAGAAAACACTATACGGCTTGCTCTGCGCTGTCCTGCTTTTGCTCCTGATCGCCTGTAGCAACGTTGCAAACCTTTTGTTGGCTCGTGCGACCTCGCGGGAAAGGGAAATGGCCATGCGCTCCACTCTGGGTGCCTCCCGCGCTCGCCTCATCCAACAATTGTTTACGGAGAGCTTCGTGCTTGCAGCGGTCGCCTCGATTGCAGGCTGTGCCCTGGCTTATTTCGCTTTGAAAATTGTCGTGGCGCTCATCCCTGCCGGAACACTCCCCGAGGAAACTGTAATTCACATGAATGCACCCGTTCTTTTGCTGGCCCTGGGCATAACCCTTCTGACGACAATCCTGTGCGGTCTTGCTCCGGCTCTCCACACCATGCGCGGCGACCTGCAACCGCGGCTCACGGGCAGCGGCAAAGGCGTTGGAACAACTTTTCGCCATGGCAAATTGCGGGCCGCTCTCGTGGTCGGCGAAGTTGCTCTTTCAATCGTCTTGTTGATTGGCGCTGGCCTCCTGATGCGCAGCTTTCTTGTCCTCACACGCGTAGACTTAGGATTCGATCCCAAAAACGTTCTTTATTTTCGTCTTTCTCTACCCAAGGCGTATAACACCGACGTGGACGTCACGCGGGAGAAGAAAAATGCCCTTACCCGGCAAATTCTCGACCGGCTTCGGGCTCTTCCGGGTGTGACCTCCGTTTCCGAATCGATTGAGGAACCCCCACTGCAAGACGAGTGGAGCGACACGATCATTCCCGGCAAACCTCACACCGAACGTTGGCAGACCACACTTGAGTCGGTTAGCGAAGGTTATTTCCAAATGCTCGGCCTGCCTTTGATTCGTGGCAGATTCTTTTCCGAAGATGATGTAAGCGCTGCTCGCCTAGTCATGGTAGTAAACCAGGCTTTTGTTCACCAGTATTTTCCTGGCGAAGATCCGCTCGGTCGTCGAGTCAAGATGCAGGTTCTCGACCGTACCTTTCTGGATGCACCGCACGACACTTATTTTGAAATCATTGGGATCGTGCGGGATTACAAGACTCGCAACTTTGACAACCCGGCGTGGGCAGACCTTCCCCAAGCCTTCATTCCCTGTAGTGTTCAGGGGTATAGCTGGCGGACCTACATGGCTAGGACAGCCTTGGACCCAGCGCTACTCTTGAAAACTGTTGGCCAGGAAGTGCGGGCGATTGATCCAAATGTTGGGATCTCAGCATCAGGAACGCTCGAAGGCTCGCTGCGAGCTTTCTACCGAGGACCACAATTTGAACTCGTTACCCTAGGCTCCTTCGCCAGCATTGGTCTTCTGCTCGTCACAATCGGGATATCAAGCGTGATGGTCTACACCGTCTCCCTGCGCACTCACGAAATCGGCATTCGCATGGCGCTGGGAGCTCAACAAAGAAACATTCTTCGGCTCGTGCTTCTCAACGGCCTCCGTCTGGTGGCGGCTGGCATTATCAGCGGCCTTCTCGCGAGCTATGCACTCACGCGCTTTCTCGCTAGCCAAATCTCCGGTGTTTCAACCACTGACCCGTGGACATTTTCTGCCGTCGTGGCAGTTGTCCTGTTGGTAGGCCTAGCAGCGTGCCTGTTTCCAGCCCATCGAGCCACGCAGGTGGACCCGCTGGTCTCTCTGCACTACGAGTAACTCAGTTTGACAAAATAGCGCAGGAGGCAGAAGACCTCACTGGCACCTCCTTCCACTCGATGATTTGTCGGATTTATCGGTAGATCCCCATATGATTGACCGCAAATGAAAATTTAGGACTTGTACGTTGCGATGCTAATGGAGGATTGGCGATGGCTAGATTGACTGTGGTCTTCGTTACTGTGGCGGCGCTGTGGTTTGTGGCTTGCAGCAGCCAGCCATCAGTCGTGGGCCATGTTGACAGTCAACAAGTGCCCATACCGAATGCAACGGTTCTACCTCCTGCTCCTCCGTCCTCCTCCACTGGTGGCTTCGACGGCTCGCGAGCGTATGAGCACGTCCGGCATTTAGTCGAGTTAGGTCCGCGGCCTCCAGGATCGGATGCAATTCGTCAGGCCCAGTCGTACATCGTCGAACAACTTAAGAGCTACGGATGCCAAGTCGAAGAGCACGATTTTCATGCTTCGACGCCGATTGGCGATTGTCCTATGAAAAATATCATCGCCAAAATTCCTGGTACAG
>WNFO01003474.1_pt1 | contig 15385 bp, 9 predicted proteins | sample 5400251 | NCBI WGS metagenome assembly WNFO01 (sample SAMN13153354, study PRJNA577476) | soil metagenome | isolation source: 100 cm saprolite under Madrone tree | place: USA:California | collected 2016-06-14 | reverse complement strand
TTGCCGGCTATTCAAATCGGCGGCCGTTGGCGCATTAAGAAATCCTCGCTCGATAAAGACATCTTGAAGGAGGACAAGTCCGGTCAGCCCACCGTGCTCGTGGTGGACGATGACGAAAGTCTGCAAAATCTCTTCAGAGTTTTTTTAAAAAAAATCGGATTCAGCCGCGTTGTCGTCGGAACAGTGAAAGAAGCGCTGGCCGCGATCAACAAACAAAAGTTCGACCTCATTTTTCTCGATCTGAAATTGCCGGATGGTCCGGCCGATGACGTTTACGACGCAGCGAGAGAGGCGCAGCCCGATTGTCCGATCGTCGTCATCACGGGCTATCCGGATAGCGAGATGCTCGATCGAATTTTGGCGAAAGGTCCGATTACGGTTTTAAAGAAACCGCTCAACGCCGAGCAACTCCAGCAGACCGTTCGCATTCTCGGGCACAAAGACGCCGTTAGACTCGCGGCGTAAGGTAGGGACGTTTGTCCGAAACGTCCGACAAATTGATTCATGATCGTGTGATTGGTGAATGGTGACTGGATTTTCTCTTCGCCACCTCCTTCACTCATCACCAATCACTAATCTTCATGCGCGGTTAGCTCAGTGGTAGAGCACTACCTTGACACGGTAGGGGTCAGTGGTTCGAACCCACTATCGCGCACCATCTTTTACAATGCGTCGTCTAGCGTTGCTATTCATTCTCATTGCTTGTCTCAGCGTCACAGCCGTTTGTAGCGTCGTCGCCGAAGAGAACTCTGTTTCGACGCTAAAAAAAGAGACGAAAGGCAAGGCCGTGACCATCTATGCGCCTAGGCCTGAATACCCTTGCAAGCCTGGCGCAATCGACTCATTGGTTCGGGCATAGCATTACTGGAGGCCGACAAACGCACCGGATACGTAACATACGCAAGAATGTTGCAGAGCATGGGCCACAAAATCCTTGATGATGCTGCACTGAAAGCATTTCGTCAGTGGCGGTTCAAACCGGGCACCGCGTCGCAAATCAAAATACCTATCAATTACACTGTTGGTGGCAGATTCTATAAATAACTGAGTCGGTATCGACCGCCATGCGCAGCTCGTCTAACATTTTGCAAAGCGCCATCGCCGCCGCCACCAAAACCCTGCAATCGATTGTCGATCTTGATCGGCCGCTCGCGAGAGCCGCGGAGATGGTCGAACAATGTTTGCGCGGTGGGAATAAATTACTCGTCTGCGGCAACGGCGGCAGCGCTTCCGACGCAGCGCACTTCGCCACCGAGTTGGTGGTGCGCTTCACCAAAGACCGGCCCGCGTATCCGGCCATCGCGCTCGCCGGCGACGGCGGATTGCTCACCGCTGCGGGAAACGACTATGGCTTCGACGAAATTTTTGCGCGCCAGATAGCCGCCTACGGAAAGGAAAACGATTTGCTTATTTGCCTAACGACTTCCGGCAAATCGAAAAACGTTGTCCGCGCGCTCGAGGAAGCGAAAACGCGGAAATTAAAAACCATCGCGTTGCTTGGGCGCGACGGTGGATCGACCATCGGCCTGGCCGATGTCGATCTTCTCGTGCGGTGCGATTCCACCGCCCGGATTCAGGAAGCGCACAAACTTCTTCTCCATGTCCTCTGCGAAGCGCTGGAGTCGCGTCTCGCGCAAAATAGATAATTACGGGCTGCGCCCACATCTTGCGTCTCCTTCGGACAAACCGGATGTCGGGCTGCGTCCGTTTACTGCGACTCCTTCAAGAGACGATTGCGCGCCCGATCGAGCTGGCGGCGTTCGCTCGCGGTCAAACTGCCAATGCCGGATTTCGAGATCTTGTCGAGAATCGGATCGACCGAAGCATAGACGTCATCCGGTTCGACCACGCGTCGCGCGCTCGTCTTCTGGACGACGTGGAATTTCGGCTTGGGACCGATTCGGGCTTTCACGTTATTCCACCAAACGAGCTCTGGTCCAGCGCCTCGCAACTCAATGAACAGGAAGGCCGCGCCGATGCTGGTCCAAAGCACGACGAGCGTTTGCCAGTCGTGCGCGGCTAGTGCGCTGAGCGTTCCCACACCAGCCAGGATGAGGGCGACCCATTTCGCCATGATTCGCAGCAAAAGCTCCACATTTGGGTAGATCGTGGCGAAAGCGACAAAGATCGCGAAATGAAGTGCGCCTGAACCGGCCATCGCAGTTCGCGGCGCGAACAACCCCCACATTGTCAAAATCGCCGCCGGCAATAAAACGAGGACCAAATACAGTCCAATATACGCGCGTTGGCCGATGAAGCGCTCGACTTCGCGGCCGAAGACGAACAGCATGTACATTTCAATCGCGAACCACAGCAGCGCCGATCCAAGCGGTAGATGGATAAAGGCATATGTAACAAGGCGCCAGATTTGCGCGCCCGACCACACTTCTGCGCTGTCGAACATCAAATAATTCACTACGCCGCTGTGGCCCGCGGCGAAGACGAGCGCGATCAGGATCGCACAGATTATGTGCACCCCGACCAGCATCGTCGTCACATCAACGGGATAGCGCCCCATCCATGCGACCGGCCGATAATCATCGGAGGTAGTGACTCCGAACATGCTCCAATAAATCCGGCGCACTGACATGCGCAAGCCCTCAGGTGGATCGGCCGCTCCGTCGGGCGATGCTATTAATGCGGCTTCGCCGCCTGGTTTCAGCATCCGAGAAATTTCTTGGAGAAGCGGCTGAAGCGGCGAAAATTGTTCCTTGCTCCAATCGCAAGATCGACAATCCCGAAATAATCGGGCTCGGGAAAGCTTTCGGAGTCGCTTCATGAAAGATATCGCACCTGCCATTTCGCCGCCGGCTGGAATCGGCGATACCAAGCCGACGAATCAAGCGGTGCTCGATTGGGGACATGAAGTCGAGCTCCTGACCAAACCGGAAAACATTTTTTGGTGCGACGGGTCGGAGCGCGAAAATAATTTCCTGCTCGAGCAAGCAAACCGGCAAAATGTGCTGATCAAGCTGAACGCCAAAAAAGTTCCGCGCTCGTATTTGCATCGCTCCAATCCAAACGACGTCGCCCGCGTCGAGCAGTTCACTTTCATCTGCACACCGACGAAAGAAGAAGCGGGACCTACGAACAATTGGTCCGAACCGGCGGAAACTTATAGCAAGCTCCAGAATTTGCTCAAAGGCGCGATGCGCGGCCGCACCATGTTTGTCATTCCCTACATCATGGGCCCGCCCGATTCGCCGCTCACGAAAGTCGGCTTTGAAATTACCGATTCAATTTACGTCGTGCTCAGTATGCGAATCATGACGCGCATGGGCGCGGTCGCCGTGAAGCGACTCGGCAACGATCCGGACGCGGAATGGAATCGCGGTGTGCACTCATTACTAGATGTCGATCCGGCGCGGCGTTTCATCTGCCATTTTCCACAGGACAACGCGATCATCTCGGTTGGCTCCGGCTACGGCGGAAATGTTTTGCTCAGCAAAAAATGTCTCGCGTTGCGCATCGGTTCGTATCTCGCCCACAGGCAAGGCTGGATGGCGGAACACATGCTCATCCTCGGCGTCGAGTCGCCGCAAGGCCGCAAGCATTACGTGGCCGCAGCCTTCCCGAGCGCGTGTGGCAAAACCAATTTTGCCATGCTCATTCCGCCGAAACATTTTCGCGGCTGGAAAGTGACGACCGTCGGCGACGACATCGCCTGGATGCAGATTCGCGATGGCCGGCTTTTCGCGGTCAATCCGGAGAACGGTTACTTCGGCGTCGTGCCGGGCACGAGTTACAAATCGAATCCGAACGCGATGAAATCGATCGAGCATGACACGCTTTATACAAATGTCGCTCTGACCGATGACGGCGATGTTTGGTGGGAAGGCAAAGACGGCCCGCCGCCCGCGCACGCGATCGATTGGCGTGGCAACGATTGGACGCCGGATTCGAAAGAAAAAGCCGCGCATCCGAACAGCCGTTTCGCCACGCCGATGCGCAACAACCCGGCGCTGGATGCCAATGTCGAAAAAGGCGAAGGCGTGCCGATCAGCGCGCTCATCTTCGGTGGACGCCGGAGCGATACCATGCCGCTCATCTTTCAAGCGTTCGATTGGGAGCATGGCGTTTACATCGGCGCGACCATGGCCTCGGAAACGACGGCGGCGGCGACTGGCGCGGTCGGCCAGGTGCGCCGCGATCCGATGGCGATGTTGCCGTTCTGTGGTTACAACATCGGCGATTATTTTCGTCACTGGCTCAAAGTTGGAAAACGCCTGACCAGTCCGCCGCTCATCTTCAACGTGAACTGGTTCCGCAAAGGCGAGGACGGCAAATTTCTTTGGCCTGGTTTCGGCGACAACATGCGCGTGCTCAAGTGGATCATCGATCGCTGCGAGGGAAGCGAAGCCGCGGTCGAATCACCGATCGGATGGTTGCCGCGTCCCGACGATCTCGATCTTGCTGAACTCAATGTGCCGCACAAATCCGTGGTCGAACTTCTCGGCATCGATCACGAGCAATGGCAAAAAGAGCTCGCCGGCCACCAAAGGTTTTTCGAGTCGTTAGGCGGCGTCGTGCCGGATGAGTTGCTCAGGCAGCGCGAGAAACTCGCCGCGCGCTTCTCTGAGTAGCGTACGCGTCTCGTGTGCTGGTTGCGGCGTCCCGGCCGCAACGAACTTTTATGGACTGGCCCTTTTCGAAAAGGCGCTGGCTGGCGCTACCCAATCCGATTTGCGTCGCGGTTGGCGCGCACCGAATATCTCCAGTGGGTTCGAAGGTTGCTGCAAAAAAACGCTTCACCGTGCCCGCCGCGGCGGGTTGTGTGGAGATTCGCGGAGCGCGCCAGAACAATCTCAAAGGCATCGATGTCGATCTTCCCCTCGGTAAACTGACCGTCGTTACCGGTCCGAGCGGGAGCGGCAAGTCGAGTCTCGCTTTCGAAACGATTTACGCCGAAGGCCAGCGGCGCTACGTCGAAACATTCAGCCCGTACATGCGGCAATTCCTCGACCGCATGGACAAACCGCGCGTGGACGATATCCGCGGCATCCCGCCCGCCATCGCGATCGAGCAGTCGAATCCGGTCAAGAGTTCGCGCTCAACCGTCGGCACTATGACTGAGATCAGCGATTATCTGAAGCTGCTCTTCCCGCGCATTGCGCGCGCGTTTTGTCCAAGCTGCGGCCGTGAAATCCGACCCGAAACCGCCAAGTCGATCGCCGATCAAGTGCTGCGCGAACTCGCAGGCCAAACCGCACTCATCACTTTCTGGGTGAGCGTTCCGGCGAAAACTGAGCCGCGGAATTTTTTCAGTTTTCTCCAGCAACAAGGTTATCTCCGGGTTTGGATTGACAGTGAAATTGTGCGCGTCGATGTCGATCCAAAAATCCAGCGGCTCGGCGCGCGCGTGCAAGTCATTCAGGATCGAATTACGATCAGCCAGGAAAATCGCGCGCGTCTTGTCGAAGCGCTTGAAACAGCTCTGCGATTTGGAAAAGGCAAGATCAACGTCATTCCAGCGGCTGTAGAGGCAGGCGTGTCGCCTGCAACCTCAAGGACTGCGGCCGCCACGGCCGCCACTACAGTTTCAGCAATGCCCTTCTCCACCGGCTGGCATTGCGCGCATTGTGACATCGACATTCGCCCGCCCACGCCCGGACTTTTCAGTTTCAATAATCCGTTAGGCGCGTGTCCGGAATGCCGCGGCTTTGGTCGCACCATCGCGATCGATCTGAACAAAGCGATTCCAGATCGCAGCTTGAGCATCGCCCAAGGGGTGGTGCGTGTTTTTCGCGGCGCCGAATTTGGCGAATCGCAAAAGGATTTGCTCCGCGCCTGTGCCCGCGAGGAGATCGACATTCATGTTCCATTTGAGGAATTGCCGAAAGCCGATCAGCATTTCGTGATCAATGGCGAAAAACGCGGCGATTACACCGACGAGGATTACGAGGACGATCGCTGGTACGGCGTCCGCGGTTTTTTCCGATGGCTCGAGAGCAAAACTTACAAAATGCACGTGCGGGTGCTGCTCAGCCGCTATCGCGCGTACACGACCTGCCCAAGCTGTAAGGGCGGACGATTTCAGCCGGAAACGCTGAATTTTAAATTGGAGGGACGCGCTCCGTCGCGTCCGACGAATGCCGCCGACAGCGCGGCGCCCTCCAGAAATTTTGTGACGCTTCCCGATTTCGCTGCGCTCTCGATTTCCGATGCGCGCGATTTTCTCGCCAAGATCGACATTTCAGCGAGCGACTCGACCGCTGAGATGCTGCGTGACGAAATCTGCGCGCGCCTGAATTATCTTTGCGAAGTTGGCGTCGGTTATCTCACGCTCGATCGTTCCACGCGGACGTTGAGCGGTGGTGAAGTGCAGCGCGTGAACTTGACGACATGTCTTGGCGCGTCGCTCGTCAACACCCTTTTTGTCATGGATGAACCGAGCGTCGGTCTGCACCCGCGCGATGTTGGCCAGCTCGTGCGCGTCATGCATAACCTGCGCGACAAAGGCAACACGCTGCTTGTGGTCGAGCACGATGAAGCGATCATTCGCGCAGCCGACAATTTGATCGATATCGGTCCCGGCCGTGGCGAGCGCGGCGGAGAACTGGTATTTAGTGGACCACTCGACGAGATGCTCGGTGGATCGGGCGCTCCGGGTGCGATGCCGAACAAAATCGCGCCGCGATCAAATCAGAGCCGCTTCGCGGCTTCGGGCTTAGCATCGCCCGCGGAGCGGCCGATCCACCAATCTCTCACACGTGATTACCTCGCGGGCCGAAAAAATATTCCTGTTCCCAAATCGCGACGGCAGTCTTCTTCCTCGATCAAGATCACCGGTGCGCGCGAGCACAACTTGAAGAATATCGATGTCGATCTTCCGCTCGGCGTCTTCGCTTGTGTGACCGGGGTTTCCGGTTCCGGCAAATCGACGCTCATTCACGACGTGCTCTATCGAAATCTTTTGCGCGCAAAAGGGGAGTCATCAGATCAGGAACCGGGTGCAAGTCGATCCGTGACCGGTGCGCATCGCATCGGCGAAGTGGTGATGGTCGATCAAGCACCGCTTGCCCGGACCCCGCGCTCGACGCCTATTTTGTATCTCGGACTTTACGATCGCGTGCGCGAACTTTTCGCGGCGCAGCCCGAAGCGATGGCGCAAGGACTGACCGCGAGCGCATTCTCCTTCAATTCCGGGAGCGGGCGTTGCGAGCGCTGTTGCGGGACCGGCTTTGAAAAGATCGAGATGCAATTCTTGAGCGATCTCTATGTCCGCTGCGCGGAATGCGAAGGCCGCCGTTTCCAGCCGCACGTGTCGAAGGTGCAACTGCACGGCAAATCGATTCACGACGTGCTCGAGCTTACCGTGACGGAAGCGATTCAATTCTTCGCGCAGATCGGCGAGCAAAAAAATCTTTCGGAGCCGCTCGATGTGCTCGAAGAAGTTGGACTTGGCTATTTAAGACTTGGACAACCGCTCAACACGCTTTCCGGCGGAGAATCGCAGCGGCTCAAGCTCGTTAGGCATTTGTCGGAAACGGAAACCGCTCAACCCGCCTTCGCCCGGGACGGGCTACGCCGTGGCGAGCGTTCAACGTCCAGCGTCCGACGTCCAAGGAAAGGCGGCTCTGTCGCCATTGGCAATCTCTTTATCTTCGACGAGCCGACGACCGGATTGCATTTCGACGACGTCGCGATACTGCTGCGTTTGTTCCAGCGACTGGTCGATCGCGGACATTCGATCGTGGTGATCGAGCATAACCTCGAAGTCATCAAATGCGCAGATTGGATTGTCGATCTCGGTCCGGAAGCGGGTGATGACGGCGGCGAAGTGGTCGTGGTTGGAACGCCGGAACAAGTGGCGAAAGTAGCGAAGTCGCACACGGGCAAATTTCTCGCACGTGTTCTGGGTCGGGCACGCGTCTCGCGTGTTATTCGCGGCGTTCTGCCGCGAAAGTTCAACGGCGTTTACTCAGATGATGAGACCGAACTAGCTCGCGCCGCAGAAGAACCGTTCGGCGAGACGCGTGTGCTACCCAGAACAGACGGCGCAATCGCAATCCACGGCGCGCGTGAGCACAACCTGAAAAACATTTCTGTGAAGATCCCGCGCGACGAGCTAGTCGTGATCACCGGCATGAGCGGTTCGGGAAAATCGACGCTCGCGTTCGACATTCTTTTCGCGGAAGGGCAACGAAGATTTCTCGACAGCATGTCGCCGTATGCGCGGCAATTCGTCGAACAACTAGAAAAACCCGATGTCGATCTGGTCGAAGGTTTGCCGCCGAGCGTGGCGATCGAGCAGCGCGTGACGCGCGGCGGAGGCAAATCGACCGTCGCAACCGTCACGGAAGTTTATCATTTCCTGCGGCTCTTGTTTGCGAAAACGGGAACGCAATTCTGTCCCGATTGCAATTTGCCGGTCGAAAAACAAAGCGTCGCTGCAATCGTGAAACAAGTTGAAGCGGCGGCGAAACGCGGGCCGCTCAAGGTTCTCGCGCCGCTCGTGAAAGCGCGTAAAGGTTTTCACACCGATGTCGCGCGCTGGGCGGAACGGCAAGGTTTCGACACACTCTATGTCGATGGAACGCTTGTTTCGGTTACACACTTTCGAAAACTCGAACGCTTTAAAGAACACACCATCGACGTCGTCGTTGGCGTGATCGACGCCAGACGAATCCTGAAAGCGCGCAATCTTACACAACGCGCGCTCGAGATCGGGCGTGGCACGGCCCACCTCCTCGACGCAAAAAATCGACTCACGGTTATGAGCACGGAGATGAGTTGTCCCGGTTGCGGCCGGGCGTTCGAGGAGCTCGATCCGCGTTTGTTTTCGTTCAATTCGCCCCACGGCGCGTGCGAGGAATGCGGCGGGTTTGGCGAAATTTGGAACCAGGATCTGCAAACGGGCGACGGCGACGACGGCGATTCGGTTTTGGAGAACGAACTTGCGGCTGAACGCGAATCGGAATGGATCGACGAAGATGAGGCGCAGGAATGTCCGTCCTGTCACGGCTCGCGCTTGAACTCGATCGCGCGTTATGTGCGCGTCCAAGGGTTGGGCATCGACAATTTCACGGCCCGTTCAGCGAGTGAAGCGCGGAAACTGATCGAGGAACTGCGCTTTCGCGGGACGCACAACACAATCGCAGCGGAATTGCTGCCTGAGATCCAGCAGCGTTTGCGCTTTATGGAAAACGTCGGGCTCGGTTATCTCGCGCTCGGGCGTTCGGCCAAAACCTTGAGCGGCGGCGAATCCCAACGAATCCGCCTGGCCGCGCAACTTGGATCAAATTTGCGCGGCGTGCTTTATGTGCTCGATGAGCCGACAATCGGTTTGCATCCACGAGACAATTTGCGGCTGCTCGATACGCTGGCTGCGCTTCGCAAAAAGGGAAATTCGCTCGTCATCGTCGAGCACGACGAGGAAACGATGCGCCGCGCGGATCACATTGTCGATCTTGGCCCGCGTGCGGGCATGCACGGTGGCGAAGTCGTGGCGCAAGGAAGTTTGCGCGACATTAAACGCGCGAAAAACTCCGAGACTGGACGCTGCTTACAATCGCCCATCTCTCATCCCATCCGGAAATCGCGCCGCCCACTTCGCGATGCCGAGAACTGGATCGAGATCCGCGGCGCGCGCGCCAATAATTTGAAGGACGTTAATGTACGTTTTCCGGTTGGCCGATTATCGGTGATCACCGGGATTTCCGGCTCCGGAAAATCGACCTTGATGCATGACGTGCTGCTGCCGGCGGTGCGGGAGCAATTGGACAGGAAGAAGCGCAGCGGCGACGGCGAATTGTTTAAACTTGTGAGTGGCGCGGCCGAGATCGAAGCCGTTTACGAAGTCGATCAATCGCCCATCGGCAAAACGTCACGCTCGACGCCGGGAACTTACGTCAAAGTGTTCGATGAAATTCGCAATCTTTACGCGCAATTGCCGGTCTCGCGGGTGCGCGGTTATTCCGCGAGCCGTTTCTCCTTTAATGCGGAAGGCGGCCGCTGCGAAACGTGCAAAGGCCAGGGTGTAATCAAGCTGGAGATGAATTTTCTGCCGAGCAGTTATGTGCCGTGCGAAGATTGCGGCGGGCGCCGTTACAACCCGCAGACGCTGGAAGTTCTCTACAACGAGAAATCAATCGGCGACGTGATGGAGATGACGATCGAGGAAGCGGCGCAATTTTTCTCAGCTCATCCAAAAATCGGGCGCGCTCTGTCGCTGCTCGTCGATACCGGTCTTGGTTATCTCAAACTGGGGCAGCCGAGCCCGACCTTGAGCGGCGGCGAAGCGCAACGACTCAAGCTCGTGACGCAGTTGAAACGCGGGGTAGGCCGCGCGCAAAACGAACAGTTGCGCAAGATGCGCAAACCGAAGTCGACGCTCTATCTTCTCGAGGAACCGACGATCGGTCTGCACATGGCCGACGTGGAACTGTTGCTCAACGTGGTGCATCGGCTCGTCGATGAAGGCAACACCGTGATCGTGATCGAGCACAATCTCAGCGTGATGGCCGAGGCAGATTACATTGTCGATCTTGGCCCGGAAGCCGGCGCGGAAGGCGGCGAAGTGGTGACAGTTGGAACGCCGGAGGAAGTTGCCAAGAGCCGCATCAGCCGCACCGCGCCGTTTCTGAGACAGGTGCTGAACATTGCTGCGCGCAAGAAAGCGCTGTCATCCTGAGCGGAGCGAAGGACGTGGCATAGCGTGATTACACGTTCCGGTTACGTTTCGTGCTCCAAGCTTCGATTGTGAGGGCGCCTTGCCCCGAAAGCGTTCGGGGCTCGGGATGACACGCGTTTGTATTGCGGGTATCGCGAACATCACTGACAATCGCCCGCGCCAATGCTCGCTTACTACCTGCACGATCTCGATCCGATTATTTTCCGGGTCTATGACAACATTGGCCCGCGGTGGTACGGCCTGGCTTATGTGCTCGCGTTTATTTGCGGGTACGCGCTCCTGGGTTTGCTGGCGAAACGTGGTTATGCAGATCTCCCGGCGTCAAGAGTGGGCGATTTCGTCACGGGTTGCGCGCTCTTCGGCGTGATCATCGGTGGCCGGCTCGGTTACGTTTTCTTCTACAAACCGGAAATGCTGCGCGAGCCATTGTCGATTTTGCGCGTGTGGGAAGGCGGAATGTCCAGTCACGGCGGGATGATCGGCCTCCTGCTCTTCACCCTTTATTACGCGCATCGGCACAAACTTTCCTGGACCAATCTCGCCGACAACCTTGGCGTGACTGCACCGCTCGGGTTGTTCTTCGGTCGTTGCGCCAATTTCATCAACGGCGAACTTTACGGGCGCGCGGCCAACGTTTCCTGGGCGATCCAGTTTCCGAAAGAATTGCTCGATCATCCGGCAGAAGCCGACCGCGCCATTGCGGTGTGCGCACAGATCGACCCATCGCTCACAACGCCGGAAGCGATCGTCAGCGCGGTCCATCGAGAATGGCACGTGAAAGAGGTTTTGCGGACAATTTTGACGCCGCGCCATCCATCGCAACTCTACGAAGCTCTCTTCGAAGGTGTCATCTTGTTCGCAATTTTGTGGATCGTGCGCACGCGCACGCGACAACCGAACGGAGTTCTGGCCGGTCTGTTTTTCATTTGTTACGCCATCTTTCGGATCGTGATCGAAACTTTTCGTGAGCCGGATGCGACGTTGATTGCCGGCTTCACCCGCGGTCAGTTTTTTTCCTTTTTCCTAATCGCGATTGGTGTCGCATTTGTCGTGGCGGCGAAGATGCGCCCGACGTTTCCGAAGAGGACGTCGGGGAAATGACGAAGCACGAATGATGAATGACCAAGGAAATCCGAATGATCAAAGAACCGAACGGCGGCCCGCGTTTGTTTTCATCATTCGGATTTCGTCATTCCTTCGTCATTAGACATTCGTCATTTGAAGAAAGCCACTTTCGCTTTCGTGAAACGGCGTTATAGGTTTTCGCAGGTGACGCGCAAATGTTCCCTCCAGATTTGATCGCGGCGGGCGGCCTGCTTTTCGCGTTCGATCACGCGACGATCGCGGGCAAGGTCGTCCTTTCGCTGCTCGCCGTCGGTTCGATTTTCAGTTGGTCGATCATGATCACGAAATTGCGCGTGATCCAGTTTGCTCGAAAACAAAACGCGCGCTTTCTCGCCGCCTTTCATCAAGATCGACAACCGCTGCGCTTGTTTGAGAAGAATGCGCGGTTTCCTGGCTCGCCCGTGTTCAGCGTTTATCGCGCCGGCTGTCAGGAGATGACGTTCCATTTGCTCGGCTCCGCGGAAGTGGACGAAACTTTTCGGGCGCGGCTCGAAATCGCGGACAAGATTTCACCGGCGCAAATGGGCGCGGTTAACGCGGCGATGGAACGCGCGGTAGGCGAGACCGCGCTCGAGCTCGAGTCGCAAATGATCTTGCTCGCCACCGCGGTGAGTGGGTCGCCGTTCCTCGGATTGCTCGGCACGGTCTGGGGCGTGATGGACGCGTTTACCGGGGTGGCGGAAGCTGGCTCGCCCAGTCTTGCCACGATGGCGCCCGGTGTTTCCGGCGCACTCATCACCACGGTCACCGCGCTCTGCGTCGCGATCCCAGCGATGTTCGGTTACAATTTCCTCGTCACCAGCATCCGCGCCGTCGTCGTCGAGATGGATAACTTCGCCGCCGAGCTCGCCTCCGAGTTGGAGCACAAATACGTCGATCACAACGCGCGCGTGCCGGAGTTTCGGCGATGAGACGCTATTCCCAGCGCAACAATTTGACGACGCTGAGCGAGATCAATATCACCCCGCTGCTTGATCTCGCGTTTGTCTTACTGATCATTTTCATGATCACAACGCCATTGCTCGAAAGCAGCATGAACCTTGTCATCCCTTCGAGCGGCGCGCCAAATCCGCCGGTCAATTCGTCACAAGTGCAAACGATCTCGATCGATCGCACCGAGATAATCAAATTCAACAATCAGGTTGTCGATCCTGAAACGCTCGGCGCGCGTCTGATCGAGTTGAAGCGGATGAATCCGGATGTGGCAGTGGTGATTCGGCCGGATCGAGAATTGCCCGTGCAAAAGCTCGTCGCCTTGATGGACGCGTTGCAACGCGCGGAAATCACGAAGGTGGGCATCGCGACAAGAGCCGAGACGAAATAGACGATGGCGAAGGACGCGCGTTTTTGGCGCAACGTTACACTGATCGGACTCGTTCACGCTGCGATTCTGGTCGGATTGATCCGGTGGAATCGCGAAACAAAAAGCTCGCGATGGAGTTGCGAAAACAAGAAGCGCAGCGGCGCCGAAGCAGGTGAAAGCTTCAACGCCTCCTCCTGAACCGAGACCGTCGAAGACAAAAGAGGCCGAGGATGAACAACTTGTATTGACTTCGGCGAAAAGCGACATTCAGCTGCCGACGCCGGCATCGACAATGACTCCGAAGCCATCGGCAAATCCTAAGCCGACGCTAAAAGCAACGCTAAAACCCACACCGAAGCCAACGCCTAGGCTGACGCCAAAAAAAACCGTTTTGGCTAAGGCATTACCGAAGCGATCACCGAAGGCGAAGCCCACTCCGGCCGAATCTGACGAGAACGACAAACAAGCCGATGCGGATGCGGAAAAGAAGAAGATCGCAAAAGCTGCGTTGGCGAAGAATGACGCGGGCGACAGCAATTCATCGGAAAAACCGGTGAAGAAGACGACCACGGTTCAAAGCGGCAGTAGCAAAGGAACTTCGGCTGGCGCTAACGGACACGCCGGCGGCGCCGGTAGTGCATCGGAATTCGGCTGGTACGGCAGCATGCTGCACGATCGTTTTTACAGTGAATGGATTCAGCCAACCACGGTCATTTCCTCCGGGACGAAGCTTTCCGCGCTGGTAAAAATCCGGATCGAGAAAGACGGTCATGTTTCCGATTTCGAAATTATCAAACCCTCGGGCAACGTGGTGATTGATGAATCGGTGGCAGCGACCGCGAAGCGGGTCACGCAAGTCGATCCTCTGCCCGACGGGATCGGAAGCGGCGGGCATTACGACGTAAGAATCAATTTCGAATTGAATTCAGCACCGTGACCCAGCAGTTACGGTTCGGGTCTGGTCCACCGGCATACGCCGCCGATAGGAGAGAAACTCGATTCATGCGTGTGTTCCACGGTTTATTTCCACTTCATTAGCCGCGACGAAAATACGTGCGGATTTGTCCGGGCATGTGCTTGGCCCGTTCTTGCCTTTGGGCTGAAGAAAGAACATAAGGCAGAGATGCGTTGGGTTTGGCCATTCAAAGCTCGCGTCAGCGACAACCGCGATAAAGAAGAGAAGAGCTCTTCTACGGGCGATGGACGGCCCGATTTCTTGTGTGTCGGAGCTCAGAAAGGTGGAACGACATGGCTTTATCAACAACTCGACTCGCATCCGGATTTTTGGATGCCTCCTATAAAGGAACTGCATTATTTTGATGAACTGAGCAGGGTTCAACGCGCACGCCCTCCGCGTTGCAGAGACGAGCGCGATCTTCGTTTTCTCGAGAGCATAAAGAGCCTGAGTGCCCGACCGTGTATTGACCTTGAGAATTATGCCCGACTGTTCGAACCCAAAGCATCGGTCCTCTCCGGCGACATTACGCCATCCTATTCGACGCTGAGCGATGAGGTCATTCGGCGAATCGTCGCATATTTCCCGAACTTAAAGGTGATCTTTCTGGCGCGTGATCCGGTTGAGAGAGCGTGGTCGCACTTGTCCATGGAGGTGCGCTACCGCCAGATTGAGCCGTTTGACGTGACCGATATCGACGAAGTGAATCGGAATTTACTCCGCCGAGGGATGCTCTTGCGCTCGTACCCCAGCGCGACCGTTGCGCGATGGAAACGCCATGTCCATCCGGACCTGTTCCGTGTGTACTTCTTTGATGAGCTGCAAAGAAATCCCACCGAACTGCGGCGCTCCATCCTTCATTTCTTGGGTGTGGATCTGGACAAGCGAGGTCGACTGACGGCGGATTACAACAGTTGGGCCGGGATGGAAAAGCTTGAGTTAACAGACAAAGTCCGGTCGCATCTGGCTCAGTTCTTCAAGAAAGAGTTGAAGGCCTGCGCAGCGCAACTGGGCGGGCCAGCCAGACAATGGCCAGCACGATATGGTTTTTCGTTGCTCTGTTTCTTCGCGGAGTTGGTCGACAATTTTGATCTGCTTCTGTGGTGCAATTGGATCGCTTGAACTGTTGCAAGTTTACTGTGCCGCCTCGCAACGCGAGAACGGCTGTCACCAGTAAGGCTCCCAGCCACGCTTTTTCGTCGAATCGTGCCGGCATGTTTTGCTCTCCGCCCCGTTCTTGCCTTTGGGCTGAAGAAAGAACATAAGGCAGAGATGCGTTGGGTTTGGCCATTCAAAGCTCGCGTCAGCGACAACCGCGATAAAGAAGAGAAGAGCTCTTCTACGGGCGATGGACGGCCCGATTTCTTGT
>WNFO01003381.1_pt1 | contig 15401 bp, 14 predicted proteins | sample 5400251 | NCBI WGS metagenome assembly WNFO01 (sample SAMN13153354, study PRJNA577476) | soil metagenome | isolation source: 100 cm saprolite under Madrone tree | place: USA:California | collected 2016-06-14 | reverse complement strand
CGCATTCTGCTGGGCGGCGATAATTTCGGCTGCGGCTCGAGCCGTGAGCACGCTGTGTGGGCGCTGCACGAGTGCGGATTCAGGGCCATCGTCGCGCCGAGTTTCGCGCCGATTTTCTTCGGCAACTGCATACGAAATGGTGTACTTCCGGCAACGTTGGCGGGTGATTCTGTTGCGCAGTTGGCTGTCATCGTCGAGGCAGCCCCCACTCGCAATCTCGTGACAGTGGATCTCGAACGACGCGAGGTGTCGGCGCCCGGTGCGGCACCGTACCAGTTCACGATAGATGCGGAAAGCCGGGAGATGCTCCTCCAAGGCCTAGATCCGCTGGCGCTGGCCATCAAACGTCGGCCGGCCATCGAAGCATTTCTTGCGCGTGATCGAAGTGAGCGTCCGTGGGTCTATCTGCAATGAAACGCGTTCTGATCAGCGAAGTAGGGCCGCGCGATGGCTTGCAGAGCATCGCGAGCATCCTGCCGCTTACCGCCAAGCAGGCCTGGATCACAGCGGAGGCCGCGGCAGGAGTCACCGAGATCGAAGTGGGAAGTTTCGTGTCGGCGAAACTCCTGCCGCAACTTGCTGACACGGCAGAAGTGGTTGCGCACGCACGCACCATTCCAGGGCTGGCGGTCGCCGTGCTTGTCCCCAACCTCAGAGGCGCGGAGGCGGCCGTGTCCGCCGGCGCGCACAAGCTCACGATTCCCGTCTCGGTCTCCGAGACGCATAGCCTGAAAAACGTGCGCCGCACGCACGCGCAAATGCTCGAAGAAGTGCGGGCGATCGTTGCTTTGCTCGACAGGCAACCGCCCGAGTCGCGGCCGAAACTCGAAGGTGGTCTTTCGACGGCTTTCGGTTGCACGCTCGAGGGGCCGGTCTCTCCGGACAAGGTAGTGGCCCTGGCGGGGGAATTGATGCGTGCCGGTTGCGATGGAGTGGGGCTCGCGGACACCACGGGCTACGCGAATCCTGCGCAAATAAAATCGTTGGTAACGTCGGTCAAGGAGGCGGTCGGCGAGCACGCGCTGTCGGGACTGCACTTGCACAACACCCGTGGTCTCGGACTCGCGAACGTCCTTGCGGGGCTCGAGGTTGGCATCACCACTTTCGACAGCTCGCTCGGGGGGCTGGGTGGTTGTCCTTTTGCGCCGGGGGCGTCCGGTAATATCGTCACGGAAGATCTCGTGTTCATGCTCGAATCCATGGGTATCGACACGGGAGTTGATCTGCCGCGCCTGTTCGCGGCACGGGAGATCCTACGGCAGGCGCTGCCGCACGAGGAACTGTACGGCTTCACACCTCTCGCCGGATTGCCGCTCGGTTTTCAACCGGCGGTCAAGGGTGGCTGAGGTGTCGGCCGCTGAATCGCAAGGGCGTTCCCTGCCGCTCGCTGGCGTCAAAGTCATCGAGTTCACTCACATGGTCATGGGGCCGGTAGTTGGCGCCATCCTGGTCGAGCTGGGTGCCGAGGTGATCCGAGTCGAACCGCTCGAGGGAGATGCCACGCGGACGCTGCAAGGATCCGGCGCCGGGTACTTTCCGATGTACAACCGTAACAAACGGAGCGTCTGCCTCGATGTCAAGCATCCCGACGGTTTGTCGCTTGCGCGGCGGCTGATCGCCACTGCCGACGTGTTCGTGGAAAATTTCCGTCCCGGAGCACTCGAGCGGCTGGGTCTGGGCTACGAATCTCTCCGCCCGGCGAATCCGCGGCTGATCTACTGTTCCGAGAAGGGCTTTCTCGCAGGACCGTATGAGAACCGAACGGCGCTCGATGAGGTCGTGCAGATGATGGCCGGTCTTGCGTACATGACTGGCCCACCGGGGCAGCCGTTGCGCGCGGGCGCTTCGGTGATCGATGTCACCGGCGGAATGTTCGGCGTGATTGCGATATTCGCCGCGCTGCAAGAGCGCCATCGCAGCGGCCGTGGACAGAAAGTGACGAGCGCGCTGTTCGAATCGGCCGTCTATCTGGTCGGTCAACATATGGCCCAGAAAGCGGTGACCGGGCAACCTGCGCCACCTATGCCGGTGCGCGAGTCGGCCTGGGCGATTTACGAAGTGTTCACGACAAAGGATGGCGCACACATATTCCTGGGAATCGTCTCCGACGGTCTGTGGCAAAAATTCTGCGCCGCCTTCGGGCTCGACGCGCTGGGCCGCGATCCTCGCTACAGCACGAATGCACAGCGCGTACAGGCGCGCGCCGACCTCATACCCGAGATTCGCGAGTTGGTCCGCACGTTCACCAAGGCAGAGTTGCTCTCGCGACTCGAGCGGTCGGACCTGCCGTTCGCCCCAGTTGGCAAGCCGGAGGATCTCTTCGAGGACGCTCACCTGCTGGCGAGCGGTGGGCTGATTCCTACCCGTTTGCCGGACGGGCGCGAAGCAAGATTGCCGCTGCTGCCGATCGAGCTCGATAGCCGGCGCCCGACCGCGGGAGGGCGCCTTGCGCAGATAGGCGAAGATACTCGCTCGGTACTGAGCGAGATCGGCGTGAGCCTCGAAGAGATCGAGGCGCTGGTGGGCAACAGAGTGATCGCCGTCAGTTGAGGAGGATACGCCGCGCCAGCAGGCAGCAGTGTCCTCGGCGCGGAGAGCCACCCACCTACATGTCGAAATGACATGGTGAAAGTGGTGTAAGCTATTGATTGCAATGGCTCCCCGGGTTGGAATCGAACCAACGACCCACGGATTAACAGTCCGATGCTCTACCGCTGAGCTACCGGGGAACACGAGACTCACGGAAGGGCGCGGATTTTCCGGCAATGGCGGCGGGATAGTCAAGGAACCCGCCGCGACATCGGGCGCGGCCGACTGGTTTACGCGCTTCGTAACGCCGTTTCTGTCGGGGTGACGCGAGAGGCGAGCGTCAGGACCTTGATGCGCTCATTGAGAAGGTCCGGTCCGAAGTGCCGGATACGCTCCAGGAACACACTCGTGACTTCAAAGCCGTGCGGCACGAGCAAGGTGCCCATCGCGGTTCGCACGTCCTGCATGATGACCATTCCCGGCTGCACGGAGCGTAGTGGCACCTCCTGGGTATCGCTTTGGGCCGATTCCGCGTTGGCGGCGAGGTGCTGCATGAACTGCTCGACAAGCTCCTGCCCGTACCGCGAGCTGCGACCGCGCAGCTTCTGCATGGCCGTGCTCATCGTCTTCCCGTGGGTCAGAAGGCTGTAGTAATCCGTAACGAGCGCGAGGATCCGCGCGCCGACGCCGATGGGGCCGTCGCCAAGCTGCACCATGTGCGCATCGGACTCGTTCAAGGCAGCCAGAATGTCGGTGATGGGCTCCAGGCGAGGGATGTTCTGCAACAGCTTGGTGGCTACCTCTGGTGCACCGCTCGCAAGGATTTTCTCCTCTGGACTCAGGACCTCGCCGTAGTACAGCTTTTCAACGAGGTCGACCGGCAGCGACAGGTAACCAAGCTGCGAGAACATGGCCGCGGCTTCGAGCTGCCAGAACTCCTTGCGGCCCAAGATTGCCGCAAAGTCCATGGCGAGGCGCTTGATGCGACTCGCGCGGCTGAAGGCGACGGGGTTCGTGATGGCGAGGACGTCGACCAGTGCGTTGATGCAGCCGACGAGCGTCTCTTTGAGCACCGTGCGTTCCGCAGTGACCATGCGGTACTGCGTGACTCCGGCCTCAACAGCCACTTTCAGCTCGGCCGGCGGGCACGGCTTTTTCAGAAACCGAAAAATCTGCGCTTTGTTGACCGCGGCGACGGCCGCGTCCTGGCCGGGCTCGCCAGTCAGAAGCATCCGCGTGGCGTCGGGGTAGAAGTGCATCACGTGGTGCAGGAATGTTGCACCGTCCATTTCGGGCATGCGCATGTCGGAGAGGACGACGGCCGCGCCACCCATTTCCTTGAGGAGCTGCAAGCCCGCGGCGCCGCTCAGGGCGGTGCGCACGTCGTACTCCTTGCGCAAGTGTGGAACCAGCCCTTCGACCACCCTGGCCTCATCGTCCACACACAGTACGCGCGGCAGATTATTCCTGTTCATGCCTCTGTCTCCTCGAAAATCTCCGCGACGCGCTGGGTGGCCTCGGTCCAGTCAAACGGCGCGTTCACGCGTGATAGAAAGTTGGCATCGACTTTGGGACTTGCGACGAGCCCGGTGGGGAACGCGCTCGACTCGTCGCTTGGCAGCAGCGCAAGCGCGATGGCGAGGGCCGCGAGCGGCCCGAAATTTGTCGGCGCGGCGCTCTGCGGCGAGTGGTGATGAGCGACTGCGTCCACGACCGATTGCGGCAGGCCCCAGAGGCCAAGCAGGTAGGCTCCGACCTGCGCGTGGGACGCTCCAATGACGCGGACCTCGGCCTCATGCAGCGGAATGCGTTCCTTCATAGCGATCTCCACCGCTTTCGCCAGATCGCCCGGATACTCGTGAGCAAGCAGCCAGTAACCGATGTCGTGCAGCAACCCCGCGAGCAGTGCCTCGTCCGCCATCTGCGGATCCGCGGCGAGCGCATGGGCGCCGGCCGCGGCCGCGTGTGAGCGTGCTTGCAACTCCTCAAAATTGACTAATCCCGCGGCTCCACTCTCCGGCAGCGGAGTAAAAACAGGAGGCGCTGTGACCAGGTTGCGCATCGCGGCGATTCCCAGATAGCTGACAGCCTGGTCTATGTTGGCGATGGGCCGTGCCAAGCGGAAGAACGCCGATGTTGCCATCTGCAGCACCTTCGCCGAGATGACCGGGTCCGCAGTGACAAGCTCCGCGATCTGCTGCGTGGTGGCGTTATCGTTTGCGAGCACGTCGCGCAGCGATGCATAGACCCGCGGCATCACCGGAAGCATGCGCACGCGACCCGCCAGCGCGCGCAGGTTGGGGTGAGGCAGCAGGCTATGCAGCTGCATACAGCGGTCGATGGCGCTTACGAGGCGCTTAGCATCGCACGGCTTGCTCAGGTACTGGTGTGCCACTGGTACGAGACGCAGTGCTTGTTGCGGCTCTGCGTATCCGGAAAGAACGATGCGGATCGTCTGCGGCCAGCGCTCGCTGACACGCTCAAGAAGCTCGGCACCGTCCATTCCCGGCATGCGCATGTCCGTCACAATGACGTCGAAGGGTTCGCGCTCGAACTCGGTGAGGGCGCGCGTACCACTCTCGACGAATACCATGTTCCACTTGCCGTTTTGGCGATAGAGGCGGGTGCGCAGCCCGTCGAGCACGGGCGCCTCGTCATCAGTGAACAATACGCGCGTCATGCGACTTGGGGGGTCTTGGAAGACTGTGCAGCGCCGCGGCCAGCCACCGGCAATCTGATTATGAAACGTGTGCCGACACCCACCGTGCTCTGCAGGTCGATGCTGCCAGCGTGCTTCTCGATGATCGAGCGGGCGATGGCGAGGCCTTGTCCCGTGCCGCGTCCGACCGGCTTGGTCGTAAAGAACGGATCGAAGATCTTCTCCTGATTCTCTTCCTTGATGCCGCAGCCGTTGTCCGCGATGGAAATGACCACACCGTCGCGTGCAGCCGCTGTGGCGATCGTGATTCGTCCGCTCGCGGCATCCTTACCGGATTCCTGGATGGCATGTGCCGCGTTCACGATGAGATTGAGGAATACCTGGTTGAGCTCGCCGACGTTGCACATCACATCCGGCAGCGCTCCGAACTGCGTCTCGACCGTGGCGCTGTACTTGTATTCGTTGTTTGCGACGATGAGCGTCGTCTCGAGCGCGTGATTCAAGTCGGCGGGACTCTGCTCGTTCGTATCAGGATGAGCGAACTCTTTCATGGCGCGCACGATGGCGGCCACCCGTTCGACTCCCTGCAGTGTTCTCTCGAATGCTTTCGGAACCTCGACGCTCAGGAATTCCAGATCGGCCGCCGCTTGAGCTTCCTCTACCGACTGGATCACGGCCGCGGGTGGCTCACTGGCGGCGAGCCGTTTGAACGCCTGGCGATACGCTTCGAGCAGCTGCTCCAGATCCGCCTGCGCCGATTGCAGGAACGCCACTCCGTCTCCGACGTACTGGATCGGTGTGTTGATTTCATGCGCGATGCCGGCAGCGAGGCGTCCCACCGACTCGAGTTTCTGCGCGAGCCGTAGCTCGATGGCCATGCGCTCGCGCTCCTGCATCTCGCTGTAGAGCTGGTCCTGCAGCTGGCGCTGTGTGCGCTCCTGCTCGAGGCGTGCCGTAATGTCCGCACCAATGCCGACATAGTGTGTCATGTGGCCGGCCGGATCGCGTACCGGCGCGATGAAGAAGCCGACCCAGAAGATCGAGCCGTCTTTGCGGCGCCCTCTCATTTCCGTGCGCAGTTCACGGCCCGTCGTCAGAGCCTGCGCGAGTCCTTCGAGCTGCACCTGATTGAGATCGACCGGGAACAGCGTCGCCGGTCCCAGACCCAGCAGCTCCGCCGACTCGTACCCATAGTCCCGTGCGACCGCACGGTTCAAGTACACCAGCGGCCAGTCGGGCTTGGTGGCATCGCCTATGATGAAGTGCGTGGCTGCCGCATCGAGCGCGCAATTGCGGACGTCGAGCTCCCGCCGCAGGCGCTCCAGCTCGGTGACGTCGGCGGCGAGCGGTGGGGGTGTGTGACGCAGTTCGCTATTTTGGTCAGCTGGCGTCGAACGGGTGACCGGTTGCATGGGGCGGAATTAAACAATGCACCGGCGGGTCCATTCTGTGACCGGGTTCGGCTCAATGAATCAGAGTTCCGGCTGGTGTAGTGCGCGTTCCTGTTCTTATGACGCCGGGCACGAATATTGTGTGTGTGCCTGCGGCATTGAGCGTTGTGCACTGCGGGAATATATTAAATGGCAAAATCGAGCCTCATATGAAGTCCCCCCAGGCGCACCAGCAGCGGCACCGACCGGTCAACGCGTTTACGGTTGATGTGGAGGACTACTTCCAGGTGGCAGCGCTGTCCTCCGCGATCTCTCGCGAGAGCTGGCCGACGCGCGAGTATCGCGTCGAGCGCAACACCGAGCGCATCTTGAATCTGCTCGCCGAGAACAACGTCCGCGGCACTTTTTTCGTGCTGGGCTGGATCGCCGAGCGTTCGCCGGGCCTCGTCAGGCGTATTGCCGGCGCCGGTCACGAGATCGCCTGTCACGGGTTCTCGCACCAGCTCATCTACCGCCAGTCCCAGGCCGAGTTCCGCGAAGAGACCAGGCGTGCCAAAGGGCTTCTGGAAGAAGCCACGGGTAACGCCGTCGCGGGCTACCGGGCCGCAAGCTTCTCGATAACCCGGGAATCGCTCTGGGCGCTCGACGTACTGATCGACCTGGGCTTTGAGTACGACTCCTCGATCTTCCCCATCCGTCACGATCGGTACGGCATCCCGGGCGCCGCCGCCGAGCCCGGCAAGGTGGTGGCGCCCTCGCAGCGCTCGCTCGTAGAGTTTCCAATGGCGGCTGCGACATTCTTCGGCCTGCAGGTGCCGGTGTCAGGCGGCGGATATTTCCGCATTCTTCCCTACTGGGTGACGCGTGCCGGACTGCGGCAGATCAATGACAGGGCGGGGCGGCCGTTCACGTTCTATCTGCACCCCTGGGAAGTGGATCCGGATCAGCCGCGTATCAAGGTTGGCTGGTTCTCGCGCTTCCGTCATTACACGAATCTCGATCGTTGTGAAGCGCGACTGCGGCGATTGCTCGGGGAGTTCCCGTTCGCCTCGATGCGGGAGGTGCTGCACTTGAGCGGGCTGCTAGCGGCCGCGCCGCCGCGCGCGGCGTAACAACCCTGCGTATGCAACAACGTTGATCACGATCAGGAGGGTCGCGAGCAGCCACTGGAGATGGCGCGTCAGACCCGGCGGGTAAAGCACCGGAACAACGTAGTGCTGGAGAAAGCCACCGCTGTAGCCCAGCTCCCCGGCACGGCGGCGCAGCTGGTTTTCGAGCGGTGTCAGAGGACAGATCAAGGCGGAGATCTCGATCCAACACCCCCAGGCGAGCGCCGGAACATGTGCCCAGGACACTGACGGCCAGCGCCATGTGAGAAAGCCGCCGAACACGACGAACAACGTGAATGCCAGGTGGACCGCGACGACAACATCGGCCAGTACCCGCCAGACCATAAGTTGTGGCTGACCCCTCTCCTGCGGGGAACGCTCACCTCTGAATCAGGCGCTTTCGGCCACCACTCGGTTGGCCAGCACGCGGTGCATGCGTTCGAGCGCTTGCTCGAGCAGCTGCATGCTGCAGGCAAAGGAGATTCGTACGTGGCCAGGCGCTCCGAAACCCGAGCCGGGCACGACCGCGACGCCGCCTTCCTTCAACAGCCATTCCGCGAACTCGTGGTCATCGCGGCAGCCAAGCGCGCTGATCGCCCTCGAGACATCGGCGAAGGCGTAGAAAGTACCCGCGCCCGGCAGACAGCTCACGCCCGGCAGCGAGTTGAGCCCGTGGACGACAAAATCGTGTCGGGCCTTGAACGCTGCGTTCATTTGCGCGATGCATGTTTGATCACCGGAGAGGGCGGCAGTGGCGGCTTTTTGCGAAATGCTCGAGGCGTTCGAGGTCGACTGGCCCTGGATCGTCGTCATGGCGCTCACGATCTCCTTGGGTCCGCCGCAGTACCCGATGCGCCAGCCGGTCATCGCATAGGCCTTCGAGACGCCGTTGATCGTGACGGTACGGTTGTAGAGCTCCGGGACCGCGGTCAGCAGACTGCAGAAAGGCTCGGCGCGCCAGTAGATCTTCTCGTACATATCATCCGTGCCGATGATGATGCGCGGATACTCGAGCAATACCTCGCCAAGAGCGCGCAGCTCCGCGCGAGTGTACGCGGCGCCGGTGGGGTTGCATGGGCTGTTGAAGAGGACGAGACGGGTCTTCGGCGTAACGGCCGCGGCGAGTTGGCGCGGCGTGATTTTGTATCCCTGGGCAAGGCCCGCGAACGGCGTGACCGGCAGCCCATCGGCGAGCATCACCATGTCGGGGTACGACACCCAGTAGGGCGCGGGAATAATCGCCTCATCGCCCGGATCGAGCACGGCCATGCACAGGTTGTAGATCGTCTGCTTCGCCCCGCAGGAGACGAGAATCTGCGGGCGCTCGTATTTGAGGCCGTTGTCGCGCTCGAATTTCGCGCTGATCGCGTCCTTGAGCTCGCTGATGCCGTCGACGTTCGTGTAGCGGGTGAAGCCGTCTTTGATGGCGTCGATCCCCGCCTGCGCGATGTGCTCAGGCGTATTGAAATCGGGCTCACCCGCCCCCAGTCCGATCACGTCCTGGCCCTCGGCCTTGAGGCGTGCGGCGCGGGCGGTCACGGCGAGCGTCGGTGAGGGCTTGACGCGCTGGACGCGTCGCGAGAGAGATAACGTCACGGGGCTTCCTGCAGTTCGCCAGAAGTCGGGCGGCGCAGCTATATTAAGGGATCGAGCGGGTCCTCACCAATCTCTTCTCGCGCACGCCACACTGAAGCCCTGCGAATAGATTTTGCATGGAACAGATTCCGTTCAACCTGGTAGCGGACTACGAGCCCTCGGGAGATCAGCCCGAAGCGATCGCGCGCCTCGTCGAAGGGCTCAACGAGGGGCTGGCGCATCAGACGCTGCTCGGGGTCACCGGAAGTGGCAAGACATACTCCGCGGCCCAAGTGATCCAACGCGTACAGCGCCCCACAATGGTGCTGGCGCACAACAAGACGCTCGCCGCGCAGCTTTACGGGGAGTTCCGCACGTTCTTTCCGCACAATTCAGTGGAATATTTCGTTTCCTATTACGACTACTACCAGCCCGAGGCCTACGTGCCGTCCTCCGACACGTACATCGAGAAGGACGCCTCGGTGAACGAGCACATCGAACAGATGCGCCTGTCGGCCACCAAAGCGCTGCTCGAGCGCTCCGACTCGATCATCGTCGCGACCGTGTCGTCGATCTACGGCCTGGGCGACCCGCAGGCCTACCTTGCCATGATCCTGCATCTCGTGCGCGGCGACCGCATGGATCAGAGGAAGCTGCTGCGCCGCCTCGCAGACATGCAATACACGCGCAACGAGCTCGACCTGACGCAGGGAACGTATCGGGTGCGCGGCGATGTCATCGACATCTTTCCGGCGGAGTCGGAGCGTGAGGCGGTGCGCGTCGAGTTGTTTGACGATTCGATCGATTCGATCACGCTGTTCGATCCGCTGACGGGCGCCATCGCGCGCAAGGTCCCTCGCTTTACCGTCTACCCCGGCACTCATTACGTGACGCCGCGCGAGCGGCTGGTCGGCGCGGTAGATCAGATTCGCGAAGACCTGCGTGCGCGCCTCAAGGAGCTGCGTGAGGCGGGCAAGCTCCTTGAAGCGCAGCGCCTCGAGCAGCGCACGATGTTCGACATGGAGATGATCAAAGAGGTGGGGTATTGCGCCGGCATCGAGAATTACTCCCGCTATCTGTCCGGCCGCGCCGCGGGCGAGCCGCCGCCGTGCCTGTTCGATTACCTGCCCCGCAACGCACTGCTGATCATTGACGAGAGTCACCAGACGATCCCGCAGCTCGGCGCGATGTACCGCGGCGATCGTTCGCGCAAGGAAGTATTGGTGGAGTACGGCTTCCGGCTGCCCTCGGCGCTCGACAACCGGCCGTTGAAATTCGAGGAGTGGGAGCAGCTTGCGCCGCAGATGATCTTTGTCTCGGCGACGCCGGGAGATTATGAAGCTGCGCATTCCGCTCAAGTCGTCGAGCAGGTGGTGCGGCCGACGGGACTGGTCGACCCGGACGTCGAGGTACGCCCCGTCGGGACTCAGGTGGACGACGTGCTCTCGGAGATCCGCAAATGCGTCGAGCACGGTGAGCGCGTGCTCATCACGACACTCACGAAGCGCATGGCGGAAGATCTGACGGATTATCTGCGCGAGCACGGTGTGCGGGTGCGTTACCTGCACGCCGACATCGAGACGGTCGAACGCACCGAGATCATCCGGGACCTGCGGCTCGGTCGTTTCGACGTGCTCGTCGGGATCAACCTGCTGCGCGAAGGCCTCGACCTGCCCGAGGTGTCCCTCGTTGCGGTTCTCGATGCCGACAAGGAAGGCTTCCTGCGCTCTGCCAACTCGCTCATCCAGACGATCGGCCGCGCCGCGCGTAACATCCATGGGCGCGCGATTCTGTACGCGGACAAGGTGACCGGTTCCATGCGGCGTGCGATCGACGAGACGAACCGCCGCCGCAGCAAGCAGCTCGACTACAACGCCGCCCACGGCATTACGCCGCGCGGAATCCAGAAAGCCGTGACGGATATCATGGAGGGCGCACGCTCGGAGGCCGCAACGCCGAGCGGCCGCAGACGGGGGGGCAAGGGCGTAGAGGCCACCCCTGCGGACCTGCGTCCGGAGGCCTTGGTCCGCCAGATCAAGAGGCTGGAAGCTGAGATGTTCAAGAAGGCCCGCAACCTCGAGTTCGAAGAAGCGGCGAAGCTGCGTGACGACATCGATCGTTTGAAGCAGCTTGAGCTCGGTCTTGCGGTCCCCTTGACTGGCTGAGCGGGCGCGGCTGCCGGTCCCGTGGCCTTCCCGGAGGTCCCCGGAGGCGGGCGTAAGTGCTTGGAATGACTGGCGTTAGCTTGCTTCGCTGGCGCGCGTCTTGTATCGTTCGCGGCCCCGATCGCTTGAGTTTCAGGCGCGTAGCTCAGTGGTAGAGCATCACCTTGACATGGTGGTGGTCGGTGGTTCGATCCCACTCGCGCCTACCAGTCATGAAGAGGGCGCTCCCAAGGGTAAGGATGGCCTGAAGGGCGCCCTCATCTTACGACCGGCGCGCTGCGGCGATGAGCTTTGTTACTTGCGAGAGACTTGAAGCATGCCTGTCGTGACTCTGCCGGATGGCAGTCAGCGCCGCTTCGACCACGCCGTGACGGTGGACGAGGTCGCGGCCGGTATCGGCGCGGGCTTGCGCAAGGCCGCTCTCGCCGGCCGGGTGAACGGCAAGCTGGTCGACACGTCCTACGTCATCGCCGACGATACCAACCTCGCCATCGTCACGGACAGGGACGCGGACGGGTTGGACATCATCCGCCACTCGACCGCCCACCTGCTCGCGCAGGCGGTGAAGGAGCTGTTCCCCGATGCGCAGGTGACGATCGGCCCGGTCATCGAGGACGGCTTCTACTACGACTTTGCATACAAGCGCCCGTTCACGACCGAAGACCTCGCGGCGATCGAGGCCAAAATGGCCGAGCTCGCCAAGGCGGACCAGAAGGTGACCCGTCGCGTTCTGTCGCGCGATGAGGCGGTGACGTTTTTCAGGAACCTCGGTGAGCTCTACAAGGCCGAGATCATCGCGAGCATCCCCGAGAAAGAACAGATCAGCCTGTACGGTCAGGGCAACTGGGTCGATCTTTGCCGCGGCCCGCACGTGCCTTCCACGGGGAAGTTGAAGGCATTCAAGCTCACCAAGGTTGCGGGCGCCTATTGGCGCGGAGACTCGCGCAACGAGATGCTCCAGCGCATCTACGGCACAGCCTGGGCCGACAGGAAGCAACTCGACGAGTACCTGCACCGGCTCGAGGAGGCGGAGAAGCGCGATCACCGGCGCATAGGCCGCGAGCTCGACCTGTTCCATATGCAGGAGGAGGCCCCGGGCGCCGTGTTCTGGCACCCGAAGGGCTGGCGTGTCTTCCAGACACTTATCGGCTATATGCGCGAGCGGCAGCGGGCTACCGGCTATGAGGAGGTCAATGCGCCTGAGCTCATGGACGCTACGCTCTGGCAGCAATCGGGGCACCTCGAGAAGTTCGGTGAGAATATGTACCTCACCAAGACCCCCGATGAGCGGCTGTACGCCATCAAGCCGATGAACTGCCCGGGGCACGTGCAGATCTTCAAGCACGGCCTGAGGAGTTACCGCGATCTGCCGCTGCGCCTCGCCGAATTCGGCAAGGTGCATCGCTACGAGCCGTCGGGGGCCCTGCACGGTCTGATGCGCGTTCGGGCGTTCACCCAGGATGACGCGCATATCTTCATCACCGAAGAGCAGATCACCGGGGAGTCTGTCGCGGTCACCAGGCAGATCCTCGAGATCTATGCGGACTTCGGCTTCGAGGACGTGCGCATCAAGTTCGCGGACCGCCCACCGGAGCGCGTCGGCGCTGATGACGTGTGGGATCGAGCGGAGGAAGCCCTCAAGGCCGCCTCACGCGCCGCGGGTATCGAATACGCCCTGAACCGTGGCGAGGGCGCGTTCTACGGTCCCAAGCTCGAGTTCGTCCTGAGAGACGCGATCGGCCGCGACTGGCAGTGCGGCACACTGCAGGTGGATCTGAACATGCCGGGCAGGCTCGGTGCTTACTACATCGACGAACACAGCGCCAAGCGCACACCCGTGATGCTCCACCGCGCGACTTTCGGCTCGCTTGAGCGTTTTTTCGCGATCCTTCTGGAGCATCATGCCGGGCGTCTGCCGGCCTGGCTCGCGCCCGTCCAGGCGGTGGTCCTCAGCATCACCGAGCGGCCATCACCGAGCGGCAGGACGAATATGTCGGCGCGGTGACGGAAACCCTGAAAAAACAGGGCTTTCGGGTGGAGTCCGACTTGCGCAACGAGAAAGTCGGCTTTAAGATTCGCGAGCACACGCTGCAGCGTGTTCCGTATCTCTTGGTCGCGGGCGACAAGGAAGTGGCCGCACATCTGCTTTCAGTGCGCACCCGAAACGGCAAGGACCTGGGCACGATGTCCCCGGAGACGTTCGCTGAACGGCTCCGCATCGAGCTCGACAGCCGCGGGCGCCAAACGGTGGAGGGTTGACGCATAGCTAGTGCAACGAAGCGGGTCCGGCGCAATGAGGAGATCAACGCGCCGCAACTGCGTGTGATCGCGGCCGACGGGTCGCAGGCCGGGGTGATGTCCCGCTACGAGGCGCTGCAGATGGCCTCCGCCGCCGAGCTCGATCTGGTCGAGGTCTCGCCGACGGCCGAACCGCCTGTCGTGCGGATCATGGATTACGGCAAATTCCTGTTCGAGCAGAACAAGAAGGCCCACTCGGCGAAGCGCAAGCAGAAACAGATTCAGGTCAAGGAAGTGAAGTTTCGTCCCGGCACGGGAGAGGCGGATTACCAGATCAAGCTGCGGAATCTGATCCGCTTCCTGACGGAGGGCGACAAGGCCAAGGTGACCTTGAGGTTCCGCGGCCGTGAGATGGTGCACCAGGACATCGGGCGCAAGCTCCTGGATCGGGTCTCGACCGACCTGGGGCCGCACTCCGTGATCGAGCAGAACCCGCTCATGGAAGGCAAGCAGATGATCATGGTGTTCGCACCGAAAAAGAAGTAACGATTCCAAGTCGTTGAAAGACCTGGGATTGTTCGCCCGTAGCGGGTGCTCCTTAAGCGCCTTGCGAACGGTGGCTACAGAAACTAGGAGTGATGTCGATGCCCAAGTTGAAAACCAACCGGGCCGCGGCCAAGCGTTTTCGCAAGACGGCGAAGGGCTTCAAGCGGTACTCGGCGAATCGTCGCCACAATCTCGGTCACAAGGACCGCAAGGTCAAACGCCAGGCGCGCTCCGGCGGCTCGAGTCTCGTGCACGACAGCGATGTCGGCCGTCTCGTGCAGCTTCTTCCTTATCACAAGTAAGTAACGGAGCAGCACCATGGCACGAGTCAAGCGTGGCGTGACGGCAGGCCGCCGTCACAAGAAAGTTCTCGGCAAGGCGAAGGGCTATTACAACGCCCGTCGCAAGGTATACCGCGCGGCCAAGCAGGCCGTGATCAAGGCGGGCCAGTACGCCTATCGCGACCGGCGGCAGAAGAAGCGTGAGTTTCGCGCCCTCTGGATCGCGCGTATCAACGCGGCGGCGCGTCTGTATGGCCTGACGTACAGCCGCATCATCAACGGCCTCAACAAGGCCGGAGTGCAGATCGACCGCAAGGTGCTCGCGGATCTCGCCGTACACGAACCGGAAGCCTTCGGCGCGATCGCGCAGCAGGCGAAGACCGCTCTCGGCAGCGCCTGACAGCGAGCCGGGTCTTGCAAGACCTGACTTCCCTGGTGGGGCAAGCCCTCGACGAGGTGACCGCGTGCGGCGATCTCGCGGCCCTCGATGAGGTGCGAGTGCGTTGGCTCGGCAAGAAGGGAACGCTCACCGAGCAGTTGAAATCCCTGGGTGCCCTTCCCGCGGCCGACAGGCCGGCGGCTGGCCAGCGCATCAACGAAGCCAAGGAGCGTCTGCAGGCCGTCATCGAAGCACGCCGGGCGGAGCTTGAGCACGCCGAGACGGACCTCAAGCTTGCAGCAGGACGCATCGACGTCACGCTGCCGGGGCGCGGGGAGGAACGCGGGGGATTGCATCCCGTGACCAAGGCGCGGCTGCGTATCGAGATGCTGTTCCGTCGCGCCGGCTTCGAAGTCGCCGCCGGCCCGGAAATCGAGGACGACTTCCACAACTTCGAAGCGCTCAACATCCCGGCGAATCATCCGGCGCGCGCGCTGCACGACACGTTCTATTTCCCCGATGGGCGACT
>WNFO01002411.1_pt1 | contig 15409 bp, 16 predicted proteins | sample 5400251 | NCBI WGS metagenome assembly WNFO01 (sample SAMN13153354, study PRJNA577476) | soil metagenome | isolation source: 100 cm saprolite under Madrone tree | place: USA:California | collected 2016-06-14 | reverse complement strand
CGTCGAGCGAGCAATGGCGGCGCGCGGAAATCGCGCGTTGTTCCTGATGGACCTAGGCGTGCCACGGAACATAGACTCCAGGGTTGCGGAGCTATACAACGTCTACGTTTACGACACGGATGACCTAAGCGACATCGTCCAGCAGAATCGCAACGCTCGAGCAAGCGAGGTTCCCCGGGCTCAGGGCATCGTCGACGAACATGTGACCAAGTTTCTCTCTTGGCAGGCGAGCGTCGAGCTGGTTGGACTTGTTGATGCGCTAAGGAAGAAAATGAGGGAGGAGCGCGCGTCATTCATCCGGTCACGTATGGAGCCGTTGAGGCATCTGACGGAGACGGATCGCGCCCAAGTGGAAAAATTGATGGATGAGATGCTGGAGAAGCTGGTTCTGGAGCCTGCGGAACGCTTGCGAGGGGAGAAAGAACTCCGGCGGAAGATTCAAAACGTCGAAGCTTTGCGCGATCTGTTTCTTTCCAACCGAGAGAAGCCGTGAGAATCCTGCGGATTGGCACTCGCGGCAGCATGCTCGCCAAATGGCAGGCGGAGTCCGTTCGCAAACAGCTGTTTGCCGCGACCGGCATGGAAGCGGAGATTGTCATCATCAAGACCAGCGGGGACAAGATGCAGCAAGCGCCGCTGACGCAGATCGGGGGCAAGGGAATTTTTATCAAGGAGCTGGAGGAGGCATTGCTGGAGGAATCGATCGATCTTGCGGTGCACAGCGTGAAGGACGTGCCGACCGACATTCCTTCCCGGCTCATCTTTCCTGCGGTTTGCCGGCGTGATGATGTGCGTGATTGCCTGGTAGGTTCTACGCTGGCGAATCTGCGGCAGCGAGCGCGTGTTGGAACGAGCAGTCTGCGGCGGCAAGCGCAGTTGAAACACCTCCGGCCGGACCTCGATCTCCGCGACCTCAGGGGAAACATAGACACTCGACTACGCAAAGTGGAGAGCGGGGAATATGAAGCGGTAATGGTCGCCAAAGCGGGCCTCGATCGACTGGGTTTGAGCCAGCGGATTTCCGAGGTGCTCTCGCCGGAAGTGTGCATGCCGGCGGTCGGGCAGGGCGCTATCGTGGTGGAGTGCCGGCTGAAGGACACGGAAGCAGCGGACCTCCTGGCACCTTTGGACGATGCCGAGACCCGCACGGCGATCATTGCGGAACGCGCACTCTTGTCTGCCTTGCATGGTGGATGCCAGGTTCCCATGGGGGCTTGGGCACGTATTGAGCGCAACCAACTATTGCTCGACGCATGCGTTTGTTCCTTGCGCGCGTCGCAATACGTGAAGGAACGCGCCACCGCTCCCCCGGATCAGGCGGCGCAACTTGGAGAGCGCATGGCGCGGGTACTCATCGAGGCGGGCGCACAGTCGATCCTGGAAGAAGTGAGCCGCCAGCGTGGCTGAAGCATCTCCAAGTGCCTTGGACGGCAGGCGAATTGTCATAACACGTTCGGCGGCGCAGAGTGAGATGCTGGCGAAGGAACTCTCCGCACGTGGAGCCATTCCCGTAGTGCTTCCGCTAGTGTCGTTCGCAGACCCGGAAGATTTCGCGCCGCTCGATCGAGCGATCGAGGAAATCCAGCAATTTGATTGGATCATTCTTACCAGCGCGCAGGCGGTTCGCGCGGTGATAAAGCGAGGGAAGGAGCTGCAGCGTAGCCTGCTTCGCTCAGGGAGCAAGCTGCGAATCGCTTCTGTCGGTCCGGTGACCGCCGAAGCCGCTCGGCAGGCCGGACTTCCCGTCGAGTATGTTGCGGAGACGCACACCGGGGCGGCGCTGGCGGAGGAGTTGGGTGACCGGCTTCAAGGAGCGAAAGTATTCTTGCCACGAAGCGATCGTGCAAATCCGGATTTGCCACCAGCATTGAAGCGGCGTGGCGCGCAGGTCACAGAAGTGATCGCCTACCGCACGTTGAAGCCAACCGATGTGGATCAAAGAAATTTGAGGCAGATCGCCGAAGGCGCGGCGGACGCGGTTCTATTCTTCAGTCCCTCGGCGGTCCAACATTTCGCCGAGCTGTTTGGGGGCGAGCAATTACGCGCTCTGCAAGATAAACTGGCCATCACGGCGGTTGGACCGGTCACCGCGAACGTGTTACGCCAGGCCGGTGTCGGGCGCACCGTGTTGGCAGGAGACACGACGGCAGCCGCGGTGGTCAATGCGTTAGAGAAACATTTTGCGGGTACCGTGAAACGGGCGCCGGCAGGAACAAAGAGAGCATGAGCTTCCCCACCCATCGACCGCGGCGTTTGCGGCGGAGCGCCGCGCTGCGTGACCTTGTTCGCGAGACACGCCTTACCACGTCGGGTCTCATCTATCCGATGTTCGTGTGTCCGGGTGCAAAGGTTCGCCAGGAAGTCGGCTCCATGCCCGGCGTTTACCAGCAGTCTGTCGATCAGATAGTGGAGGAATGCCGCGAGGTTGAGTCGCTTGGGATTCCCGGGATCATTCTTTTTGGATTGCCCGAATCCAAGGACCCACGCGGCACCAGCTCCCTGAGCGACCAGGGCGTAGTCCAGCTCGCCATTGAAGCGATTCGCAGAGCCAAGCTGAAACTTCTTGTCATTACCGACGTCTGCCTCTGCGAATACACGGACCATGGTCATTGTGGCGTTATCGAGAACGGCGAAGTGGCCAATGATTCCACGGTGGCGATTCTTGCTCAGCAGGCGCTCTCACACGCGCGCGCCGGCGCCGACATCGTCGCCCCGTCAGACATGATGGACGGGCGGGTGGGGGCCATTCGTGAAACACTGGATGAACACCAGTTCGACAACATTGCCATTCTTTCCTATGCCGCAAAATATTGCTCTGGCTTCTACGGACCCTTCCGGGAAGCGGCTCAATCGGCTCCCCAGTTTGGCGACCGGCGCAGCTATCAGATGGACCCAGCCAATGCGCGAGAGGCGTTGAAGGAAGTGGAGCTGGATCTCGAAGAGGGTGCCGACATGGTGATGGTGAAGCCCGCGCTGACGTACCTGGATGTCATCCGCCGGGTGCGCGATGCGTTTGATGTTCCGGTTGGCGCATATAACGTCAGCGGAGAATACGCCATGGTCAAGGCGGCGGCGCAGAAGGGTTGGCTGGATGAAAAGCGAGTTGTTCTGGAAATCCTGACGGGCCTCCAGCGCGCCGGAGCAGAAATCATTCTTACTTATCACGCCAAGGATGTCGCACGTTGGCTGAAGCCGTGATAAATTTAATCGAGAAAACATGAGTACTGCACCACCCCGATTGAAGCGCGAGCGCAAGCGTTCCCGCGAGATTTTCGAGCGCGCCGAGAAGGTGTTGGTTGGTGGCGTGAACAGTCCCGTCCGGGCGTTCCGGTCCGTCGGTGGGGAGCCGCTGATCATCGAGCGTGGGAGCGGGCAACACCTCTACGACGCGGATGGAAACGAGCTGCTCGACTATGTGTGCTCCTGGGGGGCGATGATCCTGGGACACGCAAATCCCGCCATCAGCGAGGCGATTGCCGACCAGGCACGCCGGGGCACAAGTTTTGGGGTGACAACCGAGCTGGAGCTGGAGCTGGCCACCCTGATTACGCGGGCGATTCCTTTCGTTGAGAAGATTCGCTTTGTCTCGAGCGGCACTGAGGCAACTATGAGCGCGGTGCGACTAGCACGCGGAGTGACGAAGCGAGACTTCATCGTCAAATTCGAAGGCTGTTATCACGGGCACGCCGACAGTTTCCTGTCGCAGGCGGGTTCTGGTCTCGCTACGCTCGGAATTGCCGAATGCCCGGGAGTGCCTGCGGCGCTGGCGGCGTTGACATTGAACGTGCCTTATAACGATCTCCAGGCGGTCGAACGCATATTTCTTCAGCATAAGGATAAGATCGCTGCGGTCATCGTCGAACCGATCGCCGCAAACATGGGAGTTGTTCCTCCGGAGACCGGTTTCTTAAAAGGATTGCATGAAATCGCCCACAAGAACGGCGCGTTGCTAATTGTCGACGAAGTGATCACGGGATTTCGTTTGCACAATGGCTCCGTACAGGGACTTCTCGGTGTCGAAGCGGACCTTACGACACTCGGAAAAATCATCGGAGGGGGAGTTCCCGTGGCAGCTTATGGAGGGCGCGCCGAGTTGATGGACCATGTCGCGCCGCTCGGCCCGGTGTATCAGGCGGGCACCCTCGCAGGCAACCCACTGGCGATGCGAGCGGGCATTGCGGCGCTCAAACAACTCGCAGAGCCCCGTCTGTATGAGGAGATGACACAACTGGCGCGGCGGCTGGTATTTGGTCTCCGCGCTGAACTGGCTGACGCCGGAATTCCTGCACAGGTTAATGCCACTGGCTCGCTTTCGACGGTTTTTTTCACACCGGAGCCGGTGAGAAATTACCGCGATGCCAAGCGTTCCGACACGAAAAGATACGCGAGGTTTTTTCGGGAGATGCTGGATCGGGGCATATTTTTGGCGCCGTCACAGTTTGAGGCAGCCTTTGTCTCCGCGGCGCACACCTCCCATGATATTGACCTTACGCTGGGGGCGGCGCACGAATCCCTGCAGGTGATTTCTTCTGATTCTGCGCTTTAAGCCCAAAGTAGGAGAGGCATGGCATGAGCGAGGGTATCGGACTTCCCGAAAGTCATCAGGTGCACGAGGATCATCCGCTGGTCCTCCCCGTCTCGATTACGATCTCGATCATGGCGGTATTTGTGGCCGGTGCGTCCTTGCTCGGTCATCGGTCGCATACCGAAGCGTTGCGCCTAGAAACTCAATCCGCCAGTCGCTGGACGCAGTACCAGGCGAAGAGCGTCCGCCTTCACGAAGCTCAGGGATTCTCCGACGTGGTCAGGCTGGTGGCACCGCTGAACAGAGAGATGGGCGAAGTACTAAAAGAGAAATATACGAAGGAAGTCGAGCACTACGAAGGTGACAAAGTCGATGTCAGCAAGGAAGCGAGGAATTTGGAGGAAGAGCGCGATTTGACGGTGCGCAAAGCGGACCGCTTTGATGGTGGAGAGGCGCTTCTGGAAATAGGTCTGGTCATCTGCTCGATCACCCTTCTGACCAAGCGGAAGGGATTCTGGTTCGGCGGCGCGCTAATCGGTGTTTTGGGCATCGCCCTGGCAATGACAGGATTCTTCCTTCACTAGACTAAGCGCGTGCGGGCGGTTGCGAACCCTTCAACAGGGCGATTTCCTGCGTGAGGTGTTCTAACTTCCCAATCAATTCCTGGTGACGCAGTTCCTCGCTGGCTGGCTTCTTCCCTACAAATGTAAGCGTCCCGCCGGGCTCCAGCACGCATTGCTCGACTTCGGCGAGCGACTCGAAGCCTTGCTTCCGTGCAGCCGCTTCGAGCTGCGCCACGGTAATTAGCTCCCTCTTCAAATTCCGCGTGCGCACCTTGCCGCCCTCCACTAAGACATCAGATCTACCCTCGACCAACTGGTCGAGTTTCCTGTGATCGTAGAGGAAGCGAACGACGAGGTAGTTGGTGACGAGCAGGGAAGTAGCACCGACGATTCCGCCCAGGACACTGTTGTCTTCGCCGATGATGGCGTTCTGCACGGTGTTCGAGAGCGTCAGCAAGACAACCAAGTCGAACGGATTGAGCTGGACGAGTTCGCGCTTCCCGGAGAGCCTGAGGCTGATCACCAGGAAGGCATAAACGATGATCGGGCGAAGGATCTTTTCCACCAGGGGAAGCCCCATGACGAACATATCTTTCCAAGCGTCGTGCATAACAGGATCGCCTCCTTGGGGTGCCCGCGCAGGTCATGACCACGCCGGGCATGTTGGTTTTCAGAGAACGCGGAGAGCGTAGCACGCGGGGAATGGTAACAAAAGTCGGCTGTTCTCTTAGGTCGTCCGGCCCTCGGTACAGTCAGTTTTTCGCGACGTTTTCCCATTGGATTGCCCATCCGAGTCTTAGGCTTCCGTAGGATTAAAACGATTAGGTATTTTCCCGGTTTGAGAATTTGTCGCGTAAGTAAATAAATCCAAACAGAAGTCACCCTCGCCCTGAGCTTGGCGTTCTATAAATGTCCGGCTACAGCCAACGGGCGGGCGCAAACTCTAGACGGGGCGACTCCTTCATCCGCTTATTGGCGAAACCCTTCAGCCGGCGGGCCCTTTTTCGCGCTGTTCACGAGATCCTGAATCAATCCTGAAGTTGCCGGCATTTCCTCAGCCAATGTAAGTCGAATTCTAATGAATCTTTGGATGCCGCTTATGCCAGTCGGTGTGCAGTTGGAAGGTCCGCCCTGCTTGGATAACCGCAAAATCGTCACCCGCTCGACCCACAAATTGCAGCCCGACCGGGAGATTTTTCTCGGTAAAGCCACAGGGAACGGACATCGCTGGAAGCCCGCAAATATTTCCAATGGCGCCGAGAGGATCGGGAAAAGCCAGATCGGTCTCGAGATTCAAGGTCAGAGGTGTCGCTGGAACAGGCTGCGCCGCCGTCGCGATCACGTCGAATGTGTCAAACAATGAATCCATTTTCCTCTGGACGATTTCTCTCACCTTCAAGGCTTGCAGATAGTCTGCGGCGGAGTACTGCTCGTTCACATAGCCCGCGATTTGCCCCAACGGATCGGTCAATTCGCTGACTCGCCCGGAGCGAATCAGCGACCGGAAAGAAGCGGCGCACTCCACGGCCACGATAATACTGCCCGCTTCCTCCCAGGGACCAACAGGCAAAGCGACATCCTTCACACCCGGAAAATACTTCTTGAGGATCCTGGTGGCGGCTTCGATGGGCTTGGCAATGCCTGGCGCAAGGGATTTCCATGCGTTCGTGATCCAGCCAACCTTTAGTGGCCGCGAATGTAATTCCATGGACGGCGAATAGGTAAAGGCACCCTTATCAATGGGCACCGTTCCGCGATCCTTCGGGTCATGGCCTGCGATTGCCGCAAAGATGCGGGCGCAGTCTTCCGCGCTCCTCGCCATCGGGCCGATCTTGTCCATCGAAGGCGCGAGTGCCATGGCACCGTAACGACTCACGCGTCCGTAGGTAGGCCGCAGACCGCTCACGCCGCAGAAGGCTGAGGGGCAGATGATAGAACCCCATGTTTCCGTGCCGATCGCAAACGCAGCCAGACCTGCGGCTACGATCGCCCCTGAGCCGGAAGACGATCCGCAAGTCCAGCACTTAGTGTCCCAGGGATTCTTGGCTTCGCCCTGCAAGGATGCGGACGCGAAGCGGTAGCCCATTCCCCCAGCGAGTTCAATCATGGCTGCTTTGCCGATCATCACCGCGCCCACGCGGTTCAGATGTTCGATCACTGTCGCGTTGTAATCGAAGACCTGGTTTGCATAGGGCTTTGCGCCCCACGTGGTCGGAAGCCCTTTCACCGCCAATAAGTCTTTCGCGGCGTAAGGAATCCCGTGTAGCGGGCCACGGTAGTGGCCGCCCTGGATTTCTTTTTCCGCTGCCTTGGCTTGTTCGATGGCAGTCTCAGGCATCAGGTGGGCGTAGGCGTTAAATCGCGCTCCGAGCCTTTGGCTGCGGTCGAGATATGCGTGCGTCAGATCGATGGGCGAGAGCTTCTTCGATTCGAGACGTTTCGCCAGCTCAGTTACAGACAGATGATAAATCTCTTCGCCAGGCATTCGCGACGCTCCTCAGGAATTTTTCGGCGCATTGGCCGGTGTTTGCGGCGTCGGTGAAGGCTTCTTTTCCCGTTCCATCAATGGTTTCAGGTAAAGCCCCGGCCCATCTCCGTTGTCCGTCGCAAATGCCCGCAGACGATCAAGCGGTGGTTGTGCTTCGGTTGCCAGTCGCCGGATATCGGCTTTCTGGGAGTCAGTAAGCCGGTCGCCGTACTGGGCGAAGATAGCCTGAATCCGTGATTCGACCTCGGTTTGGCCTTGGGGTGATAGCTTCGGCGCGTTCGCGGCCTGCGGCGTCGGCCGTGTGGCGGCGAGAGACTCAGACCTGAGCAGATCTGACGGTGACAATGATGCAGCGGCGGAAACCAAGGCAGCGCGCCACGCAAATTCACGGCGAGAAATTGCCGAATCGCTCTGGTTGCCCATCGAGGTCTCCGATCAGAACAAGTAGTGCAAAACAGTGAGTGAAAGGCTCAGAGTGAGGCTACTGAATCCGTGTTCGAGCGTCAACTGCCTGCGCGGGTAGGCGGGGGCAGGTTATAAGGCGGGGAAAAGTGATACACCCATTGAACGCGCTTCTGAGGAATGCAACGCCGTTGAGAAATTGGGCGCATTTCCATTCATCGCGTGGATCAAGATTTGCATAGAAATAGATTTGAAACGTGCGAAGCCTGCTGTGGGTTCTCCATTTACGCGGGGAAGTTACTGAAACTAAGCTAGTTGCAGGCGCATCTTTATGCGTTACAAACTCGTTCCTGAAAGAGCGGAAATTATGAACGGGAATGATCCCCGGTAACCGCTGCGGGCTGAAGGTACCGGGCGAAGGTTTCCCGGGGTTATAATCCCGACCACTTATGCCTCTCGCTCCGGGCACACATTTTGGCCCTTATGAAATTACCGGCCTGCTTGGTTCTGGTGGAATGGGCGAAGTGTACCGCGCCCGCGACACGCGGCTGGAGCGCACGGTCGCCATCAAGATTCTTCCCGCACACCTATCCTCGGATCCGGTTCGCAAGCAGCGATTCGAGCGTGAAGCGAAGACTATTTCCAGCTTGAATCATCCGCACGTCTGCACTTTGCACGACGTGGGCTCGCAGGACGGCGTCGACTATCTGGTGATGGAGTGCGTAGAAGGAGAGACGCTGGCGAAGCGCCTGGAGAAAGGAGCGCTGCCGCTGGAGCAAGGGTTGAAGTACGGGGCGGAGATTGCTGACGGGCTGGACAAAGCCCATCGCAGCGGCGTGGTCCATCGCGATTTGAAGCCCGGCAACATCATGCTGACGGCGACAGGGGCGAAGCTACTGGATTTTGGGCTGGCGAAGGAGGTCGTGCCGCTTGCCAGCGGAGCCACGATTACCGCGGCAGCGCAAAGTTCGCCGGTTACAGAGGAGGGAACAATCATTGGAACGTTCCAGTACATGTCGCCGGAGCAGGTGGAAGGGAAAGAACTGGATGGGCGCAGCGATATTTTCTCGCTGGGCGCAGTTTTGTACGAGATGGTGACGGGGAAGCGAGCGTTTGAAGGCAAGACGCAGTTAAGCGTGGCTTCTGCAATCCTGGAAAGAGAGCCATCCCCGATCACTTCTATCAAGCCGCTTACTCCGCTGGCGCTGGATCATGCGGTGAAGAAGTGCCTAACAAAAATACCGGATGAGCGCTGGCAGAGCGCGAGTGATTTGGCCAGTGAGTTGAGGTGGATCACCGAAAGCGTCGGGCAAGCGACGGGTCCGGCATTCCAGGAAGCACCAGGAAAAACGAGGAAAAGAGCAGCTTGGCTCATCGCCGGTGTGCTGGCGGGGGCCGCCATCGCCGGGGCTGTTCGATGGCCAAGCTCCAAACCGCCTGAAGAAACAATGTATTTTCCCGCGCCGATGCCATTTTCCGCGCGTGACCTTGCTATGGCTCCCAATGGGCACGCTATTGCGGTAATCGCGTATCTGGAATCGGCGCAGAGGAATGCGCTGTGGATTTACGAGCTGGGGTCACGGAGCGCAAGAAACCTCGCCGATACCCAGGGCGCCAGCTATCCGTTTTGGTCGGCTGACGGACGATCTCTGGCGTTCTTTGCCGATGGAAAGCTGAAGAGGGTGGAAGTATCAGGCGGCCCGGTGCAAACGGTGTGTGACGCGCCGTCGGGGCGAGGAGGCACCTGGAACAAGGACGGTGTAATCGTCTTCACACCAGATGCGCGGTCGGGCGTGGGGCTGTATCGCGTCTCGGCATTGGGCGGAACAGTCACGCCAGTCAGCAAGCTGGATACGAGTCGTGGAGAATTGAGTCATCGGTGGCCCATGTTTCTGCCCGACGGAACGCACTACCTGTATATGGCAACCAATTTCGCGGGGCAGAAGGGCGTTGATGCCATCTTCGTGGGCTCACTGGACTCTATTGAGAAACGATTCGTCGTGGAAGCCGCGGCCAACGCGGCCTATGCCGCGCCAGGCTATTTACTGTTTTACCGGGACAAGGCTCTGCTCGCCCAACCATTCGATCTGAAGCGCTTCGCTTTGACCGGGGAACCAACAACTATTCTGAACGATATTCAGTACCAGCCGCAGGTCAAGAGGGCGGTATTTGGGGCCTCCGACAAAAGCCTACTTGCCGCTCAGAGCGGGAGTGGCGTTGCCCTTTCGCAACTCGTGTGGTTTGACCGCAAGGGGAAAGGGCTGGGAACGGTGGGAAAACCCGATGTGTATGGCAACGTATTCATAGCTCCTAGTGGAAAATCGGTGGCCGTAAGTATGACGGACATCGCGAGCCAGAATACCGACATCTGGACTTATGATTTGCAACGCGGTAGCGCCAAGCGGCTTACCTTCGATCCCGCCGCTGACTCCGTGCCCATCTGGAGCCCGGATGCCGGGCGATTGGTCTTTGCCTCTAACAGGACGTCCTTTAATGACCTGCAATTGAAGAACTCCGACGGCGCGCAAGAAGAGTTGAGTATCCTGCATTCTGGCATTGATAAATTTCCGAATGACTGGTCCAGGGACGGGAAATACATTCTATACACTCAAGACACGGACTTGAGGTTCCTAACTCTCCCGGAGCTGAAGAGCAGCCTGTTCCTGAAGGCTCCTTCCGTTCTCAGGAACGGCCAATTCTCGCCCAATGGGAAATGGGTGGCCTACGCATCGAATGAAACCGGAAAATGGGAAATTTACGTAACCTCCTTCCCGGAACCAAGGGGTAAGTGGCAAGTCTCGACGGGAGGAGGCGAACAGCCGCGGTGGAGAGGCGACGGGAAAGAGCTATTCTACCTTTCGTCGGACGACAAGATGATGGCCGCGCCGGTAGCGACCGGGGCCAATTTCGATGCCAGCACCCCGGTTGCACTTTTCCAAGCGGCTCCCCGACAGCCAGTCCCAATCTATGACCTCTTTGTTTATGACGTGAGCCGTGACGGGCAGCGATTTCTGATCATTACGGAAGTGAAGCAGGCAGAGAGCGCGCCGATATCCATCGTTCTGAACTGGACCGCAAAGCTGAACAAATGATGCGTGCAGCTGGAAACAAACTGGGGCCGTGTGAGTTTGTGGGACCGCGGAGAGCGTCAAATCAGGCCAAGTTTGTGAAGAATTGAAGCTAGCCGTGGGCGATTTTTGCGATGCGGCTTGTTTCGAGTGTCTAAATCGTCTATCTATTTGTGACGCATGTCGGCGGGGGCTCGGGTCCGGTCCAGAGGAAACACGTGCAGTTCCCATTTGACCGGGACCGACGTTGGCAGGTAGCAGATGGTTTTGTCGCACGCCTGATACTCAAGCTTTCCCGTAATCGTGAAGATTTTCCCATCTTTCCCAAGCGAGCCCCAGAACTCTGACCCCGAGCTCACTTTCACATCCTGGTTGATGCGCAACGTCCCCTCGAAGACGGGTACGCGTTCCTTGATCGCAGGCAAATAGAGGGTCTTGGACGGCGGGTAAACTGCCGATTTGAGCTCCAGTTGTGGGATAGGATCAATCACCAGCTGAATAGCTTTATAACCCTGTGTCCCGGGCGCATACACATGCACGTCCGGGGGCAGCCGCACTTCGGCAACGAGAGTGACGCGAGTACCGGGAACGCCTACGGGATCGGATTGTTCGAGGGCCAGTTGAAGATGCGGGGCTTCGACCGTGTCCGTTATTTCCTGGCCCAATTCAGGGAAAAGCTTGGCAATAATACTATTTCCGGTAAGCCGCTCTCGGTATTTCGCTTCGAAGAACTTTTCTCGAATGAAGCCGTTGGTATCAATTAAAAAAAATCCAGGGCGGGCAAAGCCCTTCTGCATACCGGTAGCTTCGGTATTGAGGACTCCATAAGCCCGGATGGTCTTCGAGTCAGGATCCGCGAGCATGGGGTATTGGAGTTTGTGTCGGTCAGCAAAATACTTCAGGATTTCTTCCGAGTCGTAGCTGATGGCCGCCAGCCTGACCCCTTGCTTTTCGAATCGCGGGATTGCGCTTTGCAGCTGGACCAGCTGCCCTTTGCAGAACGGTCACCAGTCCGCTGAGCGGAAGAAGAGAAGAACCGTTCCGTTTGTTCCTTTCAAGCTATCGAGTGTCTGTAGCCGGCCAAACTGGTCGCGAGCCGAAAAAGCAGGAGCCTTCTGGCCGACCGCGAGTCCAATGGACATCAACTCGATGGAAGCGATCCTAATCGTCTCGTCATCGAGAGTTCCCCGGACGGTCACCGTGTCTCCCAGGTGAGCGCTTACCGATGCCTGCGGCTCAATGCCGTAGATGACCCTGTTCGTATCGTCATACAGCGACAGCTTCGCACCCGGCACATTTTTGGTGCACTCGGGGGATTCGGCAAAGGCTTCGTCTGCGTTGCAGCTGCTGGACACAAGGACGCCGGACCACGATCCGGGCTTTGTTGTGTTCTGTCCAGCCACTGCGATTGGAGTTATAGAAAAAAGCGGCACCAGACAGAGGAAGAAGCGCTTACGCAAAGAATCAGCTCTGGCCGTCAGCATCAATTCGAGACCTTCGCTTCCTTCTTGGATCGGCGGACAGGGTACGCCTGACAGTCTCCGCGCATACATCTCCCAGCTAAACCTGCCCAGACATATTAGTGGGTCTTCGTGCCGCGTGCTATACGGAAGATAGGAAGTAACCCGGCCGGCTCTCGCGCAGCTAGCTCACTTCCGTGAGGGTGCGAATCTGCGTTTCAAGAGCTTGATTATATTGACGCTCGATCTGCAGTTCCGTTTGGAGTTTCTTCACCAGAAGGTCCAAATGAGCAATTTCCACACGAAGTTTCTGGACGTCGGCTGCTGTCGGAGCAGGCCGAACCGAGGGGGCCATCGATTGTTGGGGGTCGAAGTGCGGTTGCAAAGGTTGCCGTGGAGTGAAGGCCTCGGCAAGTGCTCGTGGCCAGGCAGATTCCGGCGTGGCCGCGGCAGGTGGTGGAGGCGCCACCGGGCGGGGCGCTACCGGAACTGGAGGCGGGGAAAAAAGAGTGCTCAAAGCGCTTGAAGGTGTTGAGCGTTCAGCCGCGGGCGCGGGCGTTCCACGTTTCGGCTCTAGGAGGCTCTTCACGCGCGCAATCAATTCCTGCGGCTGAAAGGGTTTGCGAATTAGTTCATCCGCTTTTACCGCAACCGCTTTGTCGGCGACGCTCTTATTGACCACGCCGGACATCAGCACGACCGGCGTTTGACAGAATTCCGGATGCTGCTTGATTTGGCTGCACACGGAGTAGCCGTCCTGATCGGGCATGATCACGTCAGTGATCACCACGTCGGGCCGGTTTTGCTCGAATTGTGCCATCGCCGAGGCCGCGTCGGCACAAGTAATCACGGTAATACTCTCGCGGCGAAACGCGATCTTGATGACTTCGCGCATCGTGGCGCTGTCGTCGATGAAGTAGACGGTAGGTGTGCGTTTGGCAGGAGCTTCTCCCAGCGGCGGAATGGTCATCGCTTCGCTCATTGCGCTTCCTTGTCTGCCATGTCACGCGTTCCTTCGTCAAATTCGCGCATGGCATCCATCATAAGGTCGGTGGCCGAGCGCAGCACGGTGCGCTGTGCCGACCTGGTTCCGTAGGTAAATTTGTAGACGCCTTCGTTGGTGTTTCCACAGCTCTTCAAAATGTGAATCACGGCTTCATCGCCAAACAGATTGCCGCACTCCGCGTGAGCGATCGTTCCCGCGTCGTAGAACAGCACCCCGTCGGTATCGCTGGCGTTGATGTGCAACGCGCCCGTCTGGTGCGCGTGCCCCAGCATCTGCATGACGCCGGTGAGGTCGTGGTGCGTCAAATTGCCGCTGAGGCTTGTGTCTGACTGGGAAAGCATCTGCGTGGGTTGAAACCCCTCTGCTTTGCTGACGATGATCTGTTTCACATGCGCGGCAATGACCGCGGGTTGCCTGTTGCGGTCGATGTAATCGTCGCAGCCCGCCTGAAATGCTTCCATCAACGCGCGCTGGCTTCCGTCGCCGAGTGCGATAACAGGCAGATTGGCATTTTTTGAGTCCGCGTGAATGATTCTGGCAATCTCCAGAGCGCCCATCTCCCGCATATTCGTCGCGCAGAGAATGGCGGATGGCGCATCGTATTCAAGCGTAGTAAGCGCGAAAGCCGCTTGGGTACTGGAGACGACCTCAAACCCTTCGCGTTTCAATGCATCGCCTAGTCGCTTTGCAAAATAAACGTTGCTGTCGATGAGAAGAACCTTGACGGCATGTCCGGCGGGAATCATGACTGCGCCTCCGGTGGTTGCCGCCCCGCGGCTCCCGCGAGTGCTCGCTCGGGGCCAGGCGTGAGCGTGTCGATATTCAAGACTTCGATTACGTCACCGTCATGCGACAGCCACCCGGCGACGTGAGGAGCATCGGATTCAACTGCCGCGGTCATCTCCGCATTGATCAATTCGCATTCACCAGTGACCGGGATGGCCACCCATTCCTTGTGTGCTCCGTAGTTGCGAACGACGATGAGGTAAAAACGGCGAGACGTCAGGCGCTTTCCCAGCAGCATTTCCGAAACGTCGCAGACCGGAACGATCCGGCCACGTCGCAGGATCACGCCTTCCAATTTCGGTGTTCGGTGCGGAAAACGAAAAACGCGGCTGGGGGCCACGAGCTCGGCAATCTCCTTCGCCGAAATGGCAAACCGCCGTTCGCCCAGCCGCAGCAGGACGAAGGATTGCAGTTCGAGTTCGGTTGATACCGTCATGGCGCGCAGCTTGTCCCCTCTGGATCCTCGCTTGCAGGTTTGTCCGCTTGCAAAAGAGCCGCATCGAGCAAAGCCAATTCTTCGGGCGACAAAAACCCTTCCGGATGCACCACCGGTACGACCGTCTGATCGAGTGCCGTCAGTCCGCGGTACCACTGCCGTTCTTCGTGGCAGAAGGAGAGTGGAAGAGCCTGGAGCCGCGACATAGTCGTCATCTTCTCGATGCCATCGATCAAGAGAGCCGTGCGCGTCTTGCGCAGCACGAATAGCTGTGCTCCCTCCGCCGCATGCAATCCAAAATGCATGGCACCGTTGACAATGAAAAGCGACCTGTCCCCACGCCGCAGGACGTGGCGAACTTTTCGAAGTCCGGGGGCACTGATTTCGGTCGCAGCGCCTGACATGCTGTCCGCGCTGCGCACTTCTTGCACCGAAGCTGAAGAGATGGCGAACAATTGCCCGCTGACACGGAAGAGAACGATCTGTTCCGTCTTTGCCGGGGTCGTCTTCACTGGGGCCGCGAACCGCATTAGCGAACTCCCGCGGGCGTTGTGCGGCAGATTCCGAGGACGCGCTTTTCGATGGCGGGGTAAATATCGTCGATTGAGAGCACCTGATCGACGGCGCCGGTTTTGATGGCCTCGGCAGGCATGCCGAAAATCACGGACGTTGCCT
>WNFO01003943.1_pt1 | contig 15412 bp, 15 predicted proteins | sample 5400251 | NCBI WGS metagenome assembly WNFO01 (sample SAMN13153354, study PRJNA577476) | soil metagenome | isolation source: 100 cm saprolite under Madrone tree | place: USA:California | collected 2016-06-14 | reverse complement strand
CAAAGATTTCCGCGCCGACGTAATGTGACGGATGCAGTCCACCTTCGCGCAGAACGTGCGCGGCCATTGCCGAGGTCGTCGTTTTTCCGTGCATTCCAGCGATGACGATGCCGCGCTTGTCGCGCATGATGGCAGCGAGCGCCTCGGCCCGGCGCACGACCGGCTTTCCAGAGTCGCGTGCGCTTAGCAGGATCGGATTGTCGATCTTAATGGCGGAAGAAAAGATGACGAGCTCGGCGTCACTCGCATCCTCCGCGCGATGTTCTTCACGAAAACGCAGACCGAGACGCTGCAATCGATCCGTCTCCAGGGTGCTGACTTTATCCGAACCGCTAACCTCGTGCCCGAGCTCGAGCAAAAGCGCGGCGATCCCGCTCATTCCGCTCCCAGCCACGCCGATCAGATGAATCTTGTGGTGCTCACTTATGAGCAGCTTCGTCAGGTCTATTTCAGAGGCGCGCGTCATGAGTGCTATATTTTTCCATGGTTGCAACCACCAGCCCAGCGGCGTTTTCCGGCGCCAGGCGCGAGCAGTTTTCGGACATGCACCGAAGCTTCTGCGCGTCGCCGATCAATTCCTTGATTTTGCCCGCCAGTAATTCGCCGGAAAGCTCTGATTCCTTCAGGAGAATCGCGGCCTCAGCGCGTGCAAAGATTTCCGCGTTGCGCGATTGATGATCATCGGCCGCATAAGGAAAGGGAATTAAGATGCCCGGCAGCGAAAAAGCCGCGAACTCAGCCAGACTGGCCGCGCCCGCGCGCGCCACAATAAGATCGGCGGCACTATAAACTTCCTCCATCCGATGGTGGAAAGCGGCGACAAAAGCCGGAATATTTTCGCGGCGATAATTATCCGCAACCAGACGCTCATCGCGCCCACCGGAGAGATGGATGACCTGGAGAGGGACATCTTGCAATGAGGGCAGCGATTTGATGATGGCCTGGTTGATCCCACTCGCGCCCTGGCTTCCGCCCATCACGAGCAGCGTCGTGAGGTCTTCGCGCAGGCCCAGTCTTTGACGCGCAACCTGTCGATCCAAGCGTTTGAGCTCGGTGCGAATGGGCGTGCCGGTGACTTCAGTGCGCGCTTTTGGAAAAAAGGGCGCGCATTCCTTGAATCCGAGCAGGACGGCGCGCACCATCCGCGCGGTCAGCCGGTTGGCTTTTCCGGGAACGGCGTTCGATTCGTGAATAAAAGTGGAAACGCCGCGCATGCGCCCAGCGAGGACGGGCGCGGTGGAGGTGAAGCCGCCCATGCCGAGAACAACTTGTGGTTTGAACTTGCGGTAGATGGATCGACAAAGCGAAAGGCTTGCGCCGAATCGCCGGATAAAACCCAGAATCGCAGGCGAGAATGGCGAAGGCAATCCGACTGTGGGCAACTTTTCGAATCGGAAACGTGCGCCTCCGGAAAGCGCGAGTGTATCAATTTCCTTTTCCGAGATCAACAACATGACTTCGTGGCCGCGATCACGCAGCACCTCGGCCACGGCGATGCCGGGGAAAAGATGTCCGCCGGTTCCACCACATGCGATTACTGCGTTCATGAGAGGCACGAACTGGCGAATGGTGGATCGAGCAGTCCCTTGCTCGATGTTAAAATTAGACGGCGAAGCCGGATATTTTTTAGCATCGCGGGCGGAGCGGCCGGTCCACCTGGCGTGATTGTGCTCGATTCGATTACAGCGTTCATGAAAGCGGATTGCCGTCTTGGAGTTAAATCCGCGGTGTCATCCGAGCCGGCATCGTCGTCCGTTTCTTGTCCAACGGTTCGAGAATCCCCTGGCGATAAATATTCAGGAGTAAACCAATCCCGAACAAAGACGCGGCGAGGTTCGAACCTCCGTAGCTGATAAAGGGCAGCGGCAGACCTTTGTTCGGCAAAAGCGAAGTGGTCACGCCAATGTTCACCGCCGCCTGCAAAGCCAGCAGCGAAACAACGCCGCAGCCAAGCAGCAAACCGAACCGGTCTTTGGCGTGCAGCGCGATCATCATTCCGCAAACAATGATGACCACGAACAAAAAGACCACGAGCAAGCTGACCCGTAGACCGAGCTCTTCACCGATAATCGGGAAAATGAAATCCGTGTGGGCGTAGGGCAGATAAAGCATTTTTTGCCGGCCGTTGCCGAGGCCAAGTCCTTCCATTCCGCCGCTGCCCCAGGCGATCAACGCCTGCATCTGCTGCAAGCCGGCATCTTGTTTGAAGCGTTCCGGATCGAGAAACGCGGCCAGCCGGCCCATTCGTTCTGACATTTGCGTGGCGAGAAAGAGAATGCCACCTACTCCGGCAAGCGAAACCATGCTGAGCAACATCGGATTCACTCCGGCAACGAACATCACGACAAATGCGGTCGCGCCGAGCAGGACGGTCGTTCCGAGGTCCACCTCGGTGAGAATAAGCGCGAGCAGCAAAGTGACGATCGCGAGCGGAAGAACAAAGCCGCGGAGCAGACTACTGGTTGCCTTTTCATAACGCGAAAACCAAGCGGCGAGAAAAAACACCGCAGCGATCTTCGCAATCTCAGAGGGTTGAAAACCGAACTGACCGAGGCCAACCCACCGGCGCGAACCGTTAATGCGCATTCCGAGATGCGGAACGAAGCAAAGCGCCAGCGCAATGAATGCGAGACCAAACCAAAGCCACCATGTCCGCTGCCAAAAATGGCGACTCCGAGCCAAATCGCCTGGCGTCTGATGAAAAAGTAAACATCGCCATGACTGTCGCGCGCAAAGGCACTCGTGCTGAAAAGCATGACGATGCCGATGACGAGCATGCCGAGCACGGCCAGAAACAGGATGTAAGCACTTTTACGATGCATTAGGTTCTCGGATTGCGGAGCGCACGCGTCTCGCGTGCTGGTTGCGGCATCTCGCCGCAATGATCTTTCCCGTTTTGCAGACTCACCTTAGAGTTCACTCGTCGGATTTTCTTGGTTTTGTTGTTTTTGGGATCAGCAGCTTTTGTCCGATTTGCAATTTGCGCGGGTCTTCGATGTGGTTGAGCGTGATCAAGTCGTCATAAGAGACTTTGAATTTCTTTGCGATCATCACCGGGTTATCGCCTTTTGCGACAACGTAAACTTTTCCCGCGTCTGCGCTGCTCTTCGCGTTCACACTTTGTTTTGACTTACCTCCGTCTTTCGCGGCCTGCTTGGCTGGCGCGGAATCCTTTTGGACAACTGGCGGCCGTGAACTGGCAGCGGCAGCTTTGATAGTCGATACAACCCCGAAAGCTTTCGGGGCAACCGCAGCGTTCTTTGTCGATGCGGGCGCCGGAGCAATCGATCCCTGGCGCGTTTTGATCGCGTTGAAAGCGATGATTCCGGAAACGGCCACGACGTGGAGAACCAGAACAATCAGCAATGCGCGCGACAACTTCATGTTCGGTTCGGACATTTCCTCGTAGTCCGTTTGAGCGGATGCCCGCAGGGATGGGCGCCCGCCCGTGGCCCGAAGTTTTTTGCGTCGCAGCAGTTTGGGGAGTTTCATGATTTCATTTCGGAAGAGCTTGGACGAGGGCGCGAAATTGATCGCCGCGATCGGCGTAGCTTTTGAACATGTCGAAGGAAGATGTGCCCGGTGAGAAAAGAACGACGTCGCCCGGCCTGGCGATGGCGTGCGCGCGCTCGACCGCGTCGGCGAGGGAGTTGGCGATTTCGGATTTGACCGCGCCGCTCCAGGCGCGCGCGATGCTCCCGGCCATTTCGCCAATCAAAATTGTCGATCGAACTTTTTCTTTCACGAGCGGCCGGAGCGGATCAAAGGTGAAACCTTTGTCCTTGCCGCCGGCGATGAGAACGATCGGTTTGGTTTGTGCGTGCAGTGCCTTCTCGACGGCATCGAGATTTGTCGCCTTGGAATCGTTGACGTAACCGACGCCGCCAACTTCGCGCACAAATTCGCAGCGGTGCGGGCGCGGCTCATAGGCGCAGAGCGGCGGGACCATTTGCTGAAACGACAAACTGCGCGCCAGGCCCGCGGCCAGCGTCGCCATCAAATTCTCGATGTTGTGCGAGCCGCGCAGTTTGGTCTCGGCCAGACGCAAAACGATTTGGTTTTGATAAACGATCGCTCCTTCGGCCAAACGAAAATCGGCGCGATCGGTATAAGCACTGAACGTAATTTGGCGCGGGCGAATTTTCGGCAGAGTCTCACTCGCATTGACGATCGCGACATCGTCCTTGGTTTGATTCTCAAAAATGCGCAGCTTAGCCGCGCGATAATCGGCGACGGAACGATAACGATCGAGATGGTCGGGAGCAAAGTTGAGCCAAAGGCTAATCGATGGCCGGAAAGTTTGGATCATCTCCAGTTGAAACGAACTCACTTCGACGGCGAGCACGTCGAACGAGTTTTTCTCCCGCGCGACTTCTGAAAGCGGTTTGCCGATGTTGCCGCAAGCGATGGTCCGTTGGCCGCAGGCGTCCAGCATCTGCGCGAGCAATTCAGTGGTAGTTGTTTTGCCGTTTGTGCCGGTTACGGCGATGATCGGAAGTTCACAGGATCGCCAGCCGAGCTCGAGCTCGCCAATCATCTCGATGTTGCGCGAAGAAAAATTGCGCGGCAGCGGCGCCGCCGGATCGATCCCCGGACTCAAGACCGCCAGTTGATAAATGGTTGAGTCCTCGTCTGCCGCCGGTCCGCAAATCACGCGAATGCCTTGCGCGCGCAGATTGTCGATGGTGGACTTGAGTAAATTCTTTTCCTCGGCGTTATCGAGAACGGTGACTTGAGCGCCTTCCGCTTTGAGCAGAAGCGCAGCGGCCGTTCCGCTCAGACCTGCCCCGAGAACCGCGACCTTCTGATTTTTGTAGCGCACGTTTCTACCTCAACTTCAGCGTCGCCAGGCCGAGCAAGGCGAAGATTCCAGAGAGAATCCAGAACCGCACGATGACGGTGTTTTCTTTCCAACCGACCAGTTCGAAATGATGATGAATGGGCGACATGGCAAAGATGCGGCGGCCGGTCAGTTTGAAACTCAGCACCTGCAAAATCACCGAGACCGCTTCGATCACAAAAACTCCGCCCACCACCATCAAGAGCAGCTCCTGCTTACAACAGATCGCGACCACACCGATCATGCCGCCGATGGCGAGCGATCCGGTGTCGCCCATAAAAACTTTCGCCGGATGACAGTTGAACCAAAGAAATCCAAAGCCGGCGCCAACCAGTGCTGCGCAAACAACCGTCAGCTCGCCGGTGAATGGATAGAACGGAACCTGCAAGTATTCCGCGATGCGAAAATTTCCGGCCGCATAAGAAAGCAGCGCATAGGCAAACGCTACCGTCACGGTGCATCCGATGGCGAGACCGTCCAGGCCGTCGGTCAGGTTGACCGCATTGGACGATCCAACAATGACGAGCGCAAAAAACAGAAAGGTAAACCATCCCATGTTCGTGATGACCGGCGCCTTGAAAAATGGCAGGTAAAGCGAACGCGCCTGCACCTCGAGCAGCGGACTGGTAAGAAAAACGGCGGTGACGATAACCGCGAGAATGATTTGGAACAACAGCTTGAATCGGCCACTGATGCCGGCCGATTTTTTCTTCGTAACCTTCAGGTAGTCGTCCGCAAATCCGAGCGCACCCAGATAAAGCATGCTGAACAAAGCGAGCCAGACGAAGCGATTGTCCGGACGCGCCCACAAAAAGCTGGAAAGAAAAACGGCGCCGATGATGAGCACGCCACCCATGGTCGGCGTTCCTTGCTTGCCGAAGTGCAATTCTGCCAGCCGGTGGACTTCTTCCGCCGCGCGAATCGGTTGGCCCAACTTGAGCGCCGTCAGCTTGCGGATGACGAGGTTCCCGAAGATCAGTGAAACTGCGAAAGCGGTGACCGCGGCCGCGACCGAACGGAACGTTACATAATAGAAGACGTTAAAGCCGATGAACTGATCACTGAACCGATGGAGGTAATACATCATGAGGGAACGCCCTCCGTCGGTTGCCGCTTTGCGAATTCCTCGAGCACACGCTCAGTCCGCGCGGTCCGGCTTCCTTTGATCAGCACCAGATCACCCGGCGCCGTGATTTCGGTTAACATCTCAGCGGCTTCGCTTATCGACCCGACCGCGGCAGTTTTTTCCAAGCCGGCCTGCTGCGCGGCCTCCGCAATCGCCGCGCCCATGTCGCCAATCGCAATCAGTTGATCAACGCCAAGCTCGGCCGCTGTTTCGCCAACTTCGCGATGACCGCGCGCAGATTCTTTACCCAGCTCACGCATTTCCCCGAGCACGGCGATCCGTTTTCCATCGGCATCCAACTCCACTAGCGTGCGCAGCGCCGCTTTCATCGAATCGGGATTCGCGTTGTAGCTGTCATCGATGAATTGCACGCCGCCAATTTGTCTGATCTGCAAACGCGCCTTGGCCAGCGGCGCGGCGACGAGACCGGCAGCGGCTTCCTCGAGGGAAAGACCGAAGAGGCGACCGGCAGCGACGGCCAACATGGCGTTTTGCACCATGTGCAAACCCGGTACGGGCAATTGCGCGCGGCAGCGATGCGCGCCCTCGAGAATGGTAAAATCCGATCCATGCGCGCTCTGGGTAATTTCGCCGGCGCGAATTGTTCCCGCAGTTGTCCCAGCAAAAATGACTTTGGCGTGCGTGCGCGCCGCGATGTTTTTACTAAACGGATCATCCGCATTCAAAATAATCGAGCCTTGTGGCCCGATGGCTTCCGCAAGCGCGCCTTTCTCGGCCGCGATCGCTTCGCGCGAACCCATGAACTCGATGTGCGCAATACCGATGTTTGTGATGAGCGCCGCATCCGGCGCGGCGATTTTCGCGAGCGCGGCAACTTCACCGGGATGATTCATGCCAATCTCCCAAACCGCGACCTCATCTTGCGAGGTCGCCTCCAGCATGGTGCGCGGAAGGCCGACGTGATTATTGAAGTTGCCTTGAGTTTTGGTCACCCGGAAACGGCGACCGAGGACCGCTGCTGCAAAATCTTTCGTGCTCGTCTTGCCATTGCTTCCGGTGATCGCCAGGACTCGAAGCGGAAGCGATTTCCGGTAGTTCGCGGCAACGGTTTGGTAGGCTTGCAAAGTGTCTTCGACGCGAATGACCGTGAAGTTGTCTGGAACCTTTCCCTTCCAGCCAAGATCGACAATCGCGCCCACGGCGCCGGTTTTCACAGCGGCTTCGACGAATTTGTGTCCATCGAAATTTTCCCCGCGCAAGGCGACGAACAATTCGCCGTGTTTTAACGTGCGCGAATCGGTGCTGATCTTGTCGATGGAAACATTTCCATTTCCGCCCGAGACGGAAGCGCTCGCAAACTCAGCAATTTGAAAGATCGATAATTTATTCATCTAGAATTCCACAGGGCGGTCCTCGATTGCGCGGCGCGCGACTTGAATATCATCGAATGGCACGGTGTGATCGGCGAATTCCTGATAAGTTTCGTGCCCTTTGCCCGCGATCAAGATAATGTCGCGCGGTTGAGCGACCGCAATCGCGCGGACAATCGCCTCGGCGCGTCCGGTCACTTTTTCGTAACAATCCGAGCCAAAGCCTTTTTCAATCTCGGAGATAATCGCGTTGGGGTCTTCTTTGCGCGGGTTATCGGAAGTGATGATCGAGTAATCCGCATTTTGATCGGCGATGCGGCCCATGAGCGGTCGCTTCTGCCGGTCGCGATCGCCGCCGCAACCGAACACGACAATCAAGCGACCCGGCTCGAGTTGACGCAATGTTTTGAGAACGTTGAGGAGCGCGTCCGGCGTGTGCGCGTAATCAACAAACACCTGAAATTTGCGCTTTGCCGGGACCATCTCGAGCCGGCCAGGAACTTGCGGCGATTTGCCGAGGCTGAGAACTGCTTCGCGCAGGTTGAGGCCGAGCGCGTTCGCTGCGGCCAGCGCCGCCATCGAGTTGGCGACGTTGAACCGGCCGATCAACGGCAGGCGCACGAGATAACTTTTGCCCCGCGCGTCGAGCTGATACGATGTGCCGCCAAATTCCATGCGGTAATTTGAGGCGCGAAAATCTGCGCGCACGCCCATTCCAAACGTGACGACGGAAATCTTCTTGTCGATCTTATCGAGCAATTGCTCGCCGTAGCGATCGTCCATGTTCACGACTGCGACGGGCTTTCGTTTCTTCTGCTGCTGCGTCAGTTGCGTAAACAATTTTGCTTTCGATTCGAAGTAATTTTCCATCGTGCCGTGATAATCGAGATGGTCTTGCGTCAGATTAGTGAAGACAGCGACGTCCCACTCGAGGCCGCGTACGCGCTCCTGCGTCAGCGCGTGGGAAGAAACCTCCATGGCCGCGGCGCGACAACCGGCGTTCGCGATTTGCGCGAGCAACTCTTGCAGGTCGAGCGATTCCGGCGTCGTCCGCGCGGCTGGCAAAACGCGCTCACCGATTTCATAGCGCACCGTCCCGATCAAACCGCAACGCAAGCCGGCCTTTTCACAGATGTGTTTGATGAGAAAGGTGGTGGTGGTTTTTCCATTGGTGCCGGTGACGGCCGCGAGTTTTAATCGCCGCGCCGGCAGTCCGTAAAAAGTTGCAGCCAGATCGGCGAGCGCGGTGCGCGTGTTCTCCACGAGAAGGCAGGTGGCGCGCGGATTTTTCTCTTCGCGCTCCGCGACGATCACGGAAGCACCGTTTTCAATGGCCTGGCCGATGAATTCGTGCCCGTCGTTTTTCTCTCCACGCAGCGCCACGAACAGGCCATTCCTTTGCACTCGCCGCGAGTCATACGCGATGCTTTCGACTGCGCGATCAAGTGGCCCGATGACCTGGCGGACTGGAATCGCACCGGCAAGAGTTTTGAGCTGCATGAGAGTTCAGCATGCGGGCGCAAGGCGCTCAACGGGGCGGGACATTGGTTAGGGCAACTCGCTCCACTGGCAAGGCTTTGCGAATTTCCTCGTGCGGCTGAAGATCGAGATAACGCGCCGCTTGCTCAGCGACTCGGGAAAAGATCGGGCCGGCGACGAGCCCGCCGTAGTTCAACTCCGGCTTGTTCGTGTGCGCATCGTCCAGCACAACAAGGCCGACAAACTCCGGATGGTCGGCGGGCAGATAGCCGCTGAAGGAAACGACATACTTTCCTTTTTCGTAGCCACCTTTCGGATCGACTTTTTGGGCGGTGCCCGTTTTGCCAGCAATGGTAAAGCCGGGGACGGCGGCGGCGGCGGCGGTGCCGCGATCACTCACGACACCGCGCAGCGCATCGCCGATTTGTCTGGCTGTCTGGGGAGAAATGGCCTGGCGCAAAACGACCGGCGAAAGCGAGCTAAGAGTTTTGCCGTCGTCGCTAGTGATCGATTTCACCATGCGCGGAGTGATCAATTTGCCGCCATTGGCGATCGCCGCCATCGCCACGGTCATCTGCAATGGCGTCACTCCGATTTCATGGCCCATCGGAATCCGTGTGATCGAGATTTTGCTCCAGGATTGGGGCGGGCGAATCAGACCGCTGATCTCACCGGGAAGCTCGATCCCGGTGCGCTCACCAAAACCGAAGCGGCGAATGTACTCATAGAATTTTTGCTCGCCGACGCTACAGGCGAGTTTGGCCGCGCCGATGTTGCTCGATTTCACGAGAATGTCCTGCACGCTCAACTCCCCGAAAGGCCGATGATCGTGCAGCGCGCTTCCTCCGAAATTCCAGACGCCATTCTCGCAAAAAATCATCGAGTCAGGACGGACCGTGCGCTCATTGAGCGCGGCGGCCGCGGTCACAATCTTGAAAGTGGAACCCGGCTCCATCATGTCGATGATGGCGCGGTTTTTCATTTGCTCCGGTTTGGCGTCCGCGCGCAGATTGAGATCGAAATTAGGGCGGTTAGCCATCGCCAGAATCTCGCCCGTCTGCGGTCGCATCAGAATGATGGTGGCCTTTTGCGGCGTGTATTCGCGCATGGCGGAGTCGATTTCGTTTTCGACGATATTCTGCAGGTTAAGATCGACAGTCAGATGCACCTGATAACCGTTGCGCGGGGCGCGTTCCTGCCCGCGGTAGAGGACGATTTCCTGGCCGGCGCGATTATGTTCGATGTAACGGTAGCCATCCTGCCCGTGCAGATATTCTTCCATAGAAGCTTCCACACCCTGGATGCCGCGATGATCGAAGTCCGTGAATCCGATGACGTGGCAAAGCATGGAGCCATTCGGATAAATGCGGGTGGCGTCGTGCTCGAAATAGATGCCGCGTAAGTTTCGCGCCCGTAGCTTCTCGCGCAGCACCGCGGCCAGGGCTTTCGGCACTTCGCGCTTGATGACGATGTAACGGCGGTCACCGCGTAATTTTGCCGCCAGCTCACGCGCCGAAATTTTCAGCTCATCGCCGACCAGATCGACAATCGCATCGAGATTGTTCAGATGGGTCGCGTCGGCCACGACAGTTTCGACGGGCACATTGTGCGCGAGGACTTCGTTGTTTGCGTCGAAAATTGCGCCGCGCTCCGCATAAATGATTTGTTTGTAAACGTGTTTTTCAGCAGCCAGCCCGGCGTACTCGTCGTGCTTGATCATCTGGAGATAGATCAATCGAAAAGAAAAACCGCTGAAGACGGCGGTGAAGGCGAGGCACGCCAGCGCGCAACGGATTCGGCTGTTCCACTTCATCGGCCGGCGGATTGATTGGCTACAGGTTGGATCGCATCTTCGCCGTTGGGCGGCGCGGGCATCGTGAGTCGCACGATGTTATGCTCGGAAATTGGGATCATTTTCAAATAGCCTTCCTTCAGGCGGCGCTGCAAAGCGGATCGTGAGGTCAGCGCCGCAATTTGAACGCTGGCGACATCGTTCTGCGTGCGGAGACTGGCCAAATCGTTCTCAAGCGCCTTTTTACGGTCGCCGAGATGGTACAGTTGCAGCGTCAAATAGACGTAACTCAGGCCGGCGAGTGCGAGAAACGCGGTCAGCACGATCCAACGCGCCAACGACGCCGCATCGACTCTGTTCCAATTTCTGTGACGCGACCGGTTCATGCGATTTTTTCGGCGACGCGCAATTTTGCGCTGCGGGAGCGTGGGTTGGCGCGTTGTTCGTCTTCGCCCGGTTCCACCGGTTTCGGCGTAATCAACTTCAGATCGTATTCAGGATTGCGCCGCGGCGCGGGCCATTCCGGCCGGTCGAGCCATTGCCGACTGCGATCGCGGAAGAAATTTTTGACGATCCGATCTTCCAGAGAATGAAATGTGATAACGGCAATGCGCCCACCGGTCTCCAGTCGGCCCGTCAGAACACGCAGGCCCTCTGTGAGTGCGCCGAGCTCATCATTTACTTCCATGCGCAACGCTTGAAAAACCTGCGTGGCCGGATGACGACGCCCGTGCCGCTCGACGACTTTTTCGATCGCGCGCGCGAGCGGGAGGGTTTCACGGAAGGGCGCACTCTTGCGCGCCTTGACAATCAAACTGGCGATGCGACGTGCGGCCGGTTCCTCACCGAGATCACGAAATAAGCGAGTGAGTTGCTCTTCGCTGTAATTGTTAACGATATCGGCGGCGGTCAGCACGTTGCGCGGATCCATGCGCATATCGATTGGCCCATTGCGCATCATGCTGAAACCGCGCTCCGCATTTTCGAGTTGCCGCGACGAGACGCCAAGATCGAGAAGCGCACCACCGATTGTTGTGAGCCCGAGCTCGTCGAGAACTGTGTCCGCGTGGCGAAAATTTGCCTGCCGCAACGTGACCCGCCCACCGAACCTGGCCAGTCGATCGGTCGCATGTTGGATTGCTTCGGGATCTTGATCCAAAGCCAAGACGTCGGCACCACTTTTCAAGATTGCTTCCGTGTGGCCGCCGCCTCCGCAGGTTGCGTCGACCACGAGAGAACTCGGCCGTGGCGCGAGCAATTCCATTACTTCAGCCGCGAGCACTGGGCGGTGATAAGTAAAGTCCTCCATTTCCTGCGCCTCCTCTTCGAGAATGAGCGGACCGGATGCGAACCAGACCGGCCGCTCAAACAGTAATGCGTTCATATTTTTCCTGGCCGATAGCCGCTTACAAACCGATCACATTCGCGACATGCTGGTAAGTGGGCGTTTCCTCTTCATGCGCGCGCTTCCAGCGTTGTAAATTCCAAATTTCAAAACGCCCGCGGCCACCCACGAGCGCCACTTCGCCTTTCAATCCAACTTTCTTGCAAAGCTCCTCGGGCAAAACGAGACGACCTTGTCGATCCGCCGCGCCGTGCTGCGCGCGCGAATGCAGTTGGCGCAAAAAAACGCGACGATCGCGCGCGGAGACGTTTGGGTTCGATTCCGCCGCTGAGCTCATGCGAGCAAACTCCTCCGGTGACATGACGAGGAGAAATTGATGACTCGCTTCCGGCAAAATGATGAACTCTCCACTTTCGTCGCGGCGCCAGCGTGCGGGAACGGTGATGCGATTTTTATCGTCGATGAAGTGACGAAATTCGCCGGCGTAGAGGAGTTGAGTTTGAGAAAGAGGCTCCATGGGTAAGTGGAGAATTGGTCCATTTCGATCCACTTTCCTCCACTTTTAACCACTTCCCCTGCCATGGTGTCAATAAAAAATTAAAGCCCCATTTTGCAGCCACTCTCCCGACCCGTTAAACCCTGCCTTCGCCGTGAGCTTGGGCCCGGGTATGCAAGATCGACAATCGCCTGCGCCTTCAGCCTTTCCGTTGCGCAGATCGCCTCCAGCCAGGCTGCGGCCAAAACCGGGAAATCGTTTACAGTTACGTTTCAGCAGGAAAGCAGACCGGCTACTCGATTTTTGATGCCTCCGGCAAACTGATCGGCTGGACATCGGCGCCGTTACCGAGCGCTTCTGTTTCACCGAAAAGGGCGCAAATAACGGGCCGCACCGTCGCTGATGGCTTGCCAGCGTCGGCAAAGAGGTCTAGAGGAATTGACGTGATCGACTACATTCAGAAGGGCGGTTTGCTGATGTGGCCAATTCTGGCTTGCAGCATTATTTCGATCGCCGTCTTCGCCGAACGCCTTTTTTACTTGCATCGAGCGACGATCCACGTCGGTGAATTTTTGAAGGGGCTTTCCAATCTCATCCAGCGCCGCAACTTTGCCGAAGCGTTACACGAATCGGCCGGCACACCTGGCCCAGTCGCGCGCGTGATTCATTCTGCCATTATCCGGCACGATGCGCCGCGATCGGAGCTGCGCGAGATTGTGCAGGAAGCCGGACAGCTCGAGGTGCCGAAACTGGAGCGATTTCTCGGCGTGCTGGCCACGCTCGCTTTTCTCGCGCCATTGCTCGGGTTGCTTGGAACGGTCGCCGGAATGATCGATGCATTCGGCACAATCGCGTCGCACGGCGGGTATGCCACGGTGACTGAACTTTCCAGCGGGGTTTACAAAAGTCTTTTGACAACTGCGGCGGGCCTGGTCGTCGCCACGCCCACCTTCGTCGCTTACAGTTATCTCTCGGCGCGCGTGAACACGATGCTGCACGAAATGGAACGCGCCGGCATTGAGATTGTGCATATGTTGACGGAGAGCCGGCCGATCAGCGGGATCATCAGCTTCCAACAGCCCGCGGAAACAACCGCCGCCGATCGGGAAGCAGGTCTCGATCGCTAGATCGACAATTTCTGAGGTCGACAATCAGTTCAGCGCGCGCATGAAGCTCAGCCGGACGAAGGAATATAACTTCGGCTGGCTCGTCCTTTTCCCGCTGCTCGACGTCGTTTTTCTCCTGGTTTTCTTTCTGTTACTCAGTTCGAATTTCATTTTGCAGCCCGGAATTTCCGTTTCGATGCCGTTCTCGCGGTTTACGCTTGGTCCGCAGATCAATCAACAAATCATCAGCATCACCGCTGGCGCAGCTCCCACGATTTATTTCCGGGATCAAAAAATCACACTCGATCAGCTCGGGCCGGCACTGGACGCAGCCAAGCGCGAAGGTCGCTCGATCATCATTAAAGCGGACCGCTTGACTCCCTATGAAACGGTTGTTGAGGTGGCAAACGCCGCGCTCGAACATGGGATCACGTCCGTCGCGCTGGCCACAACTCCGCCGCGATGAACACTTCCTTGTCTGCGCCTGCGCCCACATCGCTTCTTTTTAATTGGGAGCCGCCGCGGCGCCGGAAAGCGGCGATCACAGCTTTTTTCATTGCGTCCTTGATCGCACACGCTCTTTGCTTCTACATTTTTCAAATTGTTTATCCGCCGACGGTCTCACTTCTGCCGCCACCAGCTCGCGTCAGTTTGATCGCGCCCAATTCTGAAGAAGGCCGCACTGTGCTTCGCTGGGTTGATGCGGAGGACCCCGCGCTCGCCTTCGCCACGCAACGTCCGCCTGAGGCAAGGCTGAACGCGTTGCCGAAAGTGCGCCACATTCCATCCTATCTCGCGACGGAGCCCGCCCTGAAAGAGATTCCGCCGCTGATTACCGATCTTCGCACGCCGAGTTCGCAGCCGCCAGCCGCCGTGCCGATTGTCCACCAGCAAGCTGCCCCCGCCATGAGTGCAACGCCGACATCCGTTTCGTTTTCAAAGGAGCTCGATGGTTTGGGCGCTCCGAATTTGCCGGTCCCAAATTTTTCCGCATCGAGCAACGAGGCACCGGAGAGCGTCCGTTTTCGCGTTGCGGTCGGCGACCGGGGAGAAATCCGCTATTGCTTTCCACTGAATTCGTCAGGCGATCCGGCCCTGGATGAGCAAGCCAGGCATTATCTCATGCTCTGTCGTTTTCCTGGAAGACCGACAGCCGGGGAGAAAAGCGATCAGTCTCTCATTTGGGGCATCGCGACGATCGAGTGGGACACTGATGTCGCGCGTCCGTCGGGAACACCGACAACCACAGGTGCACCGTGATTCGGGTTAGTCTGGCCGCGCTCGTTACGATTTATCTGCTGCTTTTCCTTGCGGCGGTTTTTCTCTTCTGGATATTGGGAGAGTGGAATCGGCGCCGCCGCGAACGCCGAGCGTTACAGTATCGGCTGCGTTGCGTCATGTGCGCGTTCGAATTTGAAGATCAGACCGACGCTCTGCTTCCGCGGTGTCCGCGCTGCGGAAGTCTAAACGAACGATTTAAAATGGAGCGAATTTAAAAATGGGAATGTGGATCGGCCGCAATCGCAAAGCCCGCGTCACCTACGGCTTCGATGAAATCGCGCTCGTGCCGGGTCGCGTGACCATCAACCCAAATGAGGTGGACATCGCCTGGCGCTTGCCGCGCAGAGGGGCGGAGCCGCTCGTCCTAAAAATTCCAATTCTCGCCAGCGCGATGGATGGAGTGGTTGATGTCCGCTTCGCCATTGCCATGAGCAAACTGGGCGGACTAGCGGTGCTCAATCTGGAAGGCGTGCAAACGCGCTACAAGAATCCCCAGGAGGTCCTGCAAAAAATAGTCGAGGCGGACAAATCTGAAATCACGGCGCTGCTGCGAAAAATTTATCAGGAGCCGGTCCAGAAAGATTTAATTGCGGCACGGATTCGCCAGATCAAAGAC
>WNFO01005263.1_pt1 | contig 15416 bp, 16 predicted proteins | sample 5400251 | NCBI WGS metagenome assembly WNFO01 (sample SAMN13153354, study PRJNA577476) | soil metagenome | isolation source: 100 cm saprolite under Madrone tree | place: USA:California | collected 2016-06-14 | reverse complement strand
GCGGCGTAACCCTCGTTGAAGAACAGATACAGCACGTCGAGCACGCTCTCGAGCCGCGCTCCGAGCTCGCCCGGGAGCGGGATCTCGATCGCGATCTCCTGCTCGCGGATCTGCCGCTTGGCGCGGACCAGGCGCTGGGCAATGGCATCCGGCTCGGCAAGGAAGGCCGCCGCGATCTCGCCCACACCGAAGCCACCGACGGTCTTGAGCGTCAGCGCGACGCGGCCCGCGTATGGCAGGGAGGGGTGGCAGCACATGAACATCATCGCGAGCTCATCGTCACCCAGCGCGTGCTCACGCACGTCGGCCTCCGGGGTCTCGCGTTCGAGAATGTCCAGCTTGCCGCGGAGCGCGACATCACGCCGGATCAGGTCCAGGGCGCGATGGCGGGCGACCTGGAAAAGCCAGGCGCGCGGCTCCGCGGGCACGCCGGCGAAGGGCCAAGCCTGGAGCGCGCGGACCAGCGCGTCCTGCACGGCCTCCTCCGCGAGGTCGAGCCGCGCCGAGCCGAGCCAGCGCGCGAGCCGCGACACCATCTGTCCCGCGCTGTGGCGGAAGAGGTGCTCGACCAGCGCGTCGACGTCGGACGGCGCGGCCACGTTCACGCGCGACGCTACGTGTCCCAGATCTGGCGGACCTCGAGGCTGCCGGCCTCCAGATGCGGGTGGTCCTTGAGGAAGGCCAGCACCTCGTCATAGCTCGAGGCCTCGAGCAGCCAGAAACCGCCGACCACTTCCTTCGACTCGGCGAAGGGGCCGTCGGTGACGGTCATCTTGCCCGCGGCTCCGCGCACCACGCGTCCATCGGTCTTGAGCCGCTCGGCGTGAAGCATGCGCCCGGCGTCGCGAAGACCCGCCGTCCACGCCATGTACTTCTGAAGCACCTGCTGCATCTCCTGCGGGCTCCGGTTCGCGTACGCCTGGCCCGTGCCCCGCGCGACCACCAAAAACTTCGCCATGATGAGCCTCCTCTGTTCTGTTCGCGGGACCCCACCCCGCTCATGTCATCCATAGACTAGACGAACGGCGTCCGCTGAAATCGACGCTCTGGAGCGACCGCATCCGAAGCATACGGCGTGTGCCCGGGCCTGTCGATCTCGAGGCGCCTTGTTCGTCTATCCAGTGAAGAACAGGAGGACACCATGGGGACCAAGGGAGACGCGTTCGCCAGGCAGTTCGAGGCCAAGGTGGAGGAGGCCACGGCTCTGCTCGAGAAGCTGAGCGATGACGACTGGAAGAAGACGACGGCCGCCGAGCAGTGGACGATCGCGGTGACGGCGCACCACATCGCCAGCAGCTACGAGCCGGCCACCCGCATCATCAGGACGATCGCCGCCGGCCAGGCGCTGCCCCACTTCACCCGCCAGATGCTCGACGAGATGAACGCCCAGCACGCCAAGGAGTTCGCCGGCTGCACGAAGCCGGAGACGATCGCGCTCCACAAGAAGGGGGCCGCCGCGGCGGCCGCGGCCGTGCGTGGCCTCTCCGATGCAGAGCTCGCGAAGACCGGCACCGTGTTCACGGGGATGCCGCCCGTGAGCGCCGAGGAGTTGGTCAAGCTCATCCTCCTCAGCCACATCGACTCGCATTTCGGCAGCATCCGGAAGACGATAGGCGGCTGAGTCACCCGTCTGCGGAAGGTGTGCCTGCCGGCCGGGCGTTACGCCGGCGGCTATCCGGGGCGATGGCGCGGGGACCGCATCCCCACCTTGTGGCGCTGGCCGCATCGCCGCGGCTTCACCCGTCGCGCCAATGCGGACGCGGCAGGCACATCCCTATTTTGCCACTACCGCCGAGCCGCGAGGAAGTCGCGCGCGTCCTTGCTTGAGAGGAGGCCGCGGTCAGCGCGGTTCCTCACGCTGGCGGCGTAGACATCCGCTCTGGCGTGGGTGATTCCGAGCGGGTCGAATCCGTTGCCCGGGTTGAACGCCATCTGGTTGATCTTCCGCTCATCGTTCTCCGATGGGACCGACGAGATCTCGAGCTCCCCGATCACGGCGGACTCGCTGCCCCACGCCTTCGAGGCATCGTTCACCGGGGTGCTGCCTTCGTCGACGAAGAGCTGCACGCACAGCTGCCACTTGGCCGGACCTTTCGCCAAGCGGGACGCGAGCTCGTGACGAAGATAGTCAGGGTCCTCCCGCTCGGACTCCGCCGCCGGCGGCGTGTCTTTCTGGGGGAGGAGCGAATACTTGAAGGCAGCGCCCCCCAGATTGACTACCGAGCCCCAGTAACTTTCCAGCGACAGGCTGCGAACCGAATGCAGACCCGTCTCTTTCAAGAGGACGGTCACCCGCCGTCAGCTTGTCCTCACGCAGCTCCTCGAGAAGCTCTCCAAAAACGCCGGTCGTGCCACGCTCGATCATCGCGACGAGAATGTCCGCAAATGCCATGAAAGACTCCGCATCTCGCGCGTGCGATCTTCCGCCCTCGTTGGTCGCCAGGATGTCTGTTTCAGCGCCCAGGGGCGAGAAGAACTTGAGCGCGACGCCGCGCACGTCGGGAGTCTTGTCGGAGAACGGGCACGGCTGCCCATTGGAGAACCGGCAGGCGACGGGAAGCGTGAATGGTGTCGCGAACGGGCCGAGCTTCACCGCGGCGGGGATCTGGTCGAACACGCGCAACGTGCCGACTGCTCCCAGGAGCAGCTTCTGATGCTGCCCGCGGTCGGCGCGTCCACCCAGGCCGGACCCGGCTGCCGACGCGACCCTTCGCTGCTGCTCGCCGATCTTCTGCACGAGCGCGTCTCTGAGTGCCTCCGTGTACGGCGCGTCACTCCAGCCGCGCCCGCTCCCCGCGTCAGCCATCACGCACCTCCTTGACGTTGGCGCACTCGCCACTCGAAGCAGGAATCCCCCTCGTCGAGCCGCCGGCTCACCTCGAGCGCCAGACGGCGATTATGCACGGAGAGCGCCCCCTGCCAGAGCGCGTTCCACGAGTCGAAGACAGCGGCGGCGGGAGCAGTGACGCCCTGCACAAGCCGCCACGTATGCTGGCGGACGACGATCTCACCACCCTCGCGCGCCCACTCGGTCCGGTCATCCTGGGCCCGGCCCATGCGGACGAGATACTCCGCGAAGTCTTCCGCTCCACTGCCAGTGATCCCGAGGAGACCGGCCGTCTCTGCGTAGTACTGCATGCCGATGAGGAGACCGGTCCGTCCCCCCAGGGCTCGCGCGTCTTCATCGCCGAATGTCTCGGCGAGCACGGGCAGAATGGTGCGCACGTAGTCCATCGAGTAGTTGCGGACGATCTTGCGGAAGCGCTCCGCCGGCCAGTCCGCGCCCTCGAGGCGTGGTACCCGCGCCGGGTCGAAATCGGGCCCGTCCTCACCCGGCGCGAAGCGCAGGCGTTCCTCGGGCACGAGGTCGCGGTCGTACTCGAGGTAGTAGCCCTCCAGGCCGGGCTGGCCGTCGGTGGTCTGCTTGGTGCAGACGAAGCCGAGGCGCGGATTGCCCAGCGAGACGCCATTGTGCGCGTGCCAGCCGCGCAGCATGGCGGTCGACACCTCGCTGGGCACGCCGCAGATGGCGGCGCCCTCGTAGATCCAGCGTGGCGGCACGTAGCGCACCCACGCCTTCCGGTCGGTCTCATACATGTACTCCACACGCACGCCGCCCAGATGGTTCGAGAGGTAGTGATACTGCGCGCAAGCCACGGCATGCGGCAACGCCGACAGCCCCAGCTTGGCGAGTCCCGGCAGGAACTTCTCGAGGTGCTGGTGCCTGAACGTGCGGAAGACCAGCTCGGCCGCGGCCGCCCCGCCCCGCCGGGTCACCGTCGTCAGAATGAGCCCAGTGAGGTACGCGTGGTAGAGAATCTCCACTGCGCGATAGCCGTGGCTGGTCGCCCCGTCGTTTGTCACCCGCGAATGATAGCAAACGCAGGGTCAGGTCTTACATTCAGACAAATGTAGCAATGTAAGACCTGACCCCGTGGGACTTGGCGCGGGGCGCGGGCGCATATACACTCCCTTTCGTGACCCCGTCCCAGGACCTGATCGGCGCTTCGCCGCGGCGCAAGGAAGACCGGCGGCTCATCACGGGTGCCGGGCGCTACGTGGATGACCTGCAGCGCCCGGGCCTGCTCCACATGGCCGTGGTGCGGAGCCGGCATGCCCACGCTCGCATCATCAAGATAGGCGTGGATGCTGCGCGGGGCGTGCCCGGCGTACAAGGGGTTTACACCGCGCCGGATCTGCCCGAGATCAAGCGCTCCATGCCCGCGCAGTATGGCGGCCAGTACAAGGGCCGCGCGTTCACCGTGCCCGTCCTCGCGCACGAGCGCGTCCGCTACGTAGGCGAGGCCGTCGCCATCGTGCTGGCCGACAGCGCCTACGCGGCGGCCGACGGCGCGCAAGCGGTCGAGATCGAGTACGAGCCGCTTCCTGTCGCCTCCGATACCGAGAAAGCCGTCTCCGTCAAGCCGCCCATCCACGATTGGCCCGACAACACCACGCTGCCCGTCGGCGCCCACTACGGCGACGTGGACAAGGCCTGGGCGCAGTGCGACGTCGTCGTCAGCGAGAAGATGCGGCACCCGCGCATTGCCGGCGCCTACATCGAGGCACGCGGCGCGCTCGCCTATCATGACGTCGACACCGACGCGCTCACCATCTGGTCTTCCACGCAGAATCCATATTCGCTCCGCGACTCGCTGGGCGCGGTGCTCGAGCTGCCCGCCGAGCAGATCCGCGTGATGGTGCCTGATGTCGGCGGCGGCTTCGGCCCCAAGGGCTCGATCTATCCGGAGGAGATGCTGGTCGCCGCCGCCGCGCTCAAGACGGGCAAGCCGGTGAAGTGGATCTCCGGGCGCGGCGAAGATCTCGTCACCAGCGGTCACGACCGTGACCAGGTCCACGAGGCGAAGATCGGCTTCAAGCGCGACGGCACCATCGTGGCGGTGGAGGATTCGTTCCTGGCCGACGTCGGCGCCTATCCCATCGAGGGCGAGGGTCTCACGCTCAACACGGTCAACCACTTCTGCGCGCCCTATCGCGTCGCGCACTTCCGCAGCCAGGGCAAGAGCGTGGTCACCAACAAGACGCTCAACGGCGCCTATCGCGGTGCAGGCCGGCCCGAGGCCAATTTCGTCATGGAGCGCCTGATGGACGTGGGCGCGCGCAAGCTCGGCATCGACCCGGCCGATCTCCGCCGCAAGAACCTCGTACGCCCGGACCAGATGCCCTACAAGCCCGGCCTCATCTACAAGGACGGCACGCCCATCGCGTACGACCCGGCCGATTTTCCCGGCTCGTTCGACCGCGCGCTGTCCGAGCTGGGCTATGACGAGTGGCGCAAGCGCCAGAAGGCGCACCGGACCGGCTCGCACCGCCTCGGCATCGGCGTGTCCTGCTACGCGCAGGGCTCGGGCCTCGGCCCCTACGAGGGCGCGACCGTGCGCGTGGATCCGAGCGGCAAGGTCTATGTCTTCATCGGCGTGACGGCGCAGGGGCAAGGGCACGCGACCACGCTGGCGCAGATCGCCGCGCAGGAGCTGGGCGCCAACTTCGAGGACGTCATCGTCCAGGCCGGCGACACGACGCTATTTCCGTTCGGCATGGGCACGGGCGGCAGCCGCGTCATGGCCAACTCCGGCCCCGCCGTCGCGCAGACCGCGCGCGAGGTGAAGCAGAAAGCCCAGGCCGTGGCGGCCGAGCTGCTGGAGGCGGCGCCCCAGGACATCCGCATCGAGCGCGGCGAGGCCTTCGTCACCGGCGTGCCGAACCGGAGCGTGCCACTCGGGCGCCTCGCGCTGGTCGCCGTCAAGTCCAAAGCCCTCAAACCTACGGGCGAGCCCGGCCTCAACGCCTGCACCTACTTCTATCCCGCCACGGTCACGTGGGCCTTCGGCACGCAGGCTGCCGTGGTGGACGTGGACGTCGAGTCCTGCCGCGTGCGGCTGCTGGCCTATGCCGTGGTCCACGATCCGGGCCGCGCCATCAATCCTGCGATCGTCGAAGGCCAGCTCCAGGGCGGCGCCGTCCAAGGCCTCGCGGCCGGTCTCCTCGAAGAGCTGGTCTACGACGAGGGCGGCCAGCTCCTGACCGGCACCTTCATGGACTATTGCATTCCCAAGGCCGACGACGTGCCCTGGCTGCCCGTGGCGCTCACCGAGCACCGCTCGGTCATCAACCCGTTGGGCGTCAAGGGCGTGGGCGAGAGCGGCGCCATCCCGGGCGCGGCGGCCATCGTCAACGCGGTCGAAGACGCGCTGGCCGAATTCGGCGTGATGCTCCACGAGGCGCCGGCCACCCCCGCGCGCATCTGGCAGGCCCTCCGGGAAGCCCGTACGCGCGCATGAAGGACAAGAAGCCCACGCCGTCCACGGTGGTCCTGCTCGTCCGCCACGGCCTCACGCCGACGACGGGCGTAAAGCTGCCCGGCCGAGCGCGAGGCCTTCACCTCTCCGACGAGGGCCGCCGCCAGGCCGAGTGCGCCGCTGCGCGCATCGCCAAGATCGCCAAGGTGGTCGCCATCTACTCCTCCCCGCTCGAGCGCGCGCGCGAAACTGCGCAGATCATCGCCAAGGCGCGCAACATGGCCGTGCGCATCGAGCGGGGTCTCCTGGAGCTGGACATCGGCAAGTGGGCGGGCATGGCGCTGAAGGACGCCGGGAGCAAGCCCGAGTGGAAGGCCGTCCAGCAGCACCCGAGCGGCTTTCGATTCCCGGACGGCGAGTCCTTCACCGAGATGCAGACGCGCGTCACGGGCGCCATCGCCCGCATGGTGGCCCGCCACGCGGGCAGGATCGTGGTCGCCGTCTCGCACGCCGATCCGATCAAGGCCGCCGTGGCGCACGCCCTCGGCACGCCGCTGGACCTCTTCCAGCGCATCATGATCGGCACGGCCTCCATCAGCGCCATCGCCTACAGCCCTTCGGGCGCCGCCGTCCTGACCGTCAACTCCATGGACGGCGACCTCGCCGCGCTGGGGATCAAGTGAGCCAGTCCTTCGAGTTCGAGGAGCCCGATTTCTTCACCGTCGGCGCCGTCGGCAAGCCGGGCGAGCGAATCTTCTTTCTGCAAGCACGCGAGAAGGGCCAGCTCATCACGCTCAAGTGCGAGAAGGAGCAGGTGCGCGCGCTCGGGGAATATCTCAGCGGCCTCATCACCAAGCTGGGCGCACCCAAGGGCACGGTGCCCACCGAGATGGACCTGCTGCCCTTTGCCGAGCCCGCGTGGATCGTGGCCACCATGGGCGTGGGCTACGACGAGGAGCACGACCGCATCATCGTGGACGCTCACGAGCTGTTCGAGGAGGAAGAGGAAGGCCAGCGCGCGGGCGAGGAGCCGGCCTCCGCGCGCGTGCGCATCACGCGCGAGCAGGCGCAGGCCTTCGCCGAGCGTGCGAAGGAGCTGATGAAGGGCAGCCGTCCCAACTGCCCCGTGTGCAGCGGCCCCATGGACCCCGCCGGCCACGTCTGCCCGCGCAGCAACGGCCATGTTGTCCACTGAGGCGCTCGATCTCCTGAGCCGCGGCGCCGTCACGATCAAGGGCCGCATGCCCTGGGCCAGCAACGTGACACTGCTCGCGGAGGTGGAGCTGGACGGCGCCTGCGTGCGCGCCATCTACAAGCCCGAGCGCGGCGAGCGGCCACTGTGGGATTTTCCGCCCGGGCTCTACAAGCGCGAGTGGGCCGCCTATCTCTTCTCGGAAGCGCTCGGCTGGGGACTCGTGCCGCCGACCATCGTGCGCGAGGGTCCGCACGGCGAAGGCTCGTTCCAGCTTTTCCTGGAAGCCGAATTCGAGCAGCACTGGTTCACGCTGCGCGAGGACCCGCGCCATCGCGAGCGGCTCCAGAAGATCTGCGTCTATGACTTCGTCGCCAACAACGCGGACAGGAAGAGCGGCCACTGCCTCCTCGGCCCCGACGGCGAGATCTACGGCATCGACAACGGCCTGACCTTCCACACGGAGCTGAAGCTGCGCACCGTCATCTGGGACTACGCGGGCGAGCCGATTCCCAAGAGCATGCTGGACGACCTGAAGCGCTTCGTGAAGGGGGGCCTGCCCGCGCCGCTGGCCGAGATCCTCTCCCCCGCCGAGCAGCAGGCGCTGCTCGTCCGCGCCCAGGCCCTGGCCGACTACGCGCGGTTCCCCGAGGACCGGAGCGGCCACCGGTATCCTTGGCCGTTGGTGTGAGGCCACCTAGCTGAATTTGACTCGTTCCCGGTGCCGGGGCACTATCGGCCCGCACGGAAGCGGCTGTGTCTGCACTGCACGCTCGGCCACGGAGCAAATGCAATGAGCGGGGATCGGAATGGCATCGACGTCGCCGACCCGTGGGCCGCGATCGAGGCGTGCTACGCGAAGGGCTGGACCGACGGCCTGCCCGTGGTGCCGCCCACCGACACGCTCGTCGATGCGATGCTCGCGTCCGGCCCGTGGAAGCCGGGTGACGTGCTCCTCCACGAGCCCGTGCGCGACCGCGCCGTCACGGCGGAGAAAGCGGCAATCAACGCGGTAATGGCCGGCTGCCGCCCCGAGTATTTCCCAGTCGTCGGAGCGGCGCTTCAGGCGATCGGCGACGGCTCGTTCATGCTTCATGGCCCGGCCACCAGCACCGGCGGCGCGGCCTTGATGGTCATCGTGAACGGGCCGATCCGTGAGCGCCTCGGCTTCAACGCCAAGGCAAACCTCTTCGGCCCTGGGTACCGGGCCAACGCCACGATCGGGCGGACGCTCCGGCTCGTGCTCCTGAACTGTCTCGATTGTCTGCCCGGCGTCCTCGACAAGTCGACTCAGGGGTGGCCGGGAAAGTACTCGCTGTGCTTTGCCGAGGACGAGGCCTCGAGTCCCTGGGAGCCGCTGCACGTGTCACGCGGCTTCGCGGCGAAGCAGTCGACCGTCACCGTCTTCGCCGCGGAGTCCGGCCACAACGTCTTGAGCCACGGCACGGCGGACCCGGAGCAGCTCCTCGCCTGTTTCGCCGACGCGATGGCGGGCCTCGGAAGTCTCAGCCCGGGACGCACGGTGATTGTCTTCGCCCCCGAGCACGCCGGACATCTGGCCCGCGGCGGGTGGAGGCGGCGTCAGACGCAGCAGTGGCTCTACGACCACGCGTGGCGCTCGCTCGCCGACCTCAAACGAGGCGGCAAGGTGGAGCCGGCCTTCTACGCGAATTCGGCCCTCGTCGACTGGCTCTACGGCAATTCGCCCCACAACCGACCCTCGCCGCTGCCCGGCCCGGCCGATGCCGGGCGTGTCCTCGCCGGCGACGAAGGCGTTCGCGTCCATCGCGGCCTCGGCCCCGACGACATTCTCCTGACTGTCGGCGGCGGCGACGCCGGAGGGCATTCCGCCTTCTTCCCTTCGTGGAGCCGCGGCCGTTCCGTTCCCTTCGTTACCAAGGAGGTGCCGGCATGATGCGAATCCTCGACCCGACGCTCCGGCAGGAGGCGATCGCGGTTGCCCTGCCCCGGGCAGCCCGGCCGCGCAGCCTCAGCGGCGCGACGATCGGGCTGCTCGCCAACAGCAAGTCGAACGGCATGGCGCTGCTCGATCGGATCGCGGAACGCCTGCGCGAGCGCCATCAGATCGGCGATGTCGTCCGCGTCTCCAAGACCAATGCGAGCGCGCCCGTCAGCGAGAGCGACGCCGACCTGCTCGCCGGGCGCTGCGCCGCCGTCATCACCGCTATCGGCGATTGAGGGTCGTGCTCGTCGGGCAGTGTGCTCGACGCCATCACCTTCGAGAAGCGCGGCATCCCCGCCGCCGTCGTCATCACCGAGCCATTCGAGGCTACCGCGGAGGCCATGGCCAGACTGGCGGGCATGGCCAGCTATCCCTACGCGGCGGTGCCGCATCCGTTCGGGAGCCTGAGCCCGGCGGAGGTCAGCGCGCGGGCCGACAAGGTCGTGGACCGCATCGAGCAACTTCTGCTGGAGAACTGACTGCCGCGCTTGAACCGTGTGCGCGCGAGATCGAAGGCACTCGGTTGATATTACCTGCTTCGTGTATAGCTTACCGAGCCGCGACGCGAAATCCGTAGCAGGACGCTCCTTTTCAGTCGGTTCCACATCATCCCATGATGGCACGCTCATTGCGGTCTAACGACCTGAGGAACCCATGCGCTATCTCGTCCTCGCCTGTGACTACGACGGCACGTTGGCGAGCGATGGAGTGGTCAGTGAGGAGACACTCGCCGCCCTTCAGCGGCTTCGCGACTCGGGGCGGAAGCTCATCCTCGTCACGGGCCGAGAGCTCGAGAACCTGCTCGAGATCTTCCCTACGATCGATCTCTTCGATCGCGTGGTCGCCGAGAACGGGGGCGTGCTGTACCGGCCCGCGAGTCGGGAGCACAAGACGCTTGGTGAGGCTCCTCCCGCGGAGTTCGTGGAAGCGCTCCGCGCCCGCGGGGTCTCGCCGCTGTCCGTGGGGCACTGCATCGTGTCGACGTGGCAGCCGAACGAGAACGCGGTGCTCGAGACGATCCGCGATCTCGGGCTCGAGCTGCAGGTCATCTTCAACAAGGGCGCGGTCATGATCCTGCCGTCGGGGACGAACAAGGCGACGGGTCTGGAAGCCGCGCTGCTCGAGCTCGGGCTGTCGCCGCACAACTGCGTGGGCGTGGGCGACGCCGAGAACGACCATGCGTTCATCCGGCTCTGTGAATGCGGCGTTGCGGTCGCCAATGCGCTGCCGCTCGTCCAGGAGCGGGCCGATTGGGTGACGCCCAGCAGGAACGGCCAAGGCTGCGTCGAGCTGATCGACAAGCTCATCGCCAACGACCTGGCCGATCTGGAAGACAGGCTGACCCGTCACTCCATCCTCGTCGGCACGCGCGCGGAAGGCGAGGAGGAGCGGCTCAATCCTTACGGCACCGCCGTGCTGGTTGCCGGGGCATCGGGAAGCGGGAAATCGACGTTCACGAAGAGCGTGCTCGAACGTCTCGCCGACCAGGGCTATCAGTACTGCATCGTGGATCCCGAAGGCGACTATGCCCTGCTGGAAAACACGATCGTGCTGGGCGACAAGGAGCGCGCGCCGACGGTGGCGGGAGCGCTGGAAGTGCTGGAGCAGCCGAACCGCAACGTGGTAGTCAACCTCCTGGGCCTGGGGCTCGACGAGCGGCCGGCCTTCTTCGCGCGGCTGCTGCCGGGGCTCCAGGATCTGCGATCGCGCACCGGCCGTCCTCACTGGATCGTGGTGGACGAGGCGCATCACCTATTGCCGGCGCCGTCAGATCTCGTCTCGGTCACGCTGCCGCGGACGCTATCCGGCATGCTGCTCATCACGGTGCATCCCGAGCACGTGGCACCCGCAGTGCTCTCGTCCATCGACGTCGTCGTCGGCATCGGCCGATCGGCGGGCGAAACGCTCCGCGCCTTCAGCGATGCGGTGGGAGCGCACCTACCCCCGAACCTCCCGAGCATCACAGGGCCGGGTGAGGCGATTCTCTGGCGCCGCCGCCCCGAAGCGCGCGATCCGCTATGGATCCGTACGTTTCCGCCCAAAGCGGAGCATCGCCGCCACGTGCGCAAGTACGCCACGGGCGAGCTGGGCGAGGACAGGAGCTTCTACTTCCGTGGCCCGGCCGGACAGCTGAACCTCCGCGCCCAGAACCTCGGGGTCTTCATGCAGCTGGCGGACGGGGTGGACGATGAGACCTGGCTGCACCATCTCCGACAGCAGGACTATTCCCGCTGGTTTCGGGAAGCCATCAAGGATGAAGATCTGGCTGCCGAAGCTGCGGCAGTGGAAACTCAACCCGGCCTTTCTCCCAAGGAAAGCCGGGAGCTGATCAAGGCGGCAATCGAGCGACGATACACGATGCCGTCGTAGTGGAGCGCGGAGTTAGAGACTTTCCTGGCGGTATGACTTGAGCTTGTACTGCAGGCCGCGGAGGCTGATGCCGAGTGCTGCGGCGGTGCGCGTCCGGTTCTGGCCCATCCTGACCAGCGTCTGCAAGATGTACCGCTGCTCGAGCTCCTGCAAGGTCAGCCCGGGCGGCAGCTCTCGTCCTGCGCCGCTCCGCTCCTTCTCGCTGTCCGCCTGACTGTCCGCGCCGAGCGACAGGTCGCCGTGGTCGATCCGGTCACCCTGACAGAGCACCACGGCCTGCTCGAGGCAGTTTTCGAGCTGCCGTACGTTTCCCGGCCAGTCGAAGGCTTCCAGCAGTTCCAGCGCCCGCGGCATCAGCCGTGGCACGGGCTTGCCGTGGGCGGCGGCAAACTTGCGCACGAAATGCTGCGCCAAGAGGGCGATGTCGCCCTGGCGTGCCCGCAGGGGCGGCATCTCGATCATGACCACGGCGATGCGATAGTAGAGGTCTTCGCGAAATGCTCCCTCGCGAACCGCCCGGAGAAGATCCTTGTTGCTGGCGGTGATCAGCCGGATGTCGGTGCGCGTGGGCTTGCTGTCACCCACCTTGACGAACTCCCGCGTCTGGATGGCCCGCAGCAGCTTGGCCTGCAGGGGCAGGCTGAGCTCGCTGATCTCGTCGATGAACAGGGTCCCCGTATGGGCCAGGGCGAAGAAGCCCGTGCGACTCTCCACCGCTCCGGTGAAGCTGCCCCGCACGTGGCCGAAGAGATGGCTTTCGATGAGCGACTCGGGGATGGCCGTGCAGTCGAGTGTCACGAGGGGCCGGGCCGCCCGTGCGCTCTGGGCATGGATGGCTCGGGCGATGAGCTCCTTGCCCGTCCCGGACTCGCCCGAGATGCACAGGTTTGCTTCTCCGGGGGCGGCCCTCTCGACTCGGGCAAGCACCTCGCGAAGCTGCGGCGACTGCCCCACGATGCCGTGAGGGTTCGTGACCAGGCTCCCGAACCCCAGACGAGCGAGCACCTGTGCCAGTCGGTGCTGGGCATCCACCGCATTGCTCGGGCGCTCCACGCACACCGCGCCCGGCACGCCATCCCCGTTTGCATTGCCGGACTCGCTCAGCACCAATACGGGCACGTCTACCCTCAGCCCTGAGAGCCACTGCTGGAGCTCCCACGACGTCACGGGCGGCCGCCAGTTGACGACGACGAGCTGCGGCAGCCCCGTGGCCTGCATCGCCAGCTCGAGCTCCTGCAGCGAGCCCACGAAGTGCGTGCGCCACCCGTTCAGGTGCGCGAGACGGCGGATGGGATCCGCCAGCTCCAATTGGTCGTCAAGGATCAGGACGTTGGTGTCCATTCATAGATAGGTCTACGCAACCCGTGTGCCACGACCAGATGCAATCTTGACGGACAGTTGCACCACGTCTACAGGACCTCCGCCGACGAAACTTGTAGCTTCGGCACCAAAATTTTGTCAGACGACGAGCAGGGCCTGACCGCGAGGATCAGGAGCATCAGTTCTAAGTGGCTGTTTCTTCTTGCGGCAGGAACGTGGCATTCCCAATGCAGTTGGACTGAGCGGCCAGAGCTGCCGATGCCAGGCAATGGCCTGATGAAGTGGATCCGTGAGATGCAGGGCGTGCTCCAGATGACCGTCGATCTTTGCGAGGAGAATGCCCGGCATCGCACGTTCGCTGAGGCTACCCAGCGCGAGTCCTCGAAGGTGCGCGACGAGCTCGAAAGGCTGCGCACGCAGGTCGAGCAGGCGGGTCACCTCGCGGAATCTCTCCAGCGGGAGCGCGACTCACTGCGCGAGGAGGTAGCCGCCTTGCGCGCCGAGAATGACCGCACCTCCAGGGAGCAGGCCGAAGCCGCCGAGGACGCCCTGGGAGAGATGAAGTTGTTGGTCAACGAAATGGCCAATAAGCTCCACGGCAACCCCCGTCTCAGTCCCTTCGCGCGGGATCCGAAGATTCCGCGGAGCTAACCGGGCAGGACTGTCCATGGCGCGTACGGACTGGCTCCACAGGTCGGATCTCGAAGAAATCCGCGTGAAGCTCGAAGGTGCTGTCGCCGCCCACAGGAAGACGGTGGAGCGGGAGCGGCTGTGTGCGTTCCGCCAGATGGCGGGGGAAGCTGCGCATGCCTTCACCGAAACACTGTCCGGGATTCTCGCCCGAGCCCAGAACCTCCTGGACGAAGGGCTCGACCCGCAACTTTCCCTCTCCGTCCGGATGATCGAACAGGTGACACTCGAGGGGACTCGGACGGTTCGCCGCCTCCAGGAGTTCAGCCGCACGGGTCCCGTCCATCCGCTCGAGTCCGTAGACCTCAACCACCTGGTCGTTGAGGTCTCAGTCTCGATCCGCGGGCGTTGGAGCGAACAGCTCAAAGCGGAGGGTACGTCCGGCGAGGTCCGCGCCGAGACGACTCCCATTCCCCTGGTGTCAGGCGATGTGGCCGAGCTTCGCCACGCGCTGACCAGCATCGCCGTCAACGGCCTCGACGCCATGCCGACGGGTGGCGCCCTTACCTTCAGCACTGGGGCCGAGGGACAGCGCGTCTTTTGCCGGGTGGCGGACACTGGCGTGGGCATGTCGAACGGGGTGCGGGCGCAGATCTTCGACCCCTTCTTCACAACCAAGCGCGAGAAAGGTCCCGGCTTTGGTCTGGGGGGGGTGTATGCCATCGTCGACCGGAACGGCGGCGAGATCGCCGTCGAGAGCGAGGTCGGCAAGGGCACCACGTTCACGATCTGGTTGCCGACAGCCCAGTCGTCCGAAATCCTTCCCGAGGCGGCGAGCGCCATGCCGACCGCCGTGACGACCGCCGTGATGACCGCCACGAGGCGCACATCTTCGCCGCGAGCCAGGATCCTGGTGGTCGACGACTCTGAGGAGGTGCGCGAGGTGCTCCGCGAGCTCCTGACCGGCCAGGGTCATATGGTGGTGACCTGCGCGGACGGCGAATCCGGCCTCGCGGCGCTCGAGACAGGACAGTTCGACTTGGCGATGGTGGATCTCGGCCTGCCCGGCATCTCCGGTCTCGAGGTAGCCACTCAGCTCAAGCGCCGGTTTCCGGACACTACCGCGGTCGTCATGACCGGCTACTTCGACCGCATGGATTCGGATGGCCCGCGGGTGAAGGGAGTAGATTTCGTCCTGACGAAGCCGTTCTCGCTCGACCAGCTCAGGCTGCTGATACAGAACGCCTACTCTGGCCTGCCTTCCAGATCCTGAGCCCGCCCCCGATCGTCCGGTGAGCCAGGCACAACTCAGGCGCCTTTCTGGTCCACGTAGCTGTCAGCCTGCCCATCTACAGGGAGTTCGGCTACAGGGAGTTCGGCAAGTCGAACAGCCTCGGCGGCCAGCTTCAGGAATGCAGGAATGTCATCGACATTCTTGAGCATTGCCTTGATTCGCGTATTGGCGATCTTCAAATCATTGTACGTGCTCTCCGCGAGGTCGCTTTTGACTGCAGATTCCATTTCGTCGAACTTCCAGAAGGCATAGCGGGCTGCTGAGTAAGTGTTGCGGAGCTGCGTTTTCTGATCGGCGGTGACGCATTTCTCATGCAGCGTCTCGTAATGCTCTTCCAGGCTCCGACAGGTCACCTCGACCTCGGCCCGGTAGGATTGCACGCCTCGG
>WNFO01005546.1_pt1 | contig 15421 bp, 19 predicted proteins | sample 5400251 | NCBI WGS metagenome assembly WNFO01 (sample SAMN13153354, study PRJNA577476) | soil metagenome | isolation source: 100 cm saprolite under Madrone tree | place: USA:California | collected 2016-06-14 | reverse complement strand
AGATTTGTTTCAATTTTTAATTGCATTTTTTTCGAAATTAACCAGCTTAAGCTGCAGTAACACTAGCTCAATCATTGTTTTGGCCATATCTCCTTCATTTCTGGGCCAATTTCAATGATCTTGGGCTTGTTTGAAACGCATGGGCCACCACAGATTGTACCCGTGCATGGGTACAGGTACAATGTGGGTAGAAAAATATGGACCTGTACCCTACCTGTGGGTTGTACCTGTGGAATTACCTGCAGGTTTACCCAGACCCCTGCTATACACTAGTTGTTGACATTAGGGCTGAGCAGGCTATACAGGTGCCCATAATTCAGCTGACAGGAAGACAGGGAGACCATACCGTATATGAGAGGTGCTTACCCATGTCATACTTTCAACTTCAAGCCCTCTGCACAGGCGATTGCAATTGCAATTGAGTCGCAGGTCATGCATCTGTCAAGAAATTCCTGATATTCATGGGTGCCAGTGAGGTGTGTCTATTCTATTATGGTACAGCTCCTATGTAGATTGCTCTAATTCCTATCAGAATGGCTGGCAATTGTGGTCAGACAAAAAAAAACTGTTAAAATATTGAACTACTATACCACCAAGAAGCCCACTGTCTTGGTGGGCAACACTGTTTCCATGTTGGGAACTGCATCAACAGTTGAACCCATATTGACCCTCTGAGGCTGAGGCACCCTGGTGTCACTGTTTGTGTCATCATTCCAACCCGTTACGGTCTTCTCATGCCCGGGGTCACTGCCATTTGGCATCGCCTTTGAGTCACAATGGATGGCTGTGTTTCATGCAATGCAATCAGTTGAGGGATCAGATAAATAAATAAAAAACAATGCAACACACCTCCTTCACTTCCAGTCACTGTCTCCAAGGAACCCTCCTTGCATGAGGAATATGAGAAGTCGATGTTGAGTTTGAAGTGGAAGTGCTTCACTTTTGACTTGAATGCCTTTGATCTGCTTCTGGTCATCAACTAAAAATAGATGGTGAGGGGAGATACTTACCCTTCCTGGGAAATCATTAACAAAAAGAGGAAGGAAAAAGTAAAGCAAAGAATGTGAAAAAAAGTAGAGCAAAGAGTGTGAGAAAAAAGTGGAGCTCAGAGCACAAGAAAAGAGAATGAGCCAAGCTGGCCGGCAACATGTCTCCCAGCAGGCCACTTCATCTTAGCTGAACACAGTGTTAAGTTCTATAAGGAAAGTAAACAAGTTAAAGTCATGCATCATAAGATACAGCTGAGCAAGAGCAGTGTGCTTCTTGAATAAGTGTGGGTGTGGGCTTGATACAATGTGGTAGTGTCAGATATACCTCCAACGAAGGATTTGTTGATAGTTAAAACAATCTGGGACAAGTGCAACTTACATCTGCCTTGCTCCACTTTGAACACTTTGGGGTATGGGGGATATAGGATTTATCATGACATTGTTAGGGATCGATGGGAATGGCATTCTCTTCAAAGGTAAAGTAGTATTATCAACAAATGAACAAAAATTAAATTAACAGGCAGCAATTACCTTTTGAGGCAACTATTCTCTTCTTAGCTTTAGCCGGGGGAGGGTCAGTGGGACCAGGAGGAGCCTTGCATTTATCAGCCATCAAGGCAAGCATAGCATAGTGGGGTCATGCAAGTGAGCCCAGGAATTAAAAGATCCTAGAAGGAAGATGGTCAGTATTTGACTGGAAAGAGATGTGAATGGCAGGTCAGCAACTTGGGTTGCAGCAGAATGGACACAAAATGGGGGGTACACACTGGTAGGCAAGACACACAACTTGAGGAATAGACCGAGGGAAAACTGGAATAAGGGTCCATCATAGTGTCAATACATGGATCAGCTATCTAGAGTCTGGGGAGAGCGAAGCAAGCTGTTGACAGAGCAAAGAGATGAAAAAAAAGCAGGCATTGGAAGGTTTCACTTTTAATGGGGAAGAGGCAATTTTTGGTGCAGGCAAGCTATCAATCAGAAATATAGTTCTTGTAACTTAGGGTAGATTTAATGATACCATCCAAACCAGCTAGAAAGTCTCCAAGCAAAGGCACAAAGAGGTCCTTATCCAGATCATCATCAATCATCTCCTTCTCTATTGTCACCCAAGCCGCTGTGAAGTCAAGACGTTCCTTCTTCAAATGGAACTTCAACATCTGAAGGGCCTCCATCAAGGGAGGGTTGATGCAATTCCTTTGCTTGGTATCGGTTTTGGCACTCAATGAAAAGACGCATTCACAAGGCATGAAAGATGCTTGGATTGGCAAATAGTCCATCACCATTGCGAAGAGGGTGGGAAAGGATGCTTGGTTAACCTGCAATGTCCCATCAGTGATATTGAAATCATTACCATAACAAGATAACCTACCTCCCAAAATTTGAGAAGGCTGATGGTTGCCAACAAGAGCGGTGCTGTGGTGTAACCCTAATACTTGTGTTCAATGGTTTGTTCATTTCCTCCAGATTCACCAATTTCCATGTCCTCAAGCCTGTATTGACTGGCAAGTGACATAAAATCCTCCACATGATCATTTAGACCTGCGGCATCTGCTCCAGGGGTCTGCACTGACCCTTTGTCATTATTTTCAGTTGTGGCTTTCTCATGGTATTTAGACATCTTGAGGGAGGTAACTAAGAACATCTCTAAAGCAGATCCATGAAAGAAAACATACCATTTCCTTGATCTTTGTTTTGGCCAAAATGATGTATTCCTCACCCCAATGCTTGTGGATCCAGGACATGTGGATTGTGGGGTTGAGGACTATAGATGAACATTAGTTTGGTTTTGTGGATCAAGAAATGAATTTACTGACACATGGCAATGACATATGCTCAAGTGTTGTCCATCCGACCATAATACTTGTAAGCCAACTCCAGCCCAGGTTGGACAAGCTGCTCCATACAGGGGCTCTGCTCAATCATTCTCTCCCACTGTGACATGAACATCTCAAAAGCATAAATAGCACCGCACAGGACTGGGGTCCTCTCTTTGGACATTATTTTCTGAACTGCATGCGGAACCTGTTGGTAAGATTGCAGAGTCAGGATCAGGATACATTTCATAACCCAGTTTGTAACTGACACTCAACACAGCCTCAACATCCTGCATTACCAGCCAGTCTTCAGATGAAATTTGGTACTTTGCAAGGTCACTGTTGTTGGGAAGAGCAAGGAAGTAATCAACAGCCTGTTAAATTGATTGTTAAGCACACATCAGATTTAACAAAAGTAAAGTCATACTGGGTGCATTTCACAGAGTCTCCTCAACATGAGAAAGGTTGAATCCCATTGCATGTGCATGTCTCACAAGAGCTGCCACTGTTTGACTTCATGCATGAACCAGCCTTGGGTGTTGCTGGAGTCAATCATGGCATTAAATCCATCTCAATGCATGCTTGATCCCCAAATGCCCTGGACTACATTACAAGCATGTGCAATGGGGGAAGACACAGCAATTTCATCATCAGATTGAGGGGGATCATTCTCATTATCACCAACTGTGCTTTCAGCACTGCCCACCACCTGTCCAGAACAAAGGTCAATGATATGGGCAAAACACATGACCCTGCAATCGAGCACCTCAAAAGCAACATCACATTTCTTTAACATCTCCTCAAGTTGCTGCATCATTGTCCCATTATTCGAGGCATTGTCCAGAGTAAAATGCCCCACCTTGAGAGAAATGTCAGAAATGTGCATTGTGATCCCTGCTTCATGTAATAGCCTTACCTTGATGGTGATATGGGCCCTATCAAGAAGCTCCATGACAGCTTCAGCAATTGCTTTGCCATTGTGTTTGCCAGGAAGGCAGTGGAAGGCAATAAGTGCTGCCTTGAGCTCCAATGATGTCATCCCCTCAACCTTAGCAACCCAATGGGCCATCAAAGCTAGGTAAGATCAGAAGCATTGATCAGTCCATATATCTGCAGTTAAGGAAACTTGACCCATTGACGCCTGGTTAAGAGAATTAGACAGAGACATGAAACAAGTTAAGGACCAAATACCACAAGATCACACTTGAGAACCTCAAAGTACTGAGACCAGGCTCAAAGAATAAGCTCCCATAGCTTCATTCAATGTGGTAACATCCCCTTGGTTAGATCATTTCCAAGAAAGAGAAGAAGGTGTCATAGACCTTACTAACGAGGATAGCTCAAATGATGATGAAGAGCAGTAGTAAGGCCTTACTAAACACATCTAGGGGATGATTACCAATTGTCGTGTCTTGATTACTTGTCTGCTTATTATCTTTACAAAGCATGTTTCTAATCACTTACTTATCCCAGAAAACAGCTTAGTAAACCCTAGTTTTGTATGATACAAATAGCCTTCCTTGCTGTCTCTAGGACGGCAAGTTGAGTCTCCTGTCTATACACCCAGAAAACCCACAATCTATCTGTCTTCTCAACTTCTCCCTTTGCTTGCTTCTCTTCCCTTCATAGCGGGTCTTGCGATGTACTGCAAGGCAGTAACCACTGCTTAATAAGCAACCTAGGAGAGGCGCTCTCTTAGCTCATCTACAGATGCTCAAATGTGTACCCTCTCAGTCAAATGCCCATATACTTCCGCTTTAGGTGTACCGAATCACGTGATCACGTGACCACTTTAGGGCCAGCATCAACCCAACTTCAAACTCTTGCACAGATCATGTGCCAACTATAGGGCCAGCTTAACTTTGACTTAACTTTCCAAGTCTAAAGTCACGGCAGTGACAGAAGGTGTCTAAATTCATGACATTCAATAACATTTAGCGACTTTAGGGATGTGCAAACATGAGCATTGTAAACATAAAAAGATAAGGTGAGAACATACCTGATCATCTGCAACAATGAAATTCACTAGGTGCCATTGGAACACAGGCTCATTAAAGTTGTCATGTTGTCCACCCTGTGATGTAGCAGCCTTGTTGGCCACCTGCGATTGAGTATTTGATGCAAGTCCTGGCAACAAAATCTTTCATCCTCTCTCCTCTGCTAAGGTCCTCCAGAGTTTCCCATGATGAACTATGATATGACAGCAGAGAGATGTGGTTGACAAAAGCAGTGAATACTTATAATTCTTAATATCTAGTAACAAAAATGCAACTGGGTCTGCTTCCTCAGCTGTCCTGAGGATTATGTTGTCAAATCAGAAAACTGAGGAGCCAAGAACGTAAAAAAACTTGCCTGCACACTATGCAAACATTATTGTCTCCAATCATCCTGAAAAAGTAATGAATGTCATGTGCAGTATTTTTGGACACATGAATGGTGTCAGGATTGTTCACATTATTTGGAATACATGTTTCTTGTGAAGGAGACTCCACATGGGGGCTGTGATTACCATGTGGCAGCTCATTGTCATTGTCACTACCAGAGACATTATCAATATCAAACCCTTTGTCTTGAGGGGTGCTAGCCCTGGTCTGCACGCAGGTACAAGATTGCCAAGGAGGCATACTATCAGGTGGTTACTAGTGCCTGTGTGGGCAGGTTTGACCTGTTGCAGCTTAGGTGGTGGATGTGGTGAAGGAAATGTCATCCAAGATTAGAGGGGAGGGTGGCCAAGAGATCAAAGAAACTGAGTGGAAAGATTAGGCACACGTCATGAATGGCAGTTCCGCCAGTGTGAGCTGAGAAACTGAGATGGAGAATGAGAGAGATGGGGCGAGATGTGTTGTGGACTGCAGTTCCACAGACACATGTACAAAAGGACAAGGGGGGCGAAAAAAGATATAAGACACACACAAGAAGAGAAAGAGTAAACACACACAATGGGATTGAAAGATGATGCCATCCTCAAGCAAGGAGGCCTTTAAAAGGAACAAATGACCCTATTGCTAATCAAGTTCCCGTGGTATGAAGGAGGGAGAGGCATCATTGAGAAGTGGGCATCAGCATTATTGTTGTGCCGGACATACTGACAAGTAAAATAAGATGAACATCAGAAAAATGTAAGAAACTGTATAGAGAAACATACTGGTGCCACACAGCTTGTGGCTAAGAGTGGATCATTGTTGCCTAAGGTATGGAAAAAGAGTGAAAGGGACAAAAAAAAAAGGAAAGGCACGATGAAATGAGGTGGGAAGGGACATGATTCGTTCGTATGTCTTGTGCTGGTAGTTGGGCAGACATGAGGCAAAAGAAAAGAATGTAAAAAATTGACTAGTCAAACACATGGCCTGACATGAGGTCCAACATGCCAGTGCAAGATCCAAGTTGCATGTTAGGAACTTCAACACGAACATTGCATTCACATGAGGTTACCTTCTGGTTTGTGCTGTGAGATGTAAGCTTGCAGAAGGACATTGACCTTGGCAGCCCCTCAACACACTCTTTAACTAGAATGGCACATGTTCAAGCAATTTGCCAAGCTCAAGCTTCTATTGTATATTATGTCATCAGTACCAATCAACTGTACCAACCTTACCAGATGAACAACAAACCTCTTGCCATATGGGAATGAGCTTGAACTCATTTGAGAGTGCAAACATGCAGAACAACTTGGGCTGTGACATGGTTGACTGTAGGTGTTGGCTGTAAATGGACATCAAATTGTATGTGACATAGTAGTGGGATGCAATCCAACCATGTTCAGGACTTTGGAAGCAGCCAGATGCATGCTCATATTTCACCAGGTTGCACTTCTCAAGAAGCACAGCCACAGAATGGATGATATCAGCACGCTTTTGTACAAGACCAGGATCATCTTCCTGGTAGCCTGTGCTGACATAGTATAGCATGGGCAACTTAAGCATGTGTACATAACTAATAATGTTAATGTGGCATGTCAGCACCTCTTTGAGGGGATAGGGAAAAATGGTGTACTTGTAGGTATATCTGAGCCATTGCACAGCCTCGTCCCAATTGCGAACTGTACCCAAGACAATCTCTGCATTGAGGTCGTCCATGTACTTGGACACAAACTATGACTTGATTGGGAGTTGTTGAATCATCAGGCTCAGATAAAATTGTCACACCCTCACCATACATATCGAACTGGAGATGCCAAGCATTTGTGGTACGACTTGACTTGACAACTTGATCCATTGGCCCTTCTTGCATGGTCAATCATTGAGAAATCAGGTTTGGTGGCAGGATGGGTATTGGTGGTGGACTCGAGTCATGGGGAGTGGGAACGTGCAATGGCATGGGTGTAGTTCTGGGCATTGTAAGAGGTGGGTGGTTAGAACTAGTGTGTGCTGAGGAAAGGTATACACTTTGTCATTATGCTGGATGTACTGGATAATAGTAAGCAAAAAATGTCAGTAAAAAATGAAGAAACTATTGCTAGGCATCGACTTGAGTCGACCACTGGTCGCGGCTGAGTCATGAGTCGTGACCACAGTAGTCAACTTTTCCCTGGGATTGGCTACAACTAAGCTGGTCAGAACATGCAACCAGCTCCAACTTTTAGCCAGCTTTTAGCTGAGTTTTGGCAACACTACTCAGTTTGGTGCAAGGAAAGTTATAAATTTGGAAAATATACTTGCTTTCCCTGCTGTGTGGTGCCATTTGGGCTGCCACTATTGAGTCATTTTATTGGCAACATTGAATGGACTCACTTTGCTTTCTTATACTATGCTTTTGATTGGCAATCTGTAGGTTTTGGGCATTTGCAGTGTGCCAGTGTTTCCTCTGCAGCATTATGAGGTTACATAAATGTAAAATAATATTTTGTCAATACCAAAAACATCATGTGTATGGTCACATGTAATCACATGGTGTGATTATGTAAGTGTTCAAAGTCGTACCATAAAAAACATAAAAACCCTCTATTTAAGTGCTACAGTGAAAAAAATCCATTTAGCAAAAAAATCCAGTATTTCTGCTACTCTATTTATATAAAACTTTTTAAAATTCTGCTTCCCATATATTATAAAGGGGCACTATATCTACCAATTATGAGAACCAAAAATGACACTTTTTGAGTTGTTGAGACAGAGTAGTGAAAGCATTGGGCAGGTGAAATCAGTTTACATAACCCATGCTGGTTCCTAGCAACACCTGCCTTACTACAGTCCTAGGTCGTAAAGTGGGCCACCTAAGCCCAAAAAGCATGTACTTCGATTCCAATGGAGCCCAGAATAGATTTGATGAGTCAGAAGGGTAGACCAGGACATGAGGAAGAGGAGGTTGACGAATGGTAATTTTAGGAGACGTCGTTGCTACGCTGGGAATATTTTTCCAAACAGAGTGCCAGATTGGGAAAGTCGATGATGTGGGCCACCCATGGGAACCCGTGTTGTGTGTACTGCCTCAACTTCACACCGCCATTCTGAAGGACTGGAGAGACGGATGCTCTCAAAACTTTGAGATCACATTGAGAGGTATTCATTCTACCAGGATATACACTTTTTCAGCTATCTGATCGTTTTCCCCGTTTGGGATTTCGCCTTGGAGGCCTAACCCTTGGATTCCCATTGTTGTCGACTCCAACCACATCCTGCTGAACATGCCCTCCCTCCAGTGCATCCAAAGTAGTCTCTACTAATCCAACTCCTTGGCTCACATCAATCTCAGGCAATTTGTCCTTGTTGCTGGGTTGTGAGTCTTGCACAGTGGTTTCACCATTCCCGAGCCTGACCTTGTCAACACTTGCTTCCCCACTGGCAGCAGGGTGATCAACGATGCAAGGATGAGCAGAAGGCTGTCCTGCAACCGACGGAAGGGGTCTCTCTACTTCAGGGGCCTGATTTTTGCTTGTCACTGTATTTCCATCTCGTTCAACATCCTTGGTGTTGGCAGGCCGATGTAACATGTGCAGATGGGGGTGAGGTTGGGCAGCCACTGCTGGAGGAGCCAAATCAGGTTTGTCAGGCTGGTTTTCATTATCAGCAGCCAGTACTGCTTCTTGGCGGGCTCAAATCAACCAAACGGGGCGTTGTTGGCGTGATCGAAGGATAAGTATCTCTGCCTCACTCTCGGAACCAGAGTCAGAGTCACTGCCAGATGATCCAGTGCCTCCATCATCATCGGAACTTGAGCTCAGATCGTCGCCACCTCCTGTCACCACTCCAGTGCCTCGACCTCGCACAGCTCTGCCTCGACCTCTCCCACCCCCTCTCGTACCTCTTCCACCACCTCAAGCCCTCAATGCCCTTGCCTCAGCTGCTGCTGCTGCCTTTGCCTCGCGTTCCACAGCCTTCTTCTCCTTTTCGAGCGCTTTCTGGTAATCTGCGATATTTTTCTTCAGAACCTTGAATCGTGGCACCGCTTCCTTGAATATGTCCTTCATCAAGCTCTCCCAATCATGACGAGCAAGCTAGTCAAGATTTTCTGCTGCAGTCATGTGGTGTGCACATCCTGAGGTGGGCATATTCTGCCTCTTTTGTCCTTTCTTCTCAAATGCACATTTTCTCAGCCTCTTGTTCTCTAGTTCCATCAACTTCATCTGTGCGAAGTCCTGTTCCAAGGCAATACCAGCTTGCATGATGATGTCACGAAGCATAGCATTCTCCGCCTGCAGTGCTTGACACGATGCTGTGCCTGGAAGTGGCTTGGGAACCTCGATATGGTATTGTTGTGTTGGTTCCTCTTCATCAATGTCCTTGCTGCCAGATCTTTCCCCCAGTGTAACGTCATCATGTTCAAGTGTCTTGGCCATTGTGGCTGACATAATTGGTGTTGGAGTAGGTGTTGGGATCGGACTGAGAATGGATGGGAGCTGTGCAGGAAGGGGCTGTGCCGCCTGCGTGGTTGTGTTCTTTGATGGCTCGAAGGCTGATTGAGGGATTGCGTGGTGATCTAGTGGCCATATTCCTGTTTTGCAGAAGGCAGACTGGATTGTGGTTGGTTTAAATGCTTCGCTTCAAGCTGTATGGTAGTAGGCTAGGAAATTTGCCTTGGTTATTCCAATGAGGGATTGTGATGCAAGTGTCACAACATGCTTCCACAACTGGGCTAGCAGTCCAAAAGCACCAACGTCACAAGGCTGCAGAGCATGCATTGTGTGGGGGGGAAGGCAAATGACGATGATTTTATTATCTGCAGCGTATTTGCAAAACTTGAAGGTACAGTGTGAATTATGGCCATCGAGAATCAAGAGGCGATAGCATCCAGCAGCTTTCTGTCTGGTCACGGGATCAAAATCATTCTGCAGCCATGCAGAGCCCAGCTCCTGATCAGTCCACCCATTTGGAGAAAGAGAAATGCTGCAAACACAACATGAGCACAGACCCTTATGGCAACAAGGCAATCACGTACCTAGCATTCAATGGATTGTTACAACCCCACTCAGCGTTCCGCCTCTTCGCCTGGAATATGACAGCAGGGTGAATAGCAGAACCATCGGCGCAGATCACTTCAATGACTGTAACGAGCTCTTGGTTACCATCTTCAATAGAATAGGCTGTCTTCTGATCTCTGTCCACCAATACTGCAACCTTCGCACCAATGCCAAGTTGAACACCCTTCTCGTCCATATTGTATATGTTCTCAGGCACGATGTCGTACTCCTTGATCAGCTCATCAAGCATGTTGAAGAATTTGCCCACCGCAAACTGATTCAGTGCCTTTGCACATGCTGTTTCTAAACCTTGCATTTTCTTCATCTTCAGGTCTGGGTGACGCTTGAGGAACCGTTTGGGCCATGATCCCCCAACCTGCTGACCAGAAATTTCTCCCACATACAATGCAACAGTCACATATGTGAGTGGGATGCCATGGTGACCTTGTACTTTGATCCACTTGACCAAAACCTCCTCGTGCACTGCCATTAGAAGCTGCTCATTGACATGTGCTTCCTGACGAGTTTTGCCACCTTTGCAGAAACTCAGGAATACAAAAACATGATGAGAAAACAACATACCCTTCAAACGACGAGTAATGGAGGTTCGTGGGATGTCAAAGTCTTTTGCAGCTTTACAGATCAAGTAGTTGGGATCCCCGTTGGCTTTGGTACCGGACCCTTGAACCACAGCCAGAGCAAGCTGCATACGTTCACCTCCTTCATCCCTCCCAGCTAGTCTGTTGCCTCACAGCTGAAGATTAGTTCATGAGTGTCCTGTGCCCTCATGCTGGCCTCATTTGTGACCAGAGGCGAGTCTATACCTTTCAGGGGCACTCCGATAGTGTTTCCCCTTCCTTGTGCTGCCAGTGCATTCAGACAGTGTACTTTGAGGCACTGCCTAGCTCTGGGCTGCTGCCCATGCCATTAGTATGGCCTGACTGGCAGTAGTTCATGACAATGAAGTGGACATTAGAGAAAGCTGGAGACTTTGTGACAGATGGGCAAGTTTCATTGTATCTGGGGAATGACAGGGCACAGTGAGGCTTATATCGGCACCAGAGGCGATGCCATCTATTGGAAAACATCGAAACCTCATGTATACTGCATTTTTGTAGGTACAGGACATGAAGCAGATTCGTGTATGAGTGCAGGTTTCCGTGCAGAACAACATTCATTAACAGGGTGCAGGAAGAACATTACATTCATATTCTGGATGTTGCAGCTGATTAGTCACATTGAAAATGTGAGGAAAGGGGCTGGATTACACACTGCAGTCACCCATTTCCCTTGATGTCGCCTTGGAAGCACACATTAATCTCTTGATGCAGCCACACCAAAAACACATGTCCAGACGTAACAGTTGCTCTGGCCACATGAATAAATTCCATAAAAATCTGAAAGACAGATGAAAGGAAGGATAAAGTCAGTATGATATGGATCTAACATAGTCCAGCAGCATACCAAGACATCCTCAGGTGCAGCAGGCCAAGGAATCTACCCATGTCCAGACCTGCTGAGAAAGGGATGGGGCCACAAAACTTGTGCCAGGTAGCCTTTTCAGACCTGTTGCAGGTGAATGGATTGTGGATGGGAGGTACATGGATGTGAGGAATGTGTGTACAACATTTGGAAGGAATTAAAGAACAAACGTGCTGGCTGCACTGCATTTCCATATTGGGCCAGATGACCAAGCTTAGCCAAATAGCAGATTTGCCGGTTCGGCCGAACAAAAAGTACCCACAATGCATCACCACATCATCACCACTGGTCCCTGCATTGGCCAAAGGTGCACCAAACAGCATACTTAAAGCTCGCAATCAGAAGTTTTGGAATTACTGTGAGTTACAGGTAGAAAATGCCAAATGGTCCACTAGTCAGGGTGGCCCACTTCCTGACCCGCTACTGTATACATGCATGCTGGGCTGTGGCCCCAAGTCCTCTGCATTCCAAATGAGAACCCTGCTCCATGACCCCCTGAATGCATGATGAGATAGCCCTAAACTTGGAGGACTCAGAGGTGCATTACAATTCCATCCAGACCTTTTTTTCTTTTTTTTTTTCAACTCAGAAGATTTGTCCATTTCACGTGACCTAACCCTAGGGTTAGATGCTTACATAACCTGTGCGGGATCTGGACGACTTCTACCTTACTTGCATCGCGTTCGTTAGTTCCAATGGTATACACAATGGGCGAAGATGGACGACCAGCAGTTCTGGAGGCTATGTCGATGAGCCTCGGTTCGATCACCACTGTGACAACCCCGGTATTGGATATAGCTTGAGTGCCGTTCATACTTTCCACATCCTGACTTCAGTATACCAGAGCGATGTCGCGGACTGCAATGAAGACATGGTGGAGGAATGGATTTCACTGTCATTTACGTGGTCTGGCAGATCTTTCACTTTGGAAATTGCACATTCCGACAGGTTAGATGAATTACAATGGTACATTGGTCGAAAAACTCATAGTCCCCAAAGGATATTCGATCTGAAAGCAGTCCTCTTCAGCATGACCGATGTACCACCAGAACGGCAGAAAATACTTGGATTGGTAAAAGGGAGACTGCCTGCAGACGATGGGCGTATGTAAGCATCATCAGTCGGCTTTCATTCACATAAAAAAACAGATCTGATACAGGTATCATGTAGCGGCGATCTTGGGCTCGTCAGCGGAAAGAAATTCACCCTTGTGGGTACGCCTCAAGGCCACGAGTTAAGGGATCCCAATCGTATGTTTCGTACATCTCGCTCTGGGCCTGGGTTGACGCTATCTCGCAGGAATGGAACTTTTGTCAGATGTGGTCAATGATCTCGATGTTGATTTCTCTGCAAATCCAGCCGCTGCTGAATCACATAAGAATGACCAGCGTAACATACGCAAAATTCGCGAAGCATCCGAAAAGCTTAAAATCAATCTTATCCACCCTCTTCGCGAGGGAAAGCGTTTACTAGTGTTGGATATCGATTACAGTTTGGTTTCTTATTCTCAAACGATACTTAACAAGGTGACCAGGATGCATCTAGCGATCTTGGATACAAAACCCCTGACCTCCGGCGCACTGCCCCCTTCTGAATGTGCACGACCTCGACTGCATGAATGTCTGACGGCTATATACCCTTTTTACGATATATGCATCTGGTTAGCCACCTGGATCTACCTTTTCGAATTTCTCACAAGGCAATCAGGTCACAAACGAGCTGGATTTGGTTGGAGGCGAAGCTAATAGAACTCGGAATGTTGGGCGGAAGCCAAAGTTACCAGGTGATTCTCACTCACAATCTCAGACTTTTGTTCGTCTCCTTATGGGTTCTCCTTTTCCAGATATCTTTCGGTAAGCTCCGACAGGTCGTCAGCATCGGCCATTACGAAGATCAATATTCACAGTTTTGGATAAGACTCCTATGTTCACTGTATTTTCCAAAAGGGACGGCAAGTCGTATAGACATCATGTAAAGCCTTTGCAAGTCATCTGGAATCATTTCCCTCAATTGTGAGTTGTTTCTCTTCGGCAACGCTCGCCGTATTTATCTGCTAATCTCAACTAGCAGCGCGAAGAATACCATTCACGTTGATGACCTTGTGAGCAGCATTCTCCCCCTCAGGACATGAGCCTCAGAGTTCTTTCAGGGTCGCAATTTTGCCCTGAACCCCAGACAGGGACTGAAAATATCGGCCTTTAGGGATGCCCACACTCCCAGGGCAATGGCCGACCGCGAGCTCGATGACCTGGCGAAATATCTCTTATATGTCGCGAGTATTGAAGATATGGAGACATTGAATCACAAGGTAGTTTCACAACCTCAATCTCATGGGGACCTCATCGTTTGACCGACTTACTAGGACTGGAAACGAGTTGTTAGTGCACTGCCTCCCCATTGATTCTTAGAGGACAACAATTTTTGTCCAACCGTGTTCCGCTTCTCAGTAATTCCCCTCGAGCCAATCAATCCGCTCTATCTTTGCTTTGTGTGCTACAACCTCGATGCTCGATATGACGTCGAGCTCGGATTCAATGTCTTCAACTGATACAACTAGGCCGGACGGGCGTAATCACATGGGTGGTGGCATCGAAATGCCAACCTTTTTCCGATGCCACTTTAGTTGTGGGGAATGTGTTCTAAGCCATGGAAATGATCCAACTTGATATGAATAACGTACAAGAAAGGAGTTCCTCGGCTGGCAGACCGAGGTACGCTTGGGCAATCGCAAACGGGATGGTAGTATATGCTTTGGACAATAACACAACTGTGCGTTGGCGGAAAGACTCTACTTGACACATAACAGTGAAGCATCGGTGGGTTTGGGACACCACACTTACCAATAAATGCAGTCACTAAGGATGTAAACACTCCTGCCACATCTGTGTGCGAGGAATCCCCTTGTTGAGCAAGGTTGAAAAGGGCTTCACCACGAGAATAAACATGTTCATAACGCCTTTCCGAGACGGAAGCAAATAAATTCAGCGTTGCCCGAGCAAGAGGGAGAGAAGCTACAGCATCGGGCAGGCGCAGCAATGCAAACTTCGCAGAAGGTCTGTGAAAACTTGGTGGTCAGACAAAGTCATACCAGGGGATCAAACTCATCCGACAGGTCGTTGACTATAAGACAAGAGAGCACGAGGGGAAGGGTGATGAGAAGCCGCGTGGGGTGATTATCGGATGCTACCTAGAGGCGACCGACGGGGAAAGTCAAGCTTCTGCTTTTCGTACGATAGGGACAACGGTAGACATACGGCAAGGTCTGCACGCTCTGCAGTTTGGATAAGACCGTAGTAGTCTCCTTTGGCTTGCAGAGCTGCGATCTGTGCAAACAACTCGACGTATGACGATGAAGGGGAAGGAACAGGAGCTTCGGTATGGGCGAGCACATTCATCGCAACCCTAGCTGACGCAGGTAATTCCGGCAGTCGTTGAGCAGGTCCCCAAAGAGGTGTGTTCTGGAAATGTTGGAAATGGTTGTCCATGTCGCCGAGGATGAGAAGTCGTTATCAGGCTTCGAGTTGCATTACTAAGGGTTGCCCAATCGAGTGGACCCCAACCTTCTACCTCATTTCAACCATGCAGGAATTTGTCGCAGATGAAATCGAATCAATCCTCTACATAGCGCGTGAAATATCTGGTATGCCTCATGCCCTCCCTCATGATGCACCGTGCGGGAACGAAGTAGTATACAGGATCCCACCTTTGAAGGCAAACGAAGGTCACCGTGCGCAAGAGTGGGG
>WNFO01011854.1_pt1 | contig 15428 bp, 12 predicted proteins | sample 5400251 | NCBI WGS metagenome assembly WNFO01 (sample SAMN13153354, study PRJNA577476) | soil metagenome | isolation source: 100 cm saprolite under Madrone tree | place: USA:California | collected 2016-06-14 | reverse complement strand
CAGCTCTTCGTTGCGACGCACGACCACGCAGGTCGCGGAGTGGAACTGATCGGCAATGGCTCGCGCCGGGAGCGCAGCGCCGTCCGAGAGACGGGGTAACAGCAACGCGGTTTGAGCGTCAACCATCGCGCGGAATCCCAGCCTCTCTATGCCGGCGAGCCGCTCGAGCGCTCGGTCCGACTCACGAAACGCCCGGTCGAAAGCGGCGAACGACTGTTTGCCACCAACCGCGCGGTACGCGGCGTGAAAGCGAACGCTCCACCGGGAGCCGTCCGCGTCCAGCGTCCCGCCGAAGTCGAAGAGAACCAATCCTCGCACTCCGACAACGACCCGCAAATCGGGGTCATGGTCACAGCTCGAAACGGCGGGGCCAGTTAACACGAGATGCAAGCCTACCTAAAAACGGTCCCTGAGAGCAGGGCAAGCAGGGCAAAAACGCCTGCAACTGTCGCAAAAATGGCCTGTCGTTTCCGCAGACCACCGAAGCCTTCAGGCAGTTCTCCTCTTGGGTCGAGCTCCAGCCTGCCGAGCCGGGCCGCGGTGGGCGTCACGATCCCGATGGCCACGATGGCGCCCAGCAGGCCCAGTCCCTGCATGGCCATGAGCCAGGATGGCGCTGTCGCGCTCTTGAAGTAGGGGACCGACAGCACGAAGCCGCTCACCACCACGAGGACCGCGCCGGTACCGATCAGATTCCGGGTCACGACGCTCATGACGCGGTACACCGCCAGCCGCTGCTCGGCGGGGAAATACTTGGCCGTAATGCCGCTGAGCATGACGGCGAGCCCGCCGCCGAGCCAGGCGGAGAATCCGATGACGTGGAGGAACAGCCACAGACCCTTCACGTGCGGCTCAGGACTTCGGGGAGGGGTTGGCGCCCCGCGAATCCCGCTTCCAGCTCGTGCCAGTGGGTGATGCGATCCTCGCCGAGCTTCCAGCACCACAGGATCTCGCGCTCATCCAGCCGGCCGTGGAAATCGATGAGCCCCTGGTCGAAACCCTTGAACTCGCAACCGATCTGCTCGATCTCGCCGAGGAATTCGTTGATCTTCCCCGCGGCGGCATCGATGCGCGCCTTGAGCGCAACCTGCTCCTGCGATTCGCCCCATTCCGGGCGCGCCTTTGCGGCGATCAGCTCATACTGCGCCACAAGATCCTTCCACTGCGGATAGACGCTCATGATATCGGACACGACGCGCTTCACCAAGGGGAGCGTGCGGTTGGCTTCGGCGAGGGTGAAGAATTTGTGCGTCACCTAACCCACCACGATTCCCTGGATCTCTTCGGGGTGCGGGATGAATCCAACCACTTTCTTATCGCCGTTCAATACCACAATCGTCGAGCGCACATGGTGATCATTCGGATCGATCTGCTTTGCGACTTTGAAGCCTTTGAGCTCGGTATCGGGTTTCACGACCGGCGTGTCGGTGCGCGCGTGGTCGGCCGCTGAGCAATCGGTTGGATCGTGCCCTGCACCGACGCACCGAGCGACGATGTCACGATCCGAGATCGTTCCCAGATAGTGGCGGTCTTTAGGATTATCGACGACGCTTCCGATGCTCGCATGTGGCTATCCTAAGGCCTTCTTCGTGGCTTGGTAACCCATCTCGACATACTCCTGAATTCTGTCGACCGCGAACGTCGCTTCACGCTCCGCTACGGCGCGGACATACACCAGCCGCGGCGCATCCTTGGGCCAATCCGCCAGCGTCCGCTCCGTCTGCTCCGCCATCATGATCCGCATCGCCTCGCCGTGCGTCCGGACGACCCGCGGGAGGCGCGCCGGAACGGGGGCGTCGGGCGGCTGCGGCTGATCGCCGTTTGTCGACGGCCCTGGGCGCTCGTCGAAGCCCGGACCGACATCGACGGCGACGAACAGGTCCGCGTCCTTCACGATCTGGCGCGCGGGTTCGAGCGGCAGCACCGCTCTGAGCCCACCGTCCCCGAGGCGCCGGCCGCCCGATTCCAGCGGCGGAAAGTAGAGCGGCAGGGCGCACGACGCGTACAGCGCATCCGCGAGCTCGATGTCCCGGCGCTCCGGTCCGCCCAGGAGTAACAGCTCGCCGCTGTCGAGATCGGTGGCCGTGACCGTGAGCGGAGTCTTCAGGTACTCGAAGCGCGTCCTGGGAACGATGCTGGCGATGGCGCGGCGGAGTGCGGACGCCGGAAAGAGACTGCGGGCGAACAGGCCCGTCACGAGCACCAACGGATCGAACGGAGCAACGTCTTTGCGGCGGATTCCCATCGCCCGCCGGCGCACCTGATCGAACGGCATTCCCGCGCACAGCGCCGCGCCGACGACCGCTCCCATGGACGTCGCGACGATATGACTGGGAAGGAGGTCTGCCTGCTCTAGCGCGCGGAAGGCGCCCGCGTGAGCAAGGGCCTTTGCTCCGCCACCCGACAGGACCAGTACGACTCTACTCACCCCGACCCTGGTCGTAGCGGCGTTCCATCACCCTGTTCGCGCGGCGCTTGGCCGCACGATCGTAGCGGCGTTTTTCGTCGGGCGTCTCGGGCACGATCGGCGGGACTTCCGTCGGACGGCCGTTCTCGTCCAGCGCGACGTAGGTCACGTAGCACGAATTCGTGTGCCGTATGTCTCCCGTCAGCACGTTCTCGGCAAGCACCTTGACGCCGACCTCCATGGAGGTGCGGCCCGCGAAGTTCACGCGCGCTTTCGCCGTCACCAGCTCGCCGACGTGAATCGGCTCGCGGAAGTCCACCTTGTCCACGGAGACCGTGACGCACTCGCGGTGGGCGTGGCGGATCGCCGCGACCGCGGCCACGCGGTCGACGAGCGCGAGGATGTGCCCCCCGAACACGTTCCCCAGGATGTTCGCGTGGTGCGGCATCATCAACTCCGTGAACACCGTCTCCGATTCGCGGGGGTGCCGGCTCGACTGCGCCACTAGTAGTCCACCGGTCTCAGATAGAATTCCCCGATCGCGGTCTGCGAGAGCACGGCGACGGTGGGCAGCCGTCGCTTCCAGTGCGTCGAGTCGAGCCGCTTCCGCACGATCTCCACCTCTTCCTTGGGGAAGCCGCTCGGCTCCTCCCCCCTGATCAGGTGGTACAGAATGCGGTCGGCGTGCAGGTATGAAACGCCGAGGTCTCCTTCATCTGTTTGGCCCTTGATCAGATCGGCTGTTGCAGGCTTGGCGACGATCTCTTCCGGAACACCCACGTGACGAGCCAGGGCCCACACCTGCGTCTTGAACAGATCGCCCAGCGGGTTCACGGGCGGCGCATCGTCGCCGTGCCAGGTGAAGTAGCCCAGCAGCCGTTCGGACTTGTTGCTCGTGCCGAGCGGCAGCGCCTTGTGCTTGGCGGACAGATCGAACAGGACGATCATGCGCTCGCGTGCCATCACGTTGCCGAGCCGGTGCGGATCGATATCGCCGGCCTGTTTCAAGTAGCCGTCGACCGCGTCGGAGATATCGATCGTGAGCGCGGGAATCCCGAGCTTGTCGATGACGAGCTGCGCGTGCGCGAGACTCTCGGGACTCGACGTGCGGTAGGGCATGCGCACACCGATGACGTTCTCACGGCCCAGCGCTTCGGCGGCGAGGAATGCGGTGAGCGAGGAATCCACGCCGCCCGACAGCCCCACGAGACCCTTCATGAAGCCCCGGCGGCGGACCACTTCGTCCTTGAGGAAGCTGACGAGCCATTTGCGGGTCAGCTCGGCGTCGATGGCGAGGGGGTCGGTCTCGCGATCCCGGCTTCCGGTCACGATAGGTGCGGCGTGCGGCGTGTGACGTGCGGCGTGCGTAGGAGTCCCATTCGTAGCTGGGTCGAAACGCACTTTCTGATCTTGCTTGTCCCCGCTCAAGCTTTTCGTGAGAACTGGTAGCGCGCTTTGGAGATCGGCGAGCAACGGCGAGTCCGACCGCGCCGTCGTCAATGAATCGAGATCGATCTCCGCCGTCAGCAGCGCCTCTTCGAACAATGGACCGCGCGCGATCACCCGGCCGGTCGGATCGATCACGGCCGACGCGCCCGGGAAACCCTTGCCGCCTTCGAACCCCACGAGATTCGCGAGTGCGACGAACACACCGTGCTCCTCGGCGATACCCCGGACGATGCGTTCCCAGCGCACCACCGATACCGGGAGCACTGCCTCTCCGTCACAGGCCTCCTCCTCGTCCAGCCCTCGCGCCGGTGATGCACTCGGCACGATGATCAGCTGCGCTCCCTCGAGAGCGGCAACGGTCGCCGCAAGGGAATGCCAGGCGTCCTCGCAGATCAGGATCGCGGCCTTCCCCCCCCACCCGGTCTCGAACGACCGCACGCCGTCCTGGCCGCGGTCCACGAATCGCTCCTCGTCGAATACGCCGTAGGTCGGCAGGAAAACCTTGCGATGCACGTGACGTACTTCCGGCTTTTGCTTTCCGAGCGTGACGTATAGCGCCGAGTTGTAGATGTGATTCTGGAAGCGCTCGTAGAATCCGACGACGACGTCGATCGTGGGGCCCTGGTATGCGGCGGCGAGATCGCGCGCCAGCGTGCCGGCGGTGACCGCGAGCTCCTTCACGCCCCCTTCGACGAAATACCCCGAGGTGGCGGTCTCGGGAAAAACGACGAGCTCGGGCTTGGGATCGAGCTGCGCGGATTGCGCGATGACGGAGCCAATCCGGGTAACATTCTCCGCGTACTCGCCCTTGGTGGGTCGAAATTGGGAGAGGGCGAGCCGGATGTGCGCCATGGAAGAAAGATACGACGGTAAGGGACGGTAAGGGACGGTTGGTCGAGCATTCACGAGCTATATTGGTCGCAGGCGATGGAGTTCGCCTTCAACCGCCCTTTCCGGGCTGATGACTCCTACCTGAACCATCAACGGCAGGAGTTTTTCTTTGACCATCCTCTATATCGCGCTCGCAGGCGCGGCTGGTACACTCGCCCGCTTCGGCACGGAGCGCGTGGTGCAAGGACGCGCGGCGATCTACATGGGCGGGACGATCATCGGATGTCTGACTGCGGTGTTTGCGGGAATGGCACTCGCTGAACGGCTGGTATAAGCGGGGACACGCCTAGTTTTTGCATGTCCCCGCTGTGTGGGCACAAAGCGCGAGAGCGACCCCATTGGTCCAACCGAAGCCATCCTGCGTCGGATACTCACCACCACCTGCTTTGCGAGTCGTGTTCACCACATCGTACTTCTCCATCATTCGTCCGGTCGACCGGTAGGTTCGCTCGAGTAGACGAAGCCAACGACTGGCCGCCTTGTCGGCCAGGTCGGCCCGCCCGTAGCGCCGTACCCCTTCGATCGTGAGCCACTCGAGCGGCGGCCAGCCGTTCGGGCCGTCCCATTGCTGGCCCGACGCGAAGTTCGTCGTGACGAAGCCACCGGGCGTCAAGAAGTCGCGCTCGAGGCGCGCGGCGACGCGCCGGCCCTGATCGTCAGTCGCAATGCCGAAGTAGAGCGGCGCGGCTGCCGCGAGCGACGGCCGATCGGTGACGAGCGCGCCCCCCCCGGTGCGCCAGCGTCGATCGAAGAAGAATCCCGCCTTGGGGTCGTACATCGCGAGAATCGCTCGCTTGCGGGCGTCGGCGCGCTGCGTGAACCGGCGGAAGAGCGTGTCATCGCCCCTGCCGTTCCGGGCAAACGCCCAGGCCGCGATGGTGCGCTCGGCATTATAAAGAAGGCTGTTGAGATCGACCGGAATCAGATCGATCGTCTCGAGCGAGCGGAGGTCCTTGGGATCGCGCATCCAGCGGCTCGAGAAGTCCCAGCCGCTCTCCGCGGTCGCCCGCGCGTTGCGATAGAATTTGGCGCGGAGCGATTCGGGCAATGTCTGGCCGATCTCCACGTCAGGCCGGTACGATTCGGGCCGCGGCTCTTCCGAGTCGTCCCAATACCGATTCAGTACGGCACCATCCGGCAGGCGCACCACGCGCCGGTAGGCGTGTCCGGGCGGCAGCGTGTCCGCGCCGTCCATCCAGAACTCGTATTCCTTCACCATCGCGTCGAGGTACCCGACCGCGTGCGTGGTGTCCGTGGCGCGCGCGTACAGCCCCACCATGGCCGCGAAGTACGGCGGCTGGCTGCGCGTCAGGTAGTAGGTGCGATTCCCGTTCGGGATGTGACCGACCGTCAGGATCAGATGTGAGAAGTTGTCCAGCATGCTCTTCACGAGGTCGGTGCGCCCGCTCTGCACGAGGCCGAGCATCGTGAAGTAGGAATCCCAGTAGTAGACCTCCCGGAAGCGGCCGCCCGGCACGATGTAGGGACTCGGGAGGGGAATTAGGGATGAGCGGATGTCCGCGCTGTCGGCGGATCGCATCAACACCGGCCACAGCGCATTGATGTGCTGCACCATGCTCTGGGAGGCCACGGTGTGATAGCCGTCGCCCGCGGGCTGCGGCAACACGAAGTTCTGCTCGACGAACGCGCGGAGCACGAACCCCGGCCTACGGCGCGCCGAGTCGTACCGCGCCTCGATCGCCGCCGGGGCGGAGCGCGGCTTGGCATCGACGAACTCTTTCGAGTCGGGGAAGATTCCCGAGAGCTGGACGTCTGAGAACAACGATCCGATGTCGTGCGCGGGATCGTATGCCGATGGGCGGCTGGGCTGCTGGGCGGATGGGCGGCACGCGAACGCGAGAACGAGCAGTCCCGCGTACCGCGCACCGCTCACCGCGTACCGGTTTCTCAACGGAACACGATCCACAGCACGCCAATGATGGCCACGAGTAGCACCGACAGCCCGATCTGGAACTTCCGATCTTTCGCGGTCTCGCCTTCCAGCAGAGCGGGGGCCGCCCCTGGTGCGGCACGGACGTACGTGAGTCCGTCAGTCTTGTCGGCACCGGGTGGTGGTGTCAGCAAGCTCACGACGAAGAGCACGACCGTGCAAATCACGAACAGCAGCACGGCGTAGTGAAGGAAGTTGATCGTCGCGATCCAGTGCCACAGCGTCCCCGCCTCGAGGCCACCGCCGGTCGCCTTGTTGGTCAGCTCGAGGACCAGCCGCAGCACGCCGAGGACGAGCCCGGTGACGAGCGATGCCATCGCGCCGGTGCCGTTCAGGCGTCGGAAGAACAGGCCGAGGAGGAAGCAGGCGGCGATGGGCGGCGCGATGTACGCCTGCACGCTCTGCAAGTAGATGTAGATCTGGGACGAGACGAACTTCATCAGCGGAATCCACGCCAGTCCAAGGAACACCATGACCCCGGCGGAAATGCGGCCCACGGTGACGAGCCGCTGTTCGGTCGCGGTGGGGCGCATCTTCTTGTAGACATCCCAGGTCAAGAGCGTCGAACACGCGTTGAACGCGGATGCCAGGGAGCTCATCAGCGCCGCGAGCATTCCCGCGAGTACCAGCCCCTTGATTCCCTCCGGCAGCAGCCGGGTCACCAGCGTGGGGTAGGCGGAGTCAGGGTTGTTGCTGACGTCCGAGAACAGCGCCATCGCGACGATGCCCGGGAGCACGAAGATGAAGACGGGGAGAATCTTCAGGTAACCGGCGAAGATCGTCCCGGTGCGCGCTTCCTTGATGTTCTTCGCGGCGAGCACGCGTTGCACGATGTGCTGATCGGTACACCAATACCAAATCCCGAGAATCGGTGCGCCGAAAATGACTCCGGTCCATGGAAAGTTCGGATGACTCGAGGGTTTCCACATGGAGAAGAAGCCCGCAGGGACCTTGGCCTCGAGCCCTGAAATTCCGCCGACCCGCGAGAGCCCGATCACCATGAGCGTGATGGAGCCGAGAATCAGCACGATGGCCTGGAGCACCTCGGTGTAGACCACGGCGCGCAGTCCGCCGAAGATCGTATACAGCCCGGTGATGACGATAAGGACGATGGCAGCCGTGTAGAAATCCCACCCCGTGACCGCACGAATCACGACGCCGCCCGCATACAGGGTCACGCTGATCTTCGTCAACACGTACCCGATCACCGACACCCAGGTGAAGTAGGTGCGGGACGCCGAGTTGTACCGCTTCTCCAAAAACTCGGGCATCGTGTAGACGCCGCTCTTCAGGTAGTACGGCACGAACAGCCAGCCGAGGAGCAGCAGAATCAAGCAGGCGAGCCACTCGAAGTGGCCGACGGCGAGACCGCTGCCGGCGCCGGTGCCCGCCAGCCCCACGAGGTGCTCGCTCCCGATGTTCGAGGCGAACAGGCTCGCGCCGACCGCGAACCACGCGACGTCCCGGCTCGCCAGGAAGTAGTCGGAGCTCACGTTCTTCTCGCGCCGCGCGGCCCACCACGCGATACCGAACAGAATGAGGAAGTACGCCGCGATGAACAGGATGTCGAACGCGTGGAGATTGCTCATTGGGTCGGCCTTCGGGAGTTGAGGAGATATTGAACCGCGAGGTCAGTGAGCGTCCACAGCTGCACGTCCGAGCTCGAGCCGTAGCGCACCGGCCGCAGAGCTCCTCCTTCAATCTTGTAACTCCACAACTCGGCGTACTGCAAGCCGGAGCGCGCGACGGCGCTGCGCACGGAGTCGACGGCACCGGCCCGATTGCGCGTCGCGAGCGCGGCGAGGAAGATGTTCACTTCCCGTCCCCACACGACGCGCGGCGAATGATAGAGGTCGCGCTCGAACATCTGCCACACGGCCGGCGACGCATAGGCGTCGTTGGCCACCGCCAGACCCACGCCGTCGATGAACAACCCGACGGGATATGGGAGAAGGAAGGGACGCAGCAGCTCCGCTTCACGCGCGGAGTCCTGATGCTGGAGTAGCAACCACATCGCAGGATCGGTGCTCATCACTGGAATCGGATTCCCTGCGCTATCGAGCGACACGGCGGGGAACCGTAACGTATCGTTGGGAACACCGTTGCGGTTAAGAACCCCGCTCCAGAAGTTTGCCTCGTCGGGAGGAAGCGAGCCGATCTTCGCACCGACGCGTATGGCGACCTCCGCGGGCGCGAGCGCGACCATGAAATGCTGTGACGATTGCTCCCACGTGTGGACCCCCGCCGGGACCAGCTCGGCATGGTCGATTCCCGGCTCACCCAGCGCGCGAAGCGCGCTGTCGATGGTGACGATCGCGCGGAGTGCCTGCGGGACCCAGACCACATTCACATCGAATGCGAAGCACCCGCCTGCATATCCCACTCGGCTGTCGCGCCAGCTTCCCGGATGGCAATACCCATCCGCGTCGCGCTTGAAGGACACGAGGTTCGTCGCGACCGGATCGTGCGCGTACGGGGCCGCCCGATGCATCACGTACCCGATGTTCTTGCGCAGTGCGTCGCCCCAGCGGCGCACGAACGCGCGCTTGCGTGCGTTGGGGACGCCCGCGTCGGCGAAATAGTGTCCGGCCACGACGGGCAGCTGGAAATCGTCGTCCAGCGTGCTGTCGCCGGTCTTAAAAAACTCGGCAGCGTTTTCACGAATCGCCTGACCGCCGAGCGCTTCTTCGTGACTCACTTCCCCATTGGGGGCGAGCTTGGCCAGCGCCGCGCCCATGACGAATTCGGGCATCGTGTCGGCCCACACGGGCTCCATGAGCAGCGCCGTCATCAGCATGTCGCGGCCGAAGTAGGTCGCGTAGGTCGGCAGCCCCGCCATCAGCTTCTGGCGCGAGCTGAGCAGCTCGAAGCCGCGGATTTCGCGCTCCAGGCGGGGCGATCTGGCCGAATCGGCGAAGCGGCGGAACTCGGTCCTGAAGATCTGATTGCGGCGGAGCGGATCGAGCGCAGGGCCATCGGTCGCAATCTCGACGCTGAACGTGACAGGTTGCGTACCGAGCGAGCGAATCGTCAGGACACCGCTCGCGAGCCGGGCGCGAGTGGTGCGCGCGTCGCCGCGCAGTGTCAGCCAGAGATGATTCTTGCCGTCGAGACTGGGCTGCGCTGCTCGCATCGTCCAGTCCCGCGGAGTACTCGTCAGTCGCACACTCGGCGTGAGACGTTCCGTATACGGCCGGCCTAACGCTCGCGCGAGCTGCGCCATTTCCGGCACCACGAACGTCGGCGCGTCGATCGGATCGCCGACACGGCCCGCATAGCCGAAGTCGCGCTCGATGCGCATCGAGCCGAGCAGGAATTGTCCGAGGCGTATCGACCGCCCGCCCTGCAACGTTAGTGAGTAGCGTAACCAGCGCCGACCGCCCCGACCGCCGGTTGCGCCGACCGTCGCTCCTCCTGGATCGAATGCGACCGCCCCATCGCGGACGGTGAAGCCGATGCTCTCATTCAGCGCGTCCGCCCAGAGATGCACGAGACGGCCCGTTTTCCCCTCGATGTAGATCTCCACCGAATTGCCACGGGCGTCGCGGTAGAGTCGGGCCGTGTAGCCCTCATACGCGGCAGAGTCGTCGAGGCTGGGGGTGGGAAACGTCAGAACGGGCGCGGTTTCCCGAGCGGATGCAGCTTGAACCACCAACAGAAACGCGAGCAACATGGGCGTAGATACTCCGCCCGCCGGCGACCCTTGACAAGGGCTCGCCCGCGCGGCAATTCGGATGAAATAACCGTCATTCGGTTGGTCGGCTGACTAGCCTGCGGAGGTGTATCGATGCGCTTCATTCGACATTCGGCTTCGGCTCTCGCGTTCCTCTGTCTGTACGCCATTCCTCTCACCGCGCAGAACACCGGGACAGTCAAAGGCCAGGTGGTCGACAGCTCGACAAAGCAGACTCTCGCCGGCGTCACAGTCCAAATCCAAGGCACAGCGCGCTCCACTCTGACGGGACCCGATGGCAACTACTCGCTCGCCGACCTGCCGGCGGGAAGCGTCGTCGTGAGGGCGACACGGATCGGGTTTGGGCCTCGGCAGCAAATCGTCACCGTCAGCGCCGGCGGTACGGCCGAGGCACCGTTCGAAATGTCGCCACAGGCGTCCTTGCTCGAGGCCATCGTCGTCACGGGCTACGGGACGCAGCGGCGTGAAGCCATCACCGGCTCGGTGTCGAGCGTCGATGCCTCGGCGGCGAATGTCGGCGTCAAGACCAATGTCGACCAAATGATCCAGGGCCGCGCCGCGGGCGTGCAAGTCATTCAGAATAACGGCGAGCCGGGCGCGGGCGCCCAGATCCTGATCCGCGGCGGCAGCTCCATCAGCGCCCATAACGATCCGCTCTACGTTGTGGACGGCGTTCCGATCAACAACGTGGCGACCGAGCCGGACGGCAACGGGTGGACCGGCAATCCGTCGCTCGCGCGCAACCCCTTGAACTTGCTCAACCCGGCGGACATCGCATCCATCACGGTGCTGAAAGACGCGGCCGCGACGGCGATTTACGGCAGCCGCGCCTCGAACGGCGTGATTCTGATCGAGACGAAGCGGGGGCAGGCTTCGGTCGGACCGAGCTTCGAGTACGACGGTTATGTGTCGACCTCCAGTCCCTCCCGCCATCTCGACGTGATGACCGGGTCGGAGTACGCGACATTCGTGCGTACGCAGGTAGATTCGGGGAATCTCCCTGCGGCCCGGCTCGGGGACCTGGGCGTCCTGTGGAAGACGGGACCCAATCCCGGTGATACCCTCAGAACCATTTACAACACGAATTGGGAAAGCGCGCTGACGCGCTCGTCCGTCACGCACAACCACAATCTCGCGTTCTCGGGCGGGAGCGAAGACACACACTATCGCGCATCGGTCAACTACGCGAACGAGCAGGGCGTGACGCTCTCGAGCGGATTGGAGCGGATTCAGGGGCGGCTCAGTGCCACGCACGCGGATCTGGACAACCGCCTGCGGATCGGCCTCAATGTCACGAGCTCGCGCGTCAACAACACCTATCTCACCTACGAAAACCAGAGTGGCTTCGAGGGCGGCGCGTTCGAGAATGTCGCCGCCTTCAATCCGACCCGGCCGATTTCGTACAGCGACTCGCTCGGGTTTCACTACTACGAGGTCGGCGGGACCGCGACACGCAATCCGGTAGCGTTGGCGAATCAGATCACCAGCATCGGACAGTCCACTCGGACCCTCGGCAACGCCGATGCCGAGCTGGACCTGGTCCATGGTCTGACGGCAAAGATCAATGTCGGGCTGGACCATTCCACCGGCGCCCGGCAGGAGTACTACCCCAAGCGGAATCCGCTGGGCCAGGCGTTGGGGGGCGGGCTCGCGCAGCAACAGGACCTGGACAACGCCACCCAGACGCTGCAGACACTCCTCACCTACGACGGCCAAGTCAGCGGGGGCACCAGCCTCAACGTCGTGGGCGGCTACGAATACAGCAAGTTCAAAACCAACTGGGTGCTGGGTAAGGGCGTCGGCTTCTTCACCGATGCGTTCAGCTTCAATAGCCTCGATGCCGCTGACACGAGAACGAGCGCGTCCAACGCGACCGAAAGCCGTCTCGCGTCTTTCTTTGGCCGGGCCAACGTCGGCTTCAACGACCGCTACTTCTTCACGGGCGTGGTGCGCTATGACGGCTCGTCCCGGTTCGCCGTGGGCCACAAGTGGGCCCTCTTCCCGGCGCTGTCAGGCTCGTGGAATCTGAAGCAGGAAGGGTTCATGCAGGGTGGACCGTTCTCTGAGCTCCGCCTGCGCGCCGGCTGGGGCCTCCAGGGCAATCCCGGCGTCGATCCGTATACGTCCTTGATCACGCTGAAGCCCGGCAGTGATGCCACATACCCGTGGGGCGATAATGCTCAGAGCGGAGTTATCGGCAACAGTAACGGCAACCCGGATCTCAAGTGGGAGCAGACCTCACAGATCGACGGGGCGGTGGACTTCGGTCTCTGGAACAACCGGATCTCGGGAAGCATCGAGTATTACCACAAGAACACCAAGGACCTGCTGCTCGTCGTCAACGTGGCGCAACCGGCACTAGCGACCACGCAGCTCAGGAACGTGGGCCGGCTGAGCGGCCACGGCCTCGAGCTTTCCATCGATGCCCTGGCGATCTCACGGCCCGGGCTCACCTGGCGTGCCGGACTCGTCTTCTCGGCCGACCGCAGCAAGGTGACTGACCTCGGCTGCACGACGGATTCGACGAACGTCAAGAACTGCCCCTTCTACGACTCGGGAGACATCAGCGGGCCCGGGCAGAGCAATACCAGCGCCGAGCGCGTCATGGTCTGCGACCCCAGCAAGGCAGGCGTCTGCCCGGGGTACGCGTTGGGGACGTTCTTCGGACCCGTATTCCTCGACGTCGACGCAACGGGGCAGCAGATATTCTTCTGCACAGCAGCCACCCCAGGGTGCGTCAACGGGAAAACGACGATCCGTGGTGGCGGGCCAGTTTCCTCCAAAGACTACCGCGTGATCGGCAACGCCAATCCCGACTTTACGCTGGGGTTCCGCAGCCAGGTCACCTGGAACCGGTTCGATGTCAGCTTCCTGATCCACGCCGCCGTCGGTCAGGACGTGTTCAACAACACGGGGCTCATCTTCGCCACGAAGAACAACGCGCTCAACGGCAAGGGCTTCCTGCGGAGCGCGTTGACCGACCCGACCGACCTTCACGACCCCGGGGTCTATTCGTCCCGCTGGATCGAGAGTGGGTCGTTCGTACGGTTGCAGAACATCACGGTGGCGTATGACCTCAACCTGCCGTGGCTGATGCGCTCGGCGCGCAGTGCCCGGCTCTACGTGTCGGCCGACAATCTCGTTCTGCTCACGGGCTATTCGGGGCTCGACCCCGAGGTCTTTTCGGGCACCGGACTGGCAGTGCGTGGTGTTGACTATCTCGTCTATCCCCACCCCCGTACGATCACGGGTGGTCTCCGTCTCAACTTCTAGGGAGCGCTGCCAATGAAGCGACAATTTGTGACGCTATCGATCAGAGCGGGGGCGCTCCTGGGGTTGCTCATCGTGCTCCACGGGTGCACCAACCTCGATGAAACGCCGGTCAGCGTGATCACGCCGGGGACGTTCTTCAAAAACGAGGCGGAAGTGTCGGCCGCGCTCGCGGGCGTCTACGCGCAGCTGCGGAGCACGGCGCCCGAGGGAACGATCTACGACGCGAATGAGGTCAGCACGGACGAGATCGTGGTGCCGATCCGCGGCCCCGATTGGATCGACAACGGCCAGTGGATCGATCTGCACAACCAGACCTGGACTCCGACCAGCGCGGCGGCCTCGAATTTCTTCAACGGCGCCTGGAACAACGCGTATACCGGCGTCGCGCGCGCCAATCTGTACCTTGCCTCGGTCGAGCCCGGCTCGGTCGTGGTTCCCAACAAGGCGACCTACCTGGCGGAGGGCCGGGCGCTGCGGGCGTTCTACTATTACATCCTGATGGACTTTTTCGGCGGCGTGCCGATCGTTACGGACCCCACCGATCACGCCCTGCACCCCCGAAACACGCGCCGCGAGCTCTTCAACTTCGTCGAACGTGAGCTGATTGCGGCGCGCGATTCCGGCCTTCCGGCGACGTGGAACGCAGCGAACAGCGGGCGGTTCACCCAGGGCGCCGCGGACGCCATCCTCGCCAACATGTACCTGAACGCCGGCGTGTTCACCAAGGACGTCGCGGGCGGGACCGGCATCAATGCCACCGCATACAACTCCTGCGCGACCGTGACGGTCACCGGGGGGGATGCGTGCGCGGCCGCCATTCTCGCGGCGGATCGCATTCTGAATTCCCCCAACTACGCGCTGGCCGACTCGTTCCCCCAAATGTTCCGCGCCGACAACGCCAACTCGCGGGAGAACATCTTCGTCGTGAAGTTCATCAACAAGGACGGTCTGGGGTTCGGTTTCGATATGGCGACGCTGCACTACTGCCAATATCATGATGCCTCGCCCTGGAATGGCTTCGCCACCCTGGCCCAGACGTACCGCGCCTTCGCCCCAGCGGACAAGCGTCGCCGGGTGATCCTGATCGGCCCCCAAGTCGACGTGCTGACCGGCACGCCGGCAACCGTACGGTCGGGCGGCTCTTGTCCTGTGAGCGGTGGTTCGCCGCTGGTCTTCACCGACACCATCGGCAAGATCAGCGACGCGAGCGAGGGCGAAGGCCCCCGGATCTACAAGTGGCCGGCCGACCCGGGCCACGTGGCACAAAACAGCGGCAACGACTACGCCTGGTTCCGCCTCGGCGAGATGTACCTGATCCGGGCCGAAGCGGAAAATGAGCTGGGCAACCAGGCGGCTGCGACCGCGGATCTCAACTTGCTCCGCGCCCGCGTGTTCTCACCGGCGAAGCCGCTCGCTGCCGGCCTCACCCAGCAACAGGTTCGCGACGCGGTTCTGAAGGAGCGCCTGTACGAGATGACGGCGGAAGGCAAGCGCCGGACAGATCTGGTTCGGTTCGGCCAGTTCACCTCGGGAACCTGGTACGCGAAGACAACCAACACGCCGTACAGGATACTGTTCCCGATCCCGCAAACCCAGATCGAAACCAATCCTCTGCTCAAGCAGAATCCGGGTTACTGATTCCGGCTGTAGTTACACACTTCTTTTCATCATGGCCTGCTCTCTTCGGAGGGCAGGCCATGATGTGCTAAAGGTGGTCGATAGTTGAAAAATGCGGCCTTGAGACTGAGGCTCCGCTATCTCCT
>WNFO01013665.1_pt1 | contig 15430 bp, 17 predicted proteins | sample 5400251 | NCBI WGS metagenome assembly WNFO01 (sample SAMN13153354, study PRJNA577476) | soil metagenome | isolation source: 100 cm saprolite under Madrone tree | place: USA:California | collected 2016-06-14 | reverse complement strand
AAAAAGCTGCTCCCGGCGTATAGTATTTCTTGGGTAATATCGTGCCCGAACCAGAGAGCGCCAGTCACCTTGCTGGCGTTTTTGCTTTCTGGAGCCTATTTTGGGACTAAGTCCTCCATCCGCAACACTTACGAAACAAACCGCAGTTTGCGCAATTTTAGTGCAACCTAAGTCCCTTTAGAATCAACACTTACGCAGGCACCCACAAGTGTTGCATCTACAGGACTTACAGGGAAAGCTAAAACGTTTAGATGCAACACTTACAAAAAACAGGGGAGGGGGCGCCGGTTATGGTTAACCAGCCGGACGTCACAGACTTCGCAGCAAGTGCGAGCCTCTTACAACCGGCTTCGCCCACTGGAGAAATTACAGGTAGAAAAGCGCGGCTGGACTCTCGACGTGCTCCAAGTGGTCCAATCGTTAGGCAAACTCGAATTCACTCTCGCCGACGTTTACGCTCACGCCGGCGCTTTGGCCAAACTCCATCCCAACAACGCCTACATCCGCGACAAAATCCGCCAACAACCGACTATCCGATGAGGATAGTCGTCCTGAGCGAGCATCGCGAGTCGAAGGATCTCTCCTTCCCCCCAAGTCCTCCGCGACCTCGGCCTCCTCACCTTCCTCGGCTCCGGCTCCTACCGCCTCATTTAGCCGGGTACACCGTCGTCATCAGTCCTTCTCGTATGCCCATCTTTGTTCTCCCTACAGTGCCGTGCCCTTGGCCGCTTGTCCCCGGAGGAGGAACGTCTTGGGGTACTTGCCTTCACCGCAAATCTTGAATGACCCGAAATCCTTGTACCACGGCCCGTCCGGTGCCTCCGGCTCCGATTCGCGCCATAGTTTTAGCGGGTATAAATCCTCGGCAGTAATCTTGCGCTCTGCTACTCGGTCGAAGAGGTGTTGGCGCAAAGCCGGCGGTAGATTCGACCACTGAATCTTCGGCATCACTCACCGAAGGTCATTCGCGCCAGCTCTTTTTTTAGCTTTTCGCGTTCGGTGGGATCAGCGGACTCCGTTAGTCGGTTCGCGAGGGCAAAGAATCGTTCCTTTTCGGCTTCTTTGGACGCAAGGCCAGCCTCAATCAAGTCCACCAGCACTCGGCTGGCGCTCGTCTTCTCGGTCTTGGCCAGCGCCTTCACTTGCTTTGCCACCCTCGTCGGAAGCGAAACGCTTTGCCGCACGGACTTCTCTGCAGTCGCCATGTGTGTCATTGTACAGCATTCTGCATCATAATGCATCACCCCTCGTCGCAATCAGTCAGTGCCTGCACCGACAGGCTGCACTTGCCGCTCAATTTCCGAAGCCTTTCCTGCTCGCCTCGTCACTTCCAAATCGTAAAAATTCTGCAGATTCAGCCAGAACTCCGCGTTCGTCTTGAAGTATCGCGCCAGCCGCAGCGCCGTTTCCGCCGTGATCCGCCGCCGCTGGTGCACAATCTCTCCAATCCGTGTCGCCGGCACGTGTAGTTCCAGCGCCAGCTTGTTCACACTCAATCCCAGCGGTTTCATGAAGTCTTCCCGCAAAATCTCTCCCGGATGTACCGGGTCCATCAGCTTTTCCGCTTTACCCATTTTATTTTTCCTCACTTGCTTGTGTAGCAGCGGCTTTACGCCGCTGTTGTTCCTCAGTGATAATCCACGATTTCCACGTCATAGCAATGCCCGTCGCGCCAAACGAAGCAAATCCTCCACTGTTGGTTGATCCGGATGGAATGTTGTCCCTTCCGGTCGCCGCGCAGCGCCTCCAACTGGTTCCCCGGAGGCGAAGCCAGAAAACGTAGTTCCGTCGCGGCATGCAATTGCAGCAATTTCCTCAAGGCTACTCGCTCGAAGGCTCGGAATCGACGCGAACGCTGGTAGTGAAAAAGCTCTTCGGTTTCCCTTGAGGCAAAGCTCTGAATCACACGCCAAGCGTATCACGTTTCACGTTGTACGCAAAGTGGGGCACGTCGCGCTCGCGACGCCTGCATCCGCGGCAAAATGACTATCCGACGAGGATAGTCATCCTGAACGAGTCTGCGAGTGAAGGATCTCTCCGCCAACAACTTCATGTCCTCCGCGCTCTCGGCCTCCTCGCCTTCCTCGGCTCCTACCGCCTCAATTGATTCCTTTCCCCGGCAGGTCTAACATCCAACCTAACAGCACGCCTGTCAGGAGGTGTCTATGTCCTTCCAAGGAAAAAACGCTCTGGTTACCGGAAGCTCGCGCGGCATCGGCCGCGGTATCGCTCTGAAGCTCGCAGAAAAAGGAGCGCGCGTCGCGGTTCATTATTACGGCAACCGCGAAGCGGCTCAGGCCACGCTCGAAAAAATTCGCGCTCGCGGCTCCGACGGCTTCATCGTGCAAGCCGACATCTGCCAGCCCGATGAAATCCGCCGCATGTTTCAGCAGGTTCGCTCCGAGTTCGGCGGGCTTGACATCCTCGTCAGTAACGCCCGCACGGAAGCCCCCACGTTCTATGAAGCGCCTATGGACATCACCCTTGAGAAATGGGACACCGCCGTCGATTCCCAAGCCAAAGCATTTCTCGTCGCCGTCCGTGAAGCTGCCGCGCTCATGTCCGACGGCGGAAGGATTGTCGCTATCACCTTCGCGCCCGGCGGACGCTTCGGGAGCTGGCAACCCTGGGTCGCCATGGGCGCAGCGAAAGCTGCAATGGAGTCGCTGGTCCGCTATTTTGCGGTTGCTCTGGCAGGACGCGGCATCACGGTGAACTCCATCAGCCCGGGTTGGGTCGAAGACAGCGTGCTGAACAGTTTGCCCGAAGCCTTCCAGTCCGGCTTGCGCGAATGGCAAGAACTCGGCTGGACTCCCATGCGCCGCCTCGGCACTCCCGCGGACATCGGCAACGTCGTTGCTCTCATCTGCTCGGAAGAAGCCGGCTGGATCACCGGCCAGTTGATCGAGGCGGATGGCGGCGCATCTCTGGTCGACGCTCATCTGCCGCTCGAGTTTCAAGGTATACCCAGTGCAGAAAAACGCGCCAAGGTCCACGGAGCCTAAGAGACAGCGCAGCATTTTCCGCCGCACCTCGTCGGATGGCTGCCTTTAAGCGCCGCCACATCCGCGACAAAATCCGCCAACAACTTCATGTCCTCCGCGCTCTCGGCCTCCTCGAATTCCTCGGCTCCGGCTCCTACCGTTTACCCTGAGTAATGCCGATTCCGTTCATCACTTGCATGCCCCTCTTGCCTCCGCTACGATGAGTCCCATGACCACCCGCGATTTCAAAGTCTTTCTCGAGCCCGATGAGGACTACGGCGGCTATGTCGTGGTTTGCCCCTCCATCCCAGGCTGTTACTCTCAGGGCAAAACCGTGCCAGAAGCCCTCGCCAATATCCGTGAAGCCATCGACCTCTGCCTCGGGGACATGGAAAACCGCGGCGAAGAAATCCCTGATCCCAACAATGTCTTGATTGGAAGCGTCGTCGTCACCTGATGAGTCCCAAGCTGCCCGTCATTTCGGGCGCCGACCTGATTCGCGTTTGGGGAGATTTGGCTACGTCTCCGTGCGCCAAAAGGGCAGCCACGTCCGCCTCCGCCATCCCACCGATCCTCGCCGCCTTCCCGTCACGGTTCCCCTTCACCCCGAAATCGCCTTCGGCACTCCCGCCGTATTCTCCGCGACGCCACCATCACTGTTGAGGAACTCCTCTCAGTACTCTAGCCGCTCTTGATTTCCCCCGGATGCACCGGCGCCATCAATTGTTCTGATTTGCCCATCTTCTGGTTGAGAGTTTGCTTCACAGTTCTACAATCCAACCGCGGAAACGACACCCGATAAATGCCCGCGTCCAGCGTCAGCAACCTATACCCGTTCACCAGCGCATGTGCCGCAATCACGAAATCGGCTAGAAAGCGCCGCGCTTCCGCACCCTTCTGTTTTCTTCGCCGCGCTGCGTAACCTTGGAAGGCCGTTCCCGCTGCCTGCCATACTCTCTCTCCAATCTCCCAGTCCACCCCGATGCCCGTTTCTTCGCAGAACCTATCGACAAACGCTTCCGTCCGCCCGGGCGCCGCCATCAATTCCGCATACACTGCTCCCGATATCACTAGCGTGCCTTCGTTAAACGCTTTATCCAACGCCGCTCGCGCTGCGCGATGGAGAGTGTCTTCCGCATCCCAAAGCGCCACAAGGACGTTTGTGTCGATCGCCGTCGTCATTCCTCGTCATATCCCCGTAGTTCACGCATCCACTTCTGTACCGCCTTCCTGCCCTTTCCGATTCCTGGATTGCCGATTCCCATGTACTTCGCAAAGGGACTCTCTTTCCGCACCGCCGTCACTCGCATGCCTTTTCCATCTTCCTCAAATTCCAACCGGTCTCCGGCCCGCACCCCCAGCCGGCGCCTTACTTCCCGCGGTATGGTGATCTGCCCCTTGCTCGTGACTTTCGCCTGTTTCTTCATCGCCACCTTCTCTTCTCCGATTTCTAGTTTCTAGTTTTCCTTCTCCCATTTCCTTACTTTATCATAAATTCCTTACTTTTGTCTTGCTTCGGTCCGACTTAAAACTGACAACTGATAACTGTCGACTACCATTGGACGGAACCGGGGCCGGACGGAAAGTTTTCCTGTAACGCAGGGTTGCCATTCCCAGTGAACTCTACCCCTTTGTTTTCTTGCCTTTACAAAATCATTCGAAAGCCGCTTCAAACTGTTTTATCTAAATACCTTATTTGTTACTTGACAAAACATATATTTAATGGTTAGCATGGGTCGTGATCTTCGGCTTCGATCCACGCCCAGCCGCACCGTGCCGTCACGTGACGAAAATCCCGTCACCGCAACTCCTTTTATTCCCACACTTACAAACCGTGACGCCCGTAACCCCTTTAGATTCCGCTCTTACGCAAACACCGGGGTGTCACCCGCTTTTTCTTCCCGCCGCTCCCGATCTTTCGTCGCTCTCCATTTCCCTAAGTCGTTTAAATGCAACACTTATGGACCTCCCGCATGTGTTGCAAACAAAAGACTTACGCCCAAGGTAAACCCTTTAGATGCAACACTTACAAAAAACCGGGGGAGTGTGCCCCTTCCCAGTTTCCAATTTCGATTTTCCAGTTTCTCGATCCCGGATGCTACAATTCGCGAACAGGTCACCCCACTTCACTGTTTGCCGGAGGCTACGAATGCATCGCCGCATCCTAACCCTGCTTGCCCTCGCTCTTGCGCTGGCCGTTCTATCCTACGCACAGGAGCACCCCCAGCACGCCGCTCCTGCCAAAACAAAATCCGCTATGCTCATGACCGGCCTCGGCAATTGGCGTCACCCGGTCTCCACTAAGAACGCGCAAGCGCAGACCTTCTTCGATCAGGGCCTGCGGCTCATCTATGCCTTCAATCACGCAGAAGCCATGCGCTCCTTCCAGCACGCTGCTGAGCTCGACCCCGAACTAGCCATGGCGTTTTGGGGCGTCGCTGAAGCCGTGGGCCCCAATTACAACGATCCCGCCAGCGAAGACCGGTTTGCGCAGGCCCATGCCGCCATCGAGAAAGCGCAGGCGCTCGCCCCCGATATTTCCGAGAGCGACAAGGCCTACATTGACGTTCCGAGAGCGACAAGGCCTACATTGACGCGCTTGCCAAACGCTTTCCCGCCGATCCCAAATCCGATTTGCATGCCGCCGCGGAACAGTATCGCGATGCCATGCGCGACGTGGTCAAGCGCTTCCCCGACGATCTCGATGCCGCCACGCTGTTCGCAGAGGCCGGAATGAACCTGCATCCCTGGGGACTCTGGCGCGCGGATGGCACGCCGGAAGAGGGCACGGAGGAAATTGTCTCGACGCTGGAGTCTGTGATTCGCCGCGAGCCCAATCATCTCGGCGCGATTCACTATTACATTCATTCCGTGGAAGCTTCCTCATCGCCGGAACGCGCTTTGGCTGGCGCGAATCGCCTGGCGCAACTTGCCCCTGCCGCGGGGCACATCGTGCACATGCCCGCGCACATCTACATTCGCACCGGCGATTACGAAGCCGCGCTGAAAACCAACCAGAAAGCCGCCCTTGCCGATCAGGCATACATCAAGGCCGGCACAGCCGAAGGCATCTATTCCATGATGTATTACAGTCACAATCTGCATTTCATCGCCATGGCCGCGGCCATGAACGGCAACTATCTGGAGTCCCGGCGCGGCGCGCAGTTGCTCGCGGCCAACGTGGGCCCTCATGTAAAAGGCATGCCGCCGCTCGAGGGCTTCATGACCGTGCCGCTGGCCGTCGAAGTGCGTTTTCACAAGTGGAACGAAATTCTGAAAGCGCCGCAGCCGGACCCGGCGATGCAGACCGCCGCGGTGTTCTGGCACTTCGCTCGCGGCCTGGCCCTGGCTGGGACGGGAAAATTGGACGAAGCGGAAGCCGAGCATACGATCGTTGCCGACGCGGAGGAGAAAACGTCGCCCGACGCCATCTTCCAGATGCCCATTAACAATAAGACCAAGGACATCCTGAAAATCGCGGAAAACGTGCTGGGCGCAAAAATTGCGCTCGCGAAAAACGATATGGACGCCACGGTGAACCAGCTTCGTGCCGCCGTCGCTGCTCAGGATTTGCTGAAATACGACGAGCCGCAAGACTGGTTCTATCCCGTGCGCGAGTCTCTCGGCGCGGTGCTGCTGAAAATCGGTGATGATGCCGGAGCCGAGGAGGTTTTCCGCGCGGACCTCGAGCGCAATCCCCGCAACCCGCGTTCGCTCTTTGGTCTCGAGCAAGCCCTCAAGGGCCAAGATAAGACCTACGACGCGGGCTTCGTTCGCAAACAGTTTGACGCCAACTGGAAGGGTGCTACGCGGCCGACCGTCGACGATCTCGTCTGACCCTTCGACCAGCCGTGCGCTGCCTTGAACCATTCACCGCAGCGGCGGCGAACCTATTTTTTGCCCACGCTACTTACCGATCGCTAATCATCCGTGTGGCTTGGCATCGCGCGTCTCCTGTGCTCTCCTATAGGAGACGCCATGAAGCTCAATTTCCATCGTCGCGCAGCGTTTCCGTTCATCATTACTTCCCTGCTGCTGTCTCTCATTCCAGTTCTGGCTTTTGCTCAGCAGGAAAACCAGCCCACGATCCGCTTCGTGCGCAACCCGGACCCCGCGCCAGAATTCAAACTCACTGGCCTTGATGGCAAACAGCTCTCACTCGCGGACTCACATGGCAAAGTCATCTTGTTGAATTTTTGGGCTACCTGGTGTGGACCTTGCCGCGCCGAAATCCCCGACCTCGTCGAGCTCCAGAACAAATACAAAGACCGCCTGCAGATTCTCGGACTCGTCGTTGACGATGACGATCAAGACGCCATCAAGGAGTTCACCGAGAAATTCCGCATCAACTATCCCGTCGCCCTTGCCACCAATGAAATCCGCATGCAGTACGGCGGCATCGCGGCGCTTCCCACTTCGTTCGTGCTGGACGCCGAAGGCCGCATCGTTCAAAAACACGAAGGCCTGCGTGATCCCGTTCTCTACGAAACCGAAATCCGTTCGCTCCTCGGCCTGCCCATCGGCAACGTCAAAGTGGAAACCTTCGAGGACACTGGCCAGATTTTCCTGAAGAACGCCGAACGCGCCAGCGAGCTTCCCGGTGTCGATCTCTCCAGGCTCACGCCCGAGCAAAAAACTGTCGCGCTCCACAAATTCAACGCCGAAACCTGCAACTGCGGTTGTAAGTTCACCCTGGCGCAGTGCCGCATCTATGATCGCAACTGCGACGTCAGCAAGACTGCCACCGCTAAAATCGTCGCCGCACTCGCGCACCCGCACCCCGCCGCGTCAAGGCCCGCCCCAGCGAAATCCTCTCTCGCTACTCCGCCCGCCAAAGAAAAATAAAAAAGAAAAATGATGCGCGTCGGAATTTCAGCAACGGCACGCGGACACCAACTTCGCAAAGGAAGAAGAATGCAGGGCTGAAGCCCGGAGCCCGCAAACCTCCAAAAAGCGCCGGAACGTTTAAGGCGAGGCAGATCCGGTTGGAATTCTCTTCGGCCTCAGTTTCGCGCATCCCTACATCGGCGAAAGCCGCGGCATCGCGCGAGCACTTCTGCAATGTTCCGTCGTGGCCTTGGGCTTCGGCATGAATTTGCACGAAGTTTTGAAAGCAGGCCGCAGCGGATTTATTTACACCGCGCTGGGGATTTCCTTTTCGCTGCTGGTGGGGCGCGCTCTCGGCAAACTCTTGCAGGTGCGCGGCAATTCCTCATTTCTGATTACCACCGGCACGGCCATTTGCGGGGGCAGCGCCATCGCCGCGATTGGCCCGATTCTGCAAGCCAATGAAGAGGAAATGGCGGTATCGCTCGGCACAATTTTTATTTTGAATTCGGTCGCGCTGCTGATTTTCCCGCCGATTGGAAACGCGCTGCATCTTTCGCAATCGCAATTCGGATTGTGGACCGCGCTGGCGATCCACGACACCAGTTCCGTCGTCGGCGCCGCCACCAAGTACGGCGCGCAAGCCGTGGTCATAGCCACCACCGTAAAACTTGCCCGCGCCCTGTGGATCGTTCCGCTGGCGCTGACCACCGCCGCGATCAAGCGCAGGCGTCTTCGAAACACTCCCGCCGGCGCCGCGCATGGCGAGGACAGACCGCGCATCCAGTTTCCGTGGTTCATTCTTTTCTTCGTGCTTGCCGCTCTTGCCAACACGTACCTGCCTGCCCTGCCTTCCGCCACCAAGACATTTTTCACGCTTGGCCGCCTGGGGCTCACGGCAACACTTTTCCTGATCGGCAGCGGGATTTCGCGCGGCACGCTGAAAGAAGTGGGGTGGCGGCCGCTGCTTCTTGGGGTGCTTCTGTGGCTGGGCGTGGGGATTACATCGCTGTACTTCATTCGAACGGGATTCATCGCGTTCTAAATTCGAGCAAGGGTCATGGCGTTTGATTCGAATGGGTTTCGAGATGCGTCGGAGAGTTTTTGGCCGCCAGCGGCGAGGATTGGGACGGCTTGCCGGGGGCGAAATTGGGTATTACACTCGCGCGGCGGATGGGGCAGGTCATTCGAATGGAGGGAAACATGAATCGTCGTATCAGTTTTTTGTTGGTGGCATTGGCGGTGGCGGGGATTTTCACGGTACGTGGAGCGTTTTCGCAGGTCACGATGCAGCCCACGAGGAAGGTAATCAAGCTGGCGGGTGGACCAGTGCAGGCGCCATTCAGCGACGGAATTCTGTCGGGGAACACCCTGTATTTGGCAGGCAGGATCGGGGTTGATCCAAAGACGGGCAAGGTGCCTGAAAAAATCGAGGATGAGATCAAGTTACTGCTAGACGGTGAGAAAGAAGTGCTAGCCCAGGCAGGGATGACCATGGACGATCTGGTGTACGTGCAAATTGCGTGCACGGACTTGTCGCTATTCCAGAAATTCAATCCCATTTACGCGAGCTACTTCTCGACGAAAGATTATCCCGCGCGCGAATTCATTGGAGCGGGTTCGCTGTTGATCGGCGGACACTTCGAATTGCAGGCCATCGCCGTTAAGAAATAGGAGCGGCGTTCAGAAGGTTCAGCAAAATGCAGAAAAAGGAAGGGTTGACAGGCAGATGGGTGAAGCGGTACAGTTAACGGTGTTAAGTAAGTGAGGCAGGCGCGACGAGATGGGAGTTAAGGAGCGCAGGGCGCGGCAGAAGAAGTTCCTCCGGCAGGAGATCCTGGATGCCGCGAGCGAACTGTTTGTGCGCGACGGATACGAAAACGTGTCCATGCGGCGGATTGCGAACAAGATCGAGTATTCGCCGACGACGATTTACATCTATTTCAAGGATAAGGCCGAGCTGCTCGAGCAAGTTTGCAAGGAGACCTTCGCCCGGTTGGTGCAACGGTTGAGCAAGATTATGGAGCAACCGGGCGACCCGGTGGAACGGCTAAAGCGTGGACTGACCGCGTATATCGAGTTCGGCTTGCAAAACCCGCATCATTACAGGGCTACATTCATGATGCCGTTTCCGGAGGGGTTCAATCACCAGAAGCATCATGAGAAAGACTCACCGGGGATGCAGGCGTTTGCGTTCTTGACGCGGGAAATCGGGGAGTGCATTTCGGGAGGTAAAATGCCGACGATGAACGTGGAACTGGCGGCTCAGACACTATGGGCAGGGGTCCACGGAATTACGTCCTTGTTGATCACGCACTACACTTTTCCGTGGGTGGGGAGGGACAAAGTGATTCATTCGACGGTAGATACGCTGGTGGCGGGGCTGGAAAGGGCGAGGTAATTTTTTTGCCCAAATATTAACACTGTTCATCTAACGAGCAGTGTTACTTTTTGACAGGTCGTTACGTATTCCGACCAGGAGCAGTTCACATGGGATTACTGGCGAGACGAAATCTGTTTCACGACAAAGTGCGCTTTGCGGTGACGCTGACGGGCATCGTGTTCGCGCTGGTGCTAATCATCATTCAGTTTGGACTGTTCCTGGGCTTCACGACCACCACTTCGAACAACATCGACCATTCGAACGCGGATCTGTGGGTGGTTTTTCACGGAGTGGGATATTTCGATACCGGGCGGAATTTCTCCGAGCGGAAGTTCTATCAGGTGCTTTCGACGCCGGGCGTGGCGCAAGCCGAAAAGTACATGCAGGCGTTCGCGCGGTGGAAGAGACCGGATGGCCGCGTGGAAAACGTGCAAGCGATCGGATTTCATCCGGGGAGCGGAATGGGCGAGCCGTGGAACGTGGTGCAAGGCAGCACGGCGGATTTGAAGGAAGAGGACTCGGTGATCGTGGACGAACTGTACCGCGACAAATTGGGAGTACAGAAGATTGGCGACCGCATTGAAATCGGCGACCACCGTGCACGCGTGGTGGGATTCACGCGGGGGATCCGTTCGTTCACGACTTCCCCGTTTATCTACGCCAAGTTCAAGAATTCTCTGGATTACACGAATCCCACGTCGAGTGAAGACAGCACGGCGTACATCCTGGTGAAAGCGGCGGCAGGCGTTTCGCCGAAAGAGTTGCAAGAAAGATTGCGCGGGCGGCTGGCAGACGTGGATGTCTACACGACGGCAGAATTCAGCCGGAAAACACGGTTTTATTGGATGTTCACAACGGGTGCGGGACTGGCGGTGCTGACAGCGGCACTGATGGGCCTGGTGGTGGGGATTGCCGTGGTGGCACAGACAATCTATGCGGCGACGATGGATCACATCCGCGAGTACGGAACGCTGAAGGCCATGGGTGCGACGAACCGGTATTTGTACCGCGTGCTGATCGAACAGGCGGTGTGGAGCGCGGTGCTGGGGTACGGCGCAGCGATGATCGTGGCGCACTTTATCGTGGACGCAAGCGAGAAAGGCGGCGCCTTGATCCTGATGCCGTGGTCGATGAGCATCGGCATGCTGTTTCTAGCGGTGGTGATGTGCGTGGCGGCGGCGCTGGTTTCGATCAACAAAGTGACGAGGATCGATCCGGCCATGGTGTTCAGAGGCTAGAAAATCGAAATTCGAAAATGGAAATTGGAAAAGAGAAATTGTCATGAGCAAGCAGGAACGCAACACGGTGATTCGGGCTAAGGGGCTGAGCAAGATTTATCGCGAGGGAACGACGGAACTGCGAGCGCTGCAGGAAGTTGATCTGGAGGTTCGTGCGGGAGAACTGACGCTACTGATGGGGCCATCGGGGAGCGGGAAGACGACGCTGCTTTCGATTCTGGGGTGCATTCTGCGCGCGAGCGAAGGGAAGCTGGAACTATTAGGCGAAGACGTATCCACGCTGCCGGAAAGCGAATTGCCGCGAATCCGGCGCGAGGGGATCGGCTTTGTCTTTCAGGGATTCAACCTGTTTCCAACGCTGACGGCGGCGGAGAATGTCGCGGTGGCGTTAGATGTGCGCGGGATTCGCGCAGGAGCGGCGAAAAAACGCAGCGAAGAACTGCTTGCAGAAGTAGGGCTGGCACAGAAAGCGCGATCCTTTCCGGCGGACTTGAGTGGCGGGCAGAAGCAACGCGTGGCGATTGCCAGGGCGCTGGCGGGTGATCCGCCGATTTTGCTGGCGGACGAACCCACGGCGGCATTGGATTCAACGAGCGGACGGACGGTGATCGAACTGCTGCAACGGCTGGCGCGCGTGCACGGCCGCGCGGTGGTGATGGTGACACACGACCCGCGCGTCTTGTCGTTCGGCGACCGGATTATTCACCTGGAGGATGGGCGAATCGTGCGCGAAGAGAAGAGCGCCGCGAGAACGATGCAAAGTTTACAGTTTCCCGAGTTCCAGCCAGCGGCGGCGAATTAACGGAGAAAGAGGCCAGACCATGAAACGATCGAAAACCGTTTTAATTGCGGCGGCGATTTTGTTTGCGTTGTCTATGGTGAATTTATTGCGGAGCCGCGGGCATGAAGTCTCGGCAGCGGGAACAAACGCAGGCGCGGTGAGCGCCACGCTGATTGCTGCGCCGGGGCGAGTCGAGGCGGTATCCGAAGAGGTTCGCGTTAGCTCGGAGTTGAGCGGGCGGCTAAAGAGGGTCGCGGTTGAAGAGGGCGATCGGGTTCAGCGCGGACAGGTGCTGGCGGAAATCGAGAATGACGATTACCGCGCCAGGGTTGCGGCAGCAGAGGCGGAACTGGCGCAGCGCGAAGCGGAACTGCGGCGCACGGTGAACGGCGCGCGAACGCAAGAACGCCGGGAAGCGGAAGCGTCCATGCAGGCGGCGAAAGCGGTGCTGGAAAATTCCAAGAGTGAAGCGGAAAGGCGGCGAGGGCTGGCCGATCGCAACGTCATCTCGCGGGATGAGGCGGAGCGTTACGAGCGCGGATTCCAAGTGGCGCGAGCGCAATACGAACAAGCGGCGCAGCATTTTGCGCTAGTCGATGCGGAAGCGCGTGAGGAAGACCGCGCCCACGCGGAAGCGGCGGTGGCCACCGCGCGAGCGCAACTTGCGGAGGCGCGGGCGTACCTCGAGAAAAGTTACATTCGCGCGCCGAGCAATGGATTGATTCTGCGAAAGTTGCGGCACAACGGGGAGAGCGTCTCGACACAATTCGATTCGCCGGTGATTACCATGGCGGATGATTCCGTGCTGCGAGTGCGGCTGGACGTGGACGAAAGTGACGTGTCCAAATTGCGAGTGGGTGAACGCGCGTACGTGACGGCGGAGGCGTACGGCACGCACAAGTTTATGGGCCGCGTGATTCGCGTGGGAGGCATTCTAGGAAAGAAGAATATCCGTACCGATGAACCGTCTGAACATGTAGACACCAAGATTTTGGAGACGCTCATGGAGCTGGACCCGGGCCAACGGCTGCCTCTGGGGTTGCGCGTGGATGCCTATGTGGAAAGCGGACAAATAGGGGCGAGCAAGTAATTGATAGGAAGTTGAAGGTAGTGGTAATGGGATGAGGATGGGCGAGCGGTACGAGCTAAAGCCCACATATGGTCATAATTTATATGACCGTATTTAATCTAACGCCTATATATGGGCAAGTCCTGAAGTTCCTCAACCCTCCAAAATACGATTAAGCCTTTGTTTTTCTTTAGCTTAAGAATTAACAAACAATCTGCATCAGATGGTGAGGATCATGCATCTACAAACGGCGACTTGGATGGAATCTATGCTAAGAATTACAACCGAAAAGAAGCGCGGCAAGACAGTTCTCAGCGTCGAGGGGCGCCTGGCGGGGCCGTGGGTAGCAGCTCTGGAACAGTGCTGGCGTGATCTGCAAGCGGGTTCACCGGGCCAAAAGTTCCACCTGAATCTTTGCGGCGTAAGTTTTATCGACGCCTCCGGAAGAATGTTGCTGAAGGAAATCCACCGCCAAGGCGGCCAATTGGTCGCGGAGGGCTGCCTGAACCAAGCCATCGTGCAAGAAATCGTGGCGCGAGAAAAGCAGGATTCACGCAGCGGGGAGAAGGGGCGGCGCAAGTCCTCGCACATTATTTTTTATGTAGCGTTTTTCAGTTTGATGCTGGTGCCTGCATCCGCGCACGCGCAAGGCACAAACAAGCCGAGCGCGCTGCCAGGGAGCGCCCCTTCGCAGGGCTTGAAACTGACGCTGGATCAGGCCGTGAGCCTTGCGCTCAGGCAGAACACGACGGCACAAATAGCGATTCTGGCGGCGGCGCAGAGCGAGCAGGACAAGAACATCGCGCGGGCAGATTTGCTGCCACAACTGGATGCGAGGGTCTCGGACGAAGCACAGAAAGTAAATTTGCTGGCGCAGTTCGGAGGCAAGACGCCGTTCCCCGGATTTCCGAAAACGCTGGGGCCCTATCAAGTTTTCTCCGCCGGGCCGAGCGTGAGCGCGCCGGTTTTCGACCTGACGCTTTGGCGGAGATATCAAGCAGCGCAGAACACGGCGAAGTCGGGCAAAGCAAATAGCCTGTCGACACGAGAGCAAGTGATCCTGCTGGTGGTTTCGCAATACATCGGGACGCTGCGAGCAGTGGCAAATGTGGAGGCATCGCAGTCGCGCGTGAGCCTGGCGCAGGCGCTGTACGACCAGGCGGCGGATCTGCAGAAGGAAGGCGTGGGCACGGGGATCGACACGCTGCGCGCCAACGTGGAATTGCAAAACGAGAAACAGCGGCTAATTGAAGCCGAAAATGACCGCGAGACCTCGCTCTTTGGTTTGAGCCGGCTGCTCAACCTGGACCCGCGGCAGGCCATTGAGTTGGGGGACTCGCTGAGTTTCTTCGACACCCCCCAGCCGGAAGCGGAGCCAAGCATCGAGCTCGCGCTGGCGGAGCGCCAGGAATGGAAGGCGCTGGAATCGCAAATCAAAGCGGCGGAATTTCAGAAGAAAGCATCGCAGGATTCGCGGCTGCCGTCTCTGCGGTTCGAGGGAGATTACGCGTACGTAGGAACGTCGGGAAGCACGACGCTGCCGACGTACACCTACCAGGCCAGCGTAAATATGCCGCTGTTTACCGGCGGGAGAATACACGCAGAAGTTGTCCGCGCGGACCTGGAGATCAAGAAGCTGGAACAGCAGAGAGACGATTTGCGGAACCAGATCGCGCTGGATGTGAAAACTGCGCTGCTGAATCTGCAATCGGCGCGGAATGAAGTGGAAGTGGCGAACCTGGGTGTGCAGCTTTCGAAGGAAGAAGTGGATCAGGCGCGAGACCGCTTCAAGGCGGGAGTGGCGAACAATATCGAAGTGATTCAGGCGCAGGACTCGCTATCGCGCGCGAACGACAACCAGATTGCGGCACTGTACCGGTTTAACCAGGCGCGGGCGGACCTGGCGCGGTCGGTGGGGCAGATGGAAAAGGTTTACGCAAAGTAAAGCCGGGGGAACGATGAGCATCGAGATCGAAGTGGGATTAGAAAACGCGTCAAAGGCGCCGCGAATCACGGAAGAGGAATTGGGGCTGGTGGAAACGCCGAAAGGGTTAGCGAACCCGAAGGTGCGGCGGCTGCTGATGGGTGGCGGGGCGGTGGTGGTGGCGGCCATCGTTGGATTGTTCGTCTACTTCCAAAATCGCGAAA